>Ga0209100_1002558_pt1 | contig 11116 bp, 10 predicted proteins | sample lystaG_FD_185480 | JGI IMG/M metagenome (GOLD analysis project Ga0209100, IMG submission 185480) | Glacier valley bacterial and archeal communities from Borup Fiord, Nunavut, Canada, to study Microbial Dark Matter (Phase II) -... | ecosystem: Environmental > Aquatic > Freshwater > Ice > Glacier ...
TTGTATAAAAATCGCAAACTCGTTAGCGCCGTCAATTCGAGCTGATTCACTTAATGAATTCGGCACGCCCTTAAAGAATTTTGAAAAAACATATACATCAAAAGACATATTGGCAGCGTATAACAGAATCAAGCCAAAAAGCGTATTATTCAGATGCACTTTGGTCAGCATAATAAACAACGGCAAAATCCCTAATTGTATGGGAAACATCAGGCCTATCAAAAAATATGTCTGTATAACACCACTGCCTCTGAATTGAAATTTTGAAATACCATAGGCTGCCATAGCGGCCAGAAAAACCAGAAGGGCCACACTTAAAACCGACAGAACAATACTATTCAGAAAATATTTGCCAAAAGAATCGTCTATAAGGATGTAACGAAAATTTTCCAAAGTGAAGCTTTTGGGAAACCCCAGTGTGTTATTTATTAGATCGTCTTTATCTTTAAAGGATGAGAGAAATGTGTTGCCGATCAATATGACGGCAATAGCGGTGTAGACCATCAATACGACGGAAATTCCGGTTTTAACAATTTTTGCCGTACCACTTTCCCACAATCTATTTTCGGTTGATTTTGCCACGATTTTGTGTCCTCCCGTTCATGAATCAAACTCTCTCTTTTTGAGAACTCTCGTTTGAAATATTAAGATCACTAAGATGAAAATAAACATAGTCACACTGATGCTGGCTCCGAATCCAATAGATGTTTCCCCGAAAAACGATCCGCCGAAAGCATAGCGGTAAAAGACCATATTTACAAAATCAAGCGAATTATTTACTCCGCCCTGCGAACCGCCCAGAATGAACGGAATGTCGAACATCGTTAATGCGAAAATAGTTCCCAGCACGAAATTTGTAGTAAGCGACGGCGCCAGCTGGGGAATAATTACATTGAAGAACCTGCGGAGTTCTCCGGCCCCGTCAATTTGACTTGCATCAATTAAATCCTGTGGAATTTCTTTCAGGTTCGCATAAAAAATCATCATACCGGCACCCATACACTGCCAGATAACTACAATAACAAAGATCGTGAAGGAACGACTGGGATCTCCCAGCCAGGCACTTTGCCACGAGGCTAAACCAAGGTTCCCCAGAATAGTATTAAGTGCGCCAATATTGGGATCAAAAATCAAAATAACAAAAAACCCTACGATAGATGTGCTGATAACATAGGGCAAAAACAGCATTAACTGCAAATATCGGTGTGCCAGAATTTTAATATAGAGTACATATGCAAACAGAAGCTGAACCGGAGTAATAATAAACCAGACGCATAATAAGTATTTGACGTTATTCCCTAAAGCATTGAAAAAAATCCTGCTCATTCTTGGGTCAAAAAGCAATTTTTTGAAATTGTCCAGACCGATGAACTCCATGGGTCCAATTCCATTCCAATTGAAAAAGCTATAATATACAGCAAAAAAAATGGGGACAATCATAAACAGTGTATATAAAATAAGCCCCGGAGCAATAAACCCAATATATGCTCTATTTCGATTCTTTTTGATCTTCATACGTTGCCACACTTCATCTTTCCGATAATATAGTACCTGCGCCTGCTATTTATTCGCTTTTACTAAATCAACTGCGGTAAATCCGATCCGGTTCTACCGCAGTTGAATGATCAGCAAAGCTTGAATCAGAGATCATACGATTTCGTCTGTTCAGTCTATTCAATTATTTACTTGTCGTCATTCCAGTCAATTATTTACTTGTCGTCATGGAAGCTAAAGAATCCAGGAAGTCTTTTACGCTGATACCATCTGACATAACTTTCGTCTGATCTTCTTCCCAGACTTTTCTCGGATTTTCGTCAGCTGCGGCCAGATCTCCAAGAATGTTATAGAAACTGGCAGCCATTACGTCATAATCTGCAACTTCATTGATAATTGCATCTTTTGATTTAATTTCTTTGACTCCGGGAATGGCATTGAGGGTATTGACCCACAGGGTCTGTCCTTCCAGGCTGGCAAAGTAATTCAAGAAAGCTACTGAAGCATCCGGATTTTCCGTGTTGGCGCTAATGGAGAAACCACATGAGCTGGTGCCTACGAAAGGACGAACTCCCTCTTCTGTGGGGATTTGGAATGCGCCAAAGTTCAAGCTGGGATTGTTCTCCTGAATGGTCAGAATATTCCAGGTACCTTCGATACACATAGCGGCTTCGCCTTTAGAGAAAGCGAGCAATGCACCGCCCTCGTCAACGCCTACAAACCCTTTGCCATAGTAACCTTTGTCTGCCCACTCCAACATTTTGTTGTATGCAGCGGCTACTCTTTCGTCGTTGATATGAACGTCAGTTGTTGTCGATTCATCAAGCCAATCCAGTGACATCGCCGCTAGAACCGGCTCAAAATGAAAGAGGACAGCCCAGGGATCACTGCCGCTGAAGGAAATCGGAATAATTCCGGCTTCTAAAATAACGGGAAGCAAGGCTTCAAATTCGCTGAAAGTCGTAGGAACTTCTAATCCCAGGCTTTCAAAAACATCCTTGTTATAGAACACAGCTCTTCCGCCTACTTCGGCCGTTGGCGATGCGTACATTTTATTATCAACGGCAACAATTTTCTTAGTATCGTCATTAAAGAGAGAAAGATCTACTTTGTCGGTAATATCCATCAGAACACCCTGGTCGATATAGCTTGTGTAATTTGATGTAGCCGTACCGTTTGTCCAGAATAAGTCCGGGGTATCTCCGGCCTGAATGGTCGTGGCTAACAAATTATAGTATTGATCCGTCGTCTTGATCTGGTATTCGATTGTCACTCCCGGGTTTTTTTCTGTGAAGCCATTGATTACAGCTTTCAATGGTTCTTCAAATTGCGGAGTATGCTCCCATATAACAAGGTTCCCGGCTAATGCTCCGGCTTCAGAAGCGGCCGTTGTATCAGCTGTCTTTGTTGTTTCCGTTGTCGCATCGCCAGTTTTTGTTTCTGCCGTTGTTTCCTTAACAGTTGTTTCCTTAGCGGTTGTTGAACAACCCGCAAGTGTCCCAAATAACAGACAGAGAATCAGCACAGAACTTAACAATGTTTTTTTGGACCTCATAAATTTTCCCTCCTACATTGGAATAATTGTGTATTCTATCTAAAAGAACTCTAACATTTTCTCCATATCTTGTGCAATTCATTATCCTTTGCTGTCCATTCACAAAATCATACCTGATCTGCACAGCAACATCTTTCATAAAATGATTGTTCACTAAATTGTAATTTTTGTTCACTAAATTATTATCATTTTGGATTTGTAAAAGCGACTCCTAAAATCGTGCTAATTATGATGCCCTTATATTTGATACAATTATACGTGATAATGAGTTGGAATCATTTGCAGCTTTTCCATTGAGGAGACAATCCAATGCTAACACTTCGTGCCTTTTCCAAAAGGATATGGACATTCTTTTCCCGGTTGAGCATCCAAAAGTGTGTCCTGATCACATTCGTAGCTTTGGTATTTTTTCCTACCATTATTTACTTTCTCTTTCAAATATATTCGTTTTCGGGACAGGCAACCAGCCGTGTTATGAGTGAAAAGAAAAACCTGGTCGAACAATCCAATGTAAACATTACTTTGCAGATTAATAACTTGCGGGATATGACGATGATGGTTTATCACAATTATCAAATCCGAAGCTTTATTGATAATTATGATTCTTCGAATATGGAAGAAAATGCAGATAACCAGATGCCTGAGTATTTGTCCAGTGTTGTCAATTCAGATAAATATCTTGATTCTGCTGCGTTTACTACAAAAAACGGGATTATTACTAAAGGAAATTCGTATCTGGAACTTGATACTTATTTTCAAAATTATTCTGCTGTTGTTTTTGAACAGAAGGGTAAGCCTGTATGGATACCCACAACAGAAATGACTACTACCTATGGCAAGAAAGTGAATGTATGGGTATTGGCCAGAGCAATAAATTCAACCACTGAACCAATCGGCATTCTCTGGCTGTTCATAACCGATGATTTTTTTGACAGTGTTTTTACGCATGAAGCAGTAACCGTTCATTCGGTAATTAACATTATCACTCCGGATGGCCTGATTGTTTCAAGCAGTAACAAGGACAAATTGAATACGTATTCCGGCCTATCCGCTGATCTCTTGAAGGAGGCAGCCGGCAGCCAGAACGTAACCTATTTAAATCTCGATGAAGAACAGGCCGGCCAGGAAAAATACCTGGTCAGCTTTTCGACCATTCCCAAGACCGGATGGATCATTGTTTCTCTGACACCCCAGCGCGAAGTCCTTGAGAGTGTTGAAAAGAGCAAGCAGGGAGCGTATTTACTCCTACTTATGTACCTTCTCTTCGTATTCGTAACGATTACCATTTTATCCAAAAAAGTTTTCAATCCGTTAAGCCAATTAAAACGAGGAATGGTGACGGTATCAAAAGGTGACTTCAACCATCATATCCCCAAGCGATATGATGACGAAATTGGCCTGCTGGTCGATAATTATAACTATATGCTGGATGAAATTGATCTTCTTATGAATAGTGTGATAAAAGAGGAACGAGCCAAAAACAGTGAACGTATGAAAGTGCTGTCCATGCAGATCAATCCTCATTTTATATTCAACACACTGAATACCATTAAATGGCTTGCAGCCATTAATAAACAGGCCAATATTAAGAAGATGACTGAATCTTTCATCACCCTTTTGATGTCAGTTACCTACAATACCAGCGATGCCATTCCTCTTGAGGAGGAGGTAGTACTCCTTGAGTGCTACGCTTACATCCAGAAGTCAAAATACATGAATTTCAGCATCGCCTATGACATTGCCGAAGATACACAGAAATGTCTGGTCAATAAGCTCATTTTGCAGCCCTTTGTTGAAAACAGTATCCTACATGGATTTTCTCAAAAAAATGACAAAAGCCTGATCCGGATTTCTTCGAGACTGACCGAGAATCCATCTCAGCAGCTTATCATTTCTATCGAAGATAACGGCAGCGGTTTTGATACAGAAAGTCAGGATTACATCACAAAAAACAAATCCGCAACTACCGGTGAACACATTGGCATTTCAAATGTTATTGAGCGTATCCACTTGTATTATGGAGACTCGTATGGCGTAAAAATTGAAAGTCAACCAGAGCAGGGTACATCTGTTACAATCAATCTACCGGTTATCTTCGTGGCACTGGAGGAATAAATGATTCGAATTGTCATTGTTGAAGATGAACTACTTGTTCGCTTAGGGACTAAAATGAGTATCGATAAGCACGATATGCAGCTATCTGTTGCAGAGACTTTTGCATGTGCTGAAAATGCGCTGGATTATTTTAACGGACACACGGCCGATGTTTTGATCACGGATATTCGACTAACCGGTAAAACTGGGTTTGAACTGATCGAAGTCCTCAAACCTTTGTTTCCTGATATGATATATGTTGTATTAAGCTGCTATGAAGATTTTTCGTATGCGAGGAAAGCTTATGAACTGGGCGTAGATAAATATATTTTGAAGCAGGAATTGCGTGAAGATGAACTTGCTGACACAATTTTGCAGCTATATAATGCAAAACATATACATCGGGTCCCTGAGCAGAAGCAATTTCAACCCGTCGCAGAGGTCCTCAAAAAAGAGAGTTCCCTCCATACGGAATGGATCTATCTGTTTGGCTACATAACGATGCAGAATGAGTCAGGAATTGGTTTAGCCTCTGACAATGACCTCAGTTACCCCATAGCAGCCGAAATTATTCAGGAACTTCTGAATCGGGATAACCTGGGGACCTGTTACCAGCGCAATGGCACCGAATTGTTTTTTCTCTTTAATTTCAGCAAAAATTTATCCTCTGATGATTACAAACTTCGTATTGAATCTTTTTATTCAATACTCAGAAAAAGTATCAAGAGTTATTTTAACAGATCCATTATTCTAACGGTTTCCGTTCCCTTTGACAGCATAAGTTCTACAAATAATCACTATCTTGCTTTGACGGAATATGCACAATATTCCTTTTACCTGGAAACGACTGATATCATGTGGCAGCACGACTTTACGCCGGCCGCGAAATGTCCGGAACTGGCGCCGGACTATAATCAGATTTTATCCGACGAAAAGCATGCCCAATTTGCTGAAACTCTTCAGAATTTTTTTGATGAATGCCGGCAAACCAATGTTCACCCCACCCTGCTTAAGTTGGAGGTCGTAAAATTTCTTCACGAAATGCAAAACTTCCTGAAAAATACCTACGGTCTTTCTTTGAGTGACATCTATCACGGTGAAGTTGAACCTAACTATGTTGGTGTTGAGAAATTCTGCAAGCGGAAAAGTCTACAGGACTGGCTGCTTAAAATTCTCAAAATAACAGGTGACTACTTGATTCAGAACTCAAAAAAAGAAAGCACAACAACGCAAATTACTCTTTTTATCGAGGAACATTTTCACGAAAATTTAACTCTGTCTCTCATCGCAGACAATTTTCATATGAACGTAACATATCTCTGTCAGATTTACAAAAAGAAAACCGGAGCAACGATCGTGCAATACATTAATCACATACGCATCGAAAAAGCTAAGATTCTTTTGTTTACAACTAAATATAGCGTCGAACAAATTGCAGAGAAAGTAGGGATTGATAATCCCAACTACTTCTTCCGATTATTCAAAAAAATTACCGGTGAGACTGTCGGGCAGTATCGGGAATCTTTGGGAATAAAGTAGTTAAAAACTACCCTTTACTTACTCCCCTTCACGCCAGTCCTTCGACAGCCTCCGCCTTTTTGTAGGGGTAGACATATCGTAAGCGGTAAACTGCACACACATTTAGAACCTTGAAAACATATGTCAAACTTATCTCCAAAGGCAAACGGAGGTAGGAAGCATGTTACATAACGAGAAACACAAGGAATGGGAACAGCGGATAGCAGAATTTCAACAAAGCGGTCTGAATATGCGCCGGTGGTGCCGGGAACAACAGATTCCATACGAACGGATGAAATACTGGAAGAACCGGCTCAAGGAGAAAGCTGCGTTAACGAGCGCTGACCGCGCAACGGTCGCTTCGCCAACTTGGGTACAAGTTCCGGCGGTTCCTGAGAAAAAAGTACTTGAATCCAGTCCGGTTACCGGAAATCTGCTCATACATATCCGCGAAATTGTGGTTGAGGTGCCTGTTGGATTCGACGCAGGTACTTTACGTGAAGTCCTCTCGGCCGTGCAAACTCCATGGTAGAAGTCAGTGGAACCGACATCGTTTATCTGGCTTGTGGCGTAACGGATATGAGAAAGGCGATTGACGGCCTTGCCGGTATGGTGGAACAACATTTCAAGCTGGATCCTTTCAGCCGTGCTATGTTTGCCTTTTGCAACAAAGACAGCAACAAGATCAAGATTCTGCAGTGGGACAATAACGGATTTTGGCTCTATTATAAACGTCTGGAGAAAGGACATTTCCGGTGGCCAAAGAATCCGGATGAGATAAAAGAGATATCCGGGCGCGAATTCCGATGGCTTTTGGACGGTCTTTCGGTCGAACAACCCAAAGCACACAAGCCCGTAAATGCAAGGTTTTCTTCCTGAAAATTCGTTGTCAGAAAGTCAGTTAGAAGCCTGAAAACAGGGCGTTTACCGGCATTTTGCGAATGGATTTTCCGGACATTTTCTGGTACAATTCTGGTATGAAAACAGCAAGCGAAAACCCAAAACCAAATACGAATATGAGCACATTTTCCAGAGAAGAACTCTTGGAGAAATGTCTGTGTCTGCAAGCCGAGAATACCCAGCTGCAGCAGCAGCTGTATATCTTAAGTGAACAGATGACGCTTGCTAACAAAAAGATCTATGGAACCTCTTCGGAGAAAACCTCTCCCGAACAGCTGTCCTTCTTCAACGAAGCCGAGTCTTTAGCGGATCCTAAGCTTCTCGAACCACAGGTCGAAGAAATCACCTACGAAAGAAAGAAGCATAAGGGAAAGCGCGAAGAAGATCTGGCGTCTCTTCCTCTGGAGATTATTGAATACGCGCTGCCCGCATCTGAATGCACCTGCCCTCAGTGCGGAGAGTCTCTGCACCAGATGAGCAAAGAGATCCGTTCGGAACTTGTATTTGTTCCTGCCCAATTCAAGAAAGTCCAGCACGAGCGCCTGATCTATTCCTGCAGGAATTGTGAGAAACAAGCGATTACAACACCCGTCATTAAAGCGTCTGCTCCTGCTGCTCTCATAAAGGGAAGCATAGCATCGGCTTCCGTTGTCGCCGGAGTCATTAACGCAAAGTATGTCAACAGCATGCCTCTTTACCGCCAGGAGAAAGAGTTTGCAAGACAAGGTGTCTATCTTCCCCGGCAGAATATGGCCAACTGGCTGATCCGGTGTACGGACGATTACTTCAAGCCGCTCTATGAGAGGATGCGCCAGGAGCTTCTTACAAACGATGTTTTACATGCAGATGAAACGACAACGCAAGTTTTAAAGGAGCCTGGGCGAAAACCAACGTCCAATAGTTACATGTGGCTGTACCGAACCGGCAGGAGTGACCGTCCTGTGGTCTTGTTTGAGTACCAGCAGACACGGGCAGCGGAACATCCCAAAGCTTTTCTATCCGGATACAAGGGATATCTGCACGTAGATGGCTATGCGGCATACCATGCGCTGCCTAAAGAAATCGTTATTGTCGGTTGTTTTGCGCATGCTCGAAGAAAGTTCGACGAGGCTCTCAAAGTCATGTCGGAGAAAGACCGCACCGGCTCCAAAGCGGAACGGGGCCTGCAATATTGTAATGCCCTGTTTGCCATCGAACGAGATATCCAGAGTCTATCTGACGAAAAACGCATGGAAATACGAAAAGAGAGAAGCCAGCCGCTCCTTGAAGAATTTCACACATGGCTTACGCAGACAGAGCCGCAGATGCTTCCTAAATCCAAGCTTGGAAAGGCCATACACTACACGCTGGACCAGTGGAAATATCTGACCGGATATCTGCTAGATCCTCGACTTGATATTTCAAATAATTTGGCGGAACGCCAAATTCGAACCTTTACAATCGGACGTAAAAACTCTCTGTTTTCGGATACCCCCAAGGGAGCTTTTGCCAGCGCCGTCATTTACAGTCTGGTAGAGTCAGCCAAAGAAAATGGACTGAAACCCTACGTATATTTCCAGCATCTTCTATCCCGGATGCCTGACATGGATTTCACAAACCATCCTGAAAAACTGGAATCCCTGCTTCCGTGGTCACCTGATCTGCCTGAAAATTGCCGGTTGCCTGCAGATTCCGCGAAAAACACGCAGGAAGATTGATCCTCGAGAATTCAGTCAATGTGTGTGCAGATTACCGCTTACTGTCTTTCCAGTACCCCATTTGCCATATAAGCCAATAGTAACACTATCTGTTTTGTCTAAAGATAAAATAGCTTTTGCCAGTTGTTTAGAAAAAGGACGTCTACCTAAAATATCATCATTACCACTTTCTATTGGCTTATCAGCGCTATACATCTTATTCCTCCGTCAACATGTAATAAGCTTCTTTCACTTTTCTATGTGTAAACTAATTTATCGTCTACGGTATCCTAATATCACACTTTCCTAGTTTGTATGTTTCCATTTCAGTAACCTTCCTACAGGTTTTGTTTAATCACTCGAATAGCCACAGATTTTTTAGCGTGAGCTGATGACCCCCCCCTTTTTTCGTCCACGCTTCTCCATGTCATTTTATCGCTATGCTAACATACAGAGTGGAGTATGTTTTTAGGAAGAAAGTCATTGTATACATGACCGATTGAATCCACAAAAAGATGGGAGAATACTATCCATTTTGTTAAACAATTACCCTCCCCGCTCAATTATAAATTTCAGCCCCTTCTATATTACTTTCTCAATGCTGTCGTCCCTATTTACATATATAACCCACTGATCTTGAATCACATTCCAAACGGTTACTGATGCAAGCTCATAATAGATTTCGATATAGATATTATCTCGAATGAGTATCATTTATCTCTCCACTTCGGATTCAGTCTGCACATCTGTTCATAGTGCAGACGAGCATAGTCATAATGGCAGTTCCACCGTACATAGTGCCAGTCAGAATTGTCATTCTGCGTCCCCTATTACCACAAAACAAATTATCCTCTTGTAGGAGTTGCAACCGCTTCTGATGGGAGCGGCGTAGAATCTTCAGATATTTCCGGAAGAGAAGTTTGAGTTGTACTAGATTCTTGTTGCTTTTGATTAGCGTTATATGCTGAAATAAAACCGTTGCTATCAACTAAAATACAATTTGATATGGATACTAATACATTTATTCCTTGTGAACCATGAATATAAATCAGATCTCCATTAATTTCATATGATTCAACTTGAATTGTCCATTCTGATCCAGCATTGTTAATGTGTGCTTCTGTAAACGTTGGTAGTTTAGTTTTAAAGCCACTATTAGACTGTTGTCCACATGAGGTTATAGAAACTATTATTATAAGAGCAATAGCTAAAACCATTATTTTCTTCATAAATATTCTCCTCAATACCAAAGCATAAAGTAACATATCCATCATACATCAAAAAATGAATAAAGCAGATAAAGCAAATCGATAAATTTTCAACCATTACAACCTGCACCATTACTTTAACAAGTGTTCGGAAAATAGAAATATATGTTGTACATCCACGACTGAAAAATGCGAACGGTATTGACACAGTTGTTTAAAACGAATTATGCAAACTGTCAATAAAACGAAGGGATTCTGTTTCAATCAATGAAACAAGATGTAAACAAGCAGTATCACAAATCACCGAATTGGTGACATAGTATAGTAACTTAATACCTTCACTAACTTTCTTGCAAAAAAAGATACTCCTTTCCCCAAGCAAATACAGCGCCGCAACTTTCATCGCAAACGCTGTATACTCTTAATCAAAAATATATCTAATTTGAATTATTCCTCTTATCCCTTATCTCTCCAACAACACCACAGTCTCCACATGTCCCGTCCAGGGGAACATATCCACCGGCTGGATCGCCTTGATCTTGTATTCGCCTGCTGCCAGGACGGCGATGTCGCGGGCGAGGGTGGCGGGATCGCAGGAGACGTAGATGATTTTCTCGGGATTGAGGACAAGGATTTTGGCAAGCATCACCGGCTCACTGCCTTTTCTGGGG
>Ga0209100_1002561_pt1 | contig 11110 bp, 13 predicted proteins | sample lystaG_FD_185480 | JGI IMG/M metagenome (GOLD analysis project Ga0209100, IMG submission 185480) | Glacier valley bacterial and archeal communities from Borup Fiord, Nunavut, Canada, to study Microbial Dark Matter (Phase II) -... | ecosystem: Environmental > Aquatic > Freshwater > Ice > Glacier ...
AAAATCAGGGATGCACTGACTGTTTATGATAAGGTTTGGCAACTGGGCGGGAATATGAGTGGCAAAGTTGAATTTCTACCCACCAAAAAGGTTTCTTTTGGTTACAAAACGCAATATTGTATTTACAGCGAAAACAATTGCTGGTACAACGAATTATATTTTGTTCTTAAAATACCCAAACTGTTATGAAACAGAACCTCAAAAGCTGTAGTATCGTCCTATTCATATTTACTCTTTGCTTTCTCAATGCAAAATCACAGGAATATAAAAACAGTTATCGAATTGGAATGCATGTTGTAAACCTCGAAGATGATAAGTTTGCCGGTGATTTTTATTATAACCAGTATAATCGGATAATTCTAAAACGTATTGAAACAGGGATAGGTCTGGGGCTTATTTCATATAATCATATTGGAAAGAAAGAGTGGTTATCACATAATTGGGGCGGTTCACTTCCACCGGGAGTAGAAGATGCAGTTGTTTTTCCTAACTATAGATCTAACTTTTCATATCAGTGGCTTTTAAATACCAGTATTTCGTATGCTCCAATTCATCATAAAAAATTCCAGTTAAAAATTGGATGTGGCTTCTCCGCAACTCGATATGTTGTAGGGACTGCAGATGGTGGTTCACTTTCGATGAGATATAACAAAGTAACTGGAGAATTTAAATATGCTACAACAAGTCAAAATAGTTATGACAAAGTGATTTCCTTTGCCTATAATTTATTTGTAGAACCGGAATGGTCGATAACACCGCGTTTTTTTGTTTCAGCGCGTGTAAGTCCCTATTTCTTTTTCGATAACCTTGCACCATATATTTATTCTGCGGGAGTTGCAGCCGGTGTACGTTTTTAAAAAAAATCAAAATATCTTTTAAATATTTAAGGTAGTGCAATCCCGTTGCACTCCTGTGTTTTATTTTTAAGGCAAAATTAAACCCAAAATCTTATGAAGACAGAAATCACAATGGAATCCAGTCATTTCTCTCTTGTGTGTAACAAGAAACTTCTTGGCACAATTAAATGCAAACCTGGCCATAATACAAAAAACAAATTTTACTTCACGTTTAAGAACGTGGAGTAAAAAGATATCAAGATTCTATCGGAACAATATTATTACAAGGTCTTGCCAGCCTGAAAAAAAAGAAGCCTCCCCCGTGAGGCCGACCCCAAAACGCGAATTTATAGAGTACGAACCAAAACAACAGGGAAGGCATACAAAAGTACAAAAAAATACTGCTATTGTTGGAGTCTTAATTTATGGCTTCGCTTAATGAAGGCAATGAATATCCAAAACGGCAGCGTAAGGTTTACATGTAAAGAACGTGGTTTCCTGGCGAGAGTGGAAATTTAAGTTGTGCATTCTATAATATGGATGGATTTTTATCTTTTAAATTAATTGAAGATGAAGAAAATAACAGTTTTAATTACCGTGTTGATTGCAATTTTTTCGGGTTGTAAAAAAGACAATAGTAATGTTGAACCGGAAAAGTTTACGATTAAAGAAACAAGAGTATTAAGTCAGGACGAGAAAAATCTTGTTGAGAAGATGAAGAAAGCAGCATTTGCCCTTAAAGAAACCATGAAAAAGGACAAAGAGCTTCGCGGTCTGTTTAAGGATGAGATACAGGTATTATATAAAAAATCGGATTGGAAAGAAGCTTTTTCCTTTAAACAACTTTTAAATCCTCAGGAGCCTGTTTATAGCTCACTGAAATCTGCAAAGACAAGTGGTGTAAGTTCAAAGTTAAGCGCAAAGTTTACCGCTGGATTCATCAAAAATCTAAAGTTAGCTAATGATGGCTTGAAAAGAGCTGCACTTCCTGATGTAACAACTGAAATGGATGGACTTCAGGTTTACTATCCTTATTCAGAAGAGTTTATTGAAACACAAGTGCCGAATTATACCTATACTTATGCCCCACTGACGAATGATGCTGTGAACTATGGGTATGTATATGATGCCGTGACCGATCAAGACATGGAAGTAATTATTGATGATGTGTATGCCTTTAAACATCCAACTCTAATTGTAATGCCAGAGGATTATGCCGATTCTACACCAATTGCAATTGATCCTATTCCTATTATACCTGTACAACAATCAACTATCAATCAACTAAGCGTTGGAAGCGTTCAATGCGATAGGCAATATGGTGAATTATTCACTGGCGGGCCAGATTTGCGCTTTGTAGCTTTCTTACCTGGTGATGCCGAAAAAGCATATACTACTGCCGATCAAATATTCGGGGGAAGATCTTTAGTTAAGCCAATCAAATTTTCAAGAAGTCAGGTTAGAAATCATGTTTGGCGGGAATTTAATTACCCATTTATTTCTAATTGGCGGCCAGAATACATCACCACCCATTGGGGAATATGGGAAGACGACAGTCATAATTTTGGTCATAATTGGTCAACATTATCATTTGATACTAAAACAACTTATAAATTAGTGCCCGGAGTGGAACGTACTAATGATTTTAAAATTGATATTAAGGATGTAGGGAATGATAAAGTTGGCGAGGTAACCTGGGACAGGGAAGCTTTTCTCGCATTGAATAATTATGTCCCAACAGAAACCTACTTTGGAATTCCACCTTATGAAGTTCTTCAGGATCCAACTACTGGCAAAAAATTTCGCATTTACATAATTGGTGCAGTACATTTCACTTTGCCTAATTTTCAATATAATGTTCAATAATTGAGATACACTAACAATTATTTTCAGAGAAGGGCTCCATCAAAGTCCTTCTCTGATGTTTAAAACCGTACTAAAACCCGAATGAAATATGATAAGAAAGCTGATGTTTGCATTTTGTATTTTTTGCCATGGAATCGTTTTTGGTCAAAAGAACACCAACATAGTTGAGTTTAGCCCATCGGCTGGTTTAGCTGTTTTTAATAGCCGGCCGTCGACAGGTATTTCTTTTGGAAATTCGTTTGTTTTTCGCGATGAAACCAAAAAACATTTTTTCGAAACCTCTATACGCTATACATTTGCCAGCGAATTACAAAAGGAGCCAAGTAAATTCACCTTCTTCGAAGGATATTCAGATTATGATCCACAATTCAATTCTGTTGTTTCGACCGTCGATTTTGCACAGAATATCGGGTATGTTTTACTAAATCGGGATAAAGTTATTCTGAGTCTTTCAGCAGGACCTGGCATCCGAAAATGGTCTGAAGCCAAAAATGGTGAAATTGTGATAACACAATCGGTTTTGGAGTCATATCTGAAAATCCGTGATGCACTAACTGTTTATAATAGGGTTTGGCAACTGGGCGGGAATATGAGTGGGAAAGTTGAATTTCTACCTGCCAAAAGGGTTTCTTTTGGTTACAAAACGCAATATTGTGTTTATAGTGAAAATAATTGCTGGTACAACGAATTATATTTTGTTCTTAAAATACCCAAACTGAAATGAAACAAAACCTCAAAAACTATAGTTTTGTCCTATTCACATTAACACTTTGCTTTCTCAATGCAAAATCACAGGAATATAAAAACAGTTATCGTATTGGAATGCATATTGTAAACCTCGAAGATGATAAGTTTGCCGGTGATTTTTATTATAACCAGTACAATCGGAAAATTGCAAAACGTATTGAAACCGGTATAGGCTTGGGGCTTATTTCTTACAATCATATTGGGAAAAAAGAATGGCTGTCAGAGTATTTGACTCCGTTCCCTTCAGGACAAAAAGACGCTGTTGTATATCCTAATGGCGGATCAAACTTTTCGTATCAATGGCTATTAAATGCAAATGTTTCGTATGCTCCAATCCAGCATAGAAAATTTCAATTGAAGTTCGGATGTGGTTTCTCAATGACTCACTATGCTGAAGGGTACGTTAAGGGTGGCAGTATTGAAATAAATTATGACAAGGCAAAAGATAAATTGAAATATAGTACCACCAGTCAAAATAGTTATGACAAAGTGATTTCCTTTGCCTATAATTCCTTTGTAGAACCGGAATGGTCGATAACACAGCGCTTTTTTGTTTCAGCGCGTGTAAGTCCATACTTCTTTTATGAAAACCTAAACCCCTATATTTATTCAGCCGGAGTAGCATTCGGTATACGTTTTTAAAAAATATCAAAATATCTTTTAAATATTTAAGGTAGTGCAATCCCGTTGCACTCCTGTGTTTTATTTTTAAGGCAAAATTTTAAAACACTTTACTTATGAAGATTCTCAACATTCGCAGTCTGATTTGTTTGGCAGTGCTCTTGGTCGCTGCTATTGGCGCAAAAGCGCAGGCCGATTCCTTCGATGCCGACATTGTTAAAATGCAACAGCTAAACGGCGCTACAGAGGCCATGTTTTCGCAAATTGTGATGCAATTTAAATCGATTAAACCAGGAGTGACCGAAGAACAATGGGCCGCGGTAAAGAAAGATGTATTCGATGTTGAGGTAGCCGAACTCAACAAACAGTTGATTCCCGTTTATAAAAAGCATTTTACACAGGAGGAAGTACAAGCCATTATTGCTTTTTACGAAACCCCTGCCGGCAAAAAACTGGCCGAAAAATCCCCGCTGATTGCCGTCGATTCGATGCAAAGTTCGCAGGCGTGGGGAATGGGATTGTTTGGTAAAATTCAGGCTTATCTCAGTAAGTAGCTTCCTGCTCTCGTTCAGGAAAAAACAGGCTTAACAATTGGAATAATTCATAATATCAACAATTTAAATTTTAAAATTATGGACAACAAAGTTTCAGTTACAATTAGTGAAGAGGCCAGCGCTAACATTCAACAGGCCATTACCGTCATTCTGAAAAACCTGCCGGAGCTGATTAACCTTAAAGAGGACGAACGGCAGGCGCTTCCCAAGATGGGGGACAAAACGGTGTCATTTGTGAGTAAAAATCTCGAGTATGCCAAACAGAATCCAAGAGTGGTTCCTGCCTTCCTTGATATGCGTGAATTTGAAAAAGATGCAGCAGCAGTTAATGATCTACGGAAAGTTTTAATTCCTTTGCAGCAGTTGACTGAAAAATTGGACGATACTGTCATGCAAGCAGGCAGCGAAGCCTACACTGCAGCACTGATTTTCTACAATGCCTTAAAAGGAGCAGCTAAGGCAGGCGAACCAGGTATGAAAAATATTTACGATGATTTACAGGCACGTTTCCCTGGTCGCGGAAAGAACGGCAGTACACCAGCAACTGAAAAAAATAGGTGAGCTGGAACTCGCCTGGAAAAATTGCCCTTCCGAACAGCAATTTTGGTGCTTTGAACTGAAATTAAGTAGTTCCCAAAAGCAATTTTGTTGCTCCAAACAGCAATTTGGGAGTTCGGAGGAGCAAATTTTGTGCTCCGAACAGCAATTTAGTAGTTCAGAACAGCAAATTGGTGTTCTGAACAACAATTCCAACGCTTTTCCCTGTTAAGTTCTTTCTTAGTGCAGATATTCGAATGCGCTCAGTGACTAAATCCTATTTGTCAGAGCGGAAAAGAAAGTATGAAAAACCAGGTGCTCAGGAAGGATGAATATTTCCAAATTTCAAAAATATTTAATTCACTTCAAAAATACTTCCCGTTTTGGGGTAACAATTGAAGGGTCATTCCTATTAATGGGTATAAAAGATCAGATTGAATAATTAAACGGCCGGCTGTTGCTTTCGAAATAATTATGCTGATAAGTATAAGCAAAATGTTAATAACTATAAGAAGATACTTATCACTTCGTAATACAAAGCATTTAAATTTGTGACATAAGCGGCAGACTAAAAACACTCAAAAACTAAATACTTAAACACTCAAGAGGATGAAAAAAAAAGACCTGCGAAATATTTGTGATTTGGCTTTAGCCGACATTTCGGAGACCAAAACCATTGTTGAGTTCAACAGACCAAATTTTATTCACTTCAAGGAAGCCGAAAAGCAACCGGTTCACAGGATCAGCAACAAAAAAAGAACAGCCTTTAATCAAACCTGGACTTTGCCGGACCAAACTTACAGCTGGTTCCCTTATTTTACGATGTACCTGACTTCTAAATAGGGCTGGGCTATTAGGACGCTGTTTTGTTCTGGTCATTGAATTTTGTAATGACTGCAGCTGGCTATTAGTGACTGGCGACTGGCAGTCATTAATATGGAAAAAATCCGGAGCTTTATTAAATATTAAAGTTTATTGCCAAATAGTTAGTGCTATTTTGCCAGTTGCAAGCAGCTAATTGCCAGCTGCTCCTTGCATGGACTATTGAAAGCTGTTTGCAAATTCTACCCCCCGATCCATTATAGCGCCGAATTTATGGTGAAATTGTAACAAAGATGAATCGTTATTCGTAATGAGTCTAAATAAGTACCGTAGCGTCACTTATTCAACGTTGTGTTGAACTCCTAAATATCGAATAATGAAAAGAAGAAATTTTCTATTGACAACTGCCGCTGTTATTCCGGTAATAGCAATGGGCCAGGATTCGAAACCGCAGGCTGAGCGCGCAAAAAAAGGGTTTGTTGTAAAAGCAACCGAAAGCAGATTTAACGAAAAAACAGCGCTGGGCGGAACAAGTCCCAACGACATCAAGGTCTCCTCCAAAGATACAAATGGCGACCTGACCGTTTTTGAATATTCAGGAAACGAAAAAGGGGGGCCACCTCTTCATGTTCATGCCAATCAGGATGAAGTATTTTTTATTTTAGATGGGGAATACCTGTTTCAGGTTGGCGACGACCGGCACAATCTGAAAGCCGGCGACACGATTTTTCTGCCCCGAAAAGTTCCCCATACTTTTGCCCAGCTGACAGACAAAGGGAAAATGTTTTTTCTTTTTCAACCTTCGGGTAAGATAGAAGATTTTTTCAGAACACTCGGAGCCTTATCAGGACCGCCAACTCCCGAAGCAGGTGCTAAAATATTCCACGACCACGATATGGAAGTTGTAGGGCCGCCATTAAATGTTTAATGCACGTGTAGAGACAAGGCATGCCTTGTCTCTGACATTCATTGTCTCTTATTTTTTAATTTTTTGTCTGATTCCTTTTATAACGATACATAAGGGCCCTAAAACAAAAGATACCAATCCAGTAAAGGCAGAAAGCTTGTAAATCAATCGAATATCCCCCGGGCGAAAAAAACAAAATGTGCATCTTCTTTAATTTTGCTTTAACCAGGCTTTAATCTGTAGTGGGCAAACGAGGCCCATACAGCGCCTTTCTTTAATTGACGTGTAAAGATAGCTTAAATACTTATTAAATAGCGGGAATACGCCCCAATCTTACCAACGGGGACAATAGCAAACAGCTCTGGAAACGGGGCTTTTTTTATGCCCTGGTGCCAACGCATGAATGGCCGGTTTCAACCTAAAAAAACAGGGCGAAAAAACAACACGCGAGCAAACAGGCGACAAACAGGCGACATAAACAGGGCGTAAAACATACGGATAAACGCCCCTTTAGTGCCTAAAAAAACGGCGGTACCTACGGTGTTTTGAGCGATACACCCCCCTTTAATCCGAGCCGCTTTATTGTTAACAAGGCATTAACACACTAAAAAGCAGGCGAATAAAATCGTTTGCTTGCCTATCTCATACGAAAACCGTGTGCGTTTGTTTCGAAAGCGTTGTAAAATGTTTATTCGAGGCGGATCACTCCAATCACCAAGGCAATGCCGGTGATCTCCTTTTTTGGTATTTCAAAAGGATCATACTCCTTATTATCACTTACCGCGAGCAGGAAGTCAATTTTATCGCACTGGCGGATCCTCTTTACGAGTAGTCCCTGCTCAGTTGTAGCGAGAACGTAGCATTTATTCCATTGTATAAACTTACTATCGACCAACTTTCGGCAGGCAATAATATCTCCAGAGGAATATTTCGGCGACATGGAGCTCCCCTTCACTCTAATCATGAAATCGATGTTGTCAAAGTCGGGCACCACGTACATACTTTGAATATCACTCTCAGTGATCGCGAAATCATCCGTACCAAATCCGGCGGCAACATCGAGTCCAATTAATGGGATCCCATTTTTCAGAAAACCCTCCTTACTTATAGGTGTATCCTGGATAATTTTGTGTGCAGTGATACTTTTTTCCTTTCCGACTTCAATATCTGTCAAAAACCGGGCACCGGTACCCGTGATTAACCAGTTCGCATTGACGTTTGGATATGCAAGCAATACACTATTGAGGATTTTCGCCGAGGGATCTGACCCTCGGGTGCCCACAATTCCATTCACAGATGATGGGGCAAGTCCCGTTTTGGAACAAAACCCCCGTTGAGAGCCTCCTTCAAGAGCCTCAATTAACTCCAGGATTCGTTTATTTATACTCATTTGTGAATTATTTTAAAATAATACGCAATAGTGTTTGGAAATGATTCGCGATAGTGTATATTTGCAGGACTAAGGTATAACAAATAATTGAGACAAATGACTATTGAAGAATTAAAAAAAATGTTCGATCGCGGTGATTACGTCAAAATAGCCCGCATGGTTGGCTATACCGACCTGAAAAAAGGCCGGAAATACGTGTACGACGTGATGTCTGGTCGCATCCAGGGCAGAATAGGCATCGGCAAAAAAATTATTGAAGCCGCTCACGCAGTTGCGAATATCAACGCCGAAAGTGGAAAAATATCAGCTAACGAATAACACCAAATAACTCAAGACATGAAAACACAAAGCAGCTTACTCAAAAAATCAGCCAATATCACCGGCGTAGTACTTTTCTCTTTAGTCGTCACCTTCTGTGTTGGCCTCATTGGCACCCAAATCGTTCAATTTATAATAGAAGTTGCACGATGAGAACCTCCTCCTTAATTTTTGGGATCCTCTTTTTAGCACTTGCCATATTTTCCGCAGGTTGCGCTCTCCTCGTTCGCGATGCAGGTCACCAATGGTACCTCTCCGGAATTTGTTGGATAGTCGCCTTCGCCCTTCTGGCCGATGCTTCAAAAAAGATCGATAAGCTCTCACAATATTCTGGTAGTTAGTTAGTTTTTAGTTTTAGTCTTGATCGGGGGCGGTGTAAGCGACCGCCCCAACGATCACCCAACAGAACAGCCAATTAAAAGAGATTTAGCAATGACACCCTACGAATATCATAACGAACAGCTCGGAGTTCAGACCAGGTACCTGGCTGACGGCAAAAGTGCCGCCGACCAATGCCTTTGTTTGATTGGTGAGAGAGGGTTACAACACCGCATGGAAAACGGCACGGTCAAACGTCTGCGCTCGCAAGGACCCAATACGCCAACCCTGGTTAAATGGTCATCACTTTCGGATGAATGGCAAAACGCACTGATCGCTGCATTCGGCGAGCCTGTAAAACAAATCAAACAGTCACTTTTTGAAAAACATTACGAACGCGACGCCGCAGCCTTTGACTTCTTTACCTCGTACCGTCTTGATGATGGCAGAATGCTACCCGAGGAAATTGTCGACGAGTATACGCTGAACGCCTCGGTGCTCAATGCAATCAATAAGATCTACACCCTCCGCTACAACAAAAGGCTATCCATGCGCGGCAAGGTCTCCGACATTTGGAGCATCCTCACTGTCGAAGCCGAACGATTTAAAGACAAAGTGAATCACACTTTACCATGTACCAACGAAGATGTACTCCGCCGCAAGTTGAGCGCTTATAAAAAAGCGGAGTATGTGGAATTGATTCACAAAAACTGGTGTAACAAATCCGCCCTCAAAATGAGTGACGTAATGATCAAACTGCTAAACGACATTTTCGCAACGCAACCCACAAAGCCAACAGCCACCGAGGTATCGCGCATGTACGAAGGCTTTCTCGGCGGATATGTTGAAGTAATTAACAACGCCACCGGCGAGGTTTACGACCCTAAGGAATTTCAGAAGATCAGCCAGGCGACCGTCTCCTCTTATCTTGCCAAATGGAAATTCAAGAGCGCCAACGAAACGCTCCGGAGCGGCGACCGTCAGGTGCTCATGGGAAAATACAAACCTTATCATTCCCTGGACAAACCTGCGTATTCAAATAGCATCATTTCAATCGATGACCGTAACCCGCCGTTTGAATATGCAAAAGGGAAGCGCGTTTGGTTTTACAACGCACTCGACGTGGCAAGCAACGCCTTCACATGTTGGGTATACGGCAAAACAAAAGATGGTATCATTCTCGAATTCTACCGTCAACTGGTCCGCAACTATACCGAGTGGGGTTTGAATATGCCCGCAGAGCTCGAGGCCGAAAGTTCCCTGAACAGTTCGTTTAAAAATACCTTCCTGCGCGAGGGCGCAATGTTCCAACATGTACGCATCGAAGCCAACAATGCAAGGGGTAAGATCATTGAAAGCCGTAACCGTGGCTTGCGTTACGATCACGAAAAAGGCGACGAGGGATGGCTTGCCAGACCATTCGCTCTGACTGAACCAAACCAAAAAGGAAGCGCCGACGTTCCGTACATCCCATACGAAAAAATAATAAGCAAGTGCCTTAAGCACATCGAGGACTGGAACAATACAGAGCATGATACCATCAAAGGAAAATCACGCTGGGAGGTATTCGTTGAGAATCAAAACCCGAACGTGAAACCAACCAACTGGCGCGCCATCCTCCCTCACCTGGGCTACAAAACTGAAACATCCTGCAATGTGGGGATGATCAAACTGCAAAACCGTCAATTTCTCCTGTGCGAAAACGGGAAACTGGCTTTCGGTGACCGTCTGACAAAGATCATGGAATGGGTTGAAGGCCGCGAGGTGGATGTTTACTGGCTCGATACCAACGAAGGCGCAATATTGAAAGCCCTGGTCTATTTGCGCGGCACCGATCAGTGTATCTGCGAAGCCGTTGCCAAACCATCCTACAACCGCGCAAAAATTGAGCAAACACCTGAGGACTTCGAGGCTCGCGAACAGATGAGCAAGTATGTGGCTTCGATCGATGGCTATATCAACAAAAACAAACGCACAATCGACAAAGTGACAGTGATCGATAACCGGCCACTCACACTTAACAACAAATTTTCAATCACGGGACCTCGTAAACCGATCGTCGAGTATACCGAGACGGTTGAGATACTTCCAGACCTCGACGAGGAATACGATTTAACCGGGATTTCAACATCGTTTAAAAGTTCATTAAAAGATAGATTCTAAAAACTAAAAGCTATGATCATCACACCAGAAT
>Ga0209100_1002564_pt1 | contig 11095 bp, 11 predicted proteins | sample lystaG_FD_185480 | JGI IMG/M metagenome (GOLD analysis project Ga0209100, IMG submission 185480) | Glacier valley bacterial and archeal communities from Borup Fiord, Nunavut, Canada, to study Microbial Dark Matter (Phase II) -... | ecosystem: Environmental > Aquatic > Freshwater > Ice > Glacier ...
TGATACTCAGTGCGGCCTCGTATACTTTCGCCATGATGGTCATGGCACCTCCCTAGGTTTGAGCCGGCGTGCTAGGCACGTCGGCAATTTACAGTGCAGGCTTGAGCTTGAGCGCCTGTTCGAACTCGGCGTTGACGAGATCGGTATACGCCTGGCGTGTTGCCCAGTCGTACGCCTCAAGGTCAACTCTCCCGGCTTTTGCGATCACGTCATCATGCGGAACTCCCAGGAATTGACCCTGAAAATCCGCCTTGGTGATACGTTGGATGACGACATGATCAAGGTCAGTTCGGTCGAGATACTTCATGTAGTTCTCCAGCTCGTCCCCCTTAGGGAGGTTGCTGATGACTACAACAGAGTTCGCGACCTTGTCTCGAAGACCCAGTTGACGCACCTTCTCCATGCTCGTATAGAGCAGCCGCAGCGTGTCCGGATCACGGACATTCGCGGTAAAGACGATGACATCGGCCTTCTCGAGAACCGCCCTAGAAGCAGGGGTCGTTATGTCGTTTGCGGTATCAATCTCCAGATAGTCGCAGTTTTCTTTCAGTACATCGAGCATTTTCTTCGTTCGAGTACCAAACTGCTCTGTAGTTTGCAGCGTGTAGTCGTCAGCGATCAGCACACGAACACCGTAGCGTGTCGGCCGAAGCCGAGCGTTTACCTGTTCTTTTGTCAGTGCACTTTCAGCGCCAAGTTCTTCAATCATGTTACCGAACTCGCGAAGACTAATCGTCTCGTTGAAGTTCTTTCCAAGCCTGCCGCCGGCGGTACCGGAAGCAGGATTGAAATCGGCGCCGTACACAGTTGTGCGCGTCACCTCGGCACGGATTGATGCACCGTTCACCATCGTTGTTGTCGTCGCGGCTGCGCCCTTCACTCCGACATAAGCCACCGTCATTGACGGAAGCTGGTCGGAAAGATGGCGCATTCGCTCCTCCGTGAACTGACGGCGTTCGATTTTCCACGCAGCCAACTCTGCCGCTTCCTCGCGGAGCAGCAGTTCCTTGGCCATTTCTTCGCGCAGACGTTCTGCCGCTTCCTCGCGGAGCAGCAGTTCCTTCTTTCCGGGTTTGGTTGCAGGTGCGTGAGGAAGCATCCAGTGAAGGATCTTCCACCACACCGACTGCCAGCCCATCGTAGGCGGATCCTGTACGACTACTGGGGTGTCGTTTTCGAGCTGGGGCTGAGTTGAGACACTCGTTTGCACGGGTGTCTTGCGCAGTTCATCGTTGCTGAGTACCGGCGCCCTTAACAGACGTGGTGACCCAGCGGGACCGTCATTCGTTGATGACATCTTTTCACCTTTTTCTATGAGTTCCCAATTTATTAAAGGGCGCTATACTCTTACGGAGGTTATCCGAGAGCATGACGTTTCCGGATTTTACCCGGTTGCAACTCTGGTGTGAGAGTGTAGCGCGTGTGTCACCAGTCCTGTAATCGAACAAAAGCCATGAACTAACTTATGCCGTCAACTATATCATAATATACATATATTACAATATATTTGAACTTTACGACACTATATACTTTGTGTGTATAGGAAGTCACTAGATATGGAAAAGGTACGGCATTTCTGCCGTACCTTGTCGCACTACTTCTCCTTTTCTCGCCTCTCTCGAATGATATTCCCAACAACGCGCTGCAACTTCGCAGGATTTCTGACGAACCTCAGCAGCAGCTGATCGTTATCCCCACTCAGATCAGTCATGAATACCTCAACGGTCCCACAATTGATAAAGAGGATGTCGAGGAACGATCGGTGCACTTTGGTGCCGCGCAAAAGAGTTGGATCGAATTCAGTACGCCCTCCAGTCTTCAGGATTTCGCCGCTCTCGATCCTGAAGGTCTCATGATTGACCACGATTCGCGATTTCCTCCACGCGTACACCATTGGGTAGGTTGTCACGACGATCACGACGATTGCGAGAATGATGATGAACACCGGTACTCCCGCGAGTGTCGCAATGATACCGTCATTCGTCCAGCCCAAGGATTGCTCGACCTTATCTAAAAGACTCGCAAAATAGGCGTCAAGCGGCGTGGCATGTTCTCGGATCTTCCAGAAATCTTTTAGGGCACTTGCCAGCAAGAGCGAGCTAGTGATAGCCACTGCTGCCGTGATGATGCTGATCGCGAAGGCCTTCTTGAATTGGCTGACGACAGCACGCACTTGAAGACGCTCGTTGTACTCCGTCTCGAGCCTTTTCGGGCGAGACATCTGAGTCCGTGATGCCTTTTCTTGCTTTTTCGCCGCGTGATTTTCGCGGAGAAAGGTGATGATATCCGTCATAGCCGTGTCCTCTGCTCGAAGGTGAGTTGTGAAATGTGACGTAGTGCCACACGGCGTACAGATAGTCTGTAGGCGTATTGTATTTATATACCTAAATTGCTTTTATTGCAATTTACTATTGTTCGTAATAACGTGTAAGATAAAAAGACGTATATTTATGAGTGAATAAAAAGTCTTCCACAGGTACATACCACATTTACCGTATTTCAAATATTACGACATTGTAAAAGCATAAGCTTGCATCTATACTTGAGACAGAAAAATGGAAAAAAATAAACGGGGAGTAGTCAACGAGGTTCTCTCGTTATGACACGGGTATGAAGATTCTAATGCTGGGCTGGGAGTTGCCACCACATAACAGTGGTGGACTGGGCGTCGCCTGCTATCATTTGTCCAAAGCTTTAGCGCAAGCGGGCGCATCGATTGATTTCGTTGTCCCCTACTCTGCGAAGCACGAGAATATTGACTTTATGAAGATCCACAATGCGACCAAGCTGTCGCCACTGGATCGTTACGGCATGGGCGCGTATGACAGTAAGTTTGCCATCGAAAGCCAGCCCGGATCTGAAGTGAAGGATGTCAAAGATATTCGCGGCGTGCAGCGTCACTACACAAAGTATGTTGAACGACTTGTTCAACGAGAGAAGTTTGACGCAATTCACGCACATGACTGGCTCACTATGGAAGCCGGCATGCGGGCAAAAGAGTTAACGGATGCTCCTCTGATCGTCCACGTTCACGCGACCGAGTTCGATCGCGCCGGCGGAAACCAGGGAAACCCAATTGTGCACGAAATTGAGTACCAGGGCCTGATGATGGCTGACCGTATTCTTGCCGTCAGCGAGATTACTCGTCAGATTATTATCAATAAATATGGCATTCCGGCTGATAAGGTCGAAGTTGTCCATAACGCAATCGATGTCGAAAGCTTTAATGATGGCTACGAATACGATCAACGTACATATAAATACCTCGAAGGGCTGAAAAGTGAAGGATACACCATTATTAGTACATTAACTCGCTTTACGATTCAAAAAGGCCTCGAATATCTCGTTCGAGCCGTCGCGAAAGCAAATAGCAAATATGACCGTATTGCCCTACTTCTGGCTGGCGACGGCGAACAACGCGATGAACTCATTGCGCTCGCTTCCGAGCTGGGGATTTCTGACAAGGTCTTCTTTACCGGATTTGTCCGTGGCAAGCAGTGGCGTGACGCATATAGTGTATCTGATATCTTTGTCCTTAGCTCTGTCAGTGAACCGTTTGGCCTGACCGCACTTGAAGCAGCTCATCATAACAATGCGCTGATTCTGACGAAACAATCTGGCGTCTCTGAAGTGCTCAGCAGCATCTTCCGCTATGACTTCTGGGATATCGACCGCCTGGCCGATCAAATTGTTGGTATCGCAACCTCCGAGTCACTGCGTGACTCGCTAAAAGAAAACGTGTCATATGAATATGCGCGTCTTTCATGGCACGATGTCGCAGCGACCTGTATGGGCATATATAAACATCATAGTACTGGAGTCTTCGCATGAGCAAACGTGGAATAACCCTTTACCTTCACGTTCACCAGCCACTCCGTGTTCGTGACTACAGCGTCTTCGAGACTGCTAGCAATCATAACTATTTTAACGACCCAGACCCTACGAGTGATCGTAACAACCAGAAGGTCTTTAATAAGGTTGCCGAAAAATCATACCGACCAATGAATGCCCTGCTTGAAACGCTGCTTGCGAAACATGATGAATTCAAGGTATCCCTTAGCATCACTGGAACATTCATCGAACAGGCCGAACAATGGGCACCCGATGTTATTGAAAGCTTCCAGCGACTCGTTGCTACTGGTCGGGTTGAGATTGTCGCTGAAACATATTACCACTCACTCGCCTTCTTCTATAGCCGAACCGAGTTTGAACACCAGGTTGAAGCACACAAACAAAAGATTCGCGAACTTTTCGGTGTCGAAACAAGCGTCTTCCGAAACACCGAACTTGCCTACAACGACTCACTGGCACAATGGGCCGATGAGTACGGCTTTAAGGGTATCCTCGCTGAAGGATGGGACCCTATCCTTGACTGGCGCAGTCCTAACTTTGTCTATCAACCAGAAGGCACCAAGAACATTGCGCTTCTTCTCAAAAACTACAAGTTAAGTGACGACCTCGCCTTTCGCTTCAGCAATAAAGCCTGGCAAGAATGGCCACTAACAGCCGACAAGTATACTGAATGGGCTAATGCATCTATCGACGAAGCGCCGCTGATCAACTTGTTCATGGACTACGAAACATTTGGTGAACACCAATGGCAAGAAACCGGTATCTTTGACTTCTTTGAAGACTTCGTCGGCCGATGGCTCAAAAACCCAGACAACACGTTCTACACGGTATCTGATGCTATCGAGATAAACAAGCCTGTTGGAACACTCAGTATGCCGAGCACCGTCACCTGGGCTGACGCCGAACGTGACTTAACCGCATGGCTAGGTAACAGCATGCAACAAGAAGCAATGGGCTACCTTTACTCCCTCGAAGAAGATATCTTGCGCACGAATGATGTCGAGCTTATCTCTGATTGGCGAAAACTCCAGACATCCGATCACGCCTACTACATGTGTACAAAGTGGTTTACTGACGGTGACGTTCACGCCTACTTCAGTCCATATGAATCACCTTATGACGCCTTTCTCTACTATATGAATGTCATCCGTGACCTCCGCTGGCGACTCCACGAAACACATCGTACTGGTGGTCTCCGTGGCTAGGCCTATCGTCCTTAGTAATGGCGAGTTACATGTCGGATTAAATACCTTTGGTCTTGTTCATGACTTTTACTATCCCTACGTTGGATACGAGAACCACGCCGCTGGCGCAAACCTGCGGCACAAGATAGGTGTATTAGTTGACGGCGAAATGAGCTGGCTCGATGATGACAAGGACTGGGTATTCACCTTCCGTTATCCTCACATGGCGCTGATTGGTCACACGCTCGCAAAGAACAAACGTATTGGTATTGTTCTTGAGTTTGATGATGCCGTCGATTCTGAAATGAGCATCTTTATGCGCAATATTCATGTTGTGAATATCTTTGATCACGCTCGTGAAGTGAAGCTATATATGCACCAGGCATTCGCCATTGGTGATTCACGTAGCAATACAGATACAGCCCAGTATCTACCTGACAGTAACGCCATCCTACACTACCGTGGTCGCCGCGCTTTCGTCATCTCTGGGCAGCACAATGGCAAGCCGTTCGATCAGTACACTATTGGCCTATTTGGACTTGAAGGTCACGAGGGTAGCTTCCGCGACGCCGAAGATGGTATCCTGAGCAGCAACAACGTCGAGCATGGTCGAGTTGACTCTATCATCGGCTTCGTGATGCAGATCGGCGCCCAAAGCTCTGAGCGCGCTCAATATTGGATAGCCGCTGGCATGTCTATCCGTGAGGCATTATATATACACAAACAGACCGAAGACGACGGCGTACTTGATCGCCTCCACATGACTGCCGACTGGTGGCACAAATGGCTTGAACCGGTACTCAAACTTGTTCCGAGCGTCCCAGATAATCATCGTCAACTGTTCATTAACAGCGTCATGATTATGAAATCTCAGATGGACAAACGAGGTGCCGTGATCGCGAGTACTGACAGTACAATGCTGAACTATTCTCGCGACGCCTACGGGTATAGCTGGCCCCGAGATGGTGCCTATGCCATGTGGCCCCTGATTCGCCTAGGATACACCGACGAACCATATCGATTCTTTGAATTTACCAAACGTGGACTGCACCCAAGCGGCTACATGATGCACAAGTATCAGGCTGACGGCGCCCTCGGTAGTAGCTGGCACCCTTACGTGCATGACGACGTTGTCGCAGCACCAATCCAAGAAGACGAAACTGCTGGTGTTGTCTTTATGTTTGCACAGTTCTATAACCAACAAAAAGATAGTACGTTAATCAAAGAATTTTATGGATCAATGATTGTCCCGATGGCAAACTTCCTGGCTGACTTTATTGACGAAACGACAGGTCTGCCAAAACCTAGCTACGACCTATGGGAAGAGATCTTTGCGACCTTTACCTATACGACTGCTGTGACCTACGGCGCGCTTCTTGCTGCTTCAGAGCTAGCGACCGTCGCCGGTGATACTGATAGCGCCGTGAAGTGGCGTAGTGCAGCTGGTGATATCAAGGCAGCCGCCGCAAAATACCTCTATAATCACGAACGCGGCGTCGTCTACAAAAGCGTTACCGTCGTGAAGGGCGAGATCGTAAAAGATCCAGTGATCGATACATCCAGTGTCTTTGGTGCCTTTATGTTCGGATTATTCGATGCAGATAGCCCGGAGATAACTTCATCAGTTAAAACAATGGTCTCAACCTTTAATCTCCTCGATGACGAACCAGGTCTTCCGCGCTACGAAAATGACAACTATCGTCGATCTGATCCAGCGATTACCGGCAACTGGTGGCTTATTACAACGCTATGGTACGCACAGTACTTACTCGAAAAGGGCGAAACCGAAGAAGCGCGCACTATCCTTGACTGGACACAAAAGTACGCACTCGGGACAGGTATGCTTGCAGAACAAATTAACCCGGTAACTGACGAGATCATTTCACCCGCACCACTGACCTGGTCTCATGCTGAATACGTCTCAACAATGCTCGATTACATACAGAAAAAGAAATCGTAATGCGTTTTGGTGGGGTACTGCGACGAATGCTTCGTCACTATTCACCTCGCTTGCGTGCACGAGGCACTCTCCTGCGTCATTTTGCAGCTCGACTCGGTTTAGTGTACTTTGGAACCGTCGACCAGCTCGAAGATGAGCACGAGGTCATTAGAGGCTTGACCGTTTCAACGACGCACCGTGATACACATTACGTCGTCGGGTCATTTGATGGCTATGATATTAGCCTGGTTGATCGATTTGACGTCATCATGGATGCACAGCATCAGCCGGCTGAACATTCTTGGCTCATTTTTCAGGTGGCACTACAGAATAATACCGCACTCCCCCACTTCTTTTTGAAACCCCGAGGCTATAGTCCAACAGCATATAGTAAGTTTTTTACTGCCTTTAATACACTACATATTATTAATGACGTCTTTAATGAGACTCATTCTCCAGAATTCCACGCTCGCTATGACGTCTATGGCCACGCAACGCACGCCTATCAACTCGAAGAGACATTCACGAGTGCCGTCACGCAAACGATTGCTGCCCGTTTTTGGCCACATGCTATCGAGCTCTACGAAGGCAAACTGTACGTCTATATAACAGAACACCGCCTCAATGAGACGGTGTTAGGTGCGACACTGCAGTCCACAATGTGGCTCGCGAGTGTCTTAGACAAGAAGCAAGACTAGTACGACTAGTTCTTGCGGGCTTTAACTTCGTTACGACCGAGGTTTTTCTTTGTCTCGGTGTACGTCGCGTGCTTACGAGCGATTGGGTCATACTTCTTCAAGCTGATCTTTTCAGTCGTGTTCTGCGTGTTTTTAGTTGTGTAATACGTACGGTGTCCGGTCAGTTCGCTGACAAGTCCGACGAGTTTTCGCTTGGTGTTCTTTTTAGCCATTGAATGGAATTCCTTTAACGTGTCTTAAGTGTCTTACTTTATAGACAACACTGATATGCTTTCAGAGGTTTACTATAGCAAAATATCGGAGTAATAACAAGTCTTGGTATCTGTTATCGATAATTCTCGAAGTTCACAGGAAAATCAAAGTCTTGTGATTGGATGATATGAATCACATTTTGGAGCTCATCTTTGCTCGAGCTCGTCACTCGTACAGCGTCACCTTGGATGATCCCTTTTGCCTTTGGGGCTTTTTCCCTGAGGAGTGCGGTAATCTCTTTGGCTTTTTCTTGAGACAGTCCCGCGATGAATGGGATCTCTTTTGTCGACTTTAAATTAGCCGTTACGATTTCTTTTGTCAGATCAAGTGATTTGCTCGATTGGTTACGGGCGGCAAGTTTTTTGCGCAAAATATCAAGAATATTTTCAATTTGCCAATCGCCCGCTCCGGTCACTTTCAGACCAGCTTTATCGCCAGTCCACTCGATTGCCGCGGGTGTTCCCTTGAAATCATAGCGGTTTTCAATTTCTTTTATAGTTTGCAGAAAGACGTTATTCATTTCTGCTTTGTCATAGGTGGATACGATATCAAAACTAAATGTAGGCATACCCCTACTATAACAGATTGAATAATTATTATTATTTCACATCGTTGCGGGATAAGTCTGCTAAAAATGACATAAAAAAATCTCCGTTGTTATTCAGAGATTTATAGAGTTTTGTTTAAATTACTATGTGGCGCAGAAGTGTTCGACTATACGGTGACCATTAATACCAAATCCCGTAAGTGTGCTTTTTGAATCAATCATCGCAGCGTGGTGTGGTTTTGAACTGATCCACCAGGTTACTGCGCCAATTGAGGTACTTGGGTACTGCAGGGAGTTTCCCCAGTAAAGGTTTTCACCATCACTCTTACAATAGATACCCACATCATTAATATATGTATACCCGTGTACTCCATTCAGATCAATGTGGCTATCGTTATTATCCTTAACCATTTCATCAGCCTTTCGTTGAGCAGATTGGTCGAGTCGGGTGTCTTCTATAAGTGGGGCGACACCAACACGACTTCGTTCTTCATTCACCAGTTTCAATAGTTCGGGAATAGTTGGTGGTTGCGGAGCAATGACCGTTTGCGGGGTAATTGCCACCTCATCGTGGTTATTGAGCGTCAATACCACCGTACTCACCGACCCAATAATAAGAAGGCTGAGTGCCGACAGGATGATAGCTTTTGTGTATCGGTACATAATGTCATCGTATACCATGCACCATAGCGATTCAACCGTCTTTAATATGTATATTTTAATCGACAATACTATCATTTCATCAGTCCGTTCTTTATTAGGTGCCTTCACTAGGTAAAAACTTGCGATTAACAGGTTCGTTGTCTGGTTAAACTAGTGCTTCCTTGGTATAATCTACCCTAGTGCCGCGATAGCTCAGTTGGTAGAGCGCATCCATGGTAAGGATGAGGTCTCGGGTTCAAATCCCGATCGCGGCTCCATAACCCCTTGAAAAGCTGATGAATATCAGATAGAATAGTTCAGTATCCAAGTACGCCGCCTTAGCTCAGTTGGTTAGAGCACCTGTTTTGTAAACAGGGGGTCCACGGTTCGAATCCGTGAGGCGGCTCCATGATATTGTACTCATTAATATGCTGGAATCGTGTAGTGGCAATCACAGGAGACTGTAAATCTCCCGCCGTAAGGCTCCGTAGGTTCGAGTCCTACTTCCAGCACCAAATAAAATAACTTGTCCTCGCCGACAAGTTATTTTATTTGTTTTTCATATTAATGCACTACTTGACGTGTTTATGGGCTGAATAGCCGCGGTCGTAATCACCAAGCTGCGTTAGGTTAATAATCGAGAATACAAGCAGGATAAGGTTCCAGAAGGCCCCAATCACTAGATTCACAAGAACAAGGGCCTTAGCCACTCGTGGAGCTGGTTCACGCATCAGGTAATACCCAGCGACGACCAAGTAGATGTGCGGGAGCGTCCAAAAGATAAAGATCACCATGCCGACGATAGAGAGTCCGGCAATAGAACTGTCGTAGCTATCATAGGAGTCTTCGGCCATGCTACCGATAACCATCAGTGTCGTGAATAGAAGGGCGACCAGGATTCCGAGTGAGCCGAATATAACCGACATGATGCCGTGCACCCTGAGTGTACCTGCTGAACGGTCATACAGTAATTTTTCATAGTCAATCTGTGCTGTCATATCTACTCCTTTTAGATTACATAACGCGACGTGGTTGCTTCACCTGCCTTGGCTGTCCTTGTGGGATAATCAATTTGGCTGCTCGTTCGCGGAGGTCAAGTGCAAGTAACGACTCGCCGACACGATCATAGGCATCCGCCAAAATACTCAGCGTTTGTGGGATTGGGTCAAGTACAATTGCTCGCTCGAGCGAATCAATCATCTTCCGGTCATTTCCGAGCTTTTCTTGTACCTTGGCATAGGCAATGTGACGCGCTGAAAGATCACTATCCATCGCGAGTGCTTGCTCAAAAGCCAACGCCGCCTTTTCATAGGCTTTAGTTTCGTAATAGATAAGGCCGACATTGTGAAGGCTACTGGCGCTTGGTTCAAGCGATTGAGCAATTTCAAAACATTCAATTGCTTCTTTGTACTGTTGCTGTTTCGCATACAGAATACCAAGGCGGTTGTAGGCACTGGCGTTTCGTTCATCAACGCGAAGAATCGTCAAAAGAGCTTTCTCTGCGCGAAGATACTTACGATCTTGCAACGAAGTTTGGGCAATTGACCATAACTGATCCAGCTTGTCTGAAATTTTAGAGGGAAGATCAGTGGCGACTTCACTAATAGTTTGTCGCTGATACAGTGCCCAAGCACCAATTAAGGCTATGACGATGAGGCCTAACATTACATCTATTATAGCATGACCGAGGCAAGTTGTAGCCTCACGTTGCCATTTGCCTCGATACGTTCATGTGTTTTTAAGAGAAGTGTGATCTTTTTGACTTGTTCGGGATTCTTCCCTGTTTTGAGTGACCCCTGGATAAGCTTCATGGCGTCAAGCAAGAGAATAAGCGCGCCCTGGCGATCATCCTTGTACTGTAGGGCTAATTTGAGTCGGTCATACATACGTCCCTGCAGATACGTGCGTGCGTCGCGAATAACCTGAGCCCTCGCCTCGAATACCTTTTCGTCAGTCGCAAGCTTCGTCAATTGTGCGGGGA
>Ga0209100_1002565_pt1 | contig 11092 bp, 9 predicted proteins | sample lystaG_FD_185480 | JGI IMG/M metagenome (GOLD analysis project Ga0209100, IMG submission 185480) | Glacier valley bacterial and archeal communities from Borup Fiord, Nunavut, Canada, to study Microbial Dark Matter (Phase II) -... | ecosystem: Environmental > Aquatic > Freshwater > Ice > Glacier ...
TTCATATTGTTTTATGTTTAAGGTCGGTTGATGACCAGTTTACGGGTTACAGATTTTTCAGGTGTTGTAATATTTATTAGGTAAACGCCATTTCCAGCCTTGCAATCATTCAAATTTATACGAATATTTTGCCCGGAAGGAATTGGTTGATTCTCCCATAAATTTGTAATAAGTTGTCCCTCCAGGTTGTAAAGGTTGATGGTTGGCTGCAAAGTTTTATTTGATTTATTGGTAATATCAACATAATCATTTGCCGGATTGGGGAACAGTTCAAATGATTCATCCGTTGATCCAGTGAGCTGTTCCAGGGCTGTAGGAACTTGCTTTTCGATTGAGACATTGTCAAGATAGACATTCCCTGTAAACTTACCGAAGCCAAATCCAAAGCGGCAGTTGGGATCGCTGGCCTGTGTCATTTTAATAGTCCAGCTGAAATGTTGCTTAACTGCTGTAATACTTTTAACTATTGAAAAGTAGTTGTTATATGGGTCATAGTTTCTGGCAAGAATGATTTCCATCGTATTGGGGTTATCAGCCCATGCGTCAAAGGTAATCAGGTAGGTAGCTTCCTTTTCAATACCAATATTCATTTGCTGATCAACAATGTGCCAGCTGTCTGTGCCGGGCTTGGTGATATTCATAACGTATACACCATCAACAACCGAAGGAGTGGCTGCCGGTGTGACTGTGGTGTAAAAATACACGTTGCTCCAGTTTTTTAATCCAAGACTGAAATCGCCGTTAAATATAAGTTCATTTTTCTTTTTGAACAGAGGAATCAGGGTGGTCTCTTTCGAAACCTCCATTTGCATTGGATTGGCAGAACCCACATTCAGCCATTTATCGAATTCGTATTTCGCATCTGGTTTGGCTGTTACAGTGACCAATGTTCCTTCAGGATAAGAATCCAATTTTGGTGACACCTCTACCGTTCCACCGGTAGCGGGTTCAATTCTAAGCGAAAATGGACCGGTTGATTCCTGCAACTGGTAAACCCTAACATAGTCGATCAGGAATTTATGCGGCAGTTTCGTATCGTCAGGTGTTCCACCCCATTCACCACCGTAAGCCAGGTTGAGAATCATGTTGAACATTTTATTGAAAGGCCAGACGCGCGAGTCAAGAATTGGTTTGGTATAGCTGTAAGTGAATTTTTTGACACCATCCTGCCACCATTCCAGTGAAGTAGGTGACCATATAAGGGTAAAATTGACAAACTTTTTGAAAGGAGCACTCATGATGGCATGGGAACCCGAACTCTGATGTCCTGAACCATTGGTGCCTTCATAATGGACCGTATAATGTAGATTATTTGGCTCTTTGCCAACGTATTCCATGATGTCAATTTCCCCGCTTTTAGGCCAACCCCCGTAAACGTCATCGGTGGGTACCATCCAGATGGCAGGCCATGTGCCATTTCCCCCTGGAACCTTTGCACTGATCTCGAATTTGCCGTATGTCCAGTCGCCTTTGTACTTTGAAATCAGACTTGCCGAAGTGTAATCAGCACCCTTATAGGCCTCTTTGCGGGCTTCAAGGATCAAAACTGTATCCTGAATACGGGCATTCTCACTGCGTTTATAGGTGTAATATTGCAATTCATTGTTGCGTAATTTACCAATTTCGTAATTCCATTTGGTATTGTCGGGCAGGCCGGGGGTGTTAAACTCATCGCTCCACACCTTAACATATTTCTGTGGATAAGCATGTAGAACGAAACAAAAGAAAAGTAGTAAAAGTATAGGTTGTTTCATCGCGTTGGTGTTAGGTTAATTGAACAACAAATTTAGTAATAATATTATAAGTTTTACACTGATCATCAAATTGATCAGTGGGTTCAACCGTCAGGGGGAATGACCTGTCTGTTTACTTCAACTGATACACTCTTACATAATCAATCAGGAACTTATGAGGAAGTTTTGTATCATCAATTCCCTGTTGGGCGCCCCATTCACCACCGTACGCTAAATTGAGGATCATATAAAACATCTTATTAAAGGGCCAAACCTTTGGATCATCAGATGGTTTGGTGTAGGTGTATTTTTTGACTCCATCAGCCCACCATTCCACTTTATCGGGCGACCATATAAAGGTAAAAGTGATAAACTTGTTGTAAGGCTCACTGCTAATAAAAGAGCTGCCTGAACTTTCATGACCACTTCCGTTGGTGCCTTGATAATGAGCATTGAAATGTAATTTAGAAGCATCAAAACCTACAAACTCCATGATGTCCAGTTCTCCGCTATTAGGCCATCCGCCGTATTCGTCATTGGTAGGCATCATCCAGATAGCTGGCCATGTGCCTTTTCCTGTAGGTACTTTGGCACTGATTTCGAACTTGCCGTAAAGCCAGTCGCCTTTGTATCGGGAGATAAGGCTTGCCGAAGTGTAATCAGCACCCTTAAAAGCTTCTTTGCGGGCTTCAATAATCAGAACAGTGTCTTGTATACGGGCATTCCCGCTTCGATTATGAGTATAATATTGCAATTCATTGTTGCGTACTTTACCAGTTTCATAACCCCATTTGGTCGTGTCGGGCAGGCCGGGGGTGTTAAACTCATCGCTCCATACCTTAACATATTTCTGTGGATAGGCCTGTAGGACGAAGCAAAAGAAAAGTAATAAAAGAATTGTTTGTTTCATTGTGTTTATGTTAGGTTAATTGAAGAGCAAATTTAGTAAAAATATTATAAGTTTCAATCTTCAAATAGAGGGTTTTTATTGAGCCGGGTTAACTAACTCCATTTATTTTATCTTCATACACTTAAAATTCTTTTTTTTACTGTAAATTCGTCACCTCACAACCGAACTAATGTAACATTTATGAATAAGCTATATTTTCTTTTCATCCTCCTGTTTTTCATCACGGTAGGCTCATCGGGAAACAATCCTGTTCAGGAAAAAAGAACTTTTTCTGTAGGCCAAAACACCTTCCTGCTTGATGGGAAACCTTATGTGATTCGTGCCGCAGAGCTTCATTATCCACGCATTCCGAAAGAATACTGGGAGCATCGTATTCAGATGTGTAAAGCAATGGGCATGAATACTATATGTATCTACATCTTTTGGAATTACCACGAACAGGTGCAGGGTAAATATGACTTTACAGGCCAGGCCGATGTTGCAGAATTTGTTCGTTTGGTCCAAAAAAACGGGATGTACTGTATAGTTCGTCCCGGCCCCTATGTGTGTGCCGAATGGGATATGGGCGGACTTCCATGGTGGTTACTGAAAAAGCCAGACATAGCGGTACGCACCAGGAACGATGCTTTTTTTATGGACAATGCCCGAAAATTCATTCATGAAGTAGGCAAACAACTGGCCCCGATGCAAATTCAGAACGGAGGCAATATCCTGATGGTGCAAGTAGAAAATGAATATGGTGTTTGGGGAAAAGATGAGCTATATATGGAACAAATTCGCGATGAGATCCGAAAGGCGGGATTTGATAAAGTTCAACTTTTCCGTTGCGATTGGAGTTCCAACTTCAACAATTATCAGGTAAAAGACGTTTTCAGCACTTTGAATTTTGGAGCTGGTTCAAATATAGAAGAACAGTTTAGCCTTTATTCAAAAATAAACCCTACTGCCCCAAAAATGTGTAGCGAATACTGGTCCGGATGGTTCGACTATTGGGGCAGTCCACATGAAACCCGCTCGGTGAGCAGCTTCATCGGCAGTATGAAAGATATGATGGACCGCAAAATATCATTCAGTCTTTACATGGCTCATGGTGGCACCACCTTCGGACAATGGGGCGGCGCTAATTCTCCACCCTACCGCAGCAATGTGGCTTCGTATGACTACGATGCCCCCATCAGTGAAGGTGGATTGACAACAGAAAAGTTTTATGCTGTGCGGGATTTACTAAAGAATTATTTGAACGAAGGAGAATCAATTCCCGATGCCCCTGCAGCGAAACCAACCATCATTATTCCTGAATTTAGTTTGGTACAGACAGCCAACCTGTTTGATAATCTTCCCAAAGCAAACCAAACGGAAGAAATTAAACCGATGGAAATGTTTGACCAGGGATGGGGCAGCATTTTATACCGCACTACCATAAAAGCAACTACAGAAAAAAGCAAACTGGTAATCACTGAGTTACACGACTGGGCTTTGGTGTATGTAAACGGAAAATTGATCGGGAAGGTAGAACGCCGTTTATCTGAAAACTCAATTGATTTACCAGTCATCGAAAAAGAATCACAGCTCGATATTTTGGTTGATGCAATGGGTCGTGTTAATTATGACAAAACTATTATTGACCGTAAAGGGATTACCGAAAAAGTAGAATTGAAAACCAATTCAGGAAGCACGTTGCTCAAAAACTGGCAGGTTTATAACTTTCCGGTCGATTACAAGTTCCAGAAATCATTGAATTTCAAAACGGCAAAGGCAGCTGGTCCGGCCTGGTACCGGGGAAGTTTTAATCTCGAAAAGGTTGGCGATGCCAATATGGACATGAGCAAATGGGGAAAAGGAATGGTTTGGATCAATGGAACCAACATTGGCCGCTACTGGAAGATTGGACCTCAGCAATCACTTTTCATGCCGGGATGCTGGTTGCGAAAAGGTAAAAACGAAATCATTGTTTTAGACCTTGAGGGACCCTCAGAAGCAAAAATTGCAGGAATAGCCAAATCTATTCTTGATAAAATTTATAACAACGAATCCCTGTTGCATCGCAAAAGTGGCCAGACACTCGATTTGACCAGCGAAACTGCTATCAATTCAGGAGAATTTACCCCTGGAGGCGGATGGAAAACTATTGCATTTGACAAAATCACTGAAACCCGGTTTGTTTGTCTGGAAGCAATCAGTTCGCAAAAGGGCGACCCGTTTACGGCCATTGCCGAAATAGAAATGATGGGTGAAAACGGAAATTCACTTCCACGCACCAAATGGAAACTGGCTTATGCTGACAGCGAAGAGGTTACTTCTGAAAACAATACTGCGGCAAGGGTTTTTGACAATCAGGAATCAACCTATTGGCATACGGCATTCTCTTCCTCAAAGCCATCTCACCCACATCAGATAGTGATCGATTTAGGCGAAGTGGTGAAAATTAAAGGGTTCAGATGTCTGCCCAAGAGTGATAATTCAGAAAAGGGGATGGTTAAAGGGTATAAATTCTATGCCAAAGTTTCGTCATTTAAGTATTAACATGAGTTCGATCTAAGTGTAAATCAAACGAATACTTTCATAAAATAGGTTTTAATCACAGACAAGGAATAAAAATCTTATTATTTTCGTCAAAACGTCAAAACGTCAAAATGTCAAAGCGACAATTGTTGTGATTGTCGCTTTGACATTTTGACGTTTTGACGTTTTGACATACGTGTGTTCAATGGTTTCAAACATGCCCATAGGGTTTTGAACAAAAGGCATAGGGGTAAATCTTGCCGAACCCATATTTGGGAGATGACCTTATTTTTCAATGTGTTGCTTAAATTTAACCCGGGTTGTAAATAATAAATTGGACCAATTTTGATTTCCCCTTGCTACAAATATTAAAGGGGTTTTACTTTTCAAAGTCCTGTTTTCCAACCTCTCCGCCTAATAGTACTCTCTTCATTTTGACAGTCTCATAATTTACCTATTTTTACAAAAAATGATTCCCATGGCAAACAGATTTATAGTATTCATTCTGATTTTAACAATTACTTCGGGCTTCTCCAATGTTTTTGCCTGTACCAATCTGATTGTTACCAAAGGAGCCAGCAGTGATCAATCGGTGATGATTACTTACGCGGCCGATTCACATACGCGGTATGGTGCAATGGCCTTTTATCCGGCTGCTGATCATCAACCTGGCGACCTGTGTGAAGTCTATCATTATGAGAACGGAAAGCTTTTGGGAACTATTCCAGAAATGGCACATACTTATTCAGTGATCCAGTTTATGAACGAACACCAAGTGGCAATCGGTGAAACGACTTTCGGGGGACTCGACTCCCTGCATACGCAACCAGGAGCCATCCTTGATTATGGGTCGCTGATGCGTATCGCCCTTCAACGTTCGAAGACTGCCCGTGAGATGATTAAAGTAATGACTGAATTGGTTGCTCAATACGGGTATGCCACGAGTGGCGAATCATTTTCTATTTCTGATGCCAATGAAGCATGGATCATGGAAATGATCGGGAAAGGGAAATTTGAAAAAGGAGCTGTATGGGTAGCCCGTTTGATTCCAGATGGTTATGTAAGCGGTCATGCCAACCAGGCCCGTATTACAACCTTCCCATTCCAGAAAAACAACAACTGGAATGACCAAAAACAGACAGTTTATCATTCTGTGGATGTAGTGAGCTTTGCTAAAAAATATGGGTTCTATAAAGGAAGCAATGAGTCATTTAGTTTTTCAGATGTTTACAATCCGATGAAATTCGGAGGAGCACGCTTCTGTGATGCACGGGTTTGGTCATTTTTCAGAAATATCAATAAGGAAGTCAGGGATAACAATGCCTATACTGATTACGCGATGGGGCAGTTTGAACGTAATCCCCAATTGATGGATCAGAGTCCCAATCCAAATGGCTATGTTTCAAATCGTTTGCCTTTATGGGTGAAGCCTGATTCACAGGTTACCCTTCAGCAGGTCATGGCACGGATGCGCGATCATTACGAAGATACGCCCCTGGATATGCGAAATGATCCCGGAGCCGGTGCATTTAAATTACCTTATCGCTGGCGCCCTATGGAATTTAAAGTTGACAGCGTGACATATTTACACGAACGTGCAATTGCTACCCAGCAAACCGGATACAGCTTTGTTGCTCAATCGCGATCCTGGCTTCCTACTCCCGTTGGTGGTATCTTCTGGTTTGGCGTCGACGATGCTGATGGATGCGTTTATGCCCCCATGTATTGCGGAATCACAAGTGTGCCAAAGAGTTATGCCATTGGCAATGGTTCGATGATCAGCTGGTCGGAAACATCGGCCTATTGGACTTTTAGTCAGTTGAACAATTGGGCTTACAGTCGTTACAATGTAATACACCCTGAGATTGAAAGTTACCAGTCGCAGCTGGAAAATCAGTTCACTTCCGAAGTGAAAGTGATGGATGCAAAAGCTTCAGAGCTGTACAAGCAAAATCCTGCAGCTGCCAAAGAATCCATTACTGATTTTTCGGTTTCCACAGGTAATCAGCTTGTTGGCGACTGGAAAGTTTTTTATCAGTACCTGTTTATGAAATATGTGGATGGGAATGTGAAAAATACGGAGGCCCACCAGCTTTTGGAAAACGGGAATGGAAAAAATATTCCCAAACCACCTACCCAACCCGGTTATGGAAAAGATTGGGAACGAATCATGATCCAGGGTACAGGGGATCGGCTGAAAGTTCCAAAAGGTAAATAATCAAGGCTTTAAATACATTTAGCCTGAGTTCGATATAAGCGTAGGGGGTATGAACTGAAAATTTCCAACCTGACCCCAAGGTCATTGGCAAAAAAGGTAAGGAATTTGAAGTTACATTCCAACTATCAATGTAGTTTGCGTACTTCTGTATTTACCCCATAATGCCATTATGGCATTATGGGGTATTGGATATTCCATCTATCCCGTTTTAGTATAGTTTATACTTTACAAACAGAGTAAATTTAGTACATTCATTAAGTATAAACTATAAAATATACACATCATTGGCTCTATATGTTTTTATAGGTAGTATTTTAAGCTTCACGGAACAGTTCATCCGGCAGTCTTTTATTTATTCGGAACCGTCTGTAAAAAGTAAGATTATTAATCGTCCATGGTCTTTTATAATATTCTGTGAATAATTATTGAAAGAATAGTTAATCACAGAATGTTTCAATATATTTGGTAGGTTAAAATATCAACTTCAAAAACACATAGAATGGACGAAAAAAGAAACCCAAATATACTCATCGCGGAAGATGTTGAGTCAAATTTCCTATACTTAAAAGCTGTTTTAAGCAAGCTGAATGCGAACATTTTTTGGGCCAAGAATGGATTGGAAGTGCTTGATATTTGCGATAAAGAAGAAGTCATAGATCTGGTTTTAATGGACTTACAGATGCCTGAGATGAACGGCTATGAAGCCACTCAAATACTGAAGAAAAAATATCCTCATCTTCCGGTAGTCGCTCAAACGGCTTTCGCCATGTCAGACGACCGTGAAAAGGCATTGGCTGCAGGTTGTGATGATTATCTGGCAAAACCCATCAAATCCAAAGACCTTTTAAACATTACTGAGAAGTTTCTGAAATTTTAATGGCAGTAATAAATCACAATAAGGACGTTCATCTGCATTAAGGTGGACGTTTTTTATAATCTGATGAGCCAATCAGGTATTATACAATAATTACTTTTGTGCATACACATCATCGTTTATAATTTACAATGCAGCAGTCATGGAATTAACAAAGGAAAATAAGCAATTTTTACTTGACCAGCGATACCTAAAAATGGCTTTGATCTGGGCTCAGAATTCATATTGCAAACGAAGGCAGGTAGGGGCTTTACTGGTAAAAGACAAAATGATCATCTCTGATGGGTACAATGGCACACCATCGGGTTTTATAAATAATTGTGAAGATGCGAACAACCATACCTTCCCGTATGTTTTACACGCTGAGGCCAACGCGATTACCAAAGTGGCAAAATCAAATAACAGTAGTGAGGGAGCGACCTTGTATGTTACTTCGTCTCCATGTATAGAATGTTCGAAACTAATTATTCAGGCTGGAATAAAAAGAGTAGTTTTTTACGATCATTACCGGTTGGAAGATGGAATTAATTTGTTGAAGGAAGCCCATATTGAAGTAATCCAGATAGATCTGGAAGATTAATATAAAAAAGATTTAAAAAATGAAAAATAAATTCTCAGTTTATATTCCCATCCTGCTGGCATTGGCAGTAGTGATCGGTATTTTAATCGGAAACCGGCTGAACCGCAATTCGGGCAACAGCCATGCATCTTTCGCAGCATCAGGGACAAACAAACTGGATGCGGTTCTTGAATTGATCAATAGTTCGTATGTTGATTCAATTTCAACAGATTCTTTGATTGAAAAGGCCATTCCCCAGATCCTGAAAAACCTGGACCCTCACACGGCTTATATTCCATCCAAAGATTTGGTTGGCGTGGAAGAAGAAATGCGTGGAAATTTTGGGGGCATCGGTGTTCAGTTCTCTATTCAGAACGATACGGTGATGGTGGTCGATGTTATTTCCGGAGGCCCCTCATCGAAAGTGGGCATTATGCCCGGCGACCGCATCGTGACAGTGAACGATACATTGCTGGCCGGCAATGGCCTAAAGAATGAAAAAGTGTTGACCAAACTACGTGGTGAAAAAGGCACCACGGTTGATGTGGGGATCAAACGAAAAGGATTTAAAGACATATTTGCTTTTGAGATTATAAGAGGAGAAATCCCAATTTACAGTGTCGATGTGAGTTACATGATTGATCCAAATACGGGGTTCATTAAAGTAAGTCGCTTTGGAGAGCATACCTATCAGGAATTCATGGAGGGAATGAAAAAACTTGATCAGCTGGGCATGAAAAATGTAATTGTTGATTTACGTGGAAATCCAGGGGGATATTTGAATGCTGTCATTAAAATGGTGAATGAGTTTCTGGATAAAGGGGAATTGATTGTTTACACCCAGGGCAATTCCCAGCCCCGCAAAACATTCAATGCCGATAACAACGGCACCTACCGTGACAAAGGAATCCTCGTGCTCATTGATGATTTTTCAGCCTCTGCCAGTGAAATATTTGCAGGCGCTATTCAAGACAACGACCGTGGCTGGATTTTAGGTAGAAGGTCGTTTGGAAAAGGATTGGTCCAGGAACAAATCCCTTTTAGTGACGGAAGCGCCCTTCGGTTGACGGTTGCCCGTTATTACACCCCAAGCGGCAGATGTATCCAGAAACCTTATGATAAAGGAACGGATGAATATTATAAAGACATTATGGATCGTGCCATTCATGGTGAATTTCAAAAGGCCGACAGTATCAAATACTCAGACACTGTGAAATATTCAACCTTGGGCGGAAGGCTTGTTCATGGTGGGGGCGGTATTATGCCTGATTTTTTCGTCCCTGCTGATACATTGGGCTATTCAGGCTATTTTTCAAAGGTTACACAAAAAGGGTTGGTATACCAGTTTGGACTTGATTATGCTGATTTGAACCGCAATGTGCTTTCAAAACTAACCAATAGTTCTGAATTTGAAAAGTATTTTCAGAACAAGGATATCCTTCAGCAATTTGTGGCTTTTGCCACTAAGAAAGGGGTTACAGGAAGCAATGGAGATTTGAAAACTTCCTCTAAAATTATAGATAATCAGGTAAAAGCATACATTGCCCGCAATATTCTGGGAGAAGAAGGTTTTTACCCGATGATCAAAAACATTGATAAAGTGCTACTGGAAGCCATTGAAAAATCAAAAATTCCCATTCAACAAAAATTAACAGGTGCTGTAACTAAATGAAACCATGATTCGTCTTACCAAAAATGTAAGAAAGGCAGAATGAATTCAAAAGAATACAACCAGTCGGTCGATTTGTATTCAGATAACGTATACCGGTTTATTCTGAAAAACATTAGGGACGAAGAGCGTGCCCGGGATATTGTTCAGGACAGCTATGAGAAACTATGGAGGAACATAGAAAATGTGAATTCAGAAAATGTGAAGCCCTACTTATTCACAACGGCTTATCATACCATGATTGATGTTATGAGGAAAGAAAAGCGACATACATCTATTGAAAATTGCCCGCTTCAAAAACAGGCACATGATCAACAATATTCGGATCTCTCTGAGATCCTGAACGAAGCAGTAAAACGGTTGCCCGAGATTCAACGTACTGTTATCCTGCTGCGCGACTATGAAGGTTATTCCTACAAAGAAATAGGAGATGTAACCTTATTAAGTGAAGCCCAGGTAAAGGTATATATCTACCGTGCACGGGTTTTCCTGAAAAATTACATCGGTAAAATGGAACTTGTTGTATGATGATAGCCAGAGATAATTACGAACCGTTTTTTATGGATTACCTTGACGGTAACCTGGAGGAAAGCAGGATAGATGAGTTTCTGGATTTTCTGGACCAGA
>Ga0209100_1002569_pt1 | contig 11068 bp, 10 predicted proteins | sample lystaG_FD_185480 | JGI IMG/M metagenome (GOLD analysis project Ga0209100, IMG submission 185480) | Glacier valley bacterial and archeal communities from Borup Fiord, Nunavut, Canada, to study Microbial Dark Matter (Phase II) -... | ecosystem: Environmental > Aquatic > Freshwater > Ice > Glacier ...
GTAACGTATGGAGCTGATTGTTACTAATAGGTCGAGGACTTGACCTAAAAAGGTTTGACTGTTTTTAGATGGAAACATTTTCGTGTGTAGATAAAGTCAATAATTGATTTGGCTTGCCAAATCTATTAACATAATTAGAAGACAGAAAATTCAATTAATATTTTCTGTTTTTTCTATTATCTAGGTATTTATATGACAGACATTGATTTTCAGAAAAGTATATTATTACAAATAGTATTTATCCTTGACGTATAATCAAGACATTGTTATAATATAATAACTACAAAACAAACAAAAAATAATACAGTTATGGCGACATAGCCAAGCGGTAAGGCATGGGTCTGCAACACCCTGATCGCGAGTTCAAATCTCACTGTCGCCTCTCTCTTAGAAGTCCTCAAAACCTTGAAAAATAAGGCTTTGAGGATTTTTTATGTACTCAGTTATTGTATGCAAGTGTATGCAGACTTACTAAGAGCCTCTGTAATCTGGCTGAATACCTCGTCGTTTGGTGTGACATTCCGTAGATAGTGTAGCGTCATCGCTAAAGTAGTGTGTCCTAGAAGTCCTTGAATTACAGTAGCGGGAATACCGTCTTTGTAAAGCAAGGACGCTACACAAAATCTTGTATTATGAGAACTGGGATACGGGATATTTAGTTTCTTACAGATTGCTTCAATATGGCGATTGAACGTAATCGTTGTGATTGGCTGATTATTGCTATGTACGAAAAGATATTCACTATCGGGATTAACTGCTTTAATCCTATCAATTATCGCTAAGGCCTTTGGTATCAATGGCAAATCTCGAAATCCCTGAGCAGTTTTTCCCTTAACGTAATCTACACAATAGTGTTTCGTCTCTTGAAATGATAAATCATCATTAACATCCTGAGAACTGAGGAACTGTCTTTGTAAACGTATAGTTTTGTTCTTAAAGTTAAGGTCGGACCATTTCAAAGCCTTAATTTCACCAATTCTTGATATCAAACAGAAATCCAATTGAATAGCTAAAGACAACAAATCATTCTTATCTGCAAGATAATCTAAAATCAGTTCTCTTTCTGCAATCGTAAAAATGTCGGTATGTGCATTTTCTGGTTTGTAAGAAAACTGCTTGTAATCGATATCCCTCAAAGAGTTTCTTTCTACAATTTCCTGCTCAATCGCATAATAGAACATACTGTTAAGGATACTCTTAGCGTCATTGAAACGTCTTCTGGTGATAAAGCCATCCTTTGTCATAAGTCTGAAGAACCTTATGAAATCAATAGTTTTCAGATTAACCATAGGAACTTTTACAATATCAGTATCCTCAAAGAATGCTGACCAAAGATAGCTATTCTCTTTTATAGTTTTATCAGATGTCTATGTGAAGTCCCTGCGCCATATCTGCCATTGTGGATACAATTCCTCTAATGTTGTTACTCTTGTTCCAAAATATAAGGCGTAAATCTTACAAATCAAATCAGGATAATCTGCACCATTAAACTGCTTGCGGTTGATGTAAATATAGCTTCTCCCGTCTGGTCTGGTTTTAACCTTGGTAAGGTCGATCACTTCTTTCAGTATACTTTCTTTGCTCATATATGCGTGTAGTTCTGCGATACCCGATGCCGAAAGCATACCATCAGATGGTAAGAATTGCAATAAGTAATATAAGTTTCCGCTTTTAGTGCTTCTAGCCATAATTAAACCCCCTAAAATTCTAAATTTAGTAGGTATTGAGGCAGGCACCCATTCATCAAAAATAAATTTTAGCGTCAAGAGCAAACAACAGTCCGGCAAAGGTCATAAAACGGTCATAAAACTTATCGGCCAAGAGCAAACGATGCGGACAAAACGCTGAAGGTATGCTATAATAGCTACAGAAAAAATAGGAGATGTGTGTATGAATAAGCCAAAACGCCAACTTTCGCAGGAACAACGCCGTCTACAAATAAAAGAATGTATAAAAGAAGACCCTTTGCTTTCTAGTAGAAGCATAGCTCGGATTTGCGGATGTTCACACGCAACTGTACTAAAAATCAGGGAAGAAATGAAAAAAGCCGGTCTTATTGACCAATCGAACACAATAAAAGATGCCTGGAGATTGCATCCTTATGTAATAAAGAATCCACGCATCCTCGAAAATTTGAGTGAGCAAGGCAAGCGAGCTATTAAGGCAGAAGGTGTGCTCACCATCATGGAATCAAAGAAATTGTCGAGTCCTGTGTATGCTCAAAGATTGCTATTCAAGGAAGCAAAGGTTGCTCGTAACAGCTTGTATGTGGAACTTGGTGATGATTCCTGCAGGATATTTGTAGCTGATATTAAACAAGGCATTCCGCAAATAGCTGATTCTAGTGTCGATTTGCTGCTCACTGATGCTTTATATTGCCGTGAGGGTGTTCCTCTTTTTGAAGATTTAGGACGGGTTGCAAATCGTGTGTTACGAGATAACGGATTGTTATTATGTATGGTAGGGCAAAGTTACCTACCCGAACAAATCGCTCTGTTAAGCAAGCATTTGACATATCATTGGACACTTGCTTGTATTACACCTCATAGCTCACCGTTTTTATATAGGAAACGCTTAACAACAGGTTGGAAACCAATTCTAATGTTTGTGAAATCGAAATCGTAGGGGGAGCGATAGGTTTTGCGGCGGGAAGCGCTATTTGGATGTCAAAGATTTTCGGAACAAGGAAACCAAAAGATAAATAATTATAAAAGAGGTACTTAAATTGGAAAAATTAATTTCTAAAGTAGCGGCATTAGGAGTGCCAGGATTAATGTTGGTAGTTGCAATGGCGGCTTCGGGATTAACAGGGGCAGCAGCCATAACAGCTGCATTAGCAGCATTAGGACCTGGAGGAATGCTTGGAGGAATTGCATTTTTAGGAGTAGCAGGATTGTTAGCCCATGGATTAACAGAATTTGGTTTTGATGCTATATTTACAGGAGTAGTAAAAGAATTATATAAAAAAGGAGAAACCAAAAGTAGTATCTTAAATAAAATTCAAAAATATCCAGTATCAAAATCGCTTAAAAGAAAACTAAAAGAAGAAATAGAAAAAATGTAATACAATAAAGAGGTTGTTAGATAAGTAATGTCTAACAACTCTTTTATATGTAATGGACCAGAATAAGCATGGTCTATATGACGAAAGCAGAGCGGATCGACGCACTAAGTGGAAATCTCCCTTTAAGACCGGAACAAAGATTGCTGCAGGTATCGGTGACGTAGTAGGATTGATTTATTTAGTCTCTAAGGATTTAGATGAAGATTCTGATTCTATTCCTTTATTGGATTTTGATGATGACAACGATGACACTAACTAAACTGTGAAAATAGATACTGATGATCCAGAAGTTCATGAGCATGCTCCGGGCGTGAAATACTGGAATAGCAGAACTCAGAACAGGGAAATAGATGTCAAGCCTTATACCTACAGAGTGACTTATAAAGATGAGCGTGATGAAGAAATACACACGCATGACTATGATGAGGTGGATAACGGATATGAGGACTATGAATATTATCGTAAGCGGTGGTATACCAGTCAGGTAGAATGGAGCCATGTTCCACCCTCTGAAGAATGATAAAGGATAATCATTAGTAGATAAACGTAGAGGAGAAGTATGATAATCAATTGGATGTTGCATCACAGAACTAAAAGTAAGGTTCTGGATACAGTAGTTCATGTTTTTGGGGATAAAAATTGTTTATGGCATAATACTTCGAATTAATCATTGTCAGAAAAAGCAGGGTTATGGTTATTATTGACATAATTATCAGACATATATATAATAATGTTATATTAAATAAAAAGAAGGGTCAAAGTATGACAGAAAACGATAAAAGAAAATATATGAGTCTTGCTATAGATGTTATGCGAGAGTCTGTGTATGAGAAGCGAGATGATGGCAAAATAAGTCCCAAAGTTGGTGCTTTATTAGTATTACCCGATAACACGGTCTGTACTGCATGTAGGGGGGAGTTGAGAGATGGAGATCATGCCGAATTTACAGTGATTGAAAGAAAAAACAGACATAAAAATTTAACGGGTTCAGTATTATTTGCAACTCTTGAACCATGCGCACCAGGAGCACGAAAAGCACCAAAATTAAGTTGCTCTGAAAGAATAGTGAATGCTAGAGTTTCTGAAGTATATATTGGAATAGAAGATCCGGACCCAACAGTTGCAACAAAAGGTATAAAATATATTCAATCCCGGGGAATTAAAGTGAACATGTTTGATAAAGAATTTCAGAAAATTATCAAGGATGAAAATTCTGAATTTCTTACTCAAGCATTACATCGAGCAGAGGAAATAGAAGAAAAGGGTACTAATGAATTACTTGATAATAATATAAGTGATAATAGTCTTGAGATATTATCGGATGAGGCATTAATAGAATATGCTAATGCTGCAAATATTGATATTAGTGAAAATTATGATAAGCTTATTAGTCATTTGAAAAAATTAGGTATGTTAAATTATGATAATGATAAATATGATTTTAGTAAAGTGTGTGTTTTACTGTTTGCAAAGAATCCAAGAGAATACATACCCCAAGCAGTTATTAAAGTAAAAACATCTTTCGGAATAAAAGATTTAGAGTCTCATGAGGATTTTTCTGGACCGTTGGTATTGATACCTAAAAAAATCGAGGAATGGTACACAAAAACTATCCCGTGGATAATTAATAGAAGCGAATCTAAAAGAGAAAAAAGCCAACTTCTGGATTATAAGCCTATAAGGGAAGCTATTGTCAATGCAATAGTTCATCGAGATTATGAGATTGAAGGAGCTAAAATATATTTAGAGATTTTTAGCGATAAAGTTGTTGTGAGAAGTCCGGGCTTACCTATAAATCCAATCACTTTAGAACAATTAGTAAATTTTAAAGCACCATCATTGGCAAGAAATCCAAAAATTGCATATGTTTTTAATGTGTTGGGCTTAATGGAAGAGAATAGATTCGGAATGGATACATTTATAAGCATGCCGGAGAAATATTCTTTGCCGGTACCAGTATTTAATTATGAAGATCCTTATTTGAATTTGACATTCTCGTTGATTATGAATGAGGATAAAACAGATCTAGAATATAATTATATTAAGGAAAATGTTGAAGTGAGTAGAGAACAATTTGGTGAGCATTTTGGGTATGATGTTAGAAAAGCTCAAAGACAAATTAAAAAGTTGATTGAACTCGGATTAATTATAACTAACGGAGAAAGCACTAAATCTAGTAAGCTAAGGTATAAAATAAACTATAATAAAGATAATGATTGATAAACAATTATTTAATGATAGTGTCGTAGCTGGAAATAATTCATGTGTTAATTAGATGTATCCAGCAACAATACAGTGTCAAAGTGTAGTGGCTGGACCAGATTTATGTGATAAAAAGAATTGAACAGCGACAGAGCAGCGACAAAGTGTCGTAGCTGGACCAGATTTATGTGATAAAAAGAATTGAACAGCGACAGAACAGCGACAAAGTGTCGTAGAAGGACCAGATTTAAGTGATAAAAAGAATTGAACAGCGACAGAACAGCGACAAAGTGTCGTAGCTGGACCAGATTTAAGTGATAAAAAGAATTGAACAGCGACAGAGTAGCGACAAAGTGTCGTAGCTGGACCAGATTTATGTGATAAAAAGAATTGAACAGCGACAGAACAGCGATAAAGTGTCGTAGCTGGACCAGATTTAAGTGATAAAAAGAATTGAACAGCGACAGAACAGCGACAAAATGTCGTAGCTGGACCAGATTTAAGTGATAAAAAGAATTGAACAGCGACTGAACAGCGACAAAGTGTCGTAGCTGGACCAGATTTAAGTGATAAAAGATTTGAACAGTGACAGAAAACGTTAAATTAGTGTTAGTGTAAATAAAATGAGTTTGATTACTTTCAAATCCGGTATGCGGAATGCCCTTTCTATCAGTGCTTGCGAATAGTGCAGATGGTTCAAATCCTACTGCCTAAGTCAAGTTAAATAAAATGTATGCAATCTGTATGCAAATCAAATCGGATATCGCTGAACGCTCCTTTCTATAAGGGTTTGTGAAATGGTATATCAGTTCAAATCTGGTTGTCGCCTTGATTAAAAGAAACTCTAAATGCTTATAAACTAGGTGTTTAGAGTTTCTTTTTACTTTTTAATTTTTTATAATCATACAAATTAGAATGTAAAAATTCAAAATAATTGATGTCAAATTGATGTCCACTCTGATAAGTGTTATAAGCTCCTGCGCATAATAGGTAGTAACTCCGATACCAAATATTAATCATAGAAAGAAGTTAGTGTAAATCGTAAAAGAATAAAAAAAGTAGGAAGTTCAAAAAAATATATGATGTGACCCCAATAAGTTAGACTTTATTGCGTAGTAGTTTTTAACTGCTACGCAATTATTTTATGCAGCTAAGCGACTGAGCCTGTATTCTACTGGACTCATCCATCCTAGTTTCTCTTTAATTCGTTTTTCGTTATAATACTTTATGTATTTGTCTATTGTCTCTTTGAGTTCCTCATAACTGTAATAAACCACACCATAATACATCTCTTGTTTCATAATTCCAAAGAAGTTTTCCATTACTGAATTATCATGGCAGTTTCCTTTCCGTGACATACTTTGGAAGACTTTATTTTCTTTCAGCTTATAACTATAAGCCTTCATCTGGTAAGCCCATCCTTGATCTGAATGAAATGTGCGCCTGTATTTACAATCGCTTGTAATTTTTATGGCTTCATTTAAAGCATTCATTATATTCTCAGCGGATGATCTTTGTGAAATACCATAACTAATTATTTCTCTATTGCTCAAATCCATAAATGGGTCCAGATAGAGTTTCTTGATGATCACTCGTCCTTTGTCATCTATATCATAATACTTAAATTCAGAGGTGTCTGTTGTAATCTTTTGGTGTGGAATATGAGTATCAAATCTTCTGTGAACTCTATTGGGAGCAACCTTACCCACCTTGGCTTTATAAGAACTGTATTTACGGCTTTTTCTGGTAAATGAAATGACTTGAATACCTAGTTTTTGAACAATACGTTGAACCCGTTTCTTGTTTACAATGAGTCCCTGTTTTCTTAATTCTCCATAAATTCGACGATAGCCGAAATCTTTGTTTTCTTTTCTGACTTCCAGGATTCTTTGCTCAAGATCCATATTTGGATTTTCTCTATCAAAGCGTTATTGCCAGTACATATATGTTACTTTAGGATAACCTGTGAATGCGAGAATATCTTTTAGTTTGAAGGCTCCTCGGAGGCTGTGGATAATTCTCGCTGTTTTTTCAGAAGAGCTTCCTCCTCTAAACGCAGCCTCCTCAGTTCTTTTAAATAGGCATTCTCTATTTTCAATCTTAGTAATTCATCTTCAAGTTGTTTTACATGCTCAGCACTTGTATCAATTGGTCTGATATCAACCAGTTTTTTGGGGTGGGAGTTCTTAGATGATTCCATTGATTTCTTCCGTCCTTTCGGCTTTGGTCGCAAAGCATCAGGACCCGCAATTCTGAAATCATTAACCCATTTGGTAATCAATGGTGGATTATTCATTCCAACTGATAAAGCTAGTTCCTGATAAGAAACTTCTGTTGTTAAATATAACTCTACCACATGAAGTTTAAATTCGAAAGTATATGTTTTATTTTTTCTGGAACGCATTAACCCTTCATCACCAAACTCTTTATAAGCATTGATCCATTTAAAAACCATTGACTTGCCTGTAATGCTATATTTTTCTGCAAGGTACTTGTATCCACCTTCTCCATTTAAGTATGCGTTGACAACTTCTTTCTTAAATTGGTAACTATTTTTTGCAATAGAAAAACTGACCTCCCATACGTTAGATTTTTAGGTCTAACTTATGGGGGTCAGTTCATTATGCTGAGTTCTTTTTTAATGATATTTTATTGTAGGTCTCTCATAAAATGATTAAGTACTTTGGTTTTATTCAGAATTATTGGCAAAAGGTATTTTAATTACTAATCTAAAAACAGGTTTTCCTTATTGGTCATCAAAGTGGTGTACGGTTAGGTTAACTTATGCCAAAGCTGCTCAATGTCTTTAACACAAAGTGGCTTACTAAAGTAGTAGCCTTGAATCGCATCACAGTTATGATTCTTTAATATAGTGTATTGCTCTTCTTGCTCAACGCCCTCTGCAATAATAGTAAGATCTAAATAATGTCCCATATCAATTATGGATTTAATTACTCCCTCTGTTCTTGCATTTGTTGTAATATCATTTATAAATGATATGTCGATTTTTAGATTATCAATGCTTAAGTTTTTTAGTATACTTAAGGAGGAATAACCTGTCCCGAAATCATCAATTGATATCTTTACGCCCAATGACTTTAAATCATTAAGTGACGTGGACATACTGTCAATTTCTTGCATAACACTTTCTGTTATTTCTATATCTAGATAACTTGCTTTGAGCCCGGTTTCTTCTAAAACTTTATTAATATTATCTATGAAATTTGAAAATATAAGTTGGCATCGAGAAACATTTACAGTCACAGGAATGCAAGAAAATTCTTCATCCTGCCATGCTTTGTTCTGGGCACAAGCTGTTTTGAGCACCCACGCTCCGATTGGAATAATGAGACCTGTTTCTTCAGCAATGGGAATAAATTCTGAAGGAGTAACACTCCCAAGTTGGGGATGAGTCCAGCGAAGTAATGCTTCCATCGCAATTATTTTGTTAGAATTTAAATTAATTTGCGGTTGGTAAAAGAGCTCAAACTCATTATTAAATAACGCTTTGCGTAACCCATTTTCTAATTCCATTCTTCTAGTTATTTTTTTGTTTAAACTCAAGGAATAATATTTAAAATTGTTCTTTCCTTTTTCTTTAGCAAGATACATAGCGGCATCTGCATTTTTTATTAGGGTATCTACATTATTTCCATCCTTAGGGTAGAGACTGATACCTATACTAGGAGAAATAAATATTTCATGGTTATTTACATTAAATGGTTTGCAGAATTCATCAAGAATCCTTTGTGCGATGGAGTTATCGTTAATATAATTGAAGGTATTAATAATAATAACAAATTCGTCACCACCATAACGTGAGACAATATCACCTTCACGTACACATTCTCTTAATCTTTCTGATACTTGCTGTAATAGAATGTCACCATAGTTATGGCCCAATGTATCGTTTACTATCTTAAAGCGGTCCAAATCTATGAACAATACGGCGACGGTTTGATTACCTTTATACGGATTTGCTATTAGGTCACTTAAGTTGGTATTTAGTAAATAACGGTTGGGCAATCCTGTCAGAGTATCATGATATGCTATGTATTTAATCTCTTTTTCTGCTATTTTACGTTCAGTAATATCTTTAATTATACTCATGATCGCTTGCTTACCGTGGTGCTTAATACTAATAATATTAGCTTCGACATCAACTTCTTTTCCATCTAGCCTAGTAAATTTTTGCTCAAGATATTCTGGTTCCTCACCGTTTAATACAACATTTGTCTGTGTTCTAATATTCTCTAAACTAGAAGGGTTAACAAAGTTGGTGATTGGTTTACCTTTAAGATCACTTGAGTTATGAGCAGAGGCAAGTTTAATTGCTGCGGAATTGCAATACACAATTTTATCATTTTGACTTACTAAGATCGCTTGAGGAGAAATTTCAACCAAGTTTCGGTAATCCTCTTCACTTTTATATAAAGCATCCTGTGCATCTAGTTTTATTTTTACAAATCCAAAAGTTAAGAGATAGTATAATAATAAAAAGATGATTAAAAACACTCTGTTGATTTCGGGTTGTTCAAGTGAACACAAAGCAATCAATATTAACACCAGGGTATAAGAAATATAATAAATTAAATGAGAAATTTTTTTGACTACCATAATTATACTACAGTTAATTAAAATCATTAACAAGACAGCTTGTATTGAAAAATTATTACGAAAAACAACATAGACAAAATTACTTCCTGTAAAATAGTAAATTCCGTATATATAGTAATAGGCATTCCTTTTGGCAGCATCATTAAAATAAGTCAATAAATAAATTAATATAAACATAACAGAAAACATTACACATTGGAAGAAACTTATATAACTTCTACCTGAAGTAATTGTTGAAATGGTATATAACCATGCTAATGTGGCTATGGGAGAGCCAACTGCTCCAAATAAGCATATTAATCTAAGTAATTTATAATCATTATTATCATCACTGACATGAGTCGATATCATTGTTTGCCCCCTGGTGCAAGTATATTTTATTCTTTACTTTATTCTACCATATACTCTATTTAAAGTACATTTTTGCAATAAAATAATATAGAATGGCTGTAATTGTGATATGATATGAGAAATAGTGAAAGATAAGAAGAGACGAAATGAAATGGAGGGTATAGATTGGGAAAAATAGCATTACTAGTGTCAAGAGACGAGATGCTTTATCAGGCTCATAACATTTTGCAGGAAAAAAAGTATGAAATTGAGGAAATGCGGGTCATCCAGACGGAGAAAGCGGTGATGGAGGCGAGAGATTCCATTGCGAATGGTGCCTCCATCATTATTGCAAGAGGTCTGCAGGCTTCACTGATTAAACAATATACGGAGATCCCTGTTGTAGAAATTGTGATTACTGCACAGGAGATGGCGCTTCTGGTGACGAAAGCCAAGCAGATTATCAACAAACCCCGGCCAGTGATAGCTGTAGTGGGTTTTAAAAATATGTTTTGCGATATGTCTTATTTTGATACCATATATGATATTGAGTTACGGACTTACTACGCTATTAATGGTATCGGACTTCGTGATGCGGCGGTGGCGGCAGCGGAGGATGAGGCGGATCTGATTATCGGCGGTGATACGGCAGTAGAGGTGGCTACGGAATACAAGGTCCCTTCCCTGTTTTTATCCATTAAGGAAGATTCCTTAAGAACGGCGTTTTCTATGGCGGAAAGCATGAAATATGCCATGGGTGTGGAAAAGAGAAACGCAGCTCAGATGGAAACACTGTTAGACAATTCTTTCGACGGTGTGGTGAAAATGGATCAGTATGGGACGATTACAGATATT
>Ga0209100_1002571_pt1 | contig 11064 bp, 11 predicted proteins | sample lystaG_FD_185480 | JGI IMG/M metagenome (GOLD analysis project Ga0209100, IMG submission 185480) | Glacier valley bacterial and archeal communities from Borup Fiord, Nunavut, Canada, to study Microbial Dark Matter (Phase II) -... | ecosystem: Environmental > Aquatic > Freshwater > Ice > Glacier ...
CTCGGACAGGTCACAACCGCGAGCGAGATACGCCGCAGAACGGTCGACGCGCGTGCGCTTGCGTCGAACTCGGCCGATGAGGATGCCGAGGCCCGTGGCGACCGCCAGAACGACAGCGGCGAACACGACGGTGAGCCACGTCGCGGACGGCGGCCAGAGGATCCGACCGCGGATCAGTCCAAAGATCACCTCGAGCGGGTTGCGGGGCAGGGCCGGGTTCACGCTGTCCAGGTGGGAGCCGATCGTCACGGACGCCCACAGCACCACCACAATGCCAAGCCCCAGCGCCACGACGATTCCGACGAGGACCGTCGTGGCGTCGTAGCGTCCCGGCTCAGGGCGACGGTTCGGCTGGCTCACGCAGCCCCCTCCGCACGGTGTTGATCAGATGCCACGATGGTCAAGTCCGGACGTTCGGTGATGACGGGTGGGTGGTTGTTGCCGGCATGCCACATGCGGTTGGTGTCGTTTACCTCGAGCTCCATCCTCATCAGCTGCACCTTCAACGGTGTGCCGGGGTGCCCGCCCACCTTGACCAGGAACTTGCCGCGGCCAGGAGGTTCCGCCTCACGGCCCGTCGATGAGTCCCAGGCGGGCGGGTCTTGCCACGAGATAAGCAGATCCTGTTCCGCTTTCGACAGCGGAATAGCTGAGGTGAGCATCGACATCTCAGCGCTCGGCAGGCCGCCGGCGACGACCATGCCGGCGCGCTCGACGAAGCCGCGGGCCTTCATGCGCTCCTCCTCCGTGGGGAGGGCCAGGAGGTCGCTCATGGTGTGCGAAATCATCGCCAGGCCGACGCCGCGCTGGCGGTTGAGCCGGGTGAGAGCGTCGACGCGATCGACCATGCCCCGGCCGGCGCGGAGAGCCCGCCACAGCTCGTCGAGGATGACGAAGTAGTGCCGGCGCGGTTCGAGGCCGGCATCCGCGAGAGCGTTCGCGACGGTCACAGTGCCGAAGCCGGCAGACCAGCAGGCCAGCAGCATGGCCGCCTGCAGGTCCGTGTCGGAGTCGTCGATCGAGGAGACGTCGTAGACCACCGGCCGATCACGGAGCATCGGCACGTCGGTCTTGCCAGAGAACGTCTCCCCCAGTCGCCCACCGGAGGTGAGGCTGATGAGGGAGGCTTCCAGGTTCTCGGTGATCTTCTTGTAGCGGGTATCGTCGCCGCGGTCGAGGGCGACGTCGCGGATCTCCTGCGGTGCTTCCTGGATGACCTTCAACAGGTCACCGAGGACGGGCACGCCAGCGCCTCGTTCGTCGAGGACCTTGAGCGCACGGTCGATGATCGACTCTTCGCGGTCGGTTGGCGGTTCCTTGCGCAGGATCGTCAAAAGCGCCGACACCATGGTGTGCCGGCGGCCGTGGGCGTCCGCGAGGACCTGGGCGCGCTCCTTTTCCTTGCCGGCCTTGCGGAGCCGCTCGGCCGCTTCGATCGCCTCGCCGGGATCCAGCACGTTCAGATGTCCGCGGCCGCGGCCGAGGGTGATGACCTGGCCGCCGAGCGCCTTGATCAGGTCGACGTAATCGGGCTTGAGATCCCCCAGTACCAGCGGGAGGGCGCCGAAGCCGGCACCGCCGGCAGCCATGCGTCGGATGATCGTCGACTTGCCGAGCCCTGGCAGGCCGAGGACGAACACGGACGGGTTGCCGATGAGGTTCTGCTGGAACCAGGAGATCGGATCCCCGCAGACGGTCGACCCGTTGATGAGGTTCAAGCCGAGAGGCACGCCCACCATGGGCGTGCCAGCGCCGACAACGTAGGGCCAGAGACCGCACACCTGAACGGTCGTGCCGCGGTACTCGTCAGCGGGCTCGAGCACGTTGACGCCGCCAGCTGCCGTCCGCCACCAGCCGCGCGCGGGGGGACGGTGGCGCTGCTGCTGCCGCTTGGCGGCTGCCTCGTCGCGCTGTAGGCGCGAGAGAGCCTGGCGCTCCTTGCGGCGGCCGCTTGCCCAGCCGCGATGACTGCGGCGGTCCCGATCCAGGCTCACAGCTGCCCCCTAACCTCGGCGGGTACTTGCAGATGCTTCGGCAACACCAGGCCGAGCGGCAGCGCAGCCGCGAACGCCGAATCCTGCGAGCCGTGCACGAGGCGCACGCGCAGACGCGCCGTAGCCGACAGGTTGTCGATCGCCGCGCGGGCATCTTGCTCACGCTCACGATCGGTGACGGTCGCGGTGATGAGCATGCCGAAGTTCACCAGGCCGGCGCCGCCCGCCTCTTCGGCGGCAGTGGCGAACGCCGCGCGAGTGCTGGCGACGTTGCGGGCCGAGGGCCGGTCGGAAGAGGAGAGATTGAAGCTGGCCGCACGCACGTCAGCCTCAACGATCGCGGCCGCCCGCGCCGCATCGATCGGCCGGTACAGCAGCGTGACGCGCTTACGCGCAATGTCACGATGCGGGGCCAGCAGCCGAGCCAGGATCGACGACGGCACGTTACCTCGAGGTGCCGTGCTCATCATCCAGGTGACCGACGTCGCGGAGTCATGCCGGTAGGAATCCCAGGTCGCCTGATGCGCGGTCGGGCCGACCTCCGGCCAGTACAACTCCGGCGGCTCGCCGGCAGCATTGGCTTCGTCGATCAGGACCGCGGCCGCCGGGTCGTAGGCAACGCGGATCACCTCGCACAACTCCTGTGCACTGAGCGGGTGCACAGCACCCGCTCCGGTGGACGAGAGACCCAGCGTGAGGCCGGGGACGCGGGAGGCAAGCTCGCGCCCCATTTCGTCGGCCGAACGCTTGCGGCCGCCGGTGCGAGCCGCAGCGTTGAAGGTGAGCGCGATGTATGCGCGCACCACGGCGGCGCCAGACGGGTACGAGCCTTGAATCTCGTTGAGCAAATCCTTGGCGAATTCCGGGGCATCGTCGACGATGCCATTCTGGATCATGCGCTGCAGTCGCAGGCCTGTGTCGGGTGCCGTTTCGATCGTCACCGACACGGCTTCGAGGCCGGGTTCGTCGGCTACGTTGGCGAGCCACATACCCCACTCGGCCACCCAGATATCGACCTGTTCACGATCGACCAGGGACGAGCCGTCAGGTTCGGAACCGATCACGATGGTGAAGTCTCCGGTGGAGGGCACGTGGATCATCGCGAACGGCCGGTTGTACGAGTCCTTGTACTCGACGAGGCGGGATGCCGCGGCAAGGCCGGGCAGCTGCATGGTGCCCCAGTCGGCGCGGCCCAGCGGGCCCGAGCGGTAGATGTTCTTCCGTCGGGCTCGAGTGTTCGCCCACCCGAACCGGGTGGCTGTCCGGGCGAACGTGCTCTGCCCGTGCTTGTCGCGCAACGCGATCAGCAGCAGGAAGCCGATCGTGACGACAGCCACGACGAAGCCGGCCAGCAGGCCGCCGACGATCGACACAACGATTGTGATGCCGGCGCCGACGAACAGAACGCCGGTGCCGATAGCGCCGAGGCCCAGCAGGCCCGCCGACTTCGGCCGCGACCAGTTGCCGTAGGTTCGCGGGCCGTTGTGTGCTGTCTGGCTCGTGGTGGTGGCGCTCATGATTCCCCTTATGCTCCGCTTGGTTCACCGGCCGAGTCCGCGGCTGCGGACTGGACACCGGACTTGATTGCTCCGCCGACCTGCGCGGCACCCTGCGCGACCGCGATACCAGCGGCCACCGGGATGCCGACGCCAGTAGCCGCCGCTGCTCCGCCAGCAGCGGCCCCGCCGCCTGCAGCAGCACCACCACCCGCAGCGCCGCCACCGGCGGCGCTGGCGGCAGAGCCACCCGCGGCCGAAGCTCCAGACGGAGCCGCCGATGACGCGCCCGCGGTAACCGACGACGAGCTGGTGCGACTGATCGCACCCGTCGCCGCTTCAACACCCATCGCGGCGCTCATGGCACCCATGGCCAGGCCGCCACTGCCGCCGCCGATCGCCGCGCTCGTCATCGGAGCAACGAAGCGCAACAATGCCGGTAGGGCGAACAGCGCCAGGATCATCAGACCCATGCCGGTCAGGATCGACACGATGCCGACACCGTTGGCCCCGAACGCATCCGAGCCCGTGAGGCGGAACGCAGCCGCGTAGATCAGCGCCGCGGCGGGCTTGTAGAGGATGAAGGCGAGAGTCCAGCCGATCGCCTTCTGGAACCACTGGCGGCCCATCTGCGTATTGGTGAAGCTCGCCGTGATCGGCAGCACCCCAGCGAGGATGACCAGGAGGCCACCGCGCACGATCATGAGTGCGACCTGCACCCATGACATGAGCATCGCCAGTAGGGCGAGGATCAGAATGGCCAACAGGGCGAGCGGCGAGGTCGAGCTGAGGCCGATCATCGCGGCAACGTTCGTGCCGAAGCAGCTCGACTCCCCCGCGGCCGACACGTCGCATTGCGTCGCGCCGTTCAGCACCCACACCGAGAACGCATCGGTCGCGCTAACCGCAAGACCGATGATCGTCAGACCAGCCCCGGACACGACGATCAACGTCAAGAGCGACTGAAGCAACTCCTTGCCCGGGTTCGCGCGTTGCTCCCACGCCATGCGGATACCGGCGATGATCACCGACACCACCGCCATGGCGCCGACGTACCACCACAAGGAGTTTTGCAGGAACCCGACTGCCGACGCTGAACCCCCTGGTGCCTGACTCGGCAAGAGCCCTGCGACGAGCGCGGCCGCACCTGATATCAGGATCACTGCCCCGAAAACGATGCCAAGGCGACCGAGCAGCTGTTCACCGTCCCCTCGGCGGATTCGCACCGCGAGCATCGCGCCAATCGCAATGATCGAGAGCACGCAGATCACGAGCGCGATCCACATCACGTAGCCGAGAATCGTCGTCACACCGGCAGAGCCTGGAGGCGTCCCGCCACCAGCCTGCCCGGTCCCGTTGGCGAGCACAGGAGAGGGCAGGTAAACCCACATCGTGCCCAGGCTCGCGACTGCTTGGCCAAATCCCTGGAGGGCCTGGTTCGTCAGCTCCTGCAGGGTGTTGTTCGCCGCTGCCGACACGACGCCACCAATGCCGTTACCGATAGTGCAGATGATGTCGCCCGGTGCGCATGCCACGTCAAGCTCCCGCCCAAGGGATGTATCCCCCAAGGCTGTCCAGCGGAGCAGGTGCGAGGGGCAGCTGTCCGGTGTCGGAGAGAACCATCTTCCAATCGCCGGGCTCCCAAGTCAGCTTGAGCGGAGCACTGATCAGGCGGCCGTCACTGTAGTTAAGAGCAAGATCAATCGTGACGCTCCTTCCGTCGTAACCGCCGATCTTGAAGCCAGCCACTTGTGCACGCTGCCCCGACGAATCGGTTCTGTTTGATTTGCTAGTGGCTTGGATGAGCGCATCGCGGCCCGCTCCCGCCTGTACTAGCTCGGGCAGCTGCTGGCGGAGCGTTCCATCCGTGCCCAGCGCGAGGTAGTTCACAGCGAAGTACAAGGCGCCCTGAGCCGTATGAGCAAAGCATGAGCGGAAGCCATCAGCCGCGATCTTTCCGGGTCCGATTTTCGCGTCTGTCGGAGCTGCCACTGTTCCGACCAGTTCCCACTTTGTCGATGGTGCTGTGGTCAGGCTGCTCTCGGTCTCGAAACCAGGCAGACCGCAAATGCTCTCGTCGTTACCGCCCGCAACCGGTCCGCTGCGGGTCGATGTTGGCCCCGCGACGGGTTTCAGAGTTGTCAAGGAGGTCATCAGAACAATCACCGCGGCAAGAATGACGACCCCGACCACGACTGCCGCTGCGATGAAGCCGCGGCTTGTGAAGGGGTTGCTCGGCTGTGTGTTGTCGTTCGACACGGTTCGATTCCCTTATCGAGTCAGTTGCCGGAAAGGAAGCCGACAAGTGAGGCAGCGGCACCGATCAGAATGCAACCGAGGCCGACGTACAGCAGGCCGCCTAGTTCGCCGGCTGCCTCGCCGCGGCGGACATTGATCGCGAGCTTGGCGCCGATGATGATAACGCCGAGGACGGCGACGATCAGCCCGATCCATTTCACCCAGCCGAGGATGATCCCGACCGGCCCGGCAAATCCCGGAGGCGCCACCGGCCCAGGGTCGGGGATGGCGGCGGGGACGGAACTCAGCAGGTCGAGCGAGTGGGCAAGAAGCGACATGCGGGGGAACCTTTCAGTGCCTTATGGAGCGGTGGTGTTGAGGTAAAGATCGGCTAGGAGCGTGCGGAACTCTTTCGGGATGTCAGCAGTCGGGTCGAGTGGGCCAAAGCGCCATGCATCAACCCACGGCATCGTCCAGGTGTGCGGAAGCCCACCGGCGACAACCTGGGCGAAGTGGCGCAGCTCCTTCGGCAACCGTCCGGGCATATCCGGTACAAGTACAAGACCGTCGACGCGCACGGCGTCACCCAAAACCCCCGAGGCCCATTCGATCGCGGCGCGCTGAGCTGCGGCGAGGCCTGCGTAGTTAGTGCGGGCCACGAGAACCACGCGGCAGAGCGAGCCGCGGTTCTCCGGGATGGGCCAGGCGTGATCGGCAACGCGCGAGCCCTGGGCGAGAGAAGTCAGCGTGGACTCCCCCGCCCCGCCTGTGACGCCTAGCCACCAGATCGTTGCCGCATGCGGCGTCTTCCGTTGCGGCAGTCGGTCGGCCTGGTCCGGCACGGGCACCCCGTCCTGCGGAGACGCCGCGCGGCCGTACTTCGGACCTCCTTCGTCCGGGGCCTCGACAACCTCGGGGACCGGCTCAGAGGCTGGCGGCTTCTGAACCCATGGATTGTCTGCCACTGCGCCCTCTCGTGTGTTGATTACTCATAGTCTCCGGCAGAATCGGTCTACCCTCGAACGAGGGCTAGACGGTACGTGGTTCTGCTTGCAGAGAATCATACCCTTTGCATGTTAATTATTCCTTTAGGTTGCAAAATCATCCAAAAAAGCGGCTACTATCGCAGCATGGGTGTGGCGAGCGGGCGGTGGAGAGCCCCGGGCGCTGTGCCTTGCGGGCAGAACCAGGGACAGGCAGGTCACGTGCTCAAGACCGCCGTAACTGCCATCCTCCTGATCGCCGCAGTTACCGCACTGACTGGCTGCGTCGAGCAGAGCAGCTCGAGCCCAACAGCGACGAACTCGAACCACCGGCCCTCAACCTCGCCCACCGCACCGATCGAAGACGGAGAAGTTGCCGCAGCGTCGCAGGCCAGCGCAGACAGCCAGGCCGAGGCGGTCGCGGCCGCAACGAAGGCCCTGCAGACGTTCGCCCAGCCATTGCTGAGCGCGGACATGTGGTGGGCCCAGATGCTTCCCCTGCTCAGCCAGCAGGGAGGCGTCGCTTACGAAGGCACAGACCCGGCGCAGATCCCCGCGCACCAGGTCACCGGTGCCGGAATAGTGCTGCCGGGCAGCACGGAAGTCAGCCTGATCGTCCAGCTGCCAACCGACGCGGGCCGCTATAACGTCACCCTCACTCGCCCTGACGACTCCGCGCCGTGGCTCGCAGACCGCGTCCGGCCGGCGCAAGGCTAGTCGTGGCAGAGAAGGGGGGCCTCGGCGGGGCGGCAGTTATCGCCATACCGCTGATCCTGGTCGGGGCGCTTATCGCCGGAATCCTCCTGATCTTCGGCCCCGCGCAGCAGGCCGGTGCATGCGGGCCAGGGCAAAGCGTCGACCCCACGAACGTCCCGAAGGATCCCATCGCCCGATACAGCGGCGAGCAGCGCACCAATGCGGCGTATGTCATAAACGCCGCTAGCGCACTCGGCCTCGATCGTGCTGCGCAGATCATCGGAGTCATGACGGCCATGGGGGAGTCCAGCCTTCGCGTCCTCGACCACGGCGACACCGTCGGACCCGACAGCCGCGGGCTGTTCCAGCAGCGCGACAACGGGGCCTGGGGCTCTCTCACGGATCGGATGGACCCGACGATCAGCGCAATCAACTTCTTCAAGACGCTCAAGCGGGTGGACGGCTGGGAGAGCCTGCCTCCGACGATTGCTGCCCACCGCGTGCAGGGCAACGCTGATGCGTACCACTACGAGTCGTTTTACGCCGATGCTGTCACCATCGTCGGCACTCTCGCAGGCAAGGGCGCGACCGTATGCCAGAGCGGTTACCTCGTGTTCCCCCTCGGCTCGGGCTATCAGATGACCAGCAACTACGGTCCCCGCGGGTATGTCACTGAGGGAGCCAGCCTCTGGCATGCCGGCGACGACCTGCAGCACTTCCCGAGCCCCTGCCACGATCCCGTGTTCGCAATCACGGACGGAATTGTCACCTTGCTCGCCGGCTACCAATTGTCGATCAAAAGCCCCGACGGCTACACCGTCTCTTACCTCCACATGTACCTCAACGAGGTCCTCGTAAAGGTAGGTGACCAGGTGACCGCTGGTCAACAGGTCGGTGCCACCGGATCGAACGGCCCTTCAACTGGCTGCCACCTTCACCTCGCGGTCAACGTGGTGGGAAACACCAACCCGGCGGTTGCGGAGCTCCCGCGCTCCGAGACCATCGGCGGCCCTGTCGGCTTCGTCGACCCAGAGCAGTTCTACGAGGCGTTCGGCCTCACCTTGTGTGCGCCGGAGAGTTGCAGGAGGACGTACTGATGAACGACCCAAAGATTCCTAGCTACCCGGTCGTGCACGTTACCGTGCATCCGAACGGTAGCGCGCAAGTCAACGTGGCTGGCGACCACCGAAACTATCCCGCCGGCGACGTTCAGCAGACCCGCACCCAGGTGACGGCCTATGCGATCGCGGTAGCCACACGCCTCGGCCGCGGTGTTCGGATGAGCACAACCGAACCTCACGGGGAATGGAAGCTTGGTGTTTACCCAGATGGTGAGGTCATCGACCTCGCACCCGCACCTGCGAAAGGGTGGCCAGCAGCGAAGCGCGGTTCCGCTTCGCGGCGGCCCGGCACAAGCGCGGAGGCCGAGACGATACTGGCGAGGGCAACCGCCACCGTCGTAATCGAGCGGACCACCGAGTCAACGGTCGTACAGCCACGTGTCAGCCGCGAGGCGCTGCCGTCCGGAGGGACGCAGGTGGCCACACTCAAGTTCTCGACAGGCGACACCGCGATCATCGGTCGCCGCGCCATCATCGGGCGGAACCCCGGTTCGGTAGTTTCTGACCCTGGCGGATCCCAGCTTGTGGTCGTCTCCGACCACAGCTGCACCGTCTCGCGTGCGCATGCCGACGTTGGCTGGATCGACGGCAAGCTCACCGTCAGTGATCGCGGTGCCGGCAACGGCACCGCCGTCACTCGCCCCTCCCAAGGTCGGTTCGAACTCGAGACCGGCGAGCCCTATGAGTTAGTCGACGGCGACCTGCTGCACCTTGGCACCGATGTGACCTGCACCGTGGCGATCAGCGACCTGCAAGAGGGGGAAACTCGATGAGCGAGCTTCACGGACCTGGAATGGCCGTTCGGGATAATGACCTACATGAACCCGATCCGTACCGAGCTGGACCCGAAAGCTCGACCACGCCGACGTGGCCGCCCGCCGACGTGCCCCTGATGGACGACGACTACTGGGCACAGCTGCCGAGCCCCCTCACCCTTCAAGCGATCGCGCTCATCGTTCGCATGAGCGAAACGACCGTGCTTCGCCGCCTACAAGACGGAACCATCCCAGGCCACTTCATCGGCCGCTCCTGGATCGTCTTCCAAGGAGAGTTCCGTTCCTGGCTTGCTAGTCGGCGGAACACACCTTCATCTGAAACAGTCATCAGCGACCCGCTCGCAGGCTATGAAGACCAACTTGGCATGGCCGAGTTGATGGAGCTCTTCGGCAAGACTAAGCAGACCATTCGCAAATGGCTCGTCGACGAGCAGATACCCGGCTACCAGGTCTCCGGACGCTGGACCGTCCATAAATCAGAGCTGCGCGAGACACTCGTCGCCAGCTCAAATCAGCGCACCGCTGTCTGAGCACGAGGGCCGGAGGACGCCATGAAGGTTTTCGACGACACGCCGCCGATTGCGCTTAATGCATGCATTAAGCGCGGCAGTATTCCTGCCATGAGTGCAGTTCGTGGTCGTGCCCCCCGGAGCCGCAGAAATCCAGTGCCTACCGTGTCTCTTCAGGCGCGGGTGTCACTCGAGGTCCGCGAGGGCATCGAGCAAGCTGCGGCCACCAGCGGAGTGTCGCTGGCGTACTACCTCGAATCCTTCTTCAGAGACCAGCTGGCCACCAACGGCCGGCTGCCTGTCGTCGAGGGACCCCGCCCCCAGCAAGAGGAGCTGCACATACCAGCCGCATAAAAGAAGAAGGCCGCCTGATGGCGGCCTTCCCGAAGTCTTAGCTCTAACCCTGTGTGATTGGCGTCTCCCAGGTTTGAGCTCCTCCAAACGAAGCCGGAAAGACCGGAGGGTCTTTCCATGCCCCGAAGGGGTGATGAAAAAATAGTAACCCACGTCAACGTCGAACGACAGCGAATGCAGGGTGTTTTTCCTGCAGGCGTGTCGTTGACCCCAGAATTGTCCTGGGAACTCACCCGCGCGATCAGCCCCCGCGATCGCGTGCGCACCGCCGTACTCGAAAGCCACGGCGGTCCCTACAGCAACGCCTACGCCAGCACTGCGGTGATCACGGGCCAGCGACCCGCCGGCCCGTGGGCGATGTACCTCGCCAACCAGCACGGCTACGTCTACCTCTGTTTCGACCTCGACGCCAGCAAGGGCAACGCCGCCCACGACGCCGGCCGACTCAGCCTCTGGCTCGACGAGCTCAACATCGAACACCTGGTCACCGTCTCCGGACCGTCCGGTGGCCGACACGTCTGGATCGCCCTCGACGAGGCGACCGATCCGCAACTGATCCGCGAGCTTGCAGATCTCGCCGGCAGTCTCCTGCCGTCCCTCGACAAGAGTCCACTCAGCAACCCAGATACCGGATGCGTGCGGCCCCCCGGGGCTCCCCACCGAACCGGCGGAGCCTCGACAATCGCCCGAGGCTCCACAACAACGCTGCAGCGCGCAAGCACGACCATCGACGAACTCGCGCTCCTCCGCGACTTCCTCGTAGACGCAGGCGCGGAGATCCCCGTCGCCCCCGTCAGCATCGTGCGCGGCATGGCCCGCGACGAGCACGGGCACCCCCATCTCGTCGGTAAGCGCCGAGAGCCCAGCAGCCGCATTCGTGCCCTCATCGCTGACGCC
>Ga0209100_1002573_pt1 | contig 11058 bp, 10 predicted proteins | sample lystaG_FD_185480 | JGI IMG/M metagenome (GOLD analysis project Ga0209100, IMG submission 185480) | Glacier valley bacterial and archeal communities from Borup Fiord, Nunavut, Canada, to study Microbial Dark Matter (Phase II) -... | ecosystem: Environmental > Aquatic > Freshwater > Ice > Glacier ...
CGGACATCCGGCACCGAGCCAGTGGTTTTTTGCCGATCGTGCCGCTCAATGGCAAAATCGCCGTATTCCCTGGGTCGCAGTCAGCATTTTAGTGCCGATCGAGCCGCTTGACACGATCGAGCAACATCGGTCAGAAGTCGAATCGTTGGCTCAAACCATTCAATCAACTTTGATGTCGAGCGTTTTGCGTCCTTAACAGCAACTTAAAGCATCTGTCTAAAGTCAGGGAGATAGAATAGCGACAGCTTGAAGGATGCCTGAAACGTGCAAACTATGACCCCGATCGTCCTGAATCGTCAGATCACCGCGCTATCTCTCGCGAGTGTCTACTCGGCTACATCCGCGTTACCGTTTGCAATTTTGCTTTGGGCGATCGGGGTTCAGTCTCCTCAAGCTGCCCTGAGTCAAACGCCTCTGCCACCCGCTGCTCAACCCGCGCCTCCTGCTTCAAGCTCGTTTAATTTGTATCGACTGGGAGCCGGAGATGCCGTTGGAGTGGTGGTTCAGAGATTTCCTGATTTGAATTTTCAGGCGGTGATTGATCAAGACGGGAATATCACCACGCCTCTGTTGGGCAAAGTCGCGCTTCAGGGGTTGACGATCGACCAAGCTCAAGAGAAAGTTCGGCAGGGCGTTAACCGATATGTGATTGACCCGATCGTCCTATTGGCACTGACCAATCAGCGTCCGGTGCTGGTGACGCTGACGGGAGAAATCTCTCGCCCAGGGGTTTATCCAGTTCCAGCGCCAAGCCGGATTTCATCAGCGCTTCTCAGTGCAGGCGGGGCAACCCAGACGGCAGACCTACGATCGGTGATTGTGCGGCGTACTCTAAATGATGGCTCGACCTTAGAAGAAAAACTTGATCTGGTTTCTCCCCTCAAAAACGGCACGGCTCTCCCCGATTTGCGCTTGCAGGATGGCGATGTGGTGGTGGTTTCTAAACTAGAGCCGGGAGCCGATAAAGATTACGATCGGGGGTTGGTGGCACGATCGACCCTGGTAAAACCCCAAATCTCAGTGCGAGTCTTGAGCTATGCCAGAGGCGGATTAGGCAACGTCGTTCTCCCCAGTGGCAGCACTTTTTTGGATGCACTGACAGCCGCCGCAGTCAGCCCTGACACATCAGATTTGCGAAGAATTGCTCTGATTCGATTTGACCCCATTCAGCAAAAAGCGGTCTCGCGAGAAATCGATGGCAAAAAAGTCATTATGGGCGACCTGGCTCAAAATCTGGCACTCGAAGATAATGATGTGATCGTCGTTGGTCGAAACTTAGTGGGAAGAGTGACTTATGCCCTGAATGTGTTTACACAGCCATTTCGAGATGTGCTGGGATTTTTATTATTCTTTAGAGAACTGGGGAACGGTGCCACTAATCTCTTTGGTCCGACCAACAATCGCAATTAGCAAGTCTTACAATCAGGTTACTGAATACGTTGTGTTCCTATGACTCCGCCCATCGTTAAGCGCTATCTTCTGGCTGTCGATCGTTACAAATGGGCAATTCCAGCCGGGGTGTTTGTCGGCATGGCGGCAGCAGGTGTGGTGGTGTCTCTCCCTGACCCAGCGACGGTCTATCAGGCGAATGCTTTACTTGTGTCTAACCGTCCGCCGATCGCCTTTTCGACGATCGGCACTGAGGTCAGACAGCCGATCGAGACGTTTACCAGCGATTCTCTCGTGCCCAAGGAGATGATCGAAGCGGTTGCTAAAGAAGTGGGCGTTCCGCCGCTAGAGGTGGTGAGAAACACGAAGGTAGAGGTAGACGTGCCGAAAGCGGCAAAGGGGCAAGCGGCTCCGGCGGCTAGCTCGGCTCAAGTCGATGTCGCTTATAGTGATAGCGATCCCAAACGAGCGATCGCGGTGGCTCAACAATTTAGTCAACGCATTGTTGAACAGAGTCGGCTCAACAACTCTGCTCGATTGCGCGCGGTGATCGACTCGATCAATCAGCGGTTGCCCAAGGTGTCAGGTGATTTGAGAGCCTCAGAACGAGTGCTAGAAGAATACGATCGGGTCGAAGGACCTCAACTGATCGCGGCTCAAAACGGGACGCTAATCGGCGCAATTACGGGCAGTGAAAGTCAGCAGCGACAGCTACAGCTACAGCTTGATGGCACCAATGCCCAGATTCGGAGTTTGGAACAGCGATTAGGGCTAGACCCCAATCAGGCGTATGTCTCGTCGGCTCTCAGTGCTGACCCACTGTTAGCTAATTTACGCGCTCAGATTCAGCAAGTCGAGGCGCAGATTTCTCTCAAAGGAAAAGATCTGCGTCCCGAACACCCAGATATGGTGAATCTCCGAAAACAGCAGCAGACGCTAGAGGAGCAGCTTCAAAAACGAGCCGGAGAAGTCGTGGGCGGCAATGGGGTAGCGGCTCCATTTTCTAGCAGTGTGCGAAAAGACAGCAGCCTCGACCCGGCTCGACAGCAGTTGGCAAATGTCTTAGTCGGGCTAAAGACCCAGCAAGAAGTCTTACAGCAGCAGTTAATCTCAACGGCGCGATCGGAGCAGACTCTGCGCCAACAGTTCTCGATCGTCCCCAATCGCCAGCTAGAGCGCACCCGGCTAGAAGATCAAGTCCGGCTCAAGAAGGCACTCCACGACCAGATGCAGCTCAAATTGGTCGATGCCAAAGCCGCAGAAGCCGAAACGGTGAGCAGTCTCAGTCTTGCTAAAGCGCCCTCACTCCTGCCGACTCCGCCCAAAGTTGGCAAGAGCATTCCCTTAACGCTGGCGATCGGAGGCTTAGTCGGCTTGCTTGTTGGGGGCGGTTTGATCTTCCTGCTCGACACAATGGAGGGCAAATTCTACACCGAGGAAGATTTGCGAGAGGCACTGCGACAGCGAGATGTCATGATTCTGGGTGCGCTTCCGTTGGTGAAAGTTTGGGATGTCAAAGACTCGCCTGTTTTAATCAAATCCGACTCGCCTTATTTTGAATATTACGAGCGATTTCGCAGTAAGCTGCGGTTGACAGAAGGCAAGGCGCTACGAGTCATTTTGTTGACCAGCACGATCGCCGATGAAGGCAAAACAATCAGCGCGTATAATTTGGCGATCGCGTCTGCCAGAGCCGGAAAACGAACGTTATTGATTGAGGCAGATCTGCGATCGTCCTCTCAAGCCAACTACGTGAATCTGGCGGCTGACCCGGATAGTGTCATTGAACCCTTGCGCTATTACGGGCAAATTAGTGAGTGTGTCCGTCTCGCGCCGGATGTCGAAAATCTTTATATCGTGCCCAGCGTCGGTCCGCAGCGTCAGGCAGCGTCTATTCTCGAATCGAGCGAGATGCGGCGACTGCTCGAAGATGCCAGAGGGCGTTTTGATCTCGTCGTGCTGGATACGCCCGCGTTGAGTCAGTGCAATGATGCTTTACTGCTAGAACCCCACAGCGATGGATTGGTGCTGGTTACTCGTCCGGGAGTGACTCAGGAGAGCATTTTGACTGAAGCGATCGACCATCTCAGTGAGACAGAAGATCACAAGCTGCTAGGGGCAATTATCAACGGAGTCGATGTGCAGTTCTCTCGTGCCGTTGAGGACGCGATGATGGCTGACGCGCACAATTCAGCGATCGATCGTTCTGCAAAACCGTCTACATCTGAAAAAGTGACCACGAGCAATCGCTTCTAGACCTCTGGCGGAGTCTTTTAGTTTCAAAACTCTGATCTTCCTTGCTATCCCGCCCTGAACTGAAGTTCAGGGCGAGGCAGAATCGCAGCGAGAGAGTTCTCTAAAACACGCCCTAACCTTTAGTGAGGCAACCACCCGATCGCCGTTTCCCAGAGCAGCCAAGCATTCACTCCGGCAATCAGCAAAGCAACTGCCCAACTCAACAGCTTGAGCCAGAAAGGGTTGACAAACGTGCCCATTAGTCGGCGATCGCTCGTAAACATCACCAACGGAATCACGGCAAACGAAAGCTGCAAGCTCAAGACGACTTGACTAAACACCAATAATTTCCCGGTGCTTTGCTCGCCAAAGAAAATGATCGTGATTAACGCCGGGACGAGAGCAATTAACCGAGTGGCGAGACGACGCACCCACGGGCGTAAGCGCAGGTTCAGAAACCCTTCCATCACGATTTGACCTGCTAGAGTGGCGGTCAGCGTAGAACTCTGCCCAGAAGCCAACAGCGCAAACGCAAAAATTGCGCTGGCAGCCCCAACTCCCATCAGAGGCGAGAGCAGCTTATAGGCATCTTGAATTTCAGCCACTTCATAATGTCCACTGGTATGAAACGTGGCGGCTGCAACAATCAATATGGCTGAATTGATCAACAGCGCAAACCACAGCGCCACCGTCGAATCAAGGGTGCTGAATTTAATCGCTTCCCGCTTCTTTTCGATCGTTGGCTCCCAGGCGCGAGTTTGCACGATCGCTGAGTGCAAATATAAATTGTGCGGCATCACCGTTGCACCCAAAATCGCGATCGCCAAATAAAGCATCTCTGAGTTCTGCACGATCTCTGCTTTAGGAAAATATCCCTGAAGAATGCCCCCAAAATCGGGACGGGAGAAAATTACTTCTGCCAAAAAGCACAGCGCGATCGTGCCAACCAGCGTAATCACCAGCGCTTCGATATAGCGAAATCCTTTCTTTTGCAGCAGCAATAGGACGATTACATCTAGCCCCATTAGGCACACGCCCCACACAAGCGGCAACCCAAACAAAAGCTGTAGGGCGATCGCGCTACCCAATAGTTCTGCGAAATCACAGGCAGCGATCGCCAACTCACAGAGCACCCACAGAATAAACGACACTCTTGGGCTAAATGCCTCACGACACATCTGCGCCAGATCGCGACCCGTCGCGACTCCCAATCTTACGCACAGCGTTTGCAGCAAAATCGCCATCAAGTTAGACAACAAAATCACGCTTAAAAGCGCGTATCCAAATTTCGAGCCGCCTGCAATGTCAGTCGCCCAGTTTCCGGGGTCAACATAGCCAACTGACACCAAATAACCTGGACCTGCGTATGCCAAAAATTTGCGCCAAAAGCCTTTAACACTGGGGACTGGGATGCTGCGATGAACTTCAGAAAGGCTAGGCATCGCAACAGTCTCTTGGAAAGGCATTCACTTAATCTCCTTGACAAAAAAGATTATGAAAAGAATATGAAATCATGATATCGCAAAGAATGGGAGCAGTGGAAGAAGTCGTCATTTCAACGACTGAAATTGCAGATTCACTTCTCACCGCAAACATGAAATTAAGGCTAACACTGGCGATCGAGTCCTACGTCCTTCTTCGGTCGCAAAAAGCACTCTCTAATCGGGAATAGACGCTTGAGAATCACCAGCCTATTCAAACGTGAGTTTTGTGCTTTGGAAACGTGCGGACGAGATACCAGAAAACCGCGACATTCACGACAAAAACAATTGATTTAAGCGCTGAAAAGCCTTTTACTAACTCATAGATTTCGGGTGGAATGCTGATCCCCACCAGCATTAGCACTAGGATGTGCGCCCAGCGTTTTTGATGCCATAGCCCAACCGCCTCGATCGCCGTCACGATCGCGTAAACCATCGCTCCAATCCCGCTAAATTGCAGTGTTCTAGAATCGAAATTAAGAATCTTGTCTAAGACCCATTGAATAATTCCAACTTTGCCTTCAAGCTCGTAATTTTCAGCAAAATCCTGAAGCCCTTCGTAGTTCTTCATCGCTAACAAGAGCGCGATCGCCGTCACCATCAGCAGCGAGGCAACGAACATTTTATAAAACACAATGGCAACCAAGCCAAATGGACGCTTCTGCAAGTGACCTCCTAAGATTTGGGGGCATTGCTGAATCGATCTATGAAGCACAGATTTTACCCTCACCCTAGCCCTCTCCCTGGGGAGAAGGGACAAGATTTCTGGCTCCCTTCTCCTTGGGGAGAAGGGTTGGCGAGGGCTTGCCCCACTTCGTGAGAAGGGCAATTCATAGTTGTATTCAGCAACGCCAATTTGGGCTACGCTTCCTTCCTATTCTGCATCTATTGACAGACACCTCTCACGGTATGATATAGCCCGCAGAGGAGGATCGAGGATGACTAAGAGTCCTGATTTCACCCTCGATTCCTGATTCCTTTATAAAACCCTCATGGCACAGCAATATCGCATTACGCTTCTTCCTGGCGACGGCATCGGTCCCGAAATTATGGCGGTCGCGGTTCAAGTTCTCAAAATCGTTGGTGAGAAATTTGATCTGACATTTGCGTTTCAAGAGGCGCTGATTGGCGGGGCGGCGATCGATGCCACGGGCGAACCACTTCCCGCAGAGACGTTAGAGCAATGCAAAACCTCTGACGCAGTGCTACTAGCCGCGATCGGGGGCTATAAATGGGACACACTGCCCCGTCATCTGCGTCCTGAAACTGGGCTGTTAGGGCTGCGATCGGAATTGGGCTTATTTGCAAATCTGCGTCCGGCGACCATTTTGCCGCAGTTGATCGATGCGTCTTCTCTCAAGCGCGAAATCGTGGAAGGAGTCGATATTATGGTCGTGCGAGAACTGACAGGCGGCATTTATTTTGGGCAACCGAGAGGAATTTTCACCACTGAAACGGGTGAAAAGCGCGGGGTCAACACGATGGCATATACCGAGTTGGAAATCGATCGCATCGGGCGAGTCGCCTTCGAGACGGCGCAAAAGCGCAGCAAACGGCTCTGCTCAGTCGATAAATCTAATGTGTTAGAAGTGTCGCAACTGTGGCGCGACGGCATCACTGCCCTGTCAGCCGACTACCCTGATGTTGAGCTGTCTCATTTATATGTCGATGCGGCTGCTATGGAGTTAGTCAGACAGCCGAGGCAGTTTGATACGATCGTCACGAGCAATCTATTTGGCGATATTCTCTCCGATACCGCCGCCATGCTGACTGGAAGCATCGGTATGTTGCCGTCTGCCAGTCTAGGAGCCGCTAGTCCGGGCGTTTATGAACCTGTCCACGGGTCTGCGCCCGACATTGCAGGGCAAGACAAAGCCAATCCGCTTGCACAAGTTTTTAGTGCGGCAATGATGCTGCGTTATGCACTCAATCAACCTGCGGCAGCCGATGCCATTGAGCAAGCCGTTCTAACCGTCTTAGACCAGAATTATCGAACCGGAGACATCATGTCTGAGGGCAAAACCCTGGTTGGTTGTCAGGCAATGGGCGATGCGTTGATTAAAGCGCTTTAGAGATAACGAATATTTTTTCGTGCCAATCTCATTTTTTGCAATAGGATACAGTCGGAACGTCAATTGAGGGGAGTGCTGGTGACTAACACGATCGAGCAAGTAGGTGTGGGCGTGGACGATGAGAACATGGCGGCGTATGTAGATCCGGCAGTAGTCCGATCGGCGCGGCTGATTTATCAGATTTATTATGAAGTGCATCCCGAATTGACGGAGCCGCCCTTAGGGGTCGCCATTAATCGGTTGACCCATCGAGGCAAACTGATCTTTACAGGCAAGGCGATTTTGTTGCCCCAAGAATGTTTTGTGCCGTTTGAATGGATCGAGTCAGACGCTTATTAAAGGCTACTGGGTTTGAGTGACCTATCGTGAGGTGGGGAAGATTAGTAAAGAAAGTCGATTCGATGCAACTTTGAATTCTGCCCCCACTCCTCATGGATTTCTTACTGGCTCTCCCTGTCTCTCTGATCGTGTTTTGGCTCGGAGCCTCGATCGGCAGCTTTCTCAATGTCGTGGTCTATCGTCTGCCTGCCGGATTGTCGCTGCTCTATCCACCGTCGCGCTGCCCTCATTGTCTGACTCGTCTGCGAAAACGGGAAAACGTGCCTGTTCTAGGATGGCTCTGGCTGAAAGGTCGCTGTAGTCACTGCAAAAGCCCAATTTCTCCCCGCTATCCGATCGTCGAAGCCGCAACAGGCATTCTGTTCTTGCTGACGTTTTGGACGTTCGGCTTCTCGATCGCCACGATCGGCTACTGGATATTTTTAAGCTGGCTCCTCGCACTGTCCTTAATTGATTTGGACACGATGACGCTCCCCAACTCCCTGACTCGATCGGGATTAATTTTAGGATTAGCCTTTCAGGCAGTCTCAGGATTTGCGATCGCGTCGAGTCTAACCGGAGCTATTCAATCCCTCATTGCCGGGGTCATTGGCGCAGTGCTAGGAGTTTGGCTCCTTGATGCCATCTCACTCGGAGGCTCGATCGTGCTCGGTCAACCCGCAATGGGCGCAGGCGATGCCAAACTTGCCGCGATGATGGGCGCTTGGCTCGGCTGGAAGCTGCTGCTGATCGGCGGATTTTTGGCGTGTGTGATGGGGGCGTTTGTCGGCGGAGGCGCGATCGCATTGGGGTTGATCAGTCGTCGTCAGCCTATTCCATTCGGTCCGTTTTTGGCATTGGGAGCCGCTCTGAGTGTCTTTTTTGGTGAGGCTCTGGTGTCAGGCTATCTCCGACTGTTTTTTCCCACGCTCTAGCCTCTATTGTGAGAATGCCTTTGCTAAGGTGCAGCTAGTGCGGTATATCGCAGTCGGGTTGAGGAGTTTGATAACCATCTGGTTTGAGAAAAGCAATGCACGGCGATCGACTAAGCCTAATGAAAAAACGATCGCGCCTCAGCGGTCAACAGATGTGAAACGATCGTCTTTAACCAAAACCAGACAGACGATCATGTTTTTTCAGACTAAATTAGGGCATTTGTTATGCCAATAGTCCGGACTGTTGTTCTTCACTACTTTGAATGAGAACCAGGTAGAGCTTTAATGGTATTGGACGATAGTTAGGGAAGTTTGCTTAGTAGCACGCCTTCTTCCCAGGCTATCCTTATGGAGATTGTTGCCTCATAACCTGGAAATGACAGGCAGCATCAAGGTGAACGATTTTTTGAGCAAGAGATCAACGCCGCTATTTCATCCACTTTTCGATCTCCTCCTCATTAGCACTCCTCCATCTGTAAATGCCCAGATATTTCGCTTATTCTGAGAACCATAGCTAATGTGAATGCGGCGGTCACGAAGTGTCTCGGAACGAGAATCGCATCCATAGTAGTACAGTGAGCCAAACGGCAATTGCTGTTCCAAAATCCACTCTACGAAGCGATCGCTCCCCAACTCCACAATCCGAAAATCACAAGCAGCACCTACGAGATCACAGTAATATTTGCCATCCCGATTCACCTCATGCGCCATGTGCTGATCGCGACTAGGATCAATTCGACCATTCTTCATTCCTGTCTCCGGGTCTTTCTGGCTCAGAAACCGCTTCAAATCTTTTGAGCAAAAGCCATACGTGAGCTGGAATCGCTCTTTGCTGAAGTGGTCAATCACTGGATCAAGAATATGCTGGCATAGAGTCTCTAAGGCTGGAATCGTCTCTCTTAGATTTTTGGGGTACGGGTCAATGCGAGCACAGACCTACCGAAGCTATCGGCATACTTTCGGTAGGTCTGTGTGCAAGTGCAGAATTCCTGCAAAGTGAGGTACTTTCCCAACAGTTTTTTGTGCACTCAATCACAAGCCTCTTGAATTGGGCATCCTCATTCTGTATAAAGTTCCAAATTCTCTCAACACAGTATGGCTGCCTTCCTGACAAAATCCAACTTCATGAGTGGTCTGCAATGCCACAAGCAGCTTTGGCTGGAAGTTGATGAGCCACGTCAAATCTTCTAGCAAAGTCAAAGACGAACATCACTGGGATGTTGCCGTTCAAAGATACGTCTTGAGCGGTGTCGGTCTGCCCATCGGTTCAACCAAGCTGATGCACATCAACACACAGACCTGCTTATTCCCAGATCTGACAGACCTCTTCACGATCGTAGATATCACAGCCGAAGTCGATCTACTCCTGCCTGAGATCTCTGACAAACTGCGCCAACTCAGAGCGATCTTAACTGAGAATTTAGAGCCGACATTGGCGATCGGCAAACACTGTGCTAACCCCAACCCTTGCCCTTTCACGCAAGCTTGCTGGCAGCAAGTCCCTGAAGTCTCCATCCCTCGCTTGGACTGGAAGAAGAAAGACATGCTGCTTGCTCAAGGGGTATTGGCGATCGTCGACCTTCCACTCAACTACCCTCTGTCAGAAAACCAGCGTACTTACGTTGATAGCACTTTCAGCAATCAGCCTGTCGTGGATAGAGCGGCGATCGCTGTCAGCCTTACTGAACTCACCTACCCCGTCCACTTCTTCGACTTTGAATCTCAGAACCCCGCCATTCCTAGATTTGACGGTTTGAAACCCTACGAACAGTTTCCCTTCCAGCACAGTTGTCACGTCCTCCACGAAGGTGGGCAGGTTGAACACTGGGAATATCTCCACTGCGATTCACAAAACACTGATTCAGTGTGTCTCTATCCCTAATTCTGATTTGGGCTGAATCAGTCTGCTGAAGCCTCGTCAATCCCATAGTTGATGAAGAGAGCTTAAATCCTAGTGTCAAGGGCTTTGGCTAACTTTTGAATGCTTTCTAGAGAGGGATTGCGATCGCCCCGTTCAATATCTGAGATGTAGTTCCGATGCAAGCCTGCGCGCTCAGCCAAATCCTCTTGAGAGAAGTCAAGTTCACGCCTCCGCTTCCTAACCGCCCTACCAAATAGCCACTTAACGTAAGAGCGCTCATTTTCTTTCACGTCAGCATCCTAGAGGAATAAATATGCAGAGTCTATAAACTATAAGTGTTTCAATACAATACTCCGGACATTTTTCGAGACAGAGGCTGAAACTCGTATTCCACCGTTAGTATTTGCCTCAGTGGTGATGCTGAAACTCGCATTCCACCGTTAGCGAATTAAAATTGTCCGAACTATTGCTGTTTGATACGTATGAGGTGACGGAGGACTCCCTCTCTCGCCGCGCAGTCATTCACCTGCTGAAGAATGGGGGTGAGGTCAATGAAGAGATAGAAGACCCGGAGAAATTGCAGCAGAGATTGGTAACAAAAAGGGAAGAGATTCAACGTTTGGAAGCACAACTAGCAAGTCGTTTACCGAAGGGGCGAGAACCCAACAGGTGAGCAAGCTAACAACTTCTTACAAGAAGCCATTCAATTTCCAGAGCATCCAAACTGCTACTCAGAGTTATTCTTGTTTAATATCTTCTACCACTAT
>Ga0209100_1002576_pt1 | contig 11053 bp, 11 predicted proteins | sample lystaG_FD_185480 | JGI IMG/M metagenome (GOLD analysis project Ga0209100, IMG submission 185480) | Glacier valley bacterial and archeal communities from Borup Fiord, Nunavut, Canada, to study Microbial Dark Matter (Phase II) -... | ecosystem: Environmental > Aquatic > Freshwater > Ice > Glacier ...
CGTTTGCAACGATGCACGGATACAGCGTCTACAGCAGCTTTGCGCGCAATCGTTTGGACGCCGAAGTCGTGCCGTTTCTCTCGCTGCTCGCCGCATCGTTCTCTTTTAAGCCGCTGCTCTTTACCGAATTCGGCAATCCGACGTGTCCCCAGAACAAACTCTCGCCCTTCGAGCGCGTCGCACTACCCGACGAGCCGCCGACGCCTACAATCTCTGCGGAAGATCCGTTATTCGCAACCTACGCGTGTTTGACGGAGCAAGAAAATGCGGCGTATTGCACGGCCGTGCTCGAGCGATTGCACGCCGACGGACGACTCGGTGCGTATTTCTGGTGTTGGGCCGACTACGCGTCATCATTGCACGCAGAACCGCCATTCGATCGTGCCACGCACGAGCTGTCGTTCGGCATCATCCGCAGCGACGGCAGCGAAAAACCCGTCGCTACGGCTCTGGCCGCATTCGCGCGCGAGAAACGCGAGGTCGTTCCCGCGCGCGATATGCCGATGATTTCTAGTACGTACTACTATCGCACGCTACCGACGAGTACGAAAACGCTCTTCGATGCTTTCCTCGGTTCGATCGAAGAGCGTCGCGCGGCCGTTACGTGACCGGAAATCCACGGTCGCGCATGAGCGCTTTTGCGTTCACGTCGCGGCCGCGAAAACGGTGGAACGCCTCGCTTGCGGTGATGGTATTTCCGACGCTCATGATCGAGGCGTAGAGGCGCTTGGCAACGGCCTTATCGTATGGGCCACCCGCTTCGGTGAATGCTTCGTAGGCATCCGCCGTTAGCGTATCGGCCCAGATGTAGTCGTAGTAACCCGCCGCGTAGCCTTCGCCCGAAAAGATATGCCCGAATTGCGTGGGTCGATGGCGCATGACGATTTCGCTTGGCATTCCTAGTTCCGCCATCGTCGTCTTTTCGAACGCGCTCGGGTCGATCGCCTGACCCGTTGCGGCGAGGTGGATCTTCATGTCGTAGAGCGCGGAACTCAAATATTCGACGGTTCCGAAGCCCTGGTTGAACGTGCGCGCCTTTTCGATTTTCGCGATCAGCGCGGCGGGCATCGGTTTCCCGGTTTCGTGGTGGAGCGCGAAGCGGTCGAGCACTTCGCGCGTCGGCAACCACCGCTCGTTGAGCTGACTTGGGAACTCCACGAAGTCACGCGCGACCGCGGTCCCCGCTAGCGTCGGATACGTGACGTTCGAATTCAGACCGTGGAGAGCGTGTCCGAACTCGTGGAACATCGTGACGGCATCGCCCCACGAGATGAGCACCGGCGCTCCCGGCGGCGCTTTGATGAAATTCGAGTTGTTGGACACGATCGGCGTGACGGCTCCATCGATCCGGTCCTGCGATCGGTATTCCGACATCCACGCGCCCGAATTTTTGCCTTCGCGCGCGTACGGATCGAAATACCAAAGCCCGACGTGCTTGCCGTCGCGACGCACGTCGTACACGGTCATGTCGGCTTGATACACCGGCACATCGGAGACCGGAACGAATTCGAAGCCGTATAACTGGCCCGCCGTCCAGAACATGCCTTTGCGCACGTTGTCCAAGGCGAGATACTGCTTGACTTCGTTTTGATCGAGGTCGTACTTCGCCTTGCGAACTTTTTCGGCGTAGAAACGATAGTCCCACGGCGCGATCTTGTAACTGCCGCCTTCCGTCGTGACGATCGCCTGCATGTCCGCGACCTCTTCGTGCACGCGCGCAACGGCGGCGGGCCATACGCTCATCATGAGCGCCATCGCCGCGTCCGGCGTTTTCGCCATATTGGTCGACGTGCTCCAATGCGCGTACGTCGGAAACCCGAGCAGCTTCGCTTTCTGCGCGCGCAATTCGAGAATGCTCGTGATGACCGCTTTGTTGTCGTGCGCGTCGCCATTGTCGCCGCGCGAAATCCACATGCGCCAACCGCGTTCCCGCAAGTCGCGTCGCGTCGCGTAGGTGAGGAACGGCTCCATCGACGAGCGCGTGTTCGTGATCGCCCAGGCGCCCGGATGCCCGTGGTCGCTTGCGGCTTGCTTCGCGGCGGCGACGAGTTGATCGGAAAGGCCGACGAGGTCCGCCGGCTTCTCCAAGACGAGAATGCCCGATTCTTCGTCGGCCAATTCGTTTTGACTGAAGGCGGTGTAGAGGCCGGCTAGCTTTTGGTTGATTTGCGCCAGCTGCTTTTTACTTGCGGGGTCGAGTGCAGCACCTTGCGTGACGTAATTGGTATACACCACGTCGGTGAGCCGCTGCGCCTCGGGCGAGAGACCGCTCGTCGAGCGCGCGTCATAAACGGCCTTGACGCGCGCGAAGACGGCGGCGTTTTGAATCTGCTCGTCGGAGAAGGCCGAAAGGATCGGCGTCATTTCCGTTTGCAGCTTGCGCATCGGGCCACGATTCATCGTGCCGGTAAACGTGCCGAACAACGAGCCGACCCGAGCGAGTTCGCGGCCCGATTTTTCGAGCGCCAGGACGGTATTCTCAAATGTTGGAGCGCCCCTATTTCCGGCGATCGCCGCGGTTTCAACGCGCTGCGCGTCCATCGCCTCGAGCAACGCGCCTTTAAACGCAGCGACTTGCACGCGGTCGAACGGTGGCACGCCGCCGTACGGACCCGTCCATGGGGCGAGCATCGCTGCATCAGCGGGCACGGCGGCCTGCGTTCCGGTCGATAGCGCAGCCGTTGCTGCAAGTGCCGTGCTGGTCGTAAGAAAGGAACGTCGCTTCATGAAAAACCCCCTCGGTCATAGCGCTTTCTCTTTTGCGCGCCGACCGGCGAAAGCCCGTTTCCGCGCGAACGATCAGCTCGGGCGCAGCATTTCAAAGACCGCGCCGACTTCCGCATAGTCGCCTCGATAGCCGCAGCGAGCAATCGGCCGCGCGGCCGCCGTGTCGAACCGACCTTCGCGCAAGAACGCCGGGTCGATATGGACGCCGATGACTTGGCCGAGCACCAAAAACGAATCGAGGGGTGCGCCCTCCAAGTCGTGCAACGGCACGATCTGGATCACTTTGCATTCGAACGCCGCAGCCGCACGCGCGACGCGGGGCGGCTTGACGAGCGTCGATGCGGCCGGTTCGAGGCCGGCAAGTTCCATTTCATTGACGTCGCGCGAAACGCTCGCCGAGGTGACGTTCATCAATTCGGCGAGATCGCGCGTGACCATATTGCAGACGAACTCGCCGGTCGCTTCGGCGTTGGACACGCTATCTTTGCGTCCTTCGCTACTGAATCCAACGATCGGCGGGCTCGAGTTGAAGCCGTTGAAAAAACTGTAGGGCGCAAGATTGATCAGACCGTTCGCATCGACCGTCGAAATCCAACCGATCGGCCGCGGTGCGAGAATCGCTTTGAACGGATCGTGCGGCAGGCCGTGCCCGATACGTGTCTCGTAGAAGTAGGTCGCCTTTGCCACGCTATGCATCCTCGCCATCGTAGTAGGGTACGGTTCCGGAGCGAATGATGCGCGACTCGGGTGAATGGACCGCCCACTTCTCGCTATCGGGAAAATACGCCGACTCACCGATCGGATTGTCGGCAACGACGTAGATCAGCAAATCGGCAGCGCTATCATTGATGAGTTGATGTGCCTCGCCGGGTTCGAACACGAAAGCATCACCCGTGACGATCGGCGTCTGTCCGCCGCTATCGCGCGCGATTCCGCTACCGGATAGCACGTGATAGAATTCCCACTGCATGCTGTGCGAGTGGTAAGGATATGGCATCTTCCCGGGCGGAATGCGCAAAATTTCAACATCGAACGGATGTCGTTTGCGCAGATCCGTCGAGTTTGGTTCGCGCCCGAGCGCCTCGGAAATTTCTTTTCCCGCCCCGGCAAATTTTCCCGAAGGTGACGTCCAGGTAATCTCATGCAGTTCGTCCGTATTCACTTTGCGCATCATCCGGCGTCAGCGGAGTGGTGTCTAGCGGAAGCGCATCGAGGTCCCATCCCCGCCGCTCGGTTGAATTCATAAAGGCCGTACGATACGTCGCCGAGCGCGAAGATTCCAACTTGTGCGGTACTCATCCGTCGCCTTTTGCACGCCATCGGGCGCCCGGCCTCGCGCTTTGCTAGCCCCCGGCGAGGTAGCGTGCAAGATACGGCGCGGTTCGGCTCGCCGCCGTTCGGGCGAGAAGCGCCGGTGGACCGGCAAACACGATCGTACCGCCTTCGTCACCCGCACCCGGGCCGATATCGATTACCCAATCGCTGCCTGCCACGACGCGCATGTCGTGCTCGACCACGATCAACGTGTTTCCGGCCTCGACCAAGCCGTCGAGCTGCGTCATGAGTTTGTCGACATCGGCCGGATGGAGACCCGTCGTCGGCTCATCTAAGATGTAGAGGGTGTCGCCGCGTTGCGTACGTTGCAACTCGGTTGCAAGTTTGATGCGCTGCGCCTCGCCGCCGGAGAGTTCGGTTGCGGGCTGACCAAGGCGAAGGTAGCCAAGTCCCACCTCACGCAGCACGCGCAACGGCCGCGCGACTTGTGGGTCGCCCGCAAAGAAGTCGCACGCGGCATCGACGGTGAGTGCCAGCACGTCGGCGATCGTCTTTCCTTCGTAGGTGATCTTCAACGTTTCCGCGTTGTAGCGCGATCCGTGACAGGTCGGACATGGCGCATAGACACTTGCGAGAAACAAGAGCTCCACCATCACGAAGCCTTCGCCCTCGCACGTCGCACAGCGCCCTTTGGCGACGTTGAACGAAAACCGACCGGCATCGAATTTACGGGCGCGCGCCGCTTTGGTACCCGCGAAGAGTTTGCGGACTGCATCGAATAGCCCGGTATAGGTTGCAAGATTCGAACGCGGCGTGCGACCGATCGGCTTTTGATCGACGCGCACGAGTCGCTTTACGGCCTCCATGCCGCTGACGATTCGTCCGCCGCTGCGAACGGCCGGCGTGCGTTCGAGTTCTTCGCCTTCTTCTTCGAGGATCGTAATCTCCGCACCAAGTTGGTCGGCAACGAGTTCGACGAGCGCTTGACTTACGAGCGAAGATTTGCCCGAACCGGAGACGCCGGTCACCGTTGTAAACGATCCGAGCGGAAATGATGCATCGAGGTCGCGCACATTGTTGCGCGTGATGCCGCTGAGTTTCAACCATCCGCGCGGCTCGCGCGGCGCACGCGGCAGAAACGGCTCCGTCGCGAACAGATGGCGACGCGTGATCGAGTTGGTTACGCGCGCAAGCCCATCCGGCGGCCCGCTATAGAGAACGAAGCCGCCGCCGTCGCCCGCGCCCGGACCGACATCGACGATCCAATCGGCGTGTCGGATGACGTCGAGTTCGTGCTCCACGACGAAGAGCGAATTCCCCGTCGCTTTGAGTCCATCGAGCGCGCGGAGCAGCGCCTCGGTGTCCGCCGGATGCAACCCCGCCGATGGCTCGTCCAGCACGTACACGACGCCGAAAAGATTGGAGCGCACTTGGGTTGCAAGGCGCAATCGTTGCAATTCACCCGGCGAGAGCGTCGGCGTGCTGCGGGCGAGATCAAGATAGCCGAGCCCTAAATCGAGCAAGACGGCGAGTCGTTCGACAAGATCGGCTGCGATACGCTCGATGACCAGCGCCCGTTCGGGATGATCGCTTGCCTTTGCTGCCGCGTCATTTGCGACGGATCGTACGTAGGGCTGCATGATGGCGGCGAGCCGTGCGAGCGGCAAGCGCGCCATGTCGGCAAAATCCAACCCCGCAAACGTGACCGAGAGCGATTCACGCCGCAGGCGCTTCCCATGACAAAGCGGGCAATCGTCGTTGACGAGATAGCGCGCGACGCGTTTTTTCATCAGCGCGCTTGGCGTGTTCGCAAAGGTTTGCAACACGTGGCGCTTCGCGCTTGTAAATGTGCCTTGATAACTCGGTTCTTCTTTGCGTTTGAGCGCGCGACGCGTTTCTTGTGGCGTGTATCCTGCATAGACAGGGACCGTCGGTTGTTCATCGGTGAAGAGCAACCAGTCGCGCTCTTTTTTCGGCAGATCGCGCCACGGCCGGTCCACATCGTATCCGAGCGTGACGGCGATATCGCGCAAGTTCTGTCCGTGCCAAGCCGTCGGCCATGCGGCGATCGCGCGTTCGCGAATCGTCAGCGACGGATCGGGCACCATCGAACGCTCCGTCACTTCGTACACGCGTCCGAGTCCATGGCAGCGAGGACATGCGCCTTCGGGTGTATTCGGCGAAAACGATTCGGCGTACAAGAGCGGTTGTTTTGGCGGATAGTCGCCCGCACGCGAATAGAGCATGCGCAGCAAATTCGAGAGCGTCGTAACGCTGCCGACCGACGAGCGCGTGGTCGGTGATCCGCGTTGCTGCTGCAACGCGACGGCCGGCGGTAACCCGTCGATCGCATCGACCTCCGGGACCGCCATTTGATGGAAGAGACGCCGCGCGTAGGGCGAGACGGATTCGAGGTACCGGCGCTGCGCTTCGGCATACAGGGTGCTGAACGCAAGCGACGATTTCCCCGAACCCGACACGCCGGTGAACACGACGAGCGCTTCCCGCGGAATATCGACATCGACGTTCTTGAGGTTGTGTTCGCGGGCGCCGCGTACGCGCACGAAGCGCGATGAGAGTTTGGTCATCGCGATCTCTTTCCCAGAACTCCGATGGCTACGAGGGCAAGCTGGCGGAATGTTGGCTACGTGCGTGAAACCCGCGTCACGCGACCCCGAAGGAGTGCCGTATGGCCGCAGTCCGTGTTTTGGTTGAGACGCGCAAAGGCGCGTTCGTCATGACCTCGGATGAGCGACCGGCTGGCGCTGGGCCACTAATCGTCGTCGGCGCGATGGCGGGCGGCTAAGCGCAACCGAGCAGGGTTTTCGCGCAGCCACGTACGGCGGTCGTGCATGAAGATTGCCGTCCTCGTTTCACGCATTCTGCTCGGTCTGGTTTTTCTTGCATCCGGTATCTCCGGATTTTTCATAACCACTCCGCCCCCGATGCCGGGTCTCGCGGGTGCCTTCCAAGATGTCTTTTTCCACTCGCATTGGGTGCTCTTCATCGACGTCGTCGAACTCATCGCCGGCGTGCTCTTCCTCTTCAACCGCTTCGTTCCACTTGCGCTCGTCGCAACCGCCGCGATCATTGTCAATATTCTGGTTTTTCACATCGTCATGATGCCGGTCGGCATTTTTCCGGGCCTAGTGTTGCTCGGACTCTGGCTTATCGTCGCCTTCTCCGTGCGCCCACACCTCGCGCCGTTGCTCGCCTCCAAAACGCACGACTAGGCGCTCCGCATTCGTGGAGCGCGCACTTGAAAGGCAGACATGTCCACCTCGGGTCGTCCGCGAAGTCAGCCATCGGCCCGGTTTGCTGGGCCGGAGGGCACCAATGGATTTCCTCGAGCAAGTCGACCGAACGATTATCGACGGCTTGGAACCGCTCGCCGAGTCGGATCAGTTCGCGATCTACGCGGTAGGGTTGGACACCTATCTTCTCGTGCAACGGCATGGCTCGATGCCCTGGACGGCTTTGCGACTTTCGGGCGACGGCATGTTCCGCGTCGGTTCGCTCCTGATGGATGCAATGCGCCATCTGTATCGCGACGTCGCATCGAATCTCTCGCCGAATTTGCGGCGCTAGCCGACGCGTTACCGCCGCCGCATGACGCTCATTGGTGCGTGACCGGTGAGGCCCGCGTACATCGCTTGCCCGGATGGACTGAGCGTGCCGGCCAGAGCCGCTTGCGCACCGGCCTGGGCGATGGCTCCTTGCGCAGCCTGCGGCGTCAGCATCGATGCACTCGCATAATCGAGATAGGCGAAGAGTTCGTTCTGATACCAAAAACTTGCCACGGAAATATTCTGGCAGCGCGCGAGTTGCATCATCGCCGTGATGTATCTCGCGTCGAGCGGCGCCCAGAACGAGTACATATTCTGTTGCTCGAGCGATTGGGCGTTAGCGGCGCCGAATGCACCGGCATTACCTGCGTCTTTCTCGTCCCAATTCTCCGCGATTATCCCTGGTTTGCCGGTCAGTGCCGGATTGATCGCATCGACTTGCGCGATACCACCGTTCGCGGTTGCAAGCAAATCGGGTGGGTAGAGATGCATGTTGTTGAAGCCGAGATTGCTCATGCCTTCGAGCGCGGTGAGAAACGAGATCGACGACCAATCGGCTGACCCTGCGCCCACCTTCGTTTGCGAACCGCCGGGGATGACCATCCCCGCGCGAATCCCGCTTACGTATCCCGCATAACCAGCGACCGTATCGAGCGTCGGCTGACCGGTGTTTTGCGAGAGTGTGAGCGGCTCGCTTGCAAAGTTCAAGTATTGAATGGCTGGCATCACGGTGAGCGCGTTGCTCGAATCCTCGGCGACGCCCGCTTCCAATTGTGCGATCGAGAGGCCGCTATAGCTTTGGCCGCTGTAGGCCGGGAAGATTAGGTTGGTTTCGATGTCGTACGGTATTCCGTTTTGCGTCAAACCGGCCGCAAGTCTCGCGTAATATGCCGAGAAGACGGGATAGTTTGCCGCGGTATTCCACCACGTCGGCGCGTTTGCTTGGTTCTGGACGAGCACCGGATAGTTCGGATTGATCATGAATCCGATACCCGGCAGCAGTCGACGCGCGGCAACGGCGTATGCAAGCGCATTTCCCGCCGCTGCTTGCGCTTGCGCCACCGTCTTGCCTTGGAGCGCTGAATACAGCGCGTTTGCATTCGCCGGCAGCAACTCGAGATCGAATCGCGTCGATGCTGTCGGATTCGCGGGACATTGCGCCGCAATTCCGGATGCAAAGGCCGAAATATCGGCCGATTCAAGCGCGTATTGTGCCGCGAATGCTGCCGGTGGAGCGGGCGCCGCGCTCGGCGTCGCCGTCGCGACCGGCGAGACGGTCGGCGGCGTAATTCCACCGCCACCGCTCGAAGGCGTCGACCCGCCACCACCACCGCAACCGACGAGCGTAGCCACCACGACGACCAAGAGAAAACGAGTCGAATCCATAGCACGTCTCCCGAATCCACGGTATTTAGCCGGATCGTAGCACGCATGGATATTGCCGCAGTGTGTCTCTCTCGAAAGTTTCACCGTTTCCTGAGGTAACCCTTAAGAAATCACGCTCGACCGCGCGTTTTAGCAATGCCATTTCGTAGCCGCCGCGAGCGATCGTCGCGCGTTGGATCTGGATGCCGAAGCGTTGAACCAACCATTCCATAGCCCACCAAAAGTGAATTCCATCAAGAACCGGATTCACGAAGTTCGTGGTCGAGCAGAACCGCGTTGCACACGGCAGATTGTGATGGATACGATGATGGGCGGGCGATTGCAAGATGCCGATCCGCTACAACAGACGGACGATCGTAGGTGGGTTGGAACGATGTGCCCAGAGATAAACCTGATTTGCTTGCGATGCTATCGCCGCGATCAGATACGCCTGCCATGCGTGGACGTGCAGGACGATCATCACACCGGACGCGATGCATGCAAGGGCGATACAAACGCGATTGGCCACCCAGTGATTCCCAGCGCGGATGCTACCCGGCAGACGACGGTGTTGGATGTTATCGAGCACGACCCACTTGTCCAGTAGAGCGGACCCGCCCGGAGCGGTCCATGTGTCTTCCGCCCAGTGCAGCAGCTAAGAAAATCGACGACGAGAGCGATGCAAATAGAGAGACGGCGATCAGTCCAAGAGCGAGTAGCTGATGCAACGGTCGACCTCACGGCGCGTTGAATGAACTCACTGTAGGGCGTGCACGAGAAACGAACGTCCGTAGAATTAGCGGTCTACAATCCGGGCGAGGCCGGTTAGTCTCGGTTCGCTAACGTACCCACGGTGAACTCAGCGATCGACGAACTCCTCGGAAACGCCATCACCCACGAGGCAGACTTCGAGGGTCCGCGTGCTGTTGTTCCCTCGAAGCACATCTCGATCGTCACCTGCATGGACTCGCGCATCGATATCTTTCGGATCTTCGGCTTGGAATCGGGCGAAGCGCACGTCTTGCGCAATGCCGGCGGACTCGTTACCGATGACGTGTTACGGTCGCTCGTTCTCTCGCAACGCATCTTGCAAACGCGGGAGATCATCCTCATGCATCACACGGATTGCGGATTGCACGGGACGAATGAACCAGCGCTCCGCGCTGAAATCTTCGCGCGAACCGGTGCAGAGCCAGCGTATTCGTTCGGCGCATTCGAAGATCTCGACGAAGCCGTTGGTCAGGCGATCTCGCGCGTTCGCGATCATCCCTTTCTTCCGCATCGCGATCACGTCCGCGGGTTCGTTTACGAAGCCGAGAGTGGCCATCTGCGTGAAGTGATGGTCTAACCTCAATTGCCGCTGCGAGATCAGATTTTATTCGCGGCGGCCGCCGGTTGGAACGGGGACCATGTCGCGTTGATGACAGCGCCACCAAATAGCGTGGGGTACTTTGCAAGATCGAGTAACGGCGTATTCGATGGAATACCAGTATCGAGATTGTTAAAGCCGATCGCTCCCATATCGATCAGCCCTTAAATCGCGGGCTTGATGTTTCCGGCCGCGACATCGATGGGCGTGGGACTCGGGACGGGGCTCGGCACGATTCGCAGTGAGGTTGGCGTTGGCGTCGACGTTGACGAGCTTCCGCCGCCACCGGAGTCGATTTTCCCACGCGTCTCTTCTCTTTCTCTCACGCACTTCTTATTCGATAACGCGCGACTCTCAGACGCGAACCGTATCACGAAGCTCGTCATTCTGGGCAAGTTCGAGCGGCGCGTAGTTTTGTGAAACGACATACTCCGGTCGCGGCGTCGCGGGAATGGGATTCGGGCGATTTGCGCTCGGGTTGTAGGCAACGTAAACGTGCCACCGATCGTTCGCCGTAAGATTATGCCCAGAACCGTGCACGATGTTGCAATGGAAGAGCACCGCCGAGCCCGGCTTACCGGTGATGGCAACGGCCTGCGGATTGTCGCGCAAGAACGCGCGCATTGTGTCTTTCTCGATCGCCCATTGCGGATAGGACGTGGTGGTTTCGTCTTTGAGCGCGGGCAAGATGCCACGCTTGTGCGAGCCGGGCACGAAATACAGACAACCGCCCATCTCCGTTGCCTCATCG
>Ga0209100_1002577_pt1 | contig 11047 bp, 9 predicted proteins | sample lystaG_FD_185480 | JGI IMG/M metagenome (GOLD analysis project Ga0209100, IMG submission 185480) | Glacier valley bacterial and archeal communities from Borup Fiord, Nunavut, Canada, to study Microbial Dark Matter (Phase II) -... | ecosystem: Environmental > Aquatic > Freshwater > Ice > Glacier ...
ATCGCAATGGCTTGCAAGATGTAGTAAGGATCAACCCAGTACTCTGAAATAATTGGGTAATCGTTTTGAGCTTTTGCCCATAAATCGCGCAGACGAACGTCGTCTGACCAGAATCGTGCTGTTAACAGGTCGAAGACAGAAAGTTTGACTCCTGTTCGGTTAAGAGTTTCAAAGATGGTACAGACTGCGCTTGCACTCGTATCGTCAGCTAGTGTCACAACTGGAAACTCATACTCTTCCACCGAATCTAGCCACGTCTTTTTTAAAGTTCGCAATTGCTGCTTTAATAACTTCTTTTCAGTATCGACCTCCGCACGTTGTTCAAGTACCTGATCGAGCCATTCCTCAAAGCCTCCCCCATCTCCAAATAGCAGCTGGAAAGGGAAAATGAGTGCGAGTGCCTGTTGCTCTACGGTCCCAAATCGCTTTTGGGCGTCTTTAAGATTTAGGTAGAAAACACAGTCTTCGATGTCATGGTCATCCATCAAACCTTGGAAGTTGATGAAATAGCGGTGGCTCCCCTTCCCATAAAAGGCTTGGTACAAGGAAGTCAAGCGTTGTTGTCCATCAAGAATCAGATACGATGGTTGCTTCCCATTCAGAGACGAGGCACCTGTAAACTCGCGCGGCACGAAGTAGAATCCATTAGCATTTCTGATCCGTAGTAAGCTACCAGCAGGATAATTTTGGCAGATACTCTCGATTAACTCTTCTGTAGCACGAGGTTCCCACACAAAATCGCGCTGGAAGTCAGGAAGAGCAACATCTCGATTATGAATGCCATCGAGCATGAATTTAAGCTTCTCAGCGGACGGATAGAAAATCTTAGCTGGCATACATAAGTTTGACAATTTGGGAAAGAAACCTAATGATTGCGCCTCAGTTTCTACAAGGACTCAAAACAGTCCTGTCAAAGCTAACCTAAACAGCTAAAGATGTCTCATTCTTTAAGATTTATTCTGATTGACTACAGAACTGCTCTTATTGGGGTTAAGCCGGTATATGACCAATTTAGTGCAAGAAAGGGCTGAAAGCCTGATTCTGCCGTAGATTTTTGACGCTTTCCCCTTTGCCTGGAGCTTGATCCAGAAGCTCAACGTAGCAAGGATTTCCAGCTCATGTTGCATCTTTTTGGTCTTATGTCGGTTTGACCCCTGGTGTGACAGCATCGGATTTTCCCACTTGTAATTTTGGTGGTTTCCGTCCACGGAGCTTTCCATGTGGAAGAAAGTCAACTCTAGGTCTACTTGGGATATAACGGTATTAACAGAACGCATCTGATGGTCTCTATGCAAGTATCCCTCACTCCTAATTCTGATAAGCTCATTGGTCAAATGATGGCGTTGGGCTTTGATAATCCAGCTACGCTCGTTGAGGTGGCGTTAGAGCGTATGGCGCAGCAAGAATTAGTGGCAGAACAAGAAGCTCCTGAATTAACAGACTGGATGAGAGAAGAGGTAGCTATTGGTGCAGAACAGGCAGAGCGGGGGGAATTTAGCACCCTTTCTTTAGATGCAATCAAAGCGCAAATCCTTGTGAATCACCAGCATCATTCATCTTGACGAGAAATGAATGTCGTCCTATAAACTTACAATCCAAGCGGAACAAGACTATCGAGCCATTTTGGAGCAGACTCTCATTACTTGGGGTACCGCGCAATTTGAGAAATATGCGGCTATTCTCGACAAAGCGTTCGAGCGTCTCGCTACTATGCCTCGACTCGGCACTAAGTGTAATCACATCCGCGAAGGATATTATCGCTATCACATTGGACGACACTACATCTTCTATCGTATCGTCAGCGAAAAAGTTGAAATCGTTCGTTTATTAGACGATCGACGAGATATTCAAAAGAGATTGTTTCTAGAGGAATTGTAATCAGTCCACTGAAGGTTTTGCAGTGGATAAGTGCTTACGTAATTAAGTGCTTACGTAATTAAGTGATTCAGTAGTCATGTACTTTGAGCCAGTCTTCAACCGCATCTCTCAAAATTTCGTTCATTGCCCGCTCTTGTTCAAACCCGGCTCGTTTCAAGCGTTTGTACTGTGGCGATTCCATATCGAAGCTGACACGATGAGGAAATGCTTTTGCTTTCTCTTCTAGCGGTTGTGGCTTCAACTCTGCTGATTCTGCAAGTTGATGCGGAATTTCAGGGTCAATTCCGCCACCTGTCACCCACTGATCCATAGATGTAGGTGGAGTGTCAGGCTTGCCTACGATTCGTCGCTGACGTTTCACCATGACTTCATCCCCATAAGTTTCAAAATTTCCTTGCTCAATGTCTTAATTTCATTCGCAGCAGTGCTGTTAAAAGCTGACTCTAGTACGGTGTATCCTGCTGATGACTCGGCAAACGCAACACGTTGTGCGATCGCGGTCTTTAAAACTGGGAATGGTAATTCTGAAAGTGCCGCTTCGATTTCTCGACCGATTGCGGTTCCCGTAATTCGGCGATTAATGCAAAAGACAGCCTTAATATCTGGTTTAAACTGCTGTGCCTCCTGAACTAGTCCCACTGTTTCACCGGCAGCCCAAACATCGTAAGAACTTGGCTGAACGGGAATCAATACCAAATCACTCGCAAGAATCGCACTGCGGGCAAGAGCCGAAACGCGCGGAGGCGTATCAATCACGCAATGCTCATAGTCTTTTAAAATTGCAGGAAGATCGCGATGAAGTGTATCTCGTGCCATTTGAACGACCGGAAATGGCGAAGCTTCTTCGCGTGCGGCTGCCCATCCACTAGCTGATCCTTGGGGATCACAGTCCACTAGTAACACCTTTCTCTTAGCGAGTGCGATTACGTGGGCGAGATGCGTCGCGAGTGTTGTTTTTCCTGCCCCTCCCTTCTGGTTGGCAAAGGAGATAATCATAAGTAGTTACGTGATCAAGTAATCAGGTGTATTCTACCTCTGCTAGGTCTTTTTGAAAGGACATCTCCAAGAACTTAACTACGTAATCACTTAAATACGTATTCAAACAACTACGTAATTAAGTGATTACTTGAGTACGTACTTAAAACCGATCTCAATAAAAAGCCACATCTCATTCGTCATACAGCCGGGTTACGAAGCCTGAACTGTCAGTTATTACAGTTGTAGATTATTGAGTGAGTCGAGCTACCAAGCTTGGGCACTTGTCTCAAATTGAGATTAATGGTCTCAAAAACAGGCTGGACTAACCTTGAACTGAATCCCATTTTTGTAGTACGCTGTAACGTCGAAAACTCGTGAGACTGACCGCTGATCGCACAGAGCCAGAAAATGAGTTGTTCGCCTGACTCCGCAACGCTGATAGGTCTGTCTCACTTTCAGGAACTTCTGCACCCTCCGCAGTTAACCAATGCTTTGCCAACTAGAAGTGGCTTTGCCTAGAACCAGCCATTAGCAGCGCTTTCGAGCTTCCATGGCATAACGTGGCGACAGCTATAAAAGACGATGTTATGCTGCCGAAATATATCAACTTATGTTTAATCTCGCTAAAGTCTAGTTTCCCACTGAATAGAAGGAAGCGGTTCTTGAAATTGGCTACCTTTTGGTTGTGTCCAAACGTCATCTAGTGTAAAAGTAACGGAGCTTGCATTTTGCACAATAGCGTTAGCCAAAGTGTAATCTAACTTGATATGACCATTTGGTGGAACAACTTTGCTTAAACCTATGTTATTCCCGACCCACGGATCTAGCTCATAAGTATTGCCTTGATCATCAGATAGGGCAAGGCTAGTTGTAGAAATATGAACTGATTGATCAGGAGTTGCGTTAGTTAACCGTAATGTGAAACGATTGCTGCCACGCTGTAAATCCTCAACCGATGCTTGGAGTTTTACTGGCGTTGCTGTAGCATTATTGCCCGTTGGAAACCCCTTTAAACCTACGTCTGGAAAAGATATCTCATTTGAGGATGGATAACAAGTAATCGTCACGCTCTGTCCTGAAGCCTGAATATTATTACAGTTTCCGTGGTCAGCTTGTTGAATTGAACCTACTCGATTACTGGAGCCTCCAACAATAGCGTTCTTATCTCCATTGACTTTAACATTCGGAGAACCTGGAAGTTGATTAGGGTTAGTTGGAGTCACTATAGGCTCCCTACCTTGACCACCAGAGGCAGTAATTAGTTTCGAGAAGCCCTCTGATCCAACAATAGCAGTTATCAGCGCCGTAACCGCGCCTAACAAAGTAACTATACCTGCAACTGACTTAAGCGTCCTATTCTTTTGAGGAGCCATTTGGAGTGACCTTGCAATGGGCATGTAAACTGAACGTTGCCAAAAATCAACATCTTCTTGCCTATAGCAACAGTCCGGACAATTTTAAATCGCCAACGGTGGAATGCGGGTTTCAGCATCATCACTGAGGCAAATACCAACGGTGGAATGCGGGTTTCAGCCTCTGCCTCAAAAAATGTCCGGAGTATTGCTATAGGCAACAGCGACTTGTTGTTATAGAAACACTATGTTGACCAGTTAACTCTAAGTAAGCAAACCAATTTTGGCATCATTAGGTTTTGCAAATGCACAGATAACCTCGTCGTCTGTGGCAACACTCAAAATCGACAAAGCTTTGGGAGAGAGATCAATAGTTCTTCCTGTAGAAGTGTTGGGCCCCCAATCGACAGCACGAACAATGATCGCTTTCCGATTGAAATATACGCCTAGTTTTATCTTATGAGCGCTGCTTAAGAATCTGGGTCTGCCTGGTAATGATGGGGTTGTTTCTAGCTTTGGCTCCGTCGGCTGCTGTCGGAGTCAGAGCTTGATACGATAGACTCGGAATACGACACGGAATACGACACGGAATACATTGTCTGCCTAAGATGCCACGCGATGCTTCGAGACCGCGTTCAGTTAGAAAAATGGTAGAGATTGGGGCGGCTGAAGGAAATTTGCAGGACTACTGGGACCGCTTTACCGCTCATCTAGAGTACTTGGGGCGCAGTCCGCTCACTATCAAGAATTACCTTTCGGACTTAAAGGCCTTTGGGCAATGGTTAAAGGCATCTGGGCGTGGGCTCTCTGATCTGACAACGTTGGACTGGCAAGAGATAGAGCAGTATCAGGAGTTCTTGTTGGAGCAGCAGAAACTGAAGCCTATTAGCGTTAACCGGCGGTTGGGTACCCTGAAGACTTTCTACATCTGGTTGCACCAAGCTGACGCACGTACCAGAAAACCACTGCCCCGCATGACGGTTCCGGTTAAACCGATCTCACATGAACGAGTGGCTCCTCTGAGCCAGGACGAACAACTGAGACTGCTCGCAGCGGTAGAGCAGCCTCAGAACTACCGCGACCGCGCCATCATTCAGTTGCTGCTCGCTACAGGAATCCGGGTGAGCGAATTGTGTCAGTTACGCTGGGCCGATCTAGATCTTGGGACAGAGCCAAGTCTTTTGCTTGTACAGTCGTTCAAGATCATGCAAGTGAGAAAGCTGGTGCTGCCGCCGGACGTTTGTGCGGCGCTGCATGACCTGAGTGATCAGGGGCAGGCTGACAGCCAAGCGGCTGTTTTTGTTGGACAGAGAGGCAACATGACAGCCCGAGGGGTGCAGGATGTGGTGAGGAAATATGCCCTGAGAGCAGGTTTGAGAAACTTGTCTCCTCACACGCTGAGGTACACTTATGCGCGCAGGCTCATGGAGCAAGGTGTGCCTCTACCTCAGATCGCTGCCTATACGGGGGCGAGCGCTCAAATGCTCCTGTCCTTTTATGCCGCAGCTACCGATGGGGGAAGCCTTATGCCGCGGCTACCTGTGGAGGAAGCGCCGCCTTAGCTGTGTCATGCCTTGGGCAAGGAAGCCTGTGAGTGGTCCAGCCAGGACTGACGGCTACGGGTAGAGGGGTGGACTGAGAAGTCAAGCAGAAAACCGGGGTAAGGTGCGGTTAAGGCTACAGGCGGTTCGGCTTCGAGGGCCTGCTGTATTCGGTTTGCCAAGGATTCAAACGATCGACCTGACCAGATTTTACGAGAGATTAGCGACTGAGGCTGCAAGATGCACGATCAGCAATGACAAGCTGGGCTGGCGCTGATACCCAGGGCAAGCTTTGAGGTGATTCTTGAGTCTGGCTCAGGAGATCGCTCTCCTCAATGCCTCGATCGGGATGTGCTTTTCCATCACTAGGCGAATCTCATCCGACTTGCAGCCCTCCCACATCGCCCGAATACTGTCCAGCGAGTCCTGGGAGAACCAATCAGTCGAGATTTGAGCGTCAGTAGTCACTGCTTTAGAAGGAGATTCTGCTTCTTTCAAGTGCTGACTACTCGCGCTGATTTGCCCTGCCCACTTGGTTTCTAGCGCTTTGATGATGTCGTCAGAGATGGCTTGATTCAGGGGCACTGCCCTGTAGATGCGGGTCTGCTCACCCCGTCCTCCTTCCCGCCTCAAAACGACTTGCTTATATCCCAGTTTCTTCAGCAGCTTGCTCGCAATCTCGATACCTGTTTGATTTTCGTTGACGTTCAGACCCAGGTAGCGCTGAATCTCAACTCGATTCTGGAGAGCCTCCCGTTTGAACGTGACGACACTCTCGTCGGTCTCTCGATACTCGTCGCACTCCATCAGTGCCTTGATCCCTGTGATTAGCAAAATCTCCACCGCAGATCGCTTGTGAGACAATCTCCATGTTGCCACAAAGGGCTTATCGAGTTGCCCTTTGAAACATTGGCGATCCAGGTAGGTAGCAATCTCAGGATGCTGGGTCAGGAACAGTAGGGTCGTGGCTCGCTTCAGTGCCCCGTTATGATTGATGACCGCTTCCAGCACAAACTCAGGCGTGAGGTTGACCCCTGGTAATTCATCTAGGAGCAAGACTTTGTGGGCTTTGCAGCGATCCGCGTAGAGAGAATCGTTCGAGTTGAGAATCCGTCGTGCGGTCTCCACGTCTAATCCTGTGGTGTCTGCGGTGGCTCGGTCGGTCGCTCTCCCGCGTCGGATGGCGCTCTTGGCATCGGAGAGCTGCTTCCTTTCGTGACCGTCCCTCTCCCAGCCGCTGTTATTCGTGACGCGATGCCCTTTCGATTCCAGGGTAGCCGTCAAGCTCTTCAGTAACTGGCACTTCGATCCGTTCTGCCGGGCTTTGAAGTTGGCGGCATGACGGGCCCAAAACAGGGTAGGGGAATTGTCCTCGGCTTTTTTCCAATGCTTGATCGCGTCTAGACGTTTTTTGGTAGGTTCCACATCGTGCCACGTGTTCAACCCGTTCTTGAGGAAGGCTTCGACCTGGGAGCGCATGAGGGTGGTCCGGGCTTTGAGGCTCCACTCCTTCAGCAGTTGAGCGGGTCGCAGTCCCCGCTCGCCGCCCTCAGAGGGTGCGAACGTCGCGCAATAAATCTCTCTGGGCACGGGCAGTCGATACCGATTCAGCAGTTGATTTTGCAGCCGCGCTTCTAGGTGAGTCGCGTAATGCAAGTTAATAGCAAAATGCGGGATCGTGATGTCGACCCCGCTCTGCACCGTGGGTGTCAGAATCAGCAAATCAGGTCGATGGGCGGCAATGTGGGCATTGGGATCAAGCCGAAAAGCAGCGATCGTCGGTTCTTCGACCGTCAAGGCATCTACTCGCACCACGGTGTAGTCCGACCTAAACAGTCGGTCTAATGCTTCTCCCTGAATCTGGGAATCAGTGGTTAAAATCACCTTCTGACCCGCGTCGAGTATTGCTCTTAATCGAGCCACAAATCCGCTGGGGCTGCCCGCCCCGATCGTCACGTCCCATGGTTGAGATGAGTGATGATTCACCACGAGCCGAACGGGATAGCGCTCGTTCGTGGCTTCTTTGAGGAAGTGGACGGACAGATCGGTGAGAGCATCCTCCATCAATAAAATCGAGCCGCGACGCTCCATCGCGATGTTCAAAACCGCTCTGAAATGTTCTAGTGCCTGATTCTGCTTGTTGCCCAACGTCCCACCTTCTAAGGCTTGCTGAAGCGTGGCCTCGCCTTCATCGAGGAGGATCAGGGTGTGCTCCGGTAACCAATCGAGATTGATTCTGTGCAGGGAGTCTAGGCAAAGTGCGATCGCGCGTTCTTGTTGGAGTGCAAACCGTAAGCCGTTGGGGTACCAGCGATCTAGTTCCTGAATGTGAGGAATCCCCGTTTTCTGCCCCGTCTGCATCAAGAGGGCGTTGCGTCCGCCGATCATCAGAATGAGTCCGTTGGGATGCTGGGATCGCCACTCGGTCACGAATCCCTTGAGCTTGGTGGTTTTCCCCGTGTTGCAAGCGCTCGAGATAGCCAGAATTTCGCCGCTTTTGGGTGCCTCGATGCCGGTTAGATAGCGTTGGTTGAGTTCCTGGTGGATGGGATGGGTGAGGCTGTTGAGCGCGGTTTGCAGGCGAGTGGTTTCTAATCTGTAGGTCGCTGTCCGGGCGAACGCTTCAAACTCTGCCCAGGTCAGCAGCTTTGCTGATGCGAGTTCAGCCGCGCTGGCCTCATCAATGTCATTGTCTTGTTTGGTGACTTGACCCCACCACAGGAATTTAGCCTCTGGGAACTGATGCGCCGTCCGTTTGTGCCGTCCCATGACGTGCGGATTGAGCACATCCCCCGCGTCTGGAATGGCGACGAGCGGTAAGCCGGGATAAGCGGCGATCACAGCTTTGAGCTGAATCGGGGAGGCCAGGTGATTTCCACCTGCCGAACCAAGGGCGATCCCGTTCAACTGCTCAGCCGCCAGCATCGGCTTCACGCCCGTACCCTCGACGAGGGCGAGCATCGTCGGTTGGGCAACTGGGTACACCGCGAGCGGCATTTCAGAGGTGCCGGGGAACTGCTTGCCGCCGGGTAGGTTGTGCCAACGGTAGCGACCGCCATCCCTTGGATCGGCGTAGCGCCACTGTGCTCCGACATAGGTACCATCCAACCCCTTGAATGGGATGGCATAGCCAAAGTCACAGGATAAAGCGATCGAGGTATTCGTGATGTCTCGTCGCTGCAAGTCAGCGCGATCTCGCGCAGTCAGGGAACCGTTCGCCAGCCAGTCCCGGTAGAAGCGATCTCGCTCCTCCAGGCTCAGGGTTGGGGGCACCATGGCGGGCTTCTCTTGCCGCTGGCGTCGCTGCCACGCATCACGATCAAAGGGCAAGCTAGTGTCGGTGTTGGGTGCAAATTGCGTCCATAGTCCATCTTTGGTGGAGCCGAATGCCTTCCAGCCAGGGGCAAAGTCAGCGGTCATGCAAAGGACTAACGGCTTGTCGTCAAAGGTTCTGCACTTACCTTTCACGTCCCCACAAATGGGACAGGAGTTTGATCGAGTAGTGGGTCTGGGTTTGGAGGCTGTAAGGGTCATGATGGAACCCCCTTCAGCGCCCACTGAGCGATCCTGAGAATCGTGGGTTGCTCGAGATCACCTTGAAGCAATGGCAGCCGTGATCTCGCCGCTCGCGCGGTTAAGCCTGAAGCGATGGGTTGAACGGTCAGCAGACGCTGGGGGGATTGGCAGGTCGCTTTGGGAAAGCCCTCAGAACGATTTGTCTGAGGAAGATTGATATAAGTCAGCATGGTTCTCTGTCCAAATAAGGTGTGGGAGGACAGAGAGCAAGGACGGAGAGATGAAAATCAAGATGCGAGCCGTCAGGTCAACGGCGGGATCATGCATTAGTGCACATGAAAAATCTCAGGGACAGTCCATCGCTCTCTGCTCTAAAGAGGCAGCGACGGGAGAGAGAACCATGTGAAAAATCTTAAAAATGCCCAGCAAACTCTATTGCCATTGGAGACAAATGAGGCATAATAAACACATGGCACTGTCAGGAACCTAACTCTTAGCCGGTCAAAGCCTTCAAGTTAGCGTCCCCGCCTCCCGTTATTCAAGCTAAATATTTGAGCCTTCAAAGCCCTCTCTGTGTCGAGCAGTGGGGGTTTTTGGCTTCTAGGGTACCTAGAACATGATGAGAACCTCTCGAATTACAAGGGTGGAAACTGGGCGTGTCATGGCGGATGACTCACATTTCTGAAGTGAGTCTAAGTGTATCAGGACATTTTCTCTGATCAGCACTCGATCCATGACAAATTCTTTGTAAATAGGTTTGAGGAGTCAGGTCACGTCCTGGTCCATTCAGCTCCTAGATATACCGGTACCTGTGCAGTGAGTGGATTCAAGAAGTTCTCACTCATCTGCCAGCCCTCAAAATCTGGTCAGCCGTTAGCTGCAAGTCTGGGAACGTGGGAGAGATGACTTGATCACTCCCTCGGAACTTTCTGGCTTGATACTTACCATCAATCAGTTGATGAACAATGACCGTAGGAGCTTTCGGAAAGCCAATGTATTTGGCGGCTCCCAGTCCTTCATAATCAGCGATCCAATACTCCGGTATCCCTAACGCTTGATACTCTTTCAGCTTTTTGTCGTAGTCCTCACTGGCAGAGCTAGAACTAACAATCTCCACAACCAGGAGGCTAGGACATTGAAAGACAGCAGTTTGCGTGAGTAGTTGATCGGCTTCTGCTCTAGACACGACCGCAAGATCGGGCAATCGAGAGCTATCATCTTCTGTCCTTTGTCCCGCATCTCGAAAGGTTTCCCACTCATCTGGATCAAGATAATCCTCGATCGCTTGATCCAAGACTCTCTCTAGAAATTTAGCGATGCGATAGTGCAGCACTGTTGGAGGGTTCATCTGATGAAGTTCCCCGCGCACAAGTTCATACCGCTCATCGGTCTGAGCGCAAATATCAATGTATTCCTCAAATGTTCTGAATCGTGGTTTCGCTTGGGTCATTGTCTAATCTCCTTGCGAAGGATAGGTTCCATCTTATAGGGACGGATGCAGCGCGAATAGGTTGAGTTTTGAAAGATTAATCAATCGTCCTCTTCTAGTTCAATTAGCTCCGAAAGAGTGCAGACCCCAAAGGGTTCTTTGCTTAGTTCTGTGATTGCGATCCGGAACCGCTCAATATCTTCACTTCCGATCGCTGGCAGGGTGTCTCTGCTTTTCAGTCTAGAAATATTTGTCGGATGAAGCCCAACCTTCTCAGCTAAAGCTTTGTTGGTAATTTTTCTGCGGGCTAACACCTCCCTTAACTTCCAAGACACTTTGCTCACTTCGGACGG
>Ga0209100_1002580_pt1 | contig 11041 bp, 10 predicted proteins | sample lystaG_FD_185480 | JGI IMG/M metagenome (GOLD analysis project Ga0209100, IMG submission 185480) | Glacier valley bacterial and archeal communities from Borup Fiord, Nunavut, Canada, to study Microbial Dark Matter (Phase II) -... | ecosystem: Environmental > Aquatic > Freshwater > Ice > Glacier ...
GCGTAGATGCGCTGAATCTGGTTGTAGTTGTCGGGCTTCTCGACGATCGTGGGAGTCGGCACGCCCATTTCTCTACAAGTTTTGGACAACAGTTCTAGTTCGGCGGCTTGATAGCGCTTGTCCATATAAGGAATGCCGATTTCGGGACAGGTCATGCCGCAGCGAATCAGGAATCGAGCTAGAGAGATTTCGAGCAGGTTGTCGCCCATAAAGAAGACTGACTTGCCGCGCAGCAGTTTCACATAGTCTTCGACGCTTTCCCAAATTTGTGCTTCCCGTTCGGCGAGTCCTTTTGGCTCAACGCCGAGCGCAGAGCAGAGTTTCTCAATCCAAGCGCGGGTGCCATCGGGTCCGATCGGGAACGGTGCCCCAATCAATTTAGTTTTACGACGACGCATTAACGTTGTTGCCGTTCGCGATAAGAACGGGTTGATGCCCGATACAAAATAGCCTTCTTCAATCACAGGCAGTTCGGTATAGCGCTTTGAAGGCAACCAACCCGACACTTTGATGCCCTGCTTTTTGAGTTCTAGCGTTAGTTGAGTCACCACGGGATCGGGCAGAGATCCAAACAGCACGAGCGGCGTGTGCTTGGCATATTCGGATTCTGTAACCGCAACTTCTTCTTTTTTGCGTCCAAAGTTCAGCAGTTTGGAGATTGAGTTGCGCTCTTCTTTCTCGACTTCGCCCACGGGTTTATCGGGGCAACGCTGCACCATTGCAGCTAAAACGGTGTCTTCGCCCTGAGTGAATGCGTAGTCTAACCCGTTGGCGCGAGCCGTGACGATCGGAATCCCCAATTCGGCTTCTAGTTTAGGTGCCAGCCCTTCCAAGTCCATTTTGATGATCTCGGTGGTGCAGGTGCCAATCCAGACAATGACGCTGGGGTTGCGATCGCGCTTAATCTGCGTACACAGCCGCTTCAGTTCTTCATAGTCGTTGAGTTGAGCAGAGATATCGCCTTCTTCGAGTTCCGCCATTGCATAGCGGGGTTCGGCGAAGATCATCACACCCATTGCGTTTTGCAGAAAATAGCCACAGGTTTTGGTGCCAATGACGAGAAAGAAACTATCTTCAATTTTTTGGTAGAGCCACGCGACGCAGCTAATCGGGCAAAACGTATGATAGTTGCCCGTTTCGCACTCAAAATTTAGCGCTTGAGGTTGAGTATCGGCAAGAGTCATGGGATGAATAGTCCTCTCAGGGATCAAGGATTAGAAGAAATCGAACGTGAGACCAAGACTATTTGCGACCTGACCCTCCACAGTCTTCGTCTCGTTTGGTATGGACGCGGCTAACAGAGCCAGGAATCGCTGGTTTAGCTCCGGCGGGGAGCAGTTTGACCTCTTCATCGACTTTGTTGAGTGATTCGAGGGCACGATCGGGGTTAAAGTTTAGACCCAACGCGATTACGATGCGATCGGGGCTGCTGTTGAGATCGACGACTAAAGGCAGAATGACAGTCAATTCTGGCTCTAAGACAGAAAGGGTTGCCAAAATAAAGCTCGAAGAGGGTCGTCTCTGCCCGTTGCAGTTGACCCAAACTGCCAGACGAGCTAGCCAGGGGCGGTTATCTTTATAGTAGGTTAGCCACTTGTCTTTAAGCGATTGACGAAGGTTCTCAATATTCACAAGTTACCTGAGTTGTTAAGAGTTGAATTTTGAGTTCTAAACCATCTTCTAACAACTCAGGACTCAACCCTCGAAACTCACAGCTCTTTTTAGACCATCATCAGATCGACTTTTTCGCCCTCAGCTTTGGGAGGTGTCGGGTTGAGATAGAAATCAGACAACAGCGAGAACAACTCACGATCGGGCGAGTCGTTGGGCACAACTCCTTCGGGATTCGCTAAAATCTGGTCTGCAATGTTGAGATAGTAATCGCAGACGTAGTTCAATGACGGATCTGTTTCTGCCATCTCAAACAGGGTTTTGCCTTTGACACGAGAGACGCGGATGTCTTCAATCAGAGGCAGCACTTCTAACACAGGCATCGGCACGGTATCGATATATTTATCGATCAAGTCGCGCTTAGAGGTGCGGTTGCCGATCAGACCTGCTAAACGGAGCGGGTGAGTCCGGGCTTTTTCACGCACGGAGGCAGCAATCCGATTGGCGGCAAACAGGGCATCAAAGCCGTTGTCTGTGACGATTAGGCAATAGTCAGCATAGTTGAGCGGGGCAGCAAACCCACCGCACACTACGTCGCCCAACACGTCGAATAGAATCACGTCATATTCGTCGAAGGCATTCAGTTCTTTGAGCAGCTTGACGGTTTCGCCCACGACATAGCCGCCGCAGCCTGCCCCAGCCGGAGGTCCGCCTGCTTCTACGCAGTCAACACCACCATAGCCCTTGTAGATCACGTCTTCGGGCCAGACATCTTCGTAGTGATAGTCTTTTTCTTGCAGCGTGTCGATAATCGTCGGAATCAGGAAGCCCGTGAGGGTAAATGTGCTGTCGTGCTTGGGGTCACAGCCGATTTGCAGAACCTTTTTACCGCGCCGCGCCAGGGCAACGGAGATGTTGCAACTGGTGGTCGATTTACCGATTCCACCTTTTCCGTAAACTGCAAGTTTCACTAATTGTTTCTCCTAATCTTTTCTCAAAAGGGGTGAGCGTTGGGAGCTTAAAACAGGCGATCAGCCTTGGTTTCTATGACTTCCGATCGAAGCCAGCCCTATGTCTCTCGTCTCTGACTGCATTATTGACCATGTTGCAGACGATTGGAAGAGGTGTTTTAAATGAGTTGGGTAGTAAAACGATGAGAAGAATTGAGATAAATAGCTAAAGCAGGTTGAGGTAGCCAGAATCGCTATCAACTGAAATTGAAGGTGTTTAGAAGCTTTTATAGTCCAGTTTTTATAAAAATAAGAACAATAGACAAACCAAGATAGAACTTCAATTCTGTGCGAGTCCTCGTATTTAGTGTTCAATCTCCTGAATCAAGGGGTTCGATCGGCTTGAATTCTCGATCGAATCTGTTTAAAAGCAGTGGATTCTAGAGATTGATAGCGATTGACCCTCTATTTGCTGGGCGGTTAGGTTGGAGAGAAGGAGCAGCGATCGAGCCAATCAACTTCTTTATTAAGAATGGTGAAACTTTTCGAGTGAGACACTTCTCCCAACAAAAAAGGCACCTTTCGAGGTGCCTAAAGAGTTTATAGAGTTTGTCTGCCATTAAGCGGTTTGGGTTGGCGCTGGCTCTTGTATTGCTGCATTTGGCTGCGCTGCTCTGGAGTCAACACGCCATCCATTTGAGCACGAGACGCTTGTCTGATCACCTTGATTCTGGCTTTTTGGTCGTCGGTCAAATTGAGAGACTTCCAGTTTTGACCCCGCTTCATGCCTTGACCGCGATCGGCTTGAAGTTTTGCTCGCTGCTCAGAGGTGAGAACGCCTTCAACTTGCTGGCGAGTGCTGTCGCGAATGGTCTTGAGGCTCGCTTTTTGAGCGTCGGTCAAATTGAGTCGATTCTGCTTCTGCATTCTCTGACTCGTCGGTGCAGTCGGTGTCGACTGAGCATGAGCCACCAAAACAGGAGCCGCCGAGAGCAATAGCGCGATCGCGCCGGGTAGTAATAGAGAAAGTTTTTTCATGGAGATTGAGATTCCTAGAGTGTCAACAAGCCAACTGAGTAGCTTTGAAGATTAGACAGCGGCTCGATCGAGAAGGTTCAATTCAATCTGACAAAGTTTACTGCCGATCGAGGGCTGACTTGTCATATTCGATCGCACCATAGTCGAGTTTGATCATCCGATCGGCAACGTGAAAATAATGATCGTCGTGACTAATCACAAAAATGGTTTTTCCCTGGTGTTTTAGTTTCGGCAAAAACTCAGTGTAAAAAAGCTCTCGAAACGCGGGATCTTGGTCAGATGCCCATTCGTCAAATAAATAAATCGGACGGTCTTCTAAATAGGCGGTGAGAAGACTTAACCGTTTGCGCTGTCCTTGAGAAAGTTCTGTAGTCGAAAGTCTGCCGTTGGTAATGGTGACTTTATGATCGAGGTGCAGTTGTTTGAGATACGCCTGAGCCTGAGAATCCAAATCTGGATTGTTGATGCCGAGAAGTCGATCGAACAAATAGAAATCGGCGTAAATCGCAGAAAAGTGTTGCCGATACCATTCTCGATTTTCTGATGTAATCATCTGTCCGTCTAACCAAATTTCACCCGCATCAGGAATGTAAAGTCCCGTCATCAGCTTCGACAGCGTAGACTTGCCACTGCCATTCCCTCCGACAATAAACACCAATTCGCCTGGATGAAAGGCAAGATTAATCGGACCTAAAACAAAATTACTCTCTTCTCCCGGTCTGTAATAGTGATGGGCAACGTCTCGAAACTCTAAGCGCTGCCAGTGAGGATCGATCGCCGCCGGAACGCTGCTAGACTCCGATCGACTGCGAAGCGACAACCCCAATAGGTCAATTTTTTCGAGAGAGACACTCGCTTGACTCAGCACAGGCAACTTTGCGACGAGTTTCTCTAAGGGCAACGTTGCATAAGTGAAAATCAGGACGTAACCCGAAAGCGTCTGCAACGGGACAGCCAACACTTGAGGCAACGCAAACAGCACAAACCCGATCGCAAAGAAAAAGATCAGCCGACCCCAGCTACTCGCCATCGAAAACAAAATCAACGCACTGACATTGTGGCGACGATACCGGGCAGAAGCGGCTTCCAGGTCATCGGATAAGAAGGCTTGGCGACGATCGTAGTGCAGCTTGAGTTCTTTAATGCCGTCGGTGATGGTGCGAAAGTGCTTAAACAACTGGTCTTGATCGTCACGAGCCAGCCTTAGAAATTGATAACCCCGTTTGAGCAGCAACTGCGTGGTGATTACGGCTAACGCAAACAGTCCCATCACCATTGCAAATCCTTGCCACGAGAGCCAGCAGATATAGGCAAACGACCCGACGATCGTCGCCAAATCAATACACAAATAAGGAAAAAGGGCGACTGCACTGGCAACCGCATTCACATCCTCAGTCAACGTCGCTAGAGTGCGAGCACTGCCCAACTGTTCTAAATGGCTCAACTCTGAAGAGAGAATTTGCCGACTTAGCCCCAATCGCAAATTAAAAACTGCATTCTGCGACAACTGCACCAGCGCCACCTGCGAGATCACACTCGTCACCAACGAGACCACCGCTAGCGTGATAAAGATGCCTGCGATCGCGCCCACCGCACCCCCTCCAATGGCTCGACTCGCCAGCGCAATCAGAGCCGCACTGCTGCCCCCACTAATAAACCCTGTGAGAATCGCGATCGCCACCATGCCGCGCGAAGACTGGAGTAGAAAAGAAAGTAATTTCATTCGAGGGACAGGGAACAGGGAACAGGAAACAGGAGTCAGGGATAGCTTTGAGACCTAAAGCCCGAAACCTCTCTGTATTATGAGCAAACACGGGCAAATTTGGGCAATCTAAAGTCTGACAATTGCAATCTAGACAAGTGCCTTTGTGTTTTCTAAACCCGTCAATGAATCTCACTTAAGCTTGATGCCGCCCGTTCTCTTAGAGGGGAGCACTCAAGCATTAACCCTTGATTCTGCCCTGCAAGAGCTGCCCCTCTATCAATTTCAGGCAGATTTGAGTTGCTTAGGAAGTGAAGTGGCGCAAGTGTTTGAGCAACATCCTCTGCTGCCAGGAGTGATATTAGTTGAACAAGAACGGTTTGTCGGCATGATTTCGCGGCAGCAATTGCTGGAGTATTTGCTGCGTCCTCACGGTGTGGAGTTATTTTTAAGTCTGCCTTTGCAAGTTTTGTCAAGCTATGTGCCCAAGTCTTGGCTGATATTGGCAAACACCACATCCATTTTGAGCGCGGCACAGCAGGCGTTGCGACGATCGCCCGAATGTTTGGCAGATCCGATCGTGGTTCAACATTCGTCAGGCTATCAACTGCTAGACATTCACGCGCTCAACATCGCTTACTGGCAGATTCGCGGCATTGAGACGCAGGTGAGATATGAGCGGCTTCAGTTACAAATGCTGCAAAGTGAGAAGATGGCAAGCCTGGGGCGCTTGGTCGATGGAGTCGCTCACGAGATTTTAGATCCAGTCAGTTTTATCTGGGGCAACCTCAGTCATGTGTCTGACTATAGTCAAAATCTATTAGCACTGGTGGCTGCTTACCAAAAAGCTCTACCGCAGCCGACTCCTGAAATCGCCCACATTCAGAACGCGATCGAGCTTGACTATCTGCGCGACGATCTCCCAAAAACGCTAGAAAGCATTAAAACGGGTGCAGAACGCTTATCTAAGCTGGTCAACGGTCTCCAAAACTTCTGTCACATCGACGAAGTGTATCCCAAACCCGCCGACTTAAACGAGTGTCTCAACAGCGTGCTGCTGCTGCTCAAGAGCCGCATTAGCAGCGAGATTGAGATTGTTAAACACTACGGTCAACTGCCGCCTGTTCCCTGCTTTGTTGGGCAACTGAGTCAGGTGTTTATGAACCTTCTCAGTCGATCGATCGATGGGTTGCTCAATCAGGCAGTCGGCGATCGTCTTAGCTCGGAGTTAACGCGCGATCGTTCCTCTAAGATTCGTCCTCGCATTACGGTTACAACGGATCTGTGTACATTACGCGAGAGTGACACTCGTTGGGTTTCGATTCGCATCTCTGACAATGGTGGCATCACATCAGAGACTCAACACCAACTAATTGAGGCGTTTGCGAATGATCAGCCTTTTGCCAAAGAAACCAGCCTCACGACTAGCTATCGCATCATCACCGCCAGACACGGCGGAAAGTTTAGGGTGTTTTCTCGCATTCATGCTTGTGGCACGGGTACCCAGGAGCCAACCAGCACAGAGTTTGAGATTTTGCTGCCTGTTGCTTAACTCTCTAAATATTCGTCATCGAGCAGGAATGAGCCTTTAGCAAACCGCACGCCCCAATAGCCACCGGGACGACGATCGAGCACAATTCCTTCTTCGCCAATGTGAATCACGTCGGGAGGGCGCAACATCGGCATCGGGTCAGCCGTTTTCACATAGGGCGGCAGTGCAACCACGCGGACTTTGGAACCGATCGCAAATTCTTTAGGCATCTGTCAATCTTAATCGCAGTCGTCAATTGCGAACAACTGTAACAGTTCGGTTCGTGAGGTAAACCCTCGGTGATAGGATGCCTAAAACGTTTAGAGCGAGACACTTATGTCAGACACTCTTACTGGACAGGCTCCTTTGTTTGGTGGCAGTACAGGTGGACTGTTGACCAAAGCCTTAGTAGAAGAGAAGTACGCAATCACCTGGACTAGTCCAAAAGAACAGGTGTTTGAAATGCCCACTGGCGGCGCTGCCAAGATGCGCGAAGGCGATAACCTCCTGTATCTTGCTCGCAAGGAACAGGCGATCGCGTTAGGCGGTCAACAGCTTCGTGCCAAGTTCAAAATCACCAACTACAAGATCTACCGAGTCTTTCCTAACGGCGAGATTCAATATCTTCACCCGGCTGATGGTGTGTTCCCCGAAAAGGTCAATCCTGGTCGGGTAGCGGTCAATAGCGTTCCGCGCAATATTGGCTCTAACCCAGATGCCGCTAAAATTAAGTTCAGCAGTCGCAAAGCCTTTGATCCTTAGTCTGAGGGTTACGATTTCTGTTTAATTTTTACGATCGTTCAGGAGTCAAATTTCAGTCATTCGTGCCTGATGTTTGGCTCCTGAATTTTTGGATTTCCTGACCTTCTCTCTCCTTGTACAATTGAGAACATGATTTTCCCAGACTTTTCTCAATTTTCACAACTCGCCCAGCAGGGCAACTTCATCCCGGTCTATCAGGAATGGGTTGCCGATTTAGACACGCCTGTCTCTGCCTGGTATCGGGTGTGTGCAGGGCAGCCCTACAGCTTTTTGTTAGAGTCGGTTGAAGGGGGAGAGACGCTTGCTCGCTATAGCTTTTTGGGCTGTGACCCGCTTTGGATTTTAGAGGCGAGAGGCAACAAAACGACTCAAACGCATCGAGACGGCTCTCAGAAAGTGTTTGAAGGCGACCCGTTTGAGACATTATCTCAATGCATTACGCCCTTTCAGCCTGTCAAGCTGCCTCAGCTACCGCCAGGAATTGGCGGACTGTTTGGCTTTTGGGGCTATGAATTGATTAACTGGATTGAGCCGCGCGTCCCAATTTATCCGGCAACTCAGGCGGATCTCCCTGACGGTTTGTGGATGCAGGTCGATCAGGTATTGATCTTTGACCAGGTGAAACGCAAAATTTGGGCGGTCGCTTACGCCGATCTGCGAGATCCAAACGTCGATCCACTAGAGGCATATCAGCAAGCCTGCGATCGCGTTACTCAACTCGTCCATAAGCTTCAATCTCCCCTGTCTGAGCAAGCCACCCTGTTATCCTGGAACTCTCCAGAATCGGGGAATCGCGATCAGATCACGTCGCTCACTAGCAACACGACTAAAGAAGAGTTTTGCACCAACGTTGAAACGGCAAAAGCCCACATCAAAGCGGGGGATATTTTTCAAGTCGTCATTTCTCAACGCCTCTCGGCAGAGTATAGCGGCGACCCGTTTGGGTTGTATCGATCGCTGCGACTAATCAATCCGTCGCCCTACATGGCATATTTTAACTTTGGCGACTGGCAGATTATCGGCTCTAGCCCAGAGGTGATGGTCAAGGCAGAACGGCTGGAGCCAGGTGCGCCCAAAATTGCGACGGTGCGCCCGATCGCTGGAACGCGTCGTCGGGGCAAAACGCTTCAAGAAGATGACGCTTTGGCGCACGACCTGCTGCAAGACCCGAAAGAAGTCGCCGAACACGTCATGCTCGTAGATCTCGGACGCAATGACCTGGGGCGAGTCTGCGTCAACGGCACCGTCGAAGTAGACGAACTGATGGTGATTGAGCGCTACTCTCATGTGATGCACATCGTCAGCAACGTCATCGGCGAACTTGCCCCCACCAAAACCGCTTGGGACTTGCTAAAAGCCTCCTTTCCGGCTGGAACGGTGAGCGGGGCACCCAAGATTCGGGCGATGCAGATTATTCATGACTTAGAATCGTGTCGTCGAGGAGTCTACTCTGGGGCGTATGGCTACTATGACTTTGAGGGGCAGTTGAATACCGCGATCGCCATTCGCACGATGGTAGTACGATCACAAGGCAACGGCAAACACACCGTCAGCGTTCAAGCCGGAGCCGGATTGGTTGCCGATTCTGAACCCGAAAAGGAGTATGAGGAAACCCTCAATAAAGCGAGAGGCTTACTAGAAGCCATCCGGTGTTTAACCGAGTAATCCTCTCAGAAACGTGGATTTATTAAGGTGCCACTTCTCGCCCTCACCCTAGCCCTCTCCCCAAGGAGAGGGAACAAGGATTCTAGCTCCCTTCTCCCCAAGGAGAAGGGTTGGGGATGAGGGCAAGTTCTACAGTTTATTTAATCCACGTTCCTTAGCGTCTCTTTGACAGCCACTTTGCGGCTAAGATGCCTCCCACAAAACCAAAGAGATGCCCCTCCCAGGAGATGCCGACGTGGGAGGGCAACACTCCCCAAATCAGTCCACCATACAGGAGAGCAACGGCTAGAGACAGGGCAACCGCTAAAGCACTGCGTTCAAAATAAGCGCGTGACAGCAGAAAGCCAAAGTAGCCAAAAATCACGCCACTTGCGCCCAGGTGCACCCCCGGAGCGCCAAATATCCAGACTCCGATGCCACTCGCGAGGGCGACGATCGTCGAAACTAGAAAAAAGTCACTCGTTTCGCGCAGCATCACAAACCACCCCAGCGTCACAAACGGGATGGTGTTGCTAATCAAGTGGGCAAAGTTGGCGTGCAAAAAAGGTGCAAACAAAATCCCCCGTAGCCCAATGCTGGTGCGAGGAATGATGCCATAAAAATTGAGTCTGCCGCCCAGGAAGACATCAACAATTTCAATCAGCCAGAGCAGCCCTACAATTCCACCCAATACGACCACATGAGTTTTAATTTCACGAGCAATAGAGCTTGGATCGTTTGGATCGGTGCGGCGCATGAGGAAACGACTCCAAAATAGGGAGATTCATTCCTTTCTAGCATAGTCTTTTCGATTCATTCAAATTGCCCAATTCGAGCAGATGATTTAAGCAGCTACCGGAGATTGCTGCTGTGCCATTTCTAACAGACGACGAATTCGTTCTTCGGTGGATGGATGAGTGCGAAACAGAGACTGCAACCCTCCGGCAGGTAATGGATTAACGATCAGCAAAGGTGACATTGCCGGATTACCATTCATTGGAATCTGATGACCGACTTCTTCTAATTTTCGCAACGCACTCGCTAACGCCTGCGGATTGTGCGTGATTTGCGCCGAACCCTGATCGGCTGAAAACTCACGAGTTCGAGAAATGGCTAATTGAATGATGGCGGCGGACAGGGGAGCAAGAACGATCAGAAAGAGTAGACCAAACGGATTTGTACCGCGTCGATCGTCGCGATAAACCGAACCATACAACGCTCCAAACGTTAGTATTCGTCCGAGAAATGTAATGGCACCTGCGATCGTGCCCACAACTGCCTGAGTCAGCGTATCGCGATTTTTAACGTGGGTCAGTTCGTGAGCTAAAACCCCTTCTAACTCTTCAGGAGTCAGCAAGTCTACAATCCCCTGAGTAACCGCAACCGCTGCATGGTCGGGGTCGCGTCCGGTCGCAAAGGCGTTGGGCGACTGCGTGGGCACAAAAAACAGCTTCGGCATGGGGATACCTGCGCGCTGGCTTAACTTGGCTACCATGTCGAATAATTCAGGAGCTTCGTCTCGCTCGATCGGTTGAGCAGCGTAGGCAGCAAGGGCGGCTTTATCGGAGTAATACCAGGAGCCGATGCTCGTCACGGCAGCAAATGCTAAACCCAAATAAAGACCCTGTTCGTTGCCGATTAAATAATATCCGCCCAACACCAGCACACCACTCAGCAACCCTAGCAGTGCGACCGTTTTAATTTCGTTGATCCCCAGCATGGCTTTTTCTGAAGGCTTTTACTACTTCCCCAAATTCTCAGATTTGTGACGATTTGAAATCTATCGGACGAGTGAAATCAACC
>Ga0209100_1002581_pt1 | contig 11040 bp, 8 predicted proteins | sample lystaG_FD_185480 | JGI IMG/M metagenome (GOLD analysis project Ga0209100, IMG submission 185480) | Glacier valley bacterial and archeal communities from Borup Fiord, Nunavut, Canada, to study Microbial Dark Matter (Phase II) -... | ecosystem: Environmental > Aquatic > Freshwater > Ice > Glacier ...
GTTACCGGAAGGAACCGACGCACTGTTTGTCAATTTGAGTGAAAATATGGCCATGGAGGCGATTACCCGACTAAGCCAGCTGAGCATCAGCCATATCAAATTCACTCCCTATTATCCAAACTGTACAACGCCAGTAGATGGATTCAAAATTGCTGTCACTTCAGATGAAAGCCGATATGCGCCGAAAAATATTGAACGGATCATTAATATTGGTCAAAGGGTCCTGGACTCCTCGACCATTGTTGAAATTGCACTCAAACTGGATCTGAACTATCTATTGGAACGTAGAGAATTCAGAGAATATTTCAATTCCATCATGTCCAACAATTATGTCTTTGACCAACTTTTTGGACGGTCCTTGCGTCTGGAAAGCCGGTTCGAGATCCTGACCAACCTCATGGAAGATGGAATTGTAGGCGTCGATGAAGAAGGCGCTATATTCTCCTGTAATCCCAAAGCCTATGAGATTGCAAACATTAGGGGAAGAGATGTATTGAATAAGACTGCTGCCCTGGAATTTTCGTTTATCCCATTTGAAGAATGCAAAAAGACTCGCATGAAGATTGAAAATCGTCTGGTCAGAATCAATAATGTTGATATCAACTATTCCATCTCACCCGTCATTCGAAATAATGAATATATCGGAGCCTTTGCAACCATTCAAAAGTTTTCTGTAGCAGAAACAAAGCAGCATAATTTGAGACTCCAAATGCTCGATAAAGGGCATAAGGCGAAATATACTTTTCATGATATTGTTGGAGAAAGCAGTACAATCAAGAAAGCCAAGCTCATTGCGGAGAAAATGGCGAAGACAAATTCATCCATTCTAATCACAGGAGAAAGTGGCACAGGAAAAGAGCTTTTTGCCCATGCCATCCACAACAGCTCGCTGAGAAAGAATTTCCCCTTCATTGCCATCAACTGTGCTGCCATGCCGGATAATCTTCTGGAAAGTGAATTGTTTGGTTATGAAGATGGAGCTTTTACAGGTGCTCGGAAAGGGGGAAGCATAGGTCTATTTGAATTCGCTCATAAAGGCACCCTTTTTCTAGATGAAGTGGAAGGAATGAGTGCAGCTTTGCAAGTCAAGCTTCTCCGTGTAATCCAGGAAGGTGAAGTCATGCGAGTCGGAGGAAATAAGATCATCGTAGTCGATGTGAGGATCGTTGCAGCAACAAACGAATCCCTGGAAACCTTGGTTTCTGCTGGAAGCTTCAGAAAAGACCTATACTACAGGCTTAACACCCTTCCTGTTCAAATACCTCCGCTTCGGGACAGAGGAGAGGACTTGATGATCTTACTTGAACAGTTTAAAAAGGATCTGGATGGAAAGTTTACGTTAACCGACTGTGCGAAAGAAGCCTTGATGAGTCACAGCTGGGATGGAAACATCCGGGAACTCAGGAACTACATGGAGTATCTTGTGTACCTCAACCAGGATACTGTCCAGTGCAGTGACCTTCCGCAGAGCTTCCATCATCAGGCTAAGGAATCGAAAATAAAAAAGAAAAAGTTTGATGAGCAGGGGAATGAGGACATGAATCTTCTTACCAGACTTGCAGGTAACCAGATGGAAGAGTATTTGTTTGTCTTGAAAAGCTTGGACGAGGCCAACGAGAAGCAGGAAATCAAAGGTCGGATGTCCCTGGCAGAAGATGCCAAGAAGCAAAATATCTACCTGACACAGCAAGAAATTCGAAGTATTCTCTCCAGCCTGGACAGCCTTGCCCTCGTGAAGGTATCCAAAGGCAGAGGAGGAAGCAAAATCACGAATAAAGGAAAGAAGATCCTGGAAGCGCTAAATCAAAGTGAAATTAGATAAGGTCCTCTTCCAAAGATGAATAGAAAGAACTTTAGAATCCTAAACAACTTACTTTAAAAGGAGACAACTGGTTGAAGTTTTTAAACTTTAACCAGTTGTCTCCTTTAATTAGTCAAATCCATCTGTTTTTGTAACCGTTTTACCCGATTACACGTTGGCACGGTTCTTGCTTATTAGAGAGTATCACAGGAATTATACTTTTATTCGTTGTAAAGAGTATTGGGAAAAGCATGAGGAGGGTATGTCAAAAGAAGAGAATGTAAAGTTTGATACTGCCAAGCCTTGCTGTTGTCACTTACTCAAAATTATTTCAGGAGGAAAGATATGAACGCTAAAGAGTTTACCGACAGATACCTCGTCTCAAGAACTGAGACAAATTCATTAAAATGGGATGCATTGGATGTCCGTTTTGGAAATCCAGATTTGACTGCCATGTGGGTGGCCGATATGGAATTCAAAACCCCGGAAGCAGTTGTGGAAGCCATGACAAAGAGAGTGGAGCATGGGGTATATGGGTACTCCATTATCCCGGAAAGCTACTTCGAAGCCCTTAATTCTTGGCATGAAAGAAGACATGGCAGCGAAGTGAAAAAAGAATGGGTAAGATTCGCTCCAGGAGTGGTGAATGCCATATACTGGCTGATCAATGCCTTCACGGAAGTCAATGATGCAGTATTAATCGTGACACCAGTCTATTATCCCTTCCATAATGCCGTGAAGGATACGCACAGGAACCTTATCCGGAGTGAGCTCATCGTTGAAGATGGAAAATACAGGATTGATTTCGAGGATTTCGAAAATAAAATCAAAGAGAATGACGTAAAGATGTTTATCCAGTGTTCCCCTCATAACCCTGCAGGAAGAGTCTGGACAGAGGAAGAACTGGAGAAAATCCTTGAAATCTGTGAGAAATACCATGTATTGGTCATCACAGACGAAATCCACCAGGATATCATCATAGGGGACAAGAAATTTATTCCAGCCTCGATTATCGCAGGGGGAAAGTACAAGGAAAACATGATCACCTTATCGTCAGCTTCCAAAACCTTCAATCTAGCCTGTCTCTTAAACTCCCACATCATCATCTATAACGAACTTCTCAGAAAAAGATATGATGGTTTTGCAAAGGTAACGAATCAGTCCGAAGTCAACATCATGGGCATGGTGGCCACTGAAGCTGCTTATACACATGGTGATGAATGGCTCGAAGGTTTGCTTGATGTCATCCGTTCGAACTACCAGTACATGAGAAGTGAACTCGAAAAATATGCGCCAAAGATTGCTGTTGCTGATCTAGAAGGAACGTACCTAACCTGGCTTGATATGCGCGAATACATCAAACCAGAAGACATCAAAGACTTTATCCAAACCAAATGTAACCTGGCCATCGACTTTGGCGAATGGTTCAGTGATCAATGCAGAGGTTTCATCAGGCTTAATCTTGCCACCGATCCCGAAAATGTAAAAAAATCCGTAGAAGCCATTATCAATCAATTAAATTTGGAGGGAAAAAATGAATACGCTGAAAAACTATAAGTCCTCACTCTATCTACTCCTTGCCATGATAGTCGGTAGTGTCATCGGAGCCATCTGGGGAGAAAAAATCATGTTTCTCCAGCCTGTGGCAGACACGTTTTTGAATCTTCTTTTCTGTTTAGTCGTGCCAATCGTATTCTTGTCCCTGGTCAGTGCAATCGCAGGGATGAAGAATTTGAAAAAGCTGTCTCAAATTTTGACGTCCATGATGGGAATCTTCATTCTGACGGGCGTTGTAGCTGCAATCTATATGCTTGTCGTTGTGGTTGTCTTTGATCCTTCCAAGGGAGCTCAAGTTGCCATGACTGAAGTTCCAACGGATCTTGCTGCAAATAATAACTTCTTGTCGATGTTTACCGTCAGTGATTTCACCATGCTGTTTTCAAGAAAGAGCCTCATGGCCTTGATCGTATTCGCCATCAGCATTGGCGTTGCCATCGTGTCCATAGGAGAGAAGGCCAAAGCTGCACTGGATTTCTTTAACTCCATGCTGGAGATCACCATGAAACTTGTGACCTATGTCATGAAACTGGCTCCAGTTGGTCTTGCTGCTTTCTTCGCCACCCTCATCGGCCAATATGGCACGCAAATTGCCGGACCGCTTTCCAGATCCATTATCATCTATCTCGTCGCAGCTGTTGTTTATTACTTTGCTTCCAATACGATTTTTGCCTTCATCGGAGGCGGCTCGGAAGGAGTTTCCCTCTTTTGGAAGAACATCATTCCTCCAACACTGACAGCTCTGGGTACGTGTTCCAGTGCAGCATCAATTCCAACGAATCTCATTGCTGCAGAAAATATTGGGATTACAGATGAAGTGAAGAGTATTTCTATCCCTATGGGCGCAAATCTCCATAAGGATGGCGCAGTACTGATTCAAATTCTAAAGATTGGTTTCATGTGTAGCATGTACGGAATGAATATTCTGGAACCTAAAATCCTAATCACTGCTATTGTGGTTTCTGTTGTAGCCTCCACGGTAATGGGAGCAATCCCTGCAGGCGGATATGTTGGAGAAATTTTTATCATCTCAGCCTTCAATTTCCCACCTGAATCCATTCCAATCATGGTCCTCATCGGAACAATCACCGATGCTCCAGCCACAGCTATCAATGTCACAGGAGATATCGGTGTAGCCATGATTCTGAACCGAATCATCGATGGAAAAAATTGGATGAAGAACAAATTGACTAAAGTAGAAAATGTAGCATAATTCATTGGACTAAGGAAAAGATAATAGCATCCCAGATCATATACTCTTAGTTTGAGTTTCCAAAGAACTTAGCAACAGGGTTAAAGGTGCAAACAAAAAGAAGTCATAGTTTTCTATGGCTTCTTTAGTTTGCTATGGATTCCTATATTCTATTACAGAATTCTTCTATTGATTTATGCTGGTCATTTATTTATCTTTTTCTTTCCGAGCAGATTTCTTTGCCCTGAGATAACTTAAGAGTTCATCTTTGTCCCGTTTATCCCAATCCTTGAAGTTTCGGGTAAGAAGGTGGAGCTCGGCGGTATCCGGATCATTCTCCTTAACATGCATCTCATCTTCTCTTGGCAGGACATCATAGAGTGAAATATCCAATGCCTTGCAAAGAATTTCGAGCGTCGCAAGAGGAGGTGTGCTTCTATCATTTTCAATATCACTGAGATAAGACATTGAAAATTTTGTTATTCTAGAAACATCCTTCAAAACATAGTTCTTCGATTTTCTGGCTTCTCTGATCTTTTTGCCGATCTTCATTATCTCGCCTCATTCCGTATACAGTTGTATTTTAACAATATTTACGGAATATTGGAAACTATTAACCGCTAAAAAAGCTCATTTACGATATAAACGTAAAATCAATTGAAAGATTTCGTTATTAACGTATAATTAAGACCAGGAGGTGACTTTTTTGGCTACGATCGGAGATAATATGAAGAGGATTAGAAAAGAAAAACATATCACGCAGCGTGCGCTGGGAGATATTGTCGGAGTTTCTAATACCTATCTTTCAGATATGGAAGTCGGAAGAACAAACCCTTCCATAAAAACATTGAAGAAAATCGCTAGGGGCCTAGAGGTCAGCTATGTAGAACTACTAAAGGACACTGAAGATTAAAGACATTTTGTTTTTCATAGGGACCAAAAAGAAATGGTGAAGAAGAAAATCTTCACCATTTTTTTGAAAAATAATGCTGTGAAGAAATCATGAACTAAAGTGCGGAGCACTTGAAAATACTTCCTTTAAACCTGATAATAAGAGTAATGTTCATCAGTAAAATGATGAAAAACAAAAGAATCAAAATAAGATCTAATTATACAGGAGGTTAACATGCAAGGAGACATTGGAATATACGGCCTAAGGGTCATGGGTGAAAACCTGGCAAGAAATATGGTATCAAAAGGGTATACCGTATCCATCATGAACAGAACAACACAGGTCATCAGTGATTTCATGGAAGAAAAAGGAAAGGGATTAAATTTCATTCCTACCTATACTATAGAAGAATTTGTCAATTCATTGAAGAAGCCAAGAAAGATCATGCTCATGATCAAGGCGGGAACTACAGTGGATGCAACCATAGAAAGCATTCTGCCATTCCTTGATAAGGAAGACATTATTATTGATGGAGGAAACTCCAATTATGAGGATACGGAAAGAAGAGTAAGGGAACTTAATGAAAAAGGAATCTATTTCGTTGGTTCAGGTGTTTCAGGTGGAGAACTTGGCGCACTATATGGCCCTTCTCTGATGCCTGGTGGCGCTAAAGAGGCTTGGAATGAGATCAAGGATATCTTTACAGCAATCTCCGCCAAAGCCGGCAAAAACGGCGATGAAGCCTGTACAACATGGATTGGAAATGGTGGAGCAGGACATTATGTCAAGACCATCCATAACGGAATAGAATACGGCGATATGCAGCTCATTTGTGAGACTTATGCCATTATGAGGGATGTACTAAAGCTTACCAATGAACAAATGGCAGAAATCTTCACGACATGGAACAAGGGTGTCCTGAAGAGCTATCTGATCGAGATTACTTCGGAGATACTTGCAGAAAAAGATGAAAATGGAGAATTCCTCGTCAATAAGATTCTGGATACAGCGATGCAAAAAGGAACTGGAAAGTGGACGGTGGTCTCCGCCCTGGAAGAAGGACAGCCTTTAACCCTCATTACCGAAGCGGTTTATGCAAGAGTGCTTTCTTCAATGAAAAGCGAGAGAATGATTTCCTCAAAGCTTGTCGAGAAACCAGTGGTCATTCCAGCTGAAGTCGAAAAAACATTGGAGTATCTAATGAATGCGCTTTATGCCGCAAAAATCATTTCTTACGCACAAGGTTTTTCCCTTTTAAAGTCTGCATCTGATAGATATACTTGGGAACTAAACCTAGAAGGAATTGCATCAATCTGGAGAGGCGGATGCATCATCAGATCAGCTTTCCTGGATGACATCAGCAAGGCATACACAAAGAATGGTGGACTCCATAACCTGATGGTAGATGATTATTTCCACGATGAACTTGTAAAGGCAGTAAAAGGACTTAGAGAGATCATTATCCTAGGCGTACAAAACGGGATAGCCCTCCCAGCCTTAAGTGCAGCCATGTCCTATTATGACGGATACCATACGGAAAACCTTCCGGCTAATCTTCTCCAAGCCCAAAGAGATTACTTTGGAGCCCACATGTTTGAACGTGTGGACAAGGAAAGAGGAGAATTCTTCCACCACGACTGGAGCGGGTCAGGTTCGAATACGGCTTCAACCGTTTATAAGGTGTAAATTGTTTTAAAATACTTTCAAGGCATAATTTCTCGCATCAAGAGGAGCTATGCCTTAGTATTTCTATAGTAAAGGTTGTTGTAAAAAGTAGTATATACTCGCATAACTTTAAGTTTTATCAATTGATTAAGCTAAGGTTTTACTCTAATAACACTCACCATAGGATTCACAGTTTCATCATTTCGCTGTATTACCAAATGGAATGTATTTCAGCCTTAGTTATTAACTTATTTCTATAAGCTTGACATGATGAACTGGATATTATATTATATAGTTAATCCTTTACTTATAGTTTGGGATCAGTAAAGACTTCAACTACTGGGCCAGAAATCAGTGGTTTTTTTCATTTTTGTACAATATTTAGAAAGGTATGGCTATTATTATGATGGTCATACCTTTTTTTATTCCTCCCAAATAGGGCTGTTTCTTATTTTCTTTGCTGCTTCTTCATTATCAACAATATATGCGGTTATAAACTTACCTTTTCGAAACTTGTTAATGAAGATTACTACTAGATAGTTATTTTCAGTAAGAAATGTAACCCTTCTTGAATTGTCGTATGAATTTTTTGCTTAATCATACCCTTTTTTGGGAATAATGTTTGAGTCCTGCAAAGCGTGCCTTATCCAATCCATTCTTTCACCACGCAATATTGAGAAGATATCCTTTTGAGCTCCCCAACTTTTGTGTGTTCTTTTGTAAAAAGCATGTTCAAAACTATCTTCGTGAAACATAACAGGTATATTATCGAATGTATATATTGGACACGTCATACAATAATTTTTAATATAGTGAACCTTATACTCTTCTTCTGTTTCAAATTGTAGTAATTTAGGGAGAGCCATTACTTACTCTCCTTCCTCAATTCAATCATAAATACATTGAACTTCCTATAACCTTTACTTGTAGGACGAATAGGATGTCCTAAATGTTTTTCAATTCTATCGATAACTGCCTTCTTTGCCTCAGACTTTCCATCAATACCATAATTAAACTTGTATCCAACTGCACCTAATAAAATATTTTGAAGTTGAAGTAATAATGATTCTATTGAATTAATCGATTGGACAATTTCCACGCTATTTGATAAAGAAGCTGCATTTAGAATATCTTTTAGTTTTTTTAAACGTGTTTGATCTTTGTTCGTTTTGTAATCTGTAAACACATTATATTGATGTTGCAATTCTATCCAATGGTATAACAATTGATAGTAAAATTTATAGTAACCTAGCTCGTGATCTGAATCATTAAACACCTTATTGTTTACAACATTAGCATCTATGACAACAGTCCGAAAATCAATTGAACTATTTGTGCTAAAAAACAAATCTATTAAATCAAGATAGAAATTAATTTTATTTGGTGATACATTTCCCCATTTTAACTCACCAAATAGATTGTGCATTTCTTTTAATCGTTTTATTGAATCTTTTAATTCCTCACGTCTTTCTGTCGGAATCATTATTCCACCAATACAAACGAATCTATTATGAGTAGCTATTGAGGATTTTTTAACTATTAAATCTTGTCTACTTTCGTCACAATATACATCATATAACATTAATTCATCTCGAATTTTAAATGAATCTATTTTTATTATTTACAATTACTAACATAAAGTTAAATATAATTATAAACTACATATGCAATTCTTACAAACTAATCTTTTCGAATTAAAGCCATATTTGCCACCAAACCAGAAGTTGTTATTCTAATTATGCTTATGTTTAGAATTACAAAATTCGTTAATATCCAGATCTGTTGTTGAATTCAATTAAAACGATTAATTTAAAAAAATGAAAAAATACAACTAGACCAAATTAGTAGTAAAAACACGAATGATCACAAAATGGTCGTCGTAAAAATAATAATTTTTTGATAGAAACATGACATAAATTGAATGAATTGCGAATACTATATAAACAATTGAAGCAATCGTTCGAATTTCAACGTAAAAACAAAAGAATTATGACCAATAAATCGAGAAATATCTAAATGATAAACGTTTTCATTACAAAATATTTACATTGCGAACATATGACTCTTGCAATACTAGTATCATTCGTATAAAATGAATAGGTAATCATACAAAATATATAAAGAGGTGTAAAATGGAAAAACTATTTAAGCTAAAAGAAAATGGTACTAACGTTAGAACCGAAATTCTTGGCGGTACCACAACCTTTCTTACAATGGCGTACATCATTTTTGTTAACCCACAGATCTTAGGTTTGACGGGAATGGATCCCGGTGCAGTTTTCACAGCTACAATCCTCGCAGCAGCAATCGGTACATTCATCATGGCATTTGTTGCCAATGTTCCTTTCGCGGTTGCACCAGGTATGGGGCTAAACGCATTCTTTACCTTTACAGTTGTATTCACACTTGGCTACTCCTGGCAACAGGCTCTGGGCTTAGTATTTATTTGCGGTCTTATCAATATTTTTATTACCGTTACAAAGATCAGGAAAATGATTGTCAAGGCAATCCCTGAATCCCTTCAATATGCCATCAGTGGTGGTATCGGTATGTTTATCGCCTATATCGGAATCAAGGAAGCACGTTTTCTTCAGTTTACCGCTGAAGGTACAAGCAGAGTTGTAGATACAGGAAATGGCGGGGGAATCTATAAAGATATTATCCCTGCAATTTCAAACTTTACTGATCCAGTAGCGCAGGTTGCTTTAATTGGACTGATCTTAACCATCGTTCTTCTCCTGATGAAGGTGCAAAGTGCGATCCTGATTGGAATCGTTGCAACAACAGCAATTGGTATTTTATTCGGTGTTACAATAGTTCCAAAATTCACTGCAGACATGTTTAGAATCCCAAGTCTTGCTCCAACATTCTTCAAGCTTGATTTTAAAGGGTTATTCTCGGGAGACAAACTACTGATAACCCTGACAACTATTTTCGCATTCTCCCTAACAGATACTTTCGATACCATAGGAACCTTCCTTGGTGCTGGAAGAAAATCAGGGATATTCACAGAAGAAGATGCTGCTTCAGTAGAAGATTCCTCCAAGGGTCTTAAGACCAAAATGGAAAAGGCTCTTTTTGCAGATGCAACCGCAACTTCCATTGGTGCACTACTAGGTACTTCAAACACAACGACCTACGTAGAAAGTGCAGCAGGTATTTCACAGGGTGCCAAGACTGGTCTTGCCTCCTTAACAACAGGTATTCTTTTCTTGATCTCTCTATTCCTTGCTCCAATAGCGCTTATGGTACCAGCTGCAGCTACAGCTCCAGCACTTATCGTTGTTGGTATATTTATGGCTGAAGGAATGAAGAATATTGCTTGGGATGACCTTAGTGTTGCTGTACCATGTTTTATGGTTATTGCAATGATGGCATTCTCTTATTCCATCACCAATGGTATCGCATTTGGATTCCTGTTCTATTCAATCGCAATGATCATCAACAAGAAGGGTAAAGAAGTTCACCCAATCCTCTATGTCATCACCGTACTATTCATCTTCTCATTTGTCCTCTCTGCAATTGTATAAGAACAGCGGTTTAGAGAACAATTGATACGGAATTAAGAAAATATAGATAAAATAAAAAATGCACTCGGACAATAGTCCGGGTGCATTTTGCTTGAATAGAATAAGAAATCTATGATTTTGTGTTATTCCGATTTATCTTTGGAAGACGATTGAAGTCGGCTCAGGACTGTAAATGTCATTTCTAAGAACCTTTAGCGAACCGGTATCCCGATTAACCTTATACAAGGTGAGGTTGTCCGTATTCATGTTGCCAGCCAATAAGAACTCCCCATCAGGGCTTAAATTAAAGTCTCTTGGATGTTCTCCTTCTGTCGAGACAATTTCAACCAGTTCAAGCAATCCATTCTCTTTGATTGAGAAAACGGAAATGCTGTCATGACCTCTGTTCGAGACATAGATAAAC
>Ga0209100_1002585_pt1 | contig 11024 bp, 6 predicted proteins | sample lystaG_FD_185480 | JGI IMG/M metagenome (GOLD analysis project Ga0209100, IMG submission 185480) | Glacier valley bacterial and archeal communities from Borup Fiord, Nunavut, Canada, to study Microbial Dark Matter (Phase II) -... | ecosystem: Environmental > Aquatic > Freshwater > Ice > Glacier ...
AGTAATTAGTTATAACGGATTCTGGTGCTGACATTGACAGCTTCGATGTGTAGCACAATTTCATTGCCCTTGATACAAATTCCAGAAGTCAGCGTAAAATGGACACTTCGTTTAGCATAAAAAAATAATTAATGAATAGTATTACCGAAGTGTTGTAAACGTATTACCATGGTGCTACAATAACTGTAATAGCAAAATAATTATTTAACAATCTAAATTAACAGGAGGTATTGTCATGGGCTACAGCACATTCCTTTCTCCAGGGAAAATTGGTAATCTCGAACTTAAAAATCGCGCGGTATTCCCGCCGATGGGTACTGGATTTCCAAATCTGGATGGCACTGTTTCAAAGAGATTGATCGACTATCATGTCCGCAGGGTACAGGGTGGTTGTGGAATGAACATCGTTGAAATCGCATCTGTACATTACACTTCTCAGGGTCCTGCAATTCTTGGTATCTATGACGACAAATTTATACCCGGACTTACTGAACTGGCTTCAGCAATTAAGAATGCCGGTGGTGTAGCATGTCTGCAGATCTGGCACGGCGGAAGACAGACATCAGGCAGCCCTTTCAACGGCCAGCCTTGGGCACCTTCATCGATACCATGTCCGCTTATCTCTGAGACTCCACATTCTATGACAATCGATGAGGTGAAAGAAGTCATCGCTTCCTACGGTGATGCTGCATTGCGTGCGAAAAAAGCTGGATTTGATGCTATAGAACTTCATGGAGCACATGGGTACCTTATTGACTGCTTCCTGAATCCATATTCCAACACCAGATCTGATGAATACGGCGGAACATTTGAAAACCGTGCACGTTTTGGCTGTGATGTCATAAAGAATGTCCGATCAAAGGTGGGTAAGGATTACCCAGTTCTTATGCGTATGAGCGCAAGTGAAAATGTTTCTGGTGGAATTGTACTCCAGGATGCAATTGATGCAGCAAAGCTCTATGAAGCTGCAGGGATAGATGCACTGGATATTTCACAGGGATGCTATGGAGCAATGCCATACACCGTTCCGCCATATTATTATCCAATCGGAGTCAATGTATACAATGCCTCACAGATAAAGAAGAATACCAGCATACCGATGATTGTTGCAGGTCGTATAACAACACCGGATTTGGCAGAAGAAATACTTTCAACAGGCAAAGCAGACTTCATATCACTTGGAAGGATCCAACTTGCAGACCCTGATTTTGTCAAAAAGACGATAGAAGATAAAGTGGATGACATCATCAAATGCGTATCCTGTGACCAAGGCTGTGTTGAAAGGATGTTCCAGGGATTAGGCGCATCATGCGTCTTTAATCCACATACTGGGCGCGAAGGTGACTATGTCGTAGCTCCAGCAGAGCAAAAGAAGAAAGTGCTTGTCATCGGTGGAGGCCCGGGAGGACTGGAAGCTGCAAGAGTTGCCAGCGAACGTGGTCATGATGTCACACTATTTGAAAAAACAGTAAAGTTTGCGGACAATACCTTCTTGCAGGATTTGCACCTCACAAAGGCGTATTCGCTGATGCAGCTATGCATATGGGCTATCGTGCACAGAAGGCAGGCGTAGATGTTAAGCTCTATACGACTGCAACAGAGGAAAGAATAAAGGCGCTTAATCCTGATGTTGTTATAGTAGCCACCGGGTCAGATCCAGCTATGCCTCCAATTTCAGGAATCAAAAACGCCAATGTATTTGAAGCACGAAGTGTCATAGCTACAGAGTCCTATGTCAATGCAGATAAGGTGGTTGTAATCGGCGGAGGGCTTGTAGGTCTTGAGGCATCTGAAATACTGACTGAGCAGGGCAAGAAGGTTACAATAGTAGAGATGCTGGATGAGATAGGCAAGGACCTTGAAATGTACATCAAGCCTTACTCCATCGGATTTATCAGCAAACACAGTATCCCTACCTACGTAAAATCAAAGTGTATAGAAATAGGTGATAATTACGTGCTGATAGACAGGGAAGGCGAACATATCAAGCTTGAGTGCGGTGCAGTTATAATGGCGACTGGAGCAAGAAGCAATACCGGTGTTGCAGACATGGTCAAGAATCTCGGTTACGAATATCATGTCATCGGTGATGCAACGAAGCCATCCAAAGTACTCGATGCAATCTGGGCAGGAAATGAAATCGGGCGTACAATTTAAAACAAGGGCTTTGGATTGTGCTGGATATGGCTCCTCATTAAGTACCAGATACAGGAGAATCAATCTGTTGAATAGCGTGTTCGGCTGGCAGAAGAACCTACAGGGTTTTCTGCCAGCCTTTGCTTTTAATAAGCAAGAGCCCGCAAATATGAAGCCTTATAGACGATACTGGGACTTCATCCATCTAGAAATAGTTGATGGAATATATTTTGGAAATAATGCCAGCACTACGATATTCATGATATAATAAAGATATTTATTATAATAAAGATTTCGTTTATTAAGCTTAATTAATAGGATTAGGAGCAGTGCTATGTCAAGTACGCAAAGCTTATCAAAAAAATTCGAGATACTGGACTGCGCCATAGATCTTTTCAGAAAAGAAGGGTACAGAAATGTTACCGTAAACCAGATTTGCGCAGTCGCAGGCATATCAAAGACAACCTTCTATTACTACTACAAATCAAAGGATTCACTGATTGCAGATTTTTATTCTAAGACAAACTTCAATATCAAAGAACAGCTGCTATCCATACTTTCTGCAGAGAATGTACTGGATCAGCTCTGGAACATATGCGAGATGTATATCAGGCCCATTTCAGACGCTGGAGCGGAAATAGTCAGGGAACTGTATATCAATAACATGAATAAGGATGTGCTCGCAATCGCCCCCAGGGATATTTATATGAAGGACGCTATGGTAACCTTGATGAAGCGTGCAAAGACATCAGACCAAATCATGAATCCTGCTTCAGTTGAAGAATTGTATGAAACACTGGTATACCTCATAGACGGAGTTGCATTCATATGGGCTACAAAGAAAGGTGGATTCGATATTCTAGCAGAATCAAGGAAGGTATTCGATACACTGCTTGTTACAGATTCATCTAAGAACAAAGGCTGAGAATCAGAAATCACAGGAATCGCTATAACTTCGTCATTTGCGATGAATGGGGCAATATCCCTGTAGATTCTGAAGGCGCGAAGCTACTGCTTCAAGTCATCTATGACTGTTACGAAAAGAAGAGCCTCATCCTGACCACGAATCTAGAGTTTGGGAAATGGAATGGCATATTTTATGATGATAAGCTCACGGCTGCAATTATTGACAGGGTCATCCATCATAGTCATCTCCTGGTCTTCGACCGTCCAAGCTATCGTTTGGAGCATTCTTCGATGAGAAATCATAAAATCATCTAGCTTATATTTAAAATTGGAGAAGGCTAACTCTCTAGGTACTATAACATTCAGGGGTGCTACATTTTTAAACGACAATTCGGTACACTTTTACTTGACAGAATACAGTTGTTGCGTTTAATTATACAATCAGCCATCTTAATACAGTTGTATGTTTAGCTGCTAAAATGATGGATCCTAGTTGAAGAACCAGGGTCAGGACTTATCTTCGCTGTATGGTTTGGAGAACTTTTGAGTCTGAATCTCATTTAATCATAGAAAAAATTTAGAAAGAGCTTGCAAGGCACCCATGTCATTGAGTGCAAAGCAGGCTCTTTCTAAATTTTTTATATAAATCAAGAAAGTCATGATTTACTTAAAGTGCAGATCAAAGTAAAGGGGATTAGTGGAACTTAACATTATGGGCTCCGTCAACTTACATTGTAAACGTTTTAAAAATATTCTATAATACTTACAGAGTATATAATTCATAGAAAGAAACCTCGAGAATATATTCGGGGTAGTTTTCTAAAAAGAGCATTATTAAATCAAAGAATAAATAGATATTAATATCGTCAAATGGGGAAAGCCAATAACGATGTTAGGGTTTCCTAATTGAATTTATGAACCATATAAAACCTAATGCAGATATGGTTCGCTTCGAATCAAGAATTGGAGATATCGGAATTATAATCTCCTTGGTTTTGTTTTTATAATTGAAAAATTATTTATAGAATGATCGAATATGAAGAATGTTATTAAAATATTACAAACGTATAAAATCAACCAAAATCATTGAATAAGGAGAAGAAAAATGAAGTATGCTTCCTTAGATATTGAAACACTTCGACAAAAAATGGAGGGGAAAAAGCCTAAATTTCCAAGGTCACATCAGCTGGAAGCTTTCGAAAAATTTAGCAAAACTTTTACTTTGCCAATTGATGGATATCGCGCAGGACTTCTTGTGCTTCCTACTGGTGCTGGAAAGACATATACTGCGGTGAATTGGATTTGTAGAAACATACTTTCTAAAAACATTAAAGTACTCTGGTTAGCCCAATCTGCTTATCTATTAGATCAAGCATATGATTCCTTTTATGAGAATGCAAAGGATATCCCTCCGCTTAGAGAAACATTGAATATCCGAGTAGTGTCCAGCAAAATCTCACATTCAAAACCATACGAAATCGAAAAAAGTGACGATGTAATTATTATGACATCGCAAACTGCTTATAAAAATTTTAATGCGGTACCTTCAGACCAATATGGAAAACCTGTTGAAACTAAGCTCATTCAGTTTTTGGAGAATATAAAGGATCAGGGACTTTTTGTAGTTGTCGATGAAGCTCATCACGCACCTGCATATGGAATGAGGTCTCTTTTGATTGGGATTAAAGAAAAAATTCCCAATCTCTATTTGCTTGGATTAACAGCAACACCAACTCATGGTGATAAAAAGATAAGTGGGTGGCTTGGTAAAATATTTGATCAAGGAATTCTGTATGAAGCTGATAAAAACTTACTCATCAGTAAAAATATTCTGGCAAAACCTGTTTATGTGGAGAAAAACACTGGTAAAGATTTTGAAGTTAATGATCAATTGTATTATCACCTTATGCGAGATCATAAAGATCTACCACCTGAAATTATTAAAGTTCTTGCTGAGGATTCCAAGCGGAATGACTATATTATTGACGAATACATACAAAACAAAAAAGAGTATGGTAAAACCCTTATTTTCGTAGATCGATGGTATCAATGCGAATACATGAAAACAAAATTTAATAAAGAACATGGAATTAAAGCAGAGGCTGTATACTCTAATATAGTTTATGCCGATGATGGGCAATACGAAAGAGGGAGCAGAAATGCAGAAGAAAATGACAAAATAATTGAAGAGTTTAAAAAAGGGAAGTATGATGTGCTACTGAATGTCAGAATGATGACAGAAGGTATTGATGTACCGGATATTCAAACTGTTTTCGTGACACGTCAAACAACGAGTCCTATTTTGATGACACAAATGGTTGGCAGGGCATTAAGAGGGAAAGAAGCCGGTGGAGGAAATGATAAGGAACATGCCAATATCGTACTCTTTACGGATAACTGGAAGAGACTCATTGATTGGAGCAATCCTAAACTCATGGGATATGAAGACCTTGAACCAAGAGTACGAGGCTACTATCCTCAAGAATACATTTCCCTACATCTGATTGAAGAATTATCAAAGTCAATCGATAGTGGATATATGTATCAGAATATACCTTATAAAACTTATGTGCCAATGGGATGGTATGAGGTTGAATACACTGTTAGTCATGATGAGAATGAAGAAACACAAACTTGCATAGAATTCATAATGGTGTATGATTTGACTCGTGAAAAATTTGATAAATTCATAAGAGAAACTCTCGAGAATATTGAGCCTTCGTTTGCTGATGAGTCCATAGAAGATTCCATTCTGAGAGAATGGGTCAAAGAGAAAATGGATAAATATTTTGATTTAACTATTGATGATTTTGGTGAAAATCTCGAAAATAGTCTTGTGAAGATATTGAGACATCTCTCACAACGCAATGAAGCGCCGATATTCGTATCTTTCGAGTTGAGAAATATTTATGACATGGGTTTATTGGTTAAAAAATACGGTCATTTAGGTTTAAATGCAAGGATGGAAGGCCTTATGAATGAATATTATCGAGCTGGTAGTTTGTGGAAAATTTTCTATAAGAGCTTTTATCAATTTAAGATTGCATACGATATGGAAGAAATGAAAAGTTATGGAGCTATTGGTGTATCTGATTATGTTCAAAATCCCGTTGGGGGAGGCATAATAATTACAGATACGATAGATCCGTTACTAAAAGAAGTAGTTTTGAGGCGAGATAACTATCAATGTGTATGCTGTGGTAAAGTGAAAGCACGTGGTGTACGACTGGAAATGGATCATATTATTCCAGTTACATTAGGTGGAGAAACAACATTGGACAACCTGCAAACACTTTGCAAAGAGTGCAATATTCAAAAGGGATCTAATATTATAGATTTCAAAAATATTTATAAAACCATGCAGGAAAAATCTCCGGAATTCAAAATGATAAGGCGAACAACAAATGAAAATCCTGAATTCACGCTATCTCGGACTATCAATTTCTTTTACAAAGCTCACGCTATTTCCAATCTGAAATTTCATATTAGAAGAAACGGTACATATTATAACAATTGGGTTATTGAACTTTATGATGGAAATGATGCAAATTGGTTAGGGAAATATCAAAAAGAAATACTAAATTACATTCAAACAGATCTAGGGTGTGATCATGTGCGTAAAATTGACATAAGGAACTACAAATAATTAAATAATTAAATTTCCAAATGGTTGTACATAGACATATCAAATTATTTGTAAGCAAGAACAAGTGCTGTTAGGAGACGAGTAAATGAAAGAGATCAAATTATTACATGTGTCGGATGTTCATTTGGGGTCAGAGTTTTCTTCAATACCAGAAAAACAAGAGGAAAGGCAAAAGGAACTACTTCGAACTTTTCGTAAAATTACACAATTATGCATTAAGGAATCTGTTGATGTGATGCTTATTGCAGGAGATCTATTTGAAGGAGCCAATGTTAGACCTGATATTGTAAAATCAGTAAAAACCTATTTGGAAGAAACACATTGTAAAGTGTTCATTTCTCCTGGAAATCATGATTATGTTGCTATGGATTCTCCTTATGAGGAAGAAGGGTGGCCGAATAATGTAAAGATCTTTAGAGGGAAAATGGAGCGGATTTTGTTACCTGAACTTGAGGTAGCGGTCTATGGGGCTGGGTTTGAAAGCACCTATGTGAGAACATCCCTTTTTGACACATATCTTCCTATAGAGGAAGATATGATAAATCTTTGTGTTCTCCATGGAGAATTGGTTTCAGACAGCCAGACTAGTGAATACCATGGCATTACGTCTTCAGCCCTTGTACGAAGTAAGATGGATTATGTTGCCATTGGCCATATTCATATGAGGTCTCCTATACGAAAGGAAGGAAAAACTTACTTTGCCTATGCCGGATGCCCAGAAGGGAGAGGTTTCGATGAGTTGGGAGAAAAGGGAGTCTATATCGGAACCGTCCAAAAAGATAATGTTAATCTCGCATTCAAGCCGATGAACCAAAGGATGTATCTGATTGAGGAAATCGATGTTTCTCAACTTCAAAATGAGATTATTGCCGAAGCGTATATCCTTAATTATTTAATGAATAAGTATGGTAATGATTATAAGGATCATTTTTATCGAGTCAAGCTAAAGGGGGCAGTTTCAGAAGTAAACGCTTTACCCTGGAAGAATATAGAATTAGCACTTAAGGATGAACTATATTTTATTTCCTTGGTGGATGAAACCGTACCTTTTGTGAATTATGAGGAGGTTGCCAAGGAAACGTCGCTTAAAGGTTTTTTTGTAAAGAAACTTCTAGAAGAAATGGGAAGGGCTGAGCAAATTAAAGACGAGAAAGCCTGTGAAAAGATAAAAAAGGCTTTAGATTTTGGGATGAGAGCATTTGAAGGGCAGGTAGAACTCCATGATTATTAAACAGCTTCACTTGGATAATTTTGGAAAGTTTAAAGGATATTCTCTAGAGTTAGGACCGACGTTTAATGTAATTCATGGGGAAAACGAAGATGGAAAGAGTACCATCATGGGCTTTATTCTTATGATGTTTTACGGCCATGGGGGCAGATCAGGTGATATTTCGAAAAATCCTCGCAAGAAATTTCGTCCTTGGAATGGCGAGGAGATGAAAGGGAGAGTTCAATTTGAACACGAGGGAACCAATTATCGATTGGAAAGAACCTTCGGAATTAGTAATACTAGTGACACAATAACCTTGTGGAATGAAGATATTAGCCAGCAGAAAAAACTATCATCTAAAGCCAGCCCAGGAGAAGAATTCTTTGGGGTAGGAGAAAATGCATTTTTACGAAGCGTCTTTATCGGCCAAGGAGGTAGCTTATTAAACGCAGATTCAAAGGATGATGAGATTACTGAAAAGCTCTTAAACCTTGTTACAACAGGAAATGAAGAGATTTCCTATGAAAAGGCGAAAAATCAACTTCAAAATAATGAAGAGCTGCTTGTTTCTAAGAACAAGAAAAATGGACTTCTAATTCGAACCAAGGAACTATTAGATAGTTTGGGAGAAAAAAAGCGAGTAGCCATAGAGCAAGAGAAAGATAAAAAGGACTATGCCACTAGAGTAGAACAGAAAAGAGAGCTGAAAAAACTTTTAGAGAACAATAAAGTATCGAAAGAGAGAAGCTACGCTGGTTTTTCTCAATACAAACTCATTAAAGAGCATGAAGAAGCTCTAAAAAGAGTGGAAAGTAGGCAAACCCTTCTTTCACAGTTAAATGAACTAGATACAAAGCTCACAACGCCATTTGGTATGCTCGATCAAGCCTTCTGTATTGAGGGTGATTATAAGATTAAATTATATAACGAAGTACTTTCTGACGCAAAGCACCAAGAAGAAGAGACAGATGAATCCAAGAGGATTGTCGCTCATCTGGAAAGTAATATTCCTAAGATTATATCTAAAGAAGTATTTAGTTCAGTAACGGAAAAGGAAAAACAAAGAAAAGAATCTGAAGATATCCTAAAGATGAGAAAAGATGAACTTCGAGAGAATGAGACTCTTTTTCAAAAGCTTCAGGATAAGAAGGAACGTCAATTTGAATATGATGAAGCCAAAAGAAGTCATCAAGTGGCAGAACAAGGCTATGAGAAACTTAAAGAAGAATACGAAGGTCTGGACGAGTCCTTTAAAATGATTAGTCTTGAAGTGGAAAAGCTTAGGAGTGAAAGGCTTACTTTAGAAAATAACATTCAGAATGAAACAAACACTAAAAATTTAAGAGAAGAGGCTTTATCCTCCTTCGAAAAGGATCTTCAGGAAAAGATTGAAGATGCAAAGCTTCAGCTTGAAAATGCTAAAAAACCTCAAGAATATGTAGAAGAAATTCAAGGAGGACGTGAGCTTCGTAAGCCGATGCTTGCTTTTGCATTGCTCGCTTTGGTCGTATTCATTATTTTAGGAATCTTGATAGATCCGATTCTCTTTGCTGGACTGATATTGTCCTTGTTACTTTTTGCCTTTTCATTTAAAAAGGTAGAAAGTCGAACAGTTATAAGGAAAAGTACCAATGAGAATCTGATTTTGGAAGATGAGGAAAGACTAAAAAAGATTCAAAGTGATGGAGAAAATAGACGCTCTTTAGAAAAAGGACAGATAGGCTTACTTGAAGATAAAATCGAGATTTTAAATAGGGATTTCCAGATTAAGAAAAAAGAGCTTCAAGAAAACGAAGTAAGTTTACTTGAGTTTAGTAAGGACTATGAGATAAAGAAAGTTAAGGTGGAGGACAGTAAACTTCAATCTACTAAACTTTATAGCCTTATGGAAGCTGCAGAAAAGGGTTTAACGAGAGCTAGCAATAACTTGATAGAAATAAATGTGTTGATTACAAATAAAGATCTTGAAGACCAAAGAGAGATAATAAATTCTATAAAGAAGCAGATAGAAAATTTAACTCAAGATCTCAAGGATACACTGAGTGCTTATGAATCAGTATCCATAGAGGATTTTTCTAGAAAATATTATGAGTACAATCATCACATAGAAAGTATTGAGAATCGGAAAAAAGAGCTTCAAGACAATTTAGCTAAGCAAAGCGATATTTTAGAACGGCAGAATGTCATAACTGAGGAAATCTTAGCTCATTTTAAAGTTTATAAAGCTCTGGATAATGTATCAGAAGCAGAGGTGGTTCTAGAAGAAATTAGAGATTTAATAGCTGAAAAGGAAAAGGTCTCTCTTCAACTCAATGCTATTGATGAACATCGCAATGAACTCGAAAAAACAATGACTTCAGAAGCACTGAAGGAAAAGATCAGAGTCTTAAAGGGAAAACTAGAGGAGCTTACTTCTGAAAACGAAATGGATTATGCTGATTTGGAGAAAATGGAGGAGCTGAAGGATTCAATAGAACAGATGAATAAAAAAATCATAGAGGTGAGAGAAGAGATCATCTCTTTGGAATCTGAAGTTCATGAAAAGTATCGGAATAGTAAAAATATCAGCCAGATTGAAAATGAAATACAAGAAGTGAAACAAAAGTTAGTGTTGGTAGAATTGGATTATGATGGCTTAAAGCTCGCAAAGGAAACCTTAATAGGTGCTTTTGAGAAGATGCAAAGCTCCTTTGGACCTAAAGTCAATAAAGCTACGCAGGAAGTGTTTGGAAGACTAACGGGAGGTAAGTATAAGGAAGTTATGGTTTCTAGGGAACTAAATATTACTTTCCAAGATAATGCTAGTCAAAAAATGTATGATTGGGCTTTCTTAAGTGGTGGAACTATTGAACAAGCTTACTTGTCCTTAAGACTAGCCATTTCGGATCTGATTATTCAGGATGGTAAGAAAAGGCCACTTTTGTTAGATGATGTTTTTATGCAGTATGACGATAAGCGAGCTAAGGATGGACTGCAATTTTTAAAGGAATATACCAGCTTAAAAGATGCGCCAATTCAGACAATGTCATTAAGTTAAGACAGATGTAATTAAACTGATATTAGAGTAGAGTACAGAAATTGTACCCTGCTCTTTTTTTGCGAAAAAAGCATAGAAAAATCGTATAA
>Ga0209100_1002586_pt1 | contig 11017 bp, 9 predicted proteins | sample lystaG_FD_185480 | JGI IMG/M metagenome (GOLD analysis project Ga0209100, IMG submission 185480) | Glacier valley bacterial and archeal communities from Borup Fiord, Nunavut, Canada, to study Microbial Dark Matter (Phase II) -... | ecosystem: Environmental > Aquatic > Freshwater > Ice > Glacier ...
CACCGCACCCGACAAAATATGACTTCCAATTGAGCTTCCTTTCTCAATCAATAAGATCCGATGCTTTAAACCCTTTTCTTTTAACAGATCTGCAAGATGAATTGAAGTTGCTAAACCCGAAGGTCCGCCTCCAATGATTAAAATATCCGTTGAAACGGTATTATTATTGTTCATATATTTTATTATTTAAAAAATCTTTTTGTGTTTGTATTCTAAAAACCCGCTTTCCAACGTTGAACAAAGAAAAAATTCAATTTGCAAGAGAGAAAGCATCTGGAAATAACGCAACAAAAAACTCGTCATTTTCAACAACTTACCAATATAAAATATTGAATACAATCCATTCATGGAAGTTGTTTTTACGAAGGTGTGAATTACGACAATTTAAACAGAATTGATGCAGTTTTATTCTAATTTATTTTCAGGAAGAAAAAATTCAGAAATTTTAAAACCTTTAAGCGTTAAACCTTCGTGTTAAATTAGACTCTAATTACAAGTAAACTTGAAAATCCCCTTTGGTCCTTCCATTCCAGATATGGCATTGTTTCCGGCTAAAGGCAACCTTTTGGGTCCTCATGACCATCATATCGATGGTAATTGTATTACCGAATATTCCCGCATTCGGGAGGTTTTTTAAACGTATTTATGGAAGCATTATTACAACAGGTTACTTCACTTCGGCGAGCCATTACAGAATTTGGACCAGCACCTCACAAACCCATTCTGCTATTGGCAATTCTTGAGTCGTTCGACGAAGGAGAGATTGACCGAAACTGGATTGGGATAAATGAAGCATTGCTAACCCATTTTTATGATCTATGGAATTTACTTGTCAGAACGAAAGATGCACCAAATTTTTCGCTTACATTTTTTCATTTGAGCAACGAAAAGAGGGGATTATGGAACCTGGTTCTAATACCGGGGAAAACCATCATAACCAAGCATAAGTTTACCTATAAAAGTTTAAAAGTATTAAAGGAAACCTTTTTAGCTGCAAAACTATCCGAAGAATTTTATTCAGCTATTACAAACGGGGCAAACAGAGATCTGCTAAAGGCTGCAATGTTAAATACCTATTTCCCTGACTATTATATTCAAGGGAATAAGACTGTTCCGAGATATTCGGAAGAGATTGAAAAACAAATATTATACGATCCTACCCAGGACTATGCAGTAAATATCATTCGGCATGATCATAAAAAAACGATTGAGTCAAGAGAAGAAGAGATGATTCTCCACGATTATATTTTCAGAAAAGCGGTGCTCAAAACGTACAATAACCAATGTGCTGTCAGCGGATTAAAAGTTGAATCATCAGAAGAAGAACTTCTCGTGGATGCATGCCATATCGTTCCGTTTACGCAAATCAGCGATGACTCCATTCATAATGGGATTGCCCTCACACCCACAATGCATCGCGCCTTCGACAATGGTTTAATAGCGATTGACAACAATTACAGGATCCTGGTTCCAAAAAAATTAAAAGACTACCACCCTTCAACCGGAATTCTCCAATATGCAAATAAAGCCATACTGCTTCCCCGTGATGAGGAGTTTTATCCCTCCCTGCAACGATTGGCAGAACACCGTGAAAGGTTTGGATTTAAATGAGACAATCGGGTGCCTACCGCATCCTTTTTGCATCAATGGTGTTGTTACCAATCTCTTTAAAGCAAGTTAAGAAACTTCAACAAAAAGACCTGAAAAGCTTAAAAGAAAAAGGTTAAAGCATCAGGGACAAAATCCGGTGACACTTTAACCCTTCCACTTTAACCTTTAACCTTGATCCTATAATTCGCGGATCTTGATATTGCGGAACCAGATAGGGTAACCATGATCCTGAAGACCAATATAACCTTCTTTGGCAATACCTTCCGTAAATCCGGGGAATGTTTTGAATTTACTGGCGGCAACAAGTGCATCCCATTCCGGCGTCCAAAGTGTATACGAAAGGACTTTTACGCCATTCTGGGTATGTGTAACCGCACCGTCTTTTACTTTAATAACGATCGTATTCCACGAACCGGCTGGTTTAACAGTTTTTGGATCAGCAGCAATCATGTCATAAAGAGATCCTGCAAGGTGGCTTGCAATCTTATTGTCCGAAGCATCGACATTGTCGAGTACCTGAACTTCAGGTGCTGCGTAATAAATTGGCTGACCTGGCACTTCGCGTACATTAAAGAAAATTCCTGAATTACCCGCTTTGCCAGCATTCCAGTCAACTGAAAGCTCGAAGTTTTTAAATTTTTTGGTTGAGAATAGGATATCTCCATTGGCACCTTGTCCAGGGTTCTTTCCTTCGCCAGTAAATACGTTCATCGCATCTTTGTCGATTTTCCAGTTCTTAGGCATTTCAGTACCATTGCATTGTCTCCAGCCGTCGAAATTCTTGCCATTAAAAAGTAATGACCAGCCCTCCTTCTTCTCCTGTTTGGAAAGTTTATTCAACTCCTGAGCAAACGATGGAAGTGCGATCAGCATCGCAGCAACCAGTGATAAAGTTAAAAAAATGTTCTTCCTCATGATTTAATTTTTAAACACCCGTAAGGTGAAATTGATGATAATTGGAAATTGATATTATTGACACCAAAGATAATGATTCAATGTTTAAAACATTTATAAATTTTTCGTCTCCCAATCGCCCATTCTCCCCGTCGGCCTTTCACCTAATGATCGTCACATAATTTGACAGCACTATATTTCCCCCCTTCTTTGCCATATTACCATCGAAATGGCCAATCACTTCAATATGATGGTTATTCTGAATTTCAGCAGATAATACAGCAAATGGGGGTTCGTTCGATATAAAAATGATGGGAAGTGTTTCAGGAAGTTGTAGCTGGATTGCCGGATTCCAGGCTTTCACCTGGTGTCCGCTGTTCCAGATCACCTCAATAAACTTACCGGATATCTCACCATTAAAATAGAACGGAATCGCTTTCAGATCATCGCGGTGGCATAACTCTTTGTACGACCTGTAGTCCGGATTTGTCAAGGCCAGCTTGGGAGCAAAGGGAAGCAGCGTCATACAAACCGATAAGACCATCCCCACCATTCCCATCCACAACCAAAGCGGTTTCTTTTTCAGAAATGAACCTAAAAGAAAGGTCGCTAATCCCCAGAAAAGAAGGAAAATAAATATCAATAAGCCAGTTCCCGGTCTCCCCTCAACTTTCACCATGAATACAACAGCTAACGGAATGGCAAAACTGATGAGCATCATTAGGAAGGAATTCACCCGGAAAATCACAAGATCAGTTTTGCCTTGTGATGACATCTGAAAAGCATGGATCAAATAACGAAAATAAAAAGCAGTAAGTATTGCGAGCGGAAGAAGTACCGGAAGGAGGTAACGTTCTTTTTTCTCGGGAAAGAGAGAGAGTAAAATCACGGCAATCGCAACCCATAAGGCAAGGAAGGTGTAGTTTCCGAAACGTTTGATCCGGGGACGGGCGTAGGGAAAGTAAAGTGCGATGGTTGCAATGATTGCCCACACTCCCGACTGAACTGGAAAACTCCAGTAATGATAAAACGGACGGGTACTCCGGTTCAGCCAGGCGGCAGATTCCTGTTGGGCAATCTGCGCAGAGAATTCAGGATGCGAGAGCCAGATCATCAACGGCCACCAGAGGCTGATCACCAAGGTTATAAGCACCATAACGAATAGTGCTGCTTTATGGTTTGTTGCTTCTTTCATTCCGTACGAGAAAGTACGGGCAATCAGGTATGGCAACAGCAATGCATAAAAAGCGATAGGTCCTTTACTCAGAAACGAAAGTCCCATCAATATACCAGCGCCAATCAATTCGCCCCAACCGCTTCCTTTACTTTTGAGTCCTTTGTGAAACAGCCATATCGCACCAATCATAAAACTGTGGCAAAAGATATCCCAGCTGATGTCGCGTGCCATAAAAAAAATATAAAACGAGGTACTGGCCGTTCCGGCGACAAGGAAAGGAAGCAATCGATCTTCCGTTAATTCAGTAGTTAATTTAAAGAGGAAAAAGACCAACAGCAAAGCGGCTAAAGCAGCGGGTAATCGAAGTAACGAGAGGTTTTCATCACCCGAAATGTACATTGTGGCTACCGCGATCCATGTGGGAAGCGGTGGTTTTTCAAGACGTAATTCACCATTCATGGTCGGTTCAAGCCAGTTGCTTTTCTGAAGCATTTCGCGTGCCGTTGTAAGATTGCGAGCCTCCATGATATTTGCTTCAATCGCACCGTTATTCACCACAAAAGCGATCAACGAAATCAGCAAAAGCAGAAAAAGTTGCAAGTTACGATTGGTCATCAGGGGAAATCTCATGAATTTGACTGGATAAATTTTCACTTCTGAATTAATGCAACAATTGCCAAAAGAATAATAAAAATGGCAATGTGGATGTTCGGTATTTCCATATTATGATCTACTTTAGCAATCAAAAATAGCAAACTTTTCGGTTTATCACTTCGCCTTTCTTATCTTTCCCAACATAAAGTTTCGGAGGTAGATAACAAGACCGGAAAGCTGTCCAAGAAATAAAACGGGATCGAACCGAAGAACTGCATAAATTAGTATCATGACCGATCCTACCCCACTTACGAGCCAGAATCGTTGTGTCAATACCGATTCTTTTTTCGACTCAGAGTCGATCCACTGAACGTAAAACCGAAGTGTGAAAATCACCTGACCAACACTTCCCCATATTTTCAACGGCAGCGAAATATCTTCATTCTTCAAAAGAGAGGTAAAATTCCCGTGTGTATCGGAGAGTAGATAACCCAATGTAATGATTGGTGCAATGATCACAACAAACCGGAATAGGAACGGGATTGGGTGCCATTGCTCCTGAAGGTGAAGGTTTCGGATATAAATAAAATAAACCAAAAGCTGTCCCAGGACTATGGCGAAATCGTGTCGTAAGATTCCATAAAGAAGGAAGATCAATGATCCTAAGATACTTAATTGCCAGAATAGAACCGGAGAAAGCGACTTCCCTGCCTTTTCGGACTTCACCCACTGCACAATCATACGGGCAGCAAAAAGCAACTGTGCCACAAACCCAATGGCGTATATCCAAAGTGATGACAAGCTCATCCTTTGTTTGCTATTTCGTAACGAATCGTCCGCTTTCGCATCCAGCCAAAAGCGACAAGGTCTACTGCCGGACCTATTAAACGATTCCAAAGATGAAAGTTTGATTTCCCCGCAAGCCGTTCAAAGTGTCGGACAGGTACTTCCTTCACTTTGCCTCCGCCAAGTTGAACAAGCGCAGGAAGAAACCGGTGCATTCCATTAAAAAACGGAACCGTACGTGCAGTATTGGTATGAATAACCTTGAGCGGGCACCCAGTATCTGCAACCCCGTCATGCGTTACACTCCGACGTATGGCATTGGCCATACGTGAAGAGATTCGCTTGACAATGCCATCTTTCCTTCCAACGCGAACCCCTGTAACCAGATCGTAAGATTCGATATGCTCCATTAGCAGGTCAAAATCGTATGGAGAAGTCTGAAGATCAGCATCGATGTATCCGGTATATTTGGTCTCTACCTGATCAATTCCAGCTTTCAGAGCAGTGCTCAAGCCACAGTTCTTTTTGAACTGAATAAAGCTGAATGCATCGTTTTCAATACAAAATTGCGACAATGCCTTCGCACTGTTATCAGTCGATCCGTCATTCACAAACAACACTTTTACCTTATAAGGTGTCTGCGTAAGGTAATCGGAAAGCACCTTTGCCAATCGCGGAAGATTCCCCTCTTCGTTATAGAGCGGTACAATGATCGTTAGGAGATATTCAGAATCAGCAGCGTAACCCATATTTTGGACGAATGATTAAATGGTTGGCAAATTTAATAAAAAGGAGGATGAATGTTTAATGGATAACAGTTAATGGTTAAATTATTGAATTTCCAAATCGTCGAATTTTGAATATCTTTGTGCTGAATCAGGTAAATTAGGTTTTAACAAGAATATCAAGGATATAAGTATTTTTCGCCCATGAAGAACATCAGGAATTTTTGCATTATTGCCCATATTGATCATGGGAAAAGTACGCTTGCCGACCGTCTTTTAGAGATTACACAGACCATCAGCGGGCGCGATATGCAGGCGCAGGTACTTGATGATATGGAGCTTGAGAAAGAGCGTGGCATCACAATAAAAAGCCATGCCATTCAGATGGTACATACGCAGGATGGCGAAACATATAAGCTAAATCTTATCGACACACCTGGGCATGTCGATTTCTCTTACGAAGTTTCTCGTTCGATTGCTGCCTGCGAAGGGGCTTTGCTGATCATTGATGCAACGCAGGGAATTCAGGCACAAACCATTTCGAACCTGTACCTTGCCATCGAACACGATCTTGAGATTATTCCGATCCTCAACAAAATGGACCTCCCCAATGCAAATCCGGAGGTTGTTGAAGATCAGATCATCGATTTAATTGGATGTAAACGCAGTACGATTATCAGGGCATCAGGTAAAACAGGCGAAGGGGTTGATGAGATTCTTCACCGCATTATTACGGATGTTCCTCCACCAGCTGGTGACCCGGATGCGCCACTTCAGGGATTGATATTCGATTCTGTTTACAACCAGTTCCGTGGTGTAATTGCCTATGTGAAAATAGTAAATGGCACCATACGAAAAGGGGACGTCATCAAGTTTGTCTCAACCGAAAAACAATATAATGTAGATGAGGTAGGAATTTTACGGATGGGGCTCGAATCTCGCGAATCGCTAAGTTCAGGAGATGTAGGCTACATCATTTCAAATATTAAAACTGCACGCGAGATCAAGGTTGGTGATACGGTTACGAATGTGAAGCAGCCTTGTTCTGAGCGAATCGCCGGTTTCGAAGAGGTGAAACCGATGGTTTTTGCCGGTGTCTATCCGATCGACAGCGAAGATTACGAAGATCTGAGGGCAGCCATGGAGAAACTTCAATTAAACGATGCTTCACTGACCTACACCCTCGAATCGTCAATGGCCCTTGGATTTGGCTTTCGATGCGGATTCCTTGGCTTGCTCCATATGGAGATTATCCAGGAGCGTCTCGACCGCGAATTCGATATGAATGTGATTACTACGGTGCCGAATGTATCGTACATGATTACTACAAGAGCTGGTGAAACTTACGAAGTTTATAACCCTGCCGGGATGCCCGACGCCTCACTGATAGAGATGATCGAGGAACCTTACATCCAGGCCCAGATCATTACAAGTTCAGAGTTTATTGGTTCTATCATGACCCTTTGTCTTGATAAGCGGGGAATGCTCAAAAAACAGGATTACCTCACCGCTGAACGGGCAGAACTCACTTTCGATATGCCGTTGGGTGAAATTGTCTTCGATTTCTACGACAAACTAAAGAGTATTTCGAAAGGGTATGCTTCATTCGATTACCATATCACAGGTTATCGTCCGGCAAAATTGGTAAAACTTGATATTCTTCTCAATAGTGAACCGGTTGATGCGCTGTCGACATTGATTCATTTCGACAATGCCTACAATTTCGGCCGCAGGATGTGTGAAAAGCTCAAAGAGTTGATTCCTCGTCAGCAATACGATGTGGCAATTCAGGCCGCAATCGGTGCAAAGATCATTTCGCGCGAAACGATTAAAGCTGTCCGTAAGGATGTAACCGCCAAGTGTTATGGAGGAGATATTTCGCGAAAACGCAAATTGCTCGATAAACAGAAGAAAGGAAAGAAGCGGATGAAACAAATCGGTAATGTCGAGGTTCCGCAAAAAGCATTCCTGGCGGTGCTAAAACTTGATTAAAGACTAAAAGTCTAAAAACCTAAAAGGGAGTCCTCAAACGGCTCCCTTTGTAATGAAAATAACACAGATATAACATTGTATTAACGGCCATGACCGGCCTCCGATCTATCTTTGCAGGAAATATTTACCTATGTTTGTTGACACCCATTCGCACATCTATTCAGAAGAGTTTAGTACCGACAGGAACGAAGTTATTGCACGTGCGGTAAAGGCGGGAGTCAAAAAAATTATATTGCCCAACATTGATAGCTCTACCATAAAGTCGATGTTCGATCTGGTAGATTCGTGCCCGCAGTTATTTATTCCATTGATAGGTTTGCATCCTACATCGGTAAAAGAAGATTTTCGCAAGGAGCTTCAGATCATGGAATACTGGTTTGAAAAGCGCAATTTTTCAGGAATCGGAGAGATTGGAATTGATCTGTATTGGGACAAGACGTTTATCAACGAACAGACTGAGACTTTCAGAATTCAGATTGGATGGGCTAAAAAGAGGCGAATTCCCATTGTTATTCATGTGAGAGATTCATTTCAGGAGGTATTCGAAGTACTTCAACAGGAAAAAGAGGAAACGCTTACAGGTGTTTTCCACAGTTTCACAGGAAATGCAGAACAAGCCGCACAGGTGATTGATCTTGGCTTTAAAATAGGTATCGGAGGTATTGTCACTTTTAAAAACTCTGGCTTAGACGCTATCGTACAGCAAATTGATCTTCAACATATTTTACTCGAGACCGACGCGCCTTGGCTGGCTCCGGTTCCGCACCGCGGACGCAGAAATGAAACCGCCTTTATCACAGCAGTTGCTGCCAAAATTGCTTTACTGCACGAAACCAGCATTGAAGAAGTGGCACGGATTACAACACAAAATGCTCAACAATTATTTGGATTTTAAGTGTTTAATTAAACAGGTATTTATACTTTTGCAGCAGACATAACATTTAATAACCTGAAAGCAAAGTGGCATCAGACAAACAACCAATTCTGATAATTTATACGGGGGGTACGATCGGAATGCGTGAAGATCCGAAGACAAAAACCCTCTCTCCGATGAAGTTTGAACTTATTCAGGATGAAATCCCTGAACTTCATAAACTTGGATTCGAAATTGAATCGGTAACCTTTAATCCCCCGATCGACTCAGCCAATATGACCCCAGCCATTTGGATTCAGCTGGCAAAAACAATTAAGACTTATTATTCGCAATACGACGGATTCGTGGTTCTGCACGGAACCGATACAATGGCTTACACTGCTTCGGCACTAAGCTATATGCTTGAAAATCTTGACAAACCTGTTATAATGACAGGATCGCAACTTCCCATCGGCGTTTTACGCACCGACGGTAAAGAGAACATTATTACCGCCATACAGATAGCTGCAGCAAAAAAAGATGGTAAAGCAATCGTTCCCGAAGTATGCATTTATTTCAGCTCGCATCTTTTCAGGGGAAACAGAACTACAAAGGAAGATTCGCAGCAGTTCAGCGCTTTCACTTCGCATCATTACCCTTCGCTGGCAATTGCTGGAGTCGACATTAAATACAATTACGAAAAAATAAACTATCCCCGAAGTAAAGGGATTCTCAGCATTAATACATCGGTTGATGACAATGTAATTGTACTGAAGATATTTCCGGGACTCAACCAAAAGTATTTTGATGCCATACTTTCAATTCCTGGGTTAAAAGGAATTATTCTTGAATCTTATGGATCAGGAAATATGCCTACGTTCCCCTGGGTATTTGAAGCAATCAGGAAGGCGACGCTTGTAGGAATTATATTCATGAATGTCAGCCAATGTCCTGGAGGTAAGGTGAAAATGGGATATTACGAAACAAGCAGAGAGCTTCAGGAAGCGGGAGTGGTTAGCGGTAAAGACATTACAGTTGAAGCTGCAGTAACAAAACTGATGTTTTTGTTGGGTCAAAATTTGCCTTTTGCAGAAGTGAAGGCATACCTTGTTCAAAACCTTAGTGGGGAGATTGAGAATTAAGTAGCGCGTTTTAATCTCACAACAATAAACCCTTCAATTGATTAAATCAATTGAAGGGTTTATTGTATAATTTCTAATCACAGAATTACCATTTGCTTTTAGGTGTAACCAGCGACAAACAGAGTTCATTGAGTTGTGATTGAGCAATCTCAGAAGGAGCATCGTTCATAACATCCCTGCCTGAATTATTCTTTGGAAATGCAATTACATCGCGGATTGAATCAAGTCCGGCAAACATCGATACAAGCCGGTCGAATCCAAAAGCAATACCTGCATGAGGTGGTGCACCGTATTTAAATGCTTCCATCAAAAATCCAAACTGATTTTCAGCTTCCTGTTTTGTAAAACCAAGCGTTTTAAACATCTTCGCCTGTAGTTCGCTATCGTGAATTCGGACAGAACCACCGCCGATCTCAACACCATTAATTACCAAATCGTAGGCATTTGCCCTTACTTTTCCCGGATCAGCGTCAAGTAAAGGAATATCCATAGGTATTGGTGCAGTAAAAGGATGGTGCATTGCGTAGAAACGAGCCGAATCCTCATCCCATTCGAGAAGCGGAAAATCGATTACCCAAAGCGGTTTAAAATTTTCTTTGTCGGTTAGTCCGCACTGACGCCCCATCTCGAGGCGCAGTATCGATAACGCGGACAATGAGCGGTCCCTTTCACCCGAAATGATCATTATAAGGTCGCCGGGTTTTGCATCGAAAGCAGCGCACCATTTCGCAAGATCTTCCTGCGTATAAAATTTATCGACCGAAGATTTTACAGTTCCGTCTTCATGTACCCTGGCATAAACCAGTCCTTTTGCTCCAACCTGTGGCCGTTTGACAAATTCGGTAAGCGCATCCAATTGCTTGCGCGTATAATCGCCACAACCCGGAACACAAATTCCGACAATATATTCGGCTTCGTCAAACACCTTAAATTCTTTCCCTTTGACGAGATCGGTTAAATTCTTAAACTTCATTCCAAAACGGATATCCGGTTTGTCGTTGCCATAGTTTTCCATCGCATCGGCCCATGTCATACGTGGAAACTCACCGGGATCGATTCCCTTAATCTCTTTAAACATATGCCGTGCAAGACCTTCAAACATGTTCAGCACATCTTCCTGTTCAACAAACGACATCTCGCAGTCGATTTGTGTAAATTCAGGCTGACGGTCTGCACGAAGATCTTCATCGCGGAAACACTTCACAATCTGGTAATAACGATCAAACCCGGCAACCATCAAAAG
>Ga0209100_1002588_pt1 | contig 11012 bp, 8 predicted proteins | sample lystaG_FD_185480 | JGI IMG/M metagenome (GOLD analysis project Ga0209100, IMG submission 185480) | Glacier valley bacterial and archeal communities from Borup Fiord, Nunavut, Canada, to study Microbial Dark Matter (Phase II) -... | ecosystem: Environmental > Aquatic > Freshwater > Ice > Glacier ...
TCTGGCAACTGATTATCAACGGTGTTTTACTTAATTTTGGAGTCGATATCACGTTTAAAGCAGAATATGGATTCTGGGGACTCGTTATCCTGATGAACTGGCAAATGATCGGATACATGATGATCATCTATATTGCCGGCATACAAAATATCCCTGCTGAACTTAATGAAGCTGCCGAGATTGATGGTGCCTCATCTCTTCAGAAACTTAAAAGTGTTACACTCCCCATGATTATGCCTTCCATCACCATTTGCACCTTTCTTACACTGACCAATTCATTTAAGCTGTTTGACCAAAACTTCTCTTTGACAGCAGGTGCACCAGGCAGACAGACATCTATGCTCGCCCTCGATATTTATCACACTTTCTATGGAAGAAACGGTTATGAAGGCGTAGGACAAGCCAAGGCGGTAATCTTTTTCCTTATGGTTGCAGCCATAGCGTTCATCCAATTGCGCCTTACCAGACAAAAGGAGGTTGAAAGCTAATGAATAAGAGCAAAAACCGTCTGAATAACGTCATTTTTGTCTTCATGGCATTCCTTTCAGTTGCATTCTTGTCCCCGATTTTCATTGTTCTTTTCAACTCATTTAAAGGTAAGTTCTATATCATGGACTCTCCCTTTACCTTACCGACATCAAGCACTTTTGCAGGTCTAGCAAACTATACTTCCGGAATCCAGAAAATAAATTTCTTTTCGGCGTTTGGATATTCTTTATTTATCACAGTGTCATCAGTTATCGTAATAATTCTTTTCACTTCGATGACCGCATGGTATATTATTAGGGTAAAAAATAAATTCACCTCAGCGATTTATTATCTCTTTGCATTCAGTATGGTCGTCCCCTTCCAGATGGTAATGTTTACGATGTCCAAAACGGTGAATATCCTTGGATTGGATAATCCCATCGGCATCATATTGATCTATCTTGGTTTTGGCGCAGGTTTGTCTGTTTTCATTTTCTCGGGATTTATTAAAAGTATTCCGATAGAGATTGAAGAAGCAGCAATGATTGATGGATGCTCACCGATTCAAACATTTTTCCTTGTTGTATTTCCAATATTGAAACCTACAGCAATTACTGTGTCAATCCTTAATGCCATGTGGATTTGGAATGATTATCTCCTTCCTTATCTTACCATCGGCAACAAGTACAAGACAATTCCAGTAGCGGTTCAATATCTACAGGGAGGATATGGTTCAAGAGATATGGGAGCGCTGATGGCGATGCTGATCCTAGCGATTTTACCTATTGTGGTATTCTATCTGTTTATGCAGAAACATATCATTAAGGGTGTATTATCTGGAGCAGTCAAGGGATAATAACAACAAGGGAGATCTTCAATGGTAACAATAAAAGATATTGCTCAAGAAGCTGGAGTAGCAGTTAGCACGGTATCAAGAGTCATAAATTGTCATCCGGATGTGAGCCTGGCTACGAAACAAAAGGTTCAGGAAGTCATTGATCGAAGACACTTTGTGCCGAACAGCAATGCAAAACAACTTAAACAACAAAATAGTACAATCATTAGCATATTTGTAAAAGGCAGATTCAATTTTCTCTTTCATCCGATTCTCGAGAAAATTCAACATCTGATCGAGGCAAAAGGCTATACCGGAGTTGTGAACTATCTAGATGAAGAGAGCAATGAGGTTCATGAATCAAGCATCGTGTGCAATGAAAAGAAGTCCCTTGGGGTGATGTTTTTAGGCGGAAACCCAAAAAACTTCCAGAATGATTTCTCCAAAATAAGCATACCAGGCATCCTTGTTACATCCTCAGGAGAAGATTTTGGTTACGAGAACCTATCAAGTGTCACAACAGACGATTATAAAGCTGCCCGCAGTGCCATCTCTTATCTGATTAAAATGGGTCATGAAAAGATCGGCATTATTGGTGGTAAATATGAGATGTCAAACATGAGCGAAATTCGATTGAGAGGCGCAGTGGATGAACTTGAAAAGTATGGAATCTTATTTGATGAAGCACTTCAATACGAAATGGCGCGCTATTCTCTTGAAGGGGCTTACGAAGGTGCACAAAGGCTTCTAATTAAGAACCCTGAGCTCACTGCTATCTTTGCCATGAGCGATGTCATGGCCATCGGAGCAATGAGAGCAATTGCTGACAAAGGGTTAAGCATTCCTGAAGATATTTCGATCATTGGTTTTGACGGAATAGATCTCGCAAATTATTATAATCCTAAACTCACAACCATTCGTCAACTTCAGGATGAGCTTGCAAAAAACAGTGTTGATATTCTTCTTCGTCAAATTGAAAAAAACGATAAACCCTTGCATAAGGTTTTATCCTTTGAGCTTCTCGAAGGACATAGTGTTAAGGAGATCAGCAGAGTCAATGAAAATAATGCAAAATTCGAAAAAACTTCCTAGCATTAAGGAATAATGTAAATAAAAACGGAGAAGCAGATCAAATGCGTTCTCCGTTTTTGTTGGCTCAATTTATCACAGCAATTGAAAATGTGGTTCTAGATTTCAATATAAACTTATAATCAATAATTTGATTGAGGCTCACGATTTTTCTTAGATAATAATTTGACTTGAGTGAACTAAATTCACCACTCTGTCACTATAATTCCATGATTATATGATAATGTAATAAATAGTTAATTTGCATTTTATTCAAAATGGCATATAATAAGCTGTTAGAGTAAGACAAAATTTATGATCAAACTACATCTGAGGTAAAAAATGAACGTTAGCAAAACCATAAATAAAATTTTAATCGTTATCTTGTGTTTTACCCCATTTTTTATGGCGCCTTGGCCTTCTGACATCATCGGAATGCCCAGGGTCATCTTCATCATCAGTGCAACTCTTCTGATGGTGTATATATGGATACGATACGAAAAAGAAAAAATTATACAATTTAAGACATTGAATTTAGCATCCAAATTAGGAATACTATATCTTCTGTTGATATATATTTCTACATTTTTTAGTGTGGATAAACTCAATTCGATTTTTGGAATTTCAAACAACAGAGAAAGCGTCATACTGCTTACTTGTTATGTATTGATCTTTCTCTTTTCCATGGAATACATGAATTTTGATAAGAAGAAAATTAATCTTTTCATTCTTAGCGGAGTGGTCATGTCAATCATCAGTGTATTGCAGTTTTTCAAGATCATTTATTTTGAAAGCTACTCCTTTCCGTGGGGTAATTTTGCTTCCCCTTACGGCACATTAAACAATCCAAATTACCTGGGGGCATATATTACACTGATCCTTCCAATCTCTATTTATATGTATTTTTCAGAAAAAAAAGCCATATACTATTTTTCTTCTTGCCTAATTTTTACGGTTGTGCTCATGTCAAGGACACGTGGTGCCTGGATGGGGATATCCGTCGCATTTGTCATCCTGATGATGTTCTTTATCAAAGATAAGGAACATCGAAGAAAAATAGAAATTTTAGTCATTTCTTTTGCATTTATTGCCTTTGTCTTAAATCTATTGATGAGTGGTATATTAGTTTCCAGAGCGGTTTCCATCGTCTTTGATTTTAAAGAAGTCGCTGCCCCTGAAGGACCAGCTGGAACCCCAGGGCTTGACGATGCAGCAGGATCGTATCGGATGTATATTTGGAAAAGAGTAATCGAAACCCTGCCTAAACATCCTCTGTTTGGTGTCGGTGTCGGTAATTTGAGGTATATTTTTGAAACCTACTACACTAAAGAATTTTTAGCGATTCAAACTCAAGGCATTAGCACTTTTCAAAGGGCACACAATGAATTCATTCATATTGCAGGAACTACAGGCATACCCTCACTTATCACATATGTTCTGATGCTGGCAACTGTAGTGAGAGCATCCTATATGAAGATTCGTTCAAATCCGATTTCAATTGCCCTCACAGTATCAGTCATCAGTTATATTATTCAGTCATTCTTTTCAAACAATGTCGTTTATCATTCCTACATGTTCTGGATCATCCTTGGTGCAGCGATACACAAAGGGAAAACTCTAGAAAAATTGGATACCGAAGAAATTTCCGATGATCATGAATCCATCGCCTAATTTCAACATTTATGTAAAAACAAACTCACCCTAAATTCATTTTTGAATTTAGGGTGAGTTTGTTTTTAAAAATATTTTTTGTATTGAAATCTTTGAAATATCCTTATTTTACAACTAGATCCAGCGTCCTCTAAATTTCGTACACTTCGACATTGACTCTCTTCATGAGGTCCTCGATTGTCAGGAGAGAGACCGCGTCATGAACAAAAGTTTTGAAGCTTCTTATTCCCGTTTTTTCATTCATCCTTTCTTCTGCAATCTCTGATGCAACGCCCATGATTGCAGCACCTAAAGTCGCACTTAAAAAATAATCATCCGTCAATCCCGAATAGGTTGCCATAATCGAAGCCACCGAAGAACCAGCACCGCATATTTTTTTAAGCCTTGCATTTCCATTCGAAATTTTTGCAATCCTTTTACCATCAGTTACAATATCAACTTTTCCTGTCATTACCACAATATTACCTAGCTTATTGGCAAGTTCTATACAGTATTTCTCTGCACCTTCCTCGTCCTCAAATGAATCAATTCCTTTGCTTTTGGTTTCATAGCCTAAGATAAACTTGATTTCTCCAAGATTGCCCTTCAGGATGGAAACATGGATTTCACTTAACAGATGGTTGATGGCATACTTTCTAAAACTTGATGCGGTAATCGCTGCCGGATCCAAGATTACCGGAACATTAACCCGATTTGCTGTCTTTCCTGTCATGGTCATGAGATCAAGATATTCCCGGTTTATCGTTCCAAAATTCATCACCACAGCGCTTGAACGAGAATACTCGACCATTTCATGGGCTTCGGAGATTTCATCTGTAAGCACCGGAGAACCTCCGGAATGAATGCACATATCGACTAAATCCAGAACAGTGGCGTAGTTTGTTAGGAAGCAAACCAAGGGGTAATGGGCTTCAAATTTCTTTGTATATAGGTTCTTCAGTTGCTCTCTTAATCTCATTAATTCACCCAGATGGCGACATCTTCAATCGCAACATCGATAAGATTTGCTCTTTCTTTGATTTGTTCATTGGATAATACCGAAAGAGTGTCCAAAAGATGATGTTTGTAGGTATAATAACCCAATTTCGCATCCACCTTCTGATCTGCAATTTCACCTGCAATACCCATGATGATAACTCCCGTCATCGCACTATAGAAATAATCATCTGTTACACCACTAAATGTCCCAACTAACGCACCTATAGTGCAGCCTGTACCGATTACCTTCGGGAGACTTGGCGTGCCATTCTTTATTTTCACCACTCTTTTGCCATCTGTAATGATATCTTCAATTCCTGTCATAGCGACAACGCAGTTATATTTCTTCGCAAGGGCTACAACATACTGATCTGCATCGCTTTCATCTTCGTTTGAATCTACACCTTTCGATATGGTTTCAACACCGAGGCATGCTTTAATCTCTGCAAGATTTCCTTTGATTACAGAAATCTTAAGTTCCTCAAGCATCCTTTTGATCGCGGCAAAGCGAAATGGAGTTGCCCCTGCAGCAACCGGATCAAGAATGATTGGCACATTTCTTTCCGTTGCTTTCTTGCCCGCTTCAATCATCGCATTTACCTGCTTATTCGTAATAGTTCCGATATTGAATACTAAAGCATCGACATGACCATATTCCACGACATCAGCCGCATCGATGGGATCATCTGTCATCACCGGAGTTCCCCCAAAATATGAGGTTATGCTCGTTAATTCATTTGCTGTCACGTAATTCACTAGAAAATTCACCAGGGGATTTTCTTCCTTGGCCTTATCCATTAAGTTTAGTATCTCATCTATATGATTCATTCTATTCTCCTTTATGGTGTGTTTTTACGACATCATCTTAGCAGAAGGTTAAATTGTATGCAGTTAAAAATGACAAAATTAATAAAAAACTAAAAGAGTTTTAAGCGTTTCTTCACGGATTTATCTGCATATTTGGATATTTTTACTAGATATTTATAATTTCCTCTTTCAATATCACGAAGTCTAATCATGTATTTTCCAAATATCAGATATTAATTTCGTAATATATTCTTGTTTTGGATACAATAATCTTACTTTGGGATAATTTGTTATTTTATTAACTATATATGCATTTTAATAGCCGCTATACCCTTCATTTATGTTTTACTGAACTATTTTGCAATTTATAAAATTTCTTTAAATCTTATCTAATTTATCAATTTCTCAAAAATGAAATCGTTTAATTTTAATTTAGTTATAATATTGATAATTTTTTCACTAAATTTTGTGTTTAGATATTGACTATCCATTCTGGTAATGGTATTATCAATTTGACAATAAATTAACAAAGGACGTGGCAAAATGGATAAGATTACTACCGTTGAAGAACTTGACCAAAGAATGGTTGCCTTGAGGGATTCACAACGAAAATTCGGAAACTTCACTCAGGAACAAGTAGATGAAATTTTTAGAATGGCTGCCTTGGCTGCCAATAACAATAGAATTGAGCTGGCAAAAATGGCTGTCGCAGAAACCGGCATGGGAATTGTTGAAGATAAGGTGATTAAGAATCATTTTGCTTCTGAATATATTTATAACCAGTATCGCAATGACAAAACTTGTGGGGTTATCGAGAGAGATAATTCATTTGGGATTTCTAAAGTGGCTGAACCTATCGGGATTGTTGCCGCAGTAATTCCTACGACTAATCCGACCTCGACCACAATCTTTAAGGCTTTGCTTGCACTAAAAACAAGAAATGCCATCATTTTCTCCCCTCACCCAAGAGCGAAGAAATCTACGATCGCAGCAGCGAAGATTATCCTTGATGCGGCTGTCAAGGCGGGAGCACCAGAAGGAATTATCGCTTGGATCGATGAACCATCGTTGGAATTGACCCAAAGAGTTATGGCAACCTCAGACATCATTCTCGCTACTGGTGGACCAGGAATGGTCCATGCCGCATATTCTTCAGGAAAGCCTGCGATCGGTGTTGGTGCTGGAAATACACCAGCAATCATCGATGAGACTGCTCACCTCAAAATGGCAGTATCTTCGATCCTCTTGTCCAAAACCTTCGACAATGGCGTGATCTGTGCTTCGGAACAATCTGTCATCGTCCTTGATTCCATCTATGATGAAGTCAAGAAGGAATTTAGCGAAAGAGGAGCCTATATCTTAAGCGAGGAAGAAATCGAAAAGGTAAGAACATGCATCATGAAAAACGGAAGCATCAATGCCGCCATTGTTGGACAAAGCGCTTATACCATCGCTACCCTAGCGGGAATTACAGTTCCTGAAGAGGCTAAAGTCCTGATCGGAGAAGTTACTAAGATAGAACTTGATGAGCCTTTCGCCCATGAAAAACTCTCCCCTGTTCTAGCCATGTATCATGCGATAGATTTCAACGATGCCTTGGATAAAGCTGACAAACTTGTCAGACTCGGAGGTTTCGGACATACTTCGGTGCTTTATACCGACCAGATGAAATCAAGAGATCGAATTGAAGCCTTTGGAAATAAGATGAAGACTGGTAGAACCATCATCAATATGCCATCTTCACAAGGTGCCATTGGAGATATCTATAACTTCAGACTTGCACCATCCTTAACTTTGGGATGCGGAAGCTGGGGAGGAAATTCCATCAGTGAAAACGTAGGGGTCAAGCATCTCCTCAACATTAAGACAGTAGCTGAAAGGAGAGAAAATATGCTTTGGTTCAGAGTTCCGGAAAAAATCTACTTCAAATACGGTGCCCTGGAGATTGCTCTCCTGGAACTTAAAGACATGAACAAAAAGAAAGTCTTCATCGTTACAGATAGGGTATTAAATGATCTTGGATACACCAATAAAATCATCAAAGTCCTCGAAGAAAGTGGTATAGATTTCAAGGTCTTTGCAGATGTAGAGCCAGACCCTACCCTTTCGACCGCCAAAAAAGGTGCAGAGGAAATGCTGAGCTACAAACCTGATGTCATTATCGCCTTGGGTGGCGGATCCCCTATGGACGCTGCCAAAATCATGTGGACACTCTACGAGCATCCTGAAGTCAAGTTTGAAGATCTTGCCATGAGATTCATGGATATTAGAAAAAGAATCTATCCTTTCCCAAAGCTTGGCGATAAGGCGATGTTCATCGCCGTACCAACAACTTCTGGAACGGGTTCCGAAGTCACTCCATTTGCCGTGATTACGGATGAAGTTACCGGCATCAAGTATCCACTTGCAGATTACGAACTGACCCCTGATATGGCCATCATCGATACCGAACTGATGATGAACATTCCAAAAGGCTTGACAGCATCCTCAGGAATTGATGCCCTGGTCCACTCCATCGAAGCTTATGTCTCTGTCCTTGCTTCAGAGTATACCAACGGGATGGCTCTTGAATCAATCAGGCTCATCTTCAAGTATCTGCCCCTTTGCTATACTGAAGGCAGTACCAATGTGAAAGCCAGAGAAAAGATGGCTCACGCCTCAACGATGGCTGGTATGGCTTTTGCCAACGCATTCTTAGGGGTATGTCATTCCATGGCCCACAAACTTGGTGCATTCCATCATGTTGCCCATGGCACAGCCAATGCACTTCTGATCAATGAAGTCATCAGATTCAATGCTGAGGAAAACCCAATAAAACAGGCTGCATTTCCACAATACAAGTATCCGAATATCACCTTCAGATATGCTAGGATAGCAGATTACTTAAGACTCGAAGGTAATACCGATGAGGAGAAAATGGAGTCGCTTATCAAAGCCATAGCGCAATTAAAAACTCAGCTGGATATCCCTTCTACCATCAAGGACCTCGGAGTATCCGAAGCTAGCTTCTTAGAGTCACTGGATGAGATGTGTTATCAGGCCTTCGATGACCAGTGTACCGGAGCCAATCCAAGATATCCCCTTATCTCAGAAATCAAGCAAATGTATCTTAATGCCTATTATGGAAAAAGAGTCTAACTAAAAGACCAGAGCCTTCTCCTTTTGGAGAGGGCTCTTCTTCCATTAGTGTTTCTCAACTCAGATATTTACATCTTTTCCCAGGACAGGTCGTTTCAGCACCTTCAGTTTAAGTGACAATTTATCCTTGAAAGAATTCCTTCAGGTGTCAATTCTTAGCGATATTTATTGAGGAGTTGCTTAAAGATTAAAGTGTGTCCAAAGAGTGTCGGATGTGGATCCAGTGAAAGCATGAACAGCGTCTTGTTGCTTAGCATCGCCGCCATGATGGCGTTCTTCATGCTAAAAGGCACCGCAAGTCTGGTGCTGTCATACTGACGAATGGCATTATATACATCGGCCACTTTGTAGCCCAAGGTTACATTCAGGTCAATTTCCGCATTGATTTGCTGAATATAGGTCTTGGTGAGTTCATACAGGGGATCGTCTTTGGCGAGAGGATTATACAAGCGATTAACGATAATTTTGGCATTAGGTACCTTGTCCTTGATTGCCACGATAATAGGCGTCCAATTGTCCTTGAACAGTTGGACTCCGTCCGCCAGTTTTTCTTTAAGCGGTACATTTATCGCAAGGGCTTTGTACGGAGCCATCATCTTGGTCATATCATATTTTGCTTCCTTTAACAAGACTTTCATCCTCTGAAGCATCACGTCATAGTCAAGCCCCACAAGGTCGTATCCGTAAGATGTCAGCACCGCTCCGACCATGGTTGAAAGAAGGTTGTTCGAACCAATGTTGATAGTCACGACGTCTGCTCCATCAAGAGCAGCTAGGGTTAAAGAGCCCTCCGATAATACATCACGGAGCAAGTCAATGGTGGTATACCCCGACACGCCAAGATCCTCGAAACTGACAGTCGTTCCCGGTTTTTTCACAGCATTGAGATAGCTATTGAACATCTTCGCATACCCCTGTTGCGACGGCGCAGAAAGGCCAAAGGCGACAGAGTCCCCCAAAGACACATACTTTAATTCATTATCCAGCTCTACAGCCCCCGCACGAACCGAAGTACCCATCATTGCAAAAAACATCATTATGACAACAAGGAACGATATGCGCTTCCAACTTTTTTTTCTCATGGCATTCACCCCTAATCCTCTATTTATACGAAATGTCGACTTGTACCTCAACATCCGGTATATTCGTGCCTGTGATCATCTCTTATAATCCATGTAATTCTTATAGCGATTATAGTCTCAAAAAATGAAATTTTTATATTCAAATTATGAATATTTACAAGGTACTCCAGATTTGGCAAAAGCTGCCATATCTTGAAAGAATGATACTGATATTACCTACTTTAGATTTATGGCAGGATAAGATGAGATTTTAGAGAAAACTCTAGGAATGTGAGATAGAAATTTTTGAATCAAAAAAGATGGGTCCTAAAAAACGCTGTACGTGAATGTTATTCTTCAATGGAAAATTATAAAAAATGAAAGTGATTCGCTTTCTTTTAAGCAGAATCACTTTCATTTTTTTGCATGATATTCGTAACGTTAATGTGATTACGGACTGACCGTCCTTCATCTAATCCCTTATGACAAGTATGCCTCTAGAAGTTAAACAGTCGCTGATAATAACCGAAGAGATTCAATGCCATAAGCAGTCCTATAAGAATGAGGAATACTCCTGAAATTTTTGTAATGATTCCATAGTGCTTTTTGATGAAACTAAACGAAGACTCGAACTTGGAAAACAGTATTCCGGAAATTAGGAAGGGTAGCCCAAGCCCCAGTGAAAATACCAAAAGATAAAACATTCCTAAGAACATCGTGCTGGCATCAGAGGCAAGAATCAAAGCCGAACCAAGGAAGGTTCCAAGGCAGGGTGACCAGCCGAAGGAGAACACAATTCCAAAGATTAGTGAACTGACCAATCCATTTCCTTCGCGTTTCATCTTGAGTCCACTTTGGCTATTAAGGAATTGGATATGGATTAATCCACCCATATTCAGTCCGAAAATAATGATGATAAACCCTCCAATACGCTGAAGAAGAAGCCTATTGCTGCTGAGAATGCTTCCAATGGCTGTTGCAGTAGC
>Ga0209100_1002590_pt1 | contig 11009 bp, 9 predicted proteins | sample lystaG_FD_185480 | JGI IMG/M metagenome (GOLD analysis project Ga0209100, IMG submission 185480) | Glacier valley bacterial and archeal communities from Borup Fiord, Nunavut, Canada, to study Microbial Dark Matter (Phase II) -... | ecosystem: Environmental > Aquatic > Freshwater > Ice > Glacier ...
CATGGGAACGTCGGCTGACCGGGGACGCCCTCACCCTGCCGCTCAGAGCGGCGGTCCCTTGCTACGCTCCTTCGGGTCCTCCCAGTCTGGGAGAGGGACAAAGATGCAAGAAAACCCTCTCCTGCCGGCGGGAGAGGGACAGGCCGAAGGCCAGGGTGAGGGCGTCCCCGCTCGAGCGCCCAACAAGAAACCCCCGCTCGAGTAGCGGGGGTTTTCTTAAATCAAACCTCGATTACCAGATGTAGAAAATCACGATAATCAAGAGCCACACGATGTCCACCAAGTGCCAGTACAGCGAGGCTGGACCAATCGAGCCGTGGTTGTGCTTGTCAATCTTGCCGTTCAGGACCTGATAGTACGGCAGCGCCACGCCCACCGCGCCGATTACGATGTGCAGACCGTGCAGGCCCACGATGGTGAGGAACACCGAGGCCCACAGGTTGCCTTTCCAGTCCACCTCGGAGCCGAACAGGGTGAACTCGAAAATCTGGAACAGGAAAAAGATTGCGCCCAGCGCCAGGGTGATGAATAGGCCCAGGGTGAAGCGGGTGGCCCGTCCCTTCTCGAGATGCTTCTCGGCGTAGTGCAGCACGAAGCTCGAGCTGACCAGAACCAGGGTGTTGAGCGCGGCCAGCGAAACCAGGGGACGCTCGATGGGCGGTACGGCCAGCCCCTTAAGCCGCAGGTAGATATAGCCGCAGATGAGCACCGAGAACAGGCCCACCTCGGAGACGATGAACCACATCATGCCCAGGTTGCCGTTGGAGTGGCGGCTGAGATGCTCGTGGTGAACCGGAACCTTGTACTCCGGGGTTCCGGCCCATTGGAACAGGCCCACGAGCAGCACCGCTACACCGCCGTAAATCATCAGGGTGTACTGGGTGAGGCCGTCGGTGAACCAGCCGAAGGTAAGGCCGATGGCCATGATGAACAAGCCCAGTGCGGTGACGAAGGGCCACACCGTGGGTTCGGGCAAGTGGACCACGCTGGTGTCGCGCTCGAGCTTGAGACCCATCTTGTTCCAGTCGTACAGGGGCCGCTCGGTGGGGAACACGGTGGGAAACTTGACCGTGAAGTTCTGCGCGGCGGGCGGGGAACTGGTGGCCCACTCGAGGGTGTAGCCGCCCCAGGAGTTATCGCCGGATTTCTCGCCGTACTTGAAGCTCCAGAACATATTGTAAAACCAGATGGCCCCGCCGATGGCCAGCACAAACGCACCCACGGTGGAGAGCAGGTTGAGTTCGGGCCACATGGCGTTGTTGGCCGCGTAGGTGTAGTAGCGGCGCGGCATTCCCAGCAGGCCCAGCACGTACTGCGGCATAAAGGTCAGCCACGAGCCGATAATAAAGAGCCAGAAGTGCCACAGACCCATGCGCTCACTCATGAAGCGCCCGGTGATTTTGGGCCACCAGTAGTACAGCCCCGCCATCACCAGGTAGGCGGTGCCGAACATCAGCACGTTGTGAAAGTGCGCCACCACGAAGTAAGTGTCAGTAGTGATATAGTCGAACGGCACCAGGCCCAGCGCCACACCCGTAATGCCGCCGATGATGAAGTTGAAGATGAAGCCGATGAGCCAGTACATCGGGGTCCTCAGCAAAATCTGCCCGCCCCACATGGTCCCGATGTAGTTAAACAGTTTCACCCCGGTGGGCACGGCCACCAGCATGGTCCCTACCGCAAAGGCGATTTGGTAGCTGTCGGGCAGCGAGACCGCGAACATGTGGTGAACCCACACGAAGAACGACACCAACGTAATGCCCATCAGGGCGTAAACCATCACCCGGTAGCCGAACAGCGGCTTTCTCGAAAAGGTGCTGGCGATTTCGGCGGCCACGCCCAGGTAGGGCAGCAGCATCACGTACACGGCGGGGTGCGAGTAGAACCAGAAGAACTGCTGGTACAGCACCGGCACGCCGCCGATGGCGGGGTTAAACCAGGAAATTCCTAGCTTGCGCTCGAGAATCGTCACCAGCATGGCGCTGGTCAGGCCGCCCAGACCCACGAGCTGAAGCAAGGAAGTAGCCAGGATAGACCACGAGAACACCGTCATCTTCCACACGCCCATGCCCTTAGCGCGCAGGTTGAAGATAGTGGCGCAGAAGTTAGCCGCGCCGAGCAGCGAAGCGATGCCGTTGAGCACCAGCGCGATGGCGTAAGCGTCCACGCCGTGACCGCCCTGCATCGAGAGCGGATAGTAGGCGGTCCAGCCCACCGCCGCGCTGCCCCCGTTGAAGTAGCTGATAATCAGCAAAATCATGGAGAAGAAAAACAGCCAGAAGCCGAAGGTGTTCACTCGAGGCAGCGCCACGTCGCGCACGCCCAAGTGCAGCGGCAACAGGTAGTTGCCCAAGCCCACCAAGCCAAACGGGATGATGAAGAAAAACAGCATCAGCACGCCGTGCATGGTCAGAATTTCGTTGTACTGCTGACCCACCAAAAAGGTGTTATTGGGCACCGCGAGCTGGGTGCGAATGCCGAGCGCCAGGATTCCAGCGACGGCGAAGCCGAAGATGCTCGTAACCATGTAGGCGATGCCGATTTTCTTGTGGTCGCCGGTGGTCATGTAATCCCACAGCACCCCCCAGAAGCTCGAGCGGGTGTCTGTGGGTCTCTGGGATGGAACTTGTACCGTCATTTACACCTCACCTTACCTTTGTGGCATCGCTTCGTACTTGGCGAGGTCGAGACCCTTGAGTTTGTTACCCTCGAGATACTTGGCAATCGTGTCGATTTCTTCGCTTGAGAGCTTCTTGATGCTGCCGGGAGAACCGTCGAAGGCGGGCATCTTGTTGCCCGGTTTGAGCGCGGGCGCGTGGGCAATCCACTCGCGCAGTTGCTTGGGTTCGTTTTTGAAAATTCCAGCGCCGATGGTGCTGCGGCTGCCCATGTAGCTCAGGTTCGGCCCGATGATGCCGCGAGCGTTGGTTCCCTGCACCGCGTGACAGGCCGAGCAGTTGGCCTCGAACAGTTGACGTCCGTTGAGGGTGGGAGCTTGAGCGAAGACTTCGCGGGGTCCGCTCGAGGTTTGAGTGGTCTCTAGGCTCGAGTTGCTCGAGGCCGTGGCGGTGGGTAGCTCCTCGGAGGGCTTGAAGTTCTTGGCCGCTTTGACGAAGGTCTCAAAATCTGCGGGTTCCACCGCAATCACCCGAAAGAGCATGTTGGCGTGCGAGGGGCCGCACAGCTCGGTACACTGCCCGTAGTACACGCCGGGACGCGGCGCGGTCAGGGTGAAGTGGCCCTTCTGACCGGGGATGGCGTCGCGCTTGGCCCCCAGACTCGTTAACCACAGCGAGTGAATCACGTCGCCGCCCACGGTGGTGATTTCGATGGGTTGACCCACCGGAATAATCATCTCGTTGGCGTTGTGAAAGCCCAGAGCGCTGTAGTCGAAATCCCACCAAAACTGCCAACCGGTGGCGGTGATTTTGACGGTGCCGGTCTTGGGAATAGCGTTGACCCTGTTCAGCGTGTTGGCGGTCAGAATGGTCAGCACCGCCACCATCGCTATTGGAATGGCGAACAGCACCAGCTCGAGCGCCAGGTTGCTGCGAAACTGGGCCGGTTCGCCCACGTCGGTAGGGCGGGCGCGAAAGCGGTGGACCACGTACCACAAAGCTCCACCGGTGCCGACCAGCACGATGATGGACATGGCGATGGCCCACCACACCAGCGGCGAGATGGCCTGAACGTAAGGAGCCTCGGGGTTCATCACCACGATGTGGCGGGACTGGGTTTCACGGGTGGTTTGCGCCACCGCCGTGCCCAGCGCGCCCAGCGAAGCCAAAGCCAGTGTGCATAGAATAAAAAAGCGCCTAATCATATCCCCTCATCATCAGAATGTCCTTTTGGCTCGAGCTTGTCGTGTTCTCTTCTTGTGCTTGTTTTTCACGGAGTTTGCCCTCGAGTAGTGCGCCATAAGTCTGCATCATAGTTGGCCCCCCACCATGCGGTCTACCGCCATGAGCAGAAAAAGCAGCGCCAGATACAGCATCGAATACAGGTACAGCCCCACCGCGTTCGGTCTCGAGATGCCCCGGTACAGTTTCCATGCGCCCCGTGCCAGCAGCACGTTCAGTATGACCGCGCCGGTGGCGTAAATCCAGCCCAATTCTCCAGGTAGCAGCAGCGGCATCAGGGTCAGGGTTACAGTGAAAATGGTGTACAGCCCAATCTGGGCCACGGTCATTTTATCGCCGTGAACCACCGGCAGCATGGGGATGCCCACCTCTCGGTACTCGTCTTTAATCATCAGCGCCAGCGCCCAGAAATGGACCGGGGTCCAGAAGAACACGATGGCGAACAGGTACAGCGAAAACACGTTCAGGTCGCCCATCACCGCCGCCCAGCCGACCAGCGGCGGAAAGCAGCCCGCCGCGCCCCCGATGACGATGTTATGCCAGGTGGTGCGTTTGAGCCACATCGTGTACACAAAAACGTAGGTGAGCAGGCCCGCCAGCGAGAGGTTGGCGCTGAGCCAGTTGGCCCCCAGGCCCAGCATCAGGTAGGAAATGACGGTGAGGGCCAGCCCGAAAGCCAGCGCGTTTTGCCTCGAGATGAGACCCGACGCGGTGGGCCGCTTGCGGGTGCGCTTCATGCGGTAGTCGATGTCGAAATCAATCACCATGTTGAGCACGCCCGCTGCCCCCGCCGACAAGTAACCTCCAACGAACACAACCAGCAGCAGGCCGATGTCCGGCGTCCCTCGAGCGGCCATAAACATCGCAGCAATCGTGGTAAACAAGAGCAGGCTGATGACCTTGGGCTTGGTCAGCATGAAATAGTCGCGCCAGGTGGCCCTTGCCGTGCTCAGAGCCGAGTTGTGTACCGTCATGCTTGCGCTCCCTTTTGCGAGGGGGAGAGAGGGAGCGGGGAAGCGGGGGAGCGCATGGGGCTGCGCTCGAGCGCGGCCCGAAACAGGTTGAGCACCGCGACCCACAGGGCGCAGGCCAGGGTGAGGTGCAGGATTTGCATGAATGCGGGCGCTTTGAGCATCAGGTTCAGGATACCCGCAAACATCTGTGCGCCGAGGGTCCAGAGCAAAACCTGCGAAGCTCGAGCCACACCCGCACTCGAGCGAAAATGGTTTAACCAAGCGGAAAATCCCACCAGGGCCACGGTGGTGACCAGCGCCAGCGCCGGGTGAATAATTCGCAGTTGCAGCAAGAAGTTCGAGGCGGGATCGAGTGTCTTCTTCATGCCCTCGAGCAGTGTTTCACCGGGCAGGGTGGGAAAGAGCGTGTCGCCCAGCGCGGTCACGGCTCCGGTTGCGCCCAGCAGCAGGGTGAGCAGGCCGGTTCCGGCAATCCAGGCCCATGTCGCTTTGCCCTGACCCCAGCTCAGCTTGGCCCCGGCGCTCGAGACGGCGGTGTAGTACAGCGCGCCCAAGAGCAGCAAGGTGTTGGCAAAGTGGATAGGTTGAATGATGGCCCGCCCGATGGAGGCGTTGTCGGCGGTGAGACCCAAGCGAACCTGAAGCGCGCCCACCATGCCCTCGAGCAAAATGAAACCCAGGCTCAGGACCGCACCGGTGCGTGCCGCGTGCCCTCGAGCGAAGGCGCGAAAGGCCCAGGCGACCAAACCCAGCACCAAGAGGCCCGCCGCGCCGCTGGTGAAGCGGTGAACGAACTCGATGACCGTCTCCATGCGCGGCGACTGCGGGATGACCTCACCGTTGCAACTCGGCCAGTGGCTGCCGCACCCGGCCCCCGACCCCGTAATCCGCACCCACGCGCCCCATAAGATGACCGCGACGTTGAAAACCAGCAGCGACCAAGCGTATAAGGTCAAACCAATGTTGTTCTGCCCCACACGGCCTTGACTGGCGCGCAGGGGTGGACTGTTGACGCTGGAACTCATAAATCGTTCTCCTTAAAAAGTGTGCTGTCTCGAGCGAGTAGGTCAATGGAACCCTCGAGCCTTGCTAAAATCCAACTCCGACACACCATTGTAGGTCTCCGGGCGCTCTAAACTTAAGGACTAAAGTCCTAATCGTCTGGGACAGCAAAAAACGAATTCGGGCGCTCGAGCGACACAGGTCATTTAACCCCCTCCCGAAACGATACGATGACCCCTGATATGAATTCTCGAGAGATTGCCGAACTCATCACCCTCTTCGACGTCAGTTTGATTGGCCTGAGTGGGGTGGCGCTGGCGGTGGGCGTGGTGTTGATTAAACGCGGTCAGCGCGAGTTGCACCGCCGCGCCATGCTCACCGCCACCGTGTTCGCAGCGCTTTTTCTGGTGCTTTACGTGACCAAAGCGTTGTTTTTTCAGGCCAAGATTTACGCGGGTCCGGAGCAGTGGCGCGGAGCATACTACGCGCTGCTCATCAGTCACACGATTTTGGCGGCGGCAAACGGCCCACTAGCTTTAGTCGCCCTTCGTTACGCACTCATCGGGCGAAAAGCTGCTGGTAACGTGCTCGAGGGCAATGGAATCAAGCAGGGCAAAGCGGGTCTGGCCTTCTCGAGTCACCGCAAGTGGGTGCGCTGGCTGGTGCCCATCTGGCTCTACGTGGCGGTGACGGGCTGGGTGATTTGGGTGGTTTTAAACGCTTACGGGGTGTACAAAAACGTGCCGAAAGAGATTTTAGGGGGCTAAGGTACTCTGGCTGAAACGGACCGAATCCCCCCGTGTCCTATCGCTGCGCTTCAGGACACGCCCCCCTTATTGAAGGGAGCTAAAACCGTTTAGCTCGAGCATCGAGCGATTATTTAGCTCCCCCTCCGACAAGGGGGAAACTCTTTTGATGCGAAGCGGCGAGGCCCGGTAGATGCCGTCTTCGCCAAGACAGCGAAAAAAGAGCAGGGGGATTCGGTTCGTTCCCGTTCGAGCGCCTAACCCTCCCTCACCCGCACCTCGGCTAAACTATTCTGATGCGAAGACGCGACAAGGCAAACCTACCCACCGGAACCCGCAGAGCCGCAAGGGAGCTGGCTTTCCGGGTTCTCTTTCAATCCAAGCAAGGTGAAACCCCGCTGCTCGAGACCTTTTACGCGGCCCGAGCCAGTATGCGCGACGAGCATGACGACGCCTTCCCGGAACTGAACCCTGAGGCGCTCGAGTTCGCCCAGGAGCTGCTCGAGAGCTATCACATCCATCAGAGTGAACTGGACACCATGCTCGAGCATCAGATTAAGGGCTGGAGTTTCAAGCAGATGGCCCAGACCGACCTCAATATTCTGCGGCTTTCGGCGCTCGAGATGTTTTACTTTGACACGCCCGGTCCGGTGGTGATGGAGTCGGCGGTTCGCATCGCCAGGCGCTTCGGTGGCGACGATTCAGGGCGCTTCGTGAACGGCGTACTGGCTTCGATTGAGCGCGCCAGAAACAGCGGTGAACTTGTGCTGGGTCAGGGTGTACTCGCGTCTCTACCTTTGAGCGATGTCCCGCTCGAGCCACTAGAGCTTGTGCCGACAGAGCTTGTGCCACAGGAGTTCGACCACTTGGCCAAAGCGCAAAGCGAGAAACCGCATGACTGAGCCTCGAGTGCTGTCTGGCGCTGCGGCGGCGGCCCACATCCTCGAGCGGGTGGTGTCCATCATGAACACCCTGCCCGTTAAGCCGCACCTACACGTCATCCGGCTGGGCGAGGACCCGGCGAGTGTCAGCTACGTGCGGCTCAAAAACCAGAAGGCGCTCGAGATTGGCATGGAAAGCAGCGTCCACGCGCTGTCCGAAGACACGCCCGAGTTTGAGCTTCTGGCCCTGATTGACATGCTCAACCGGGACCCTCGAGCCAGCGGAATTCTGGTGCAGTTGCCGCTTCCGGGGCACATTAATGAATCTCTGGTGCTCGAGGCCGTTTCTCCAGATAAGGACGTGGACGGCTTTCACGCGGTCAACGTGGGCAAGCTTTGGAGCGGCGGTGAGGGGCTTTTTCCCTGTACTGCTGCTGGAATTATCGAGATGTGCAAGTTCTACGACATCGCGCTCGAGGGTCAAAACGTGGTCATCGTGGGGCGCAGCAACATTGTGGGCAAACCGCTGGCGGCGCTGATGCTGCGCGAAAACGCCACCGTGACCATTGCCCACTCGAGAAGCAAAAATCTGGCTGAGGTGACGCGTGGCGCGGATATTCTGGTCGCTGCCGTGGGACACGCGGGTTTGATTGGGCCTGACATGATGCGCGAAGGCGCGGTTATCATTGACGTGGGCGTTAACCGGGTGGTGCTCGAGGGCAAAAACCGCTTGGTGGGCGACGTGCAAAAAGCGGCTTACGCTCGAGCCAGTGCCTATACGCCGGTGCCGGGAGGGGTGGGGCCGCTCACGGTGTCGCACCTGCTGCTCAACACCGCGATGGCTGCCCAGAGGTTGCTCGAGCGCAGTTCGGCGGTTTGAGCAGGACCGCCATTCAAACTCGCTCGAGCCGTTGGGCAGGCTGAGTGCCTAAATCGGTTTCAGCTCGAGTGCGATGCGCTCCCCGATGTGTGGAACCCGCACTTCTCCGGTCAAACCCGCTGCCCGCCACGCTTGGGTGGCCTCGAGCTGCCAGGTTTCGTTGGTCCAGCCGAAACCCTCGCCCTCGGCGTCTTCGTGACCGGAAAGGTGCGTCAGGTAGGTGATTTTTGGCTCGAGCGCACGGGCAAAGCGCTGCACCAGCGCAAACGAGATGTGGCTGGCGGGAGTGCCACCGGGGTCCCGGCTGTAGGTCCAGGTGTTGGTGTCTATGAAGAGCACGTCGCAGTGGCGCAATCTCTCGAAGGCTTCGCGCTGCTCGAGGGCTGGGGCCTCGAGCCACAGATTGCTGGCGTCCACGTCCCACAGCAGCGCGGTTTTGTGGCTCCCAGTCTCGAGAATGAATCCCGCACAGCAAGGCAGCGGCTCGGTCCCGTGTGGCGGCAGTAAATCGGCGCTCGAGTGATTCAGGGTCACAGGGGTGATGGTGAGGTCTTCACGCTCGAGGGCCACGGGTTCGAGCAGCTTCCCAACCGGTTCAAACTCGAGTGAAGACCTCACCTCCAGCAGATTCAAAACTCCAGGCTGCTGCCGCTCGAGCCACCTTCGGCTGCCCTCGCGCAGCCACAGCGGAACCGCCCGAAGCGGCAGGTCCCGGCGCTTTCTCGAGCGAGCAAACCCGACGGCGATGCGAAACAGTTCGCCCACATGGTCGGCATGCCAGTGGGTCAGCAGCACCCCGTCCAGACGAGGAAACTCTTGCAGCGCGGGGTTCTCGAGCAGACTCTCACCCACGCCACCGCCCGCATCGATGAGCAGGTGGTGCTCGAGTTGCCCCTCATCGCTCCAGCCCAGCAGCGAAACCGAGGTGTTGGCTGTGCGCGGTGTCGGGACGCGCGGCGCACAGCCACAGCCGTATTCCTTGCGCCACGCGTTGTCCAGGCCATTGACCACCAGCTCGTAGTTCGTCATAAATTTCAAGTTAAGGCGCTCGAGTCAGGCTGAGGTCTGCCTGCAAACTCCTGAACACTTTTGCCCTTCCCCTCGAGCGTTAAACTCACCGCATGACCCTACTCAGCACCATGAAGGCGATAAGAGTATCCCAGTTTGGTGGCCCCGAAGTGCTCGAACCCGTTGAAATTCCGGTTCCAGTGCCTCGAGCGGGCCAAGTGCTGCTCAAGGTGGACGCCATCGGCCTCAACTTTGCCGACATGCTCAGCGTGGCGGGCCATTACCTGACCGAAGCGCCGCTTCCGTTCATTCCCGGTATGGAACTCTCTGGCACGGTAGCCGCGCTGGGCGAGGGCGTCACCCATCTCGAGTTGGGCCAGAAGGTGGCCGCGCTGAGTGGCAGTGGAGCTTTTGCCGAGTACGTCGTGGTAAACGCTGCCGGACTGTTGCCGTTGCCCTCGAGCCTGAGTTCCCGTGAGGCGGCGGCCATCCCCATCTCGTACTACACCGCTTATTTTGCGTTGAAGACTCTGGGCCACGCTCGAGCGGGTGAAACGGTGGTGGTGCAGGCAGCGGCGGGCGCGCTGGGAACCGCCAGCATTCAGATTGCTAAGCACCTCGGCCTCAAAGTCGTCGCGCTGGCCTCGAGCGAAGCCAAGCTCGAGCTGACCCGTTCGCTGGGCGCGGACGTGAATTTGCTCAACAGTCGTGAAGATTTGCTCGAGGCGGTGCTGGAGGCCACAGGTGGGGAGGGCGCGGATTTGGTGCTCGAGGTGGTGGGTGGCGAAAAGTTTGTGCAGAGCGTTCAGATGCTCAAATCGAAAGGTCGGGTGATGGTGATTGGCTCGGCTTCGGGTGGAACGGCTAATCTCAATCCGCTCATGCTGATGGGCAAAAACGCCACCGTAACCGGCGTGTGGCTCACCCCGCTGACTCGGGAAGCCGACCTGATGCGCGAGGCCAGTGAATTTTTGATTCCGCTGCTCTCGAGCGGACAGGTGAAGCCCCAGGTGGGTCGGGTGTTCCCGCTGATACACGCCGCCGAAGCGTTTGCATTCATGGCTTCGCGGGCCTCGACGGGGAAAGTGATTATCGAGCCATAAGCGGCTTTGTTGCGAAACAGGAAGGACGGAAAGTAAATGAGCCAGAACGTGTCTTGCACGTTCTGGCTCATTCATAATCGAAACGTCACCCAAAGAGTCTGCCTTCAAATCTCACGACCCATAACCGAAAACTGAGGACCAACCGCTCTAAATCCCCACGTAACTCGGCTCGAGCTGCACTAACTTGCCCTGCTCGAGCAGACGGTTTTCCTGAATCAAATCGGCCAGGGTGCGGCTCTCGAGCACGCGCCGCACCGCGTTTTCGACTTCCTTCCACATACCTTCGGTGGCGCAGCTTCCCATTCTCGAGCAGGCGTCGGCATCTTCCAGGCAGGTCACGGGCGCTAAAGACCCCTCGAGCGCCGTCACCACGTCCCAGGCGCTGATGAGTTCGGGGGGGCGGCTGAGTTTATAGCCGCCGTAAGCGCCGCGTACCGAGCGCACGAACCCGGCGCGGCGCAGGCTCGAGGCAATCTGCTCGAGGTAGTGCTGGCTGAGGTCCTGACGCTCGGCCACGTCTTTGAGCGGCACCGCTTCGCCGGGCCTCTTGCCGAT
>Ga0209100_1002596_pt1 | contig 11002 bp, 9 predicted proteins | sample lystaG_FD_185480 | JGI IMG/M metagenome (GOLD analysis project Ga0209100, IMG submission 185480) | Glacier valley bacterial and archeal communities from Borup Fiord, Nunavut, Canada, to study Microbial Dark Matter (Phase II) -... | ecosystem: Environmental > Aquatic > Freshwater > Ice > Glacier ...
CGCGCCGATGATGGGACGGATGCCGCGGGCGAGCTCGCGGGCAAACCGGGGTGCCGCATCCGCCGCTCCCCGATTGTTGAATCCCATGCGGTTGATCACTGCACTGTCGAGCACGAGGCGGAAGAGTCGGGGGCTCGGATTACCCGGCTGGGCGATTGCCGTGATCGTGCCGACTTCGACGTGCCCGAATCCGAGTTGGCCGAGTCCCCGGATGGCTCGGCCATCCTTGTCGAAACCGGCCGCGACACCGAATGGCGAGGCGAACCGCAGGCCGAGGGTGTCGACCGCGAGGGACGGATCCGGTCGGCTGAGACGCCGCAGGAGAACGCCGACTCCGATGCGAGGGATCCAGCGAATTACGTCGGACGCGAGGTGGTGGGCGGTCTCCGGGTCGAGCCGGGTGAGAATGAGCTTGAAAAGTAATCGATACATGCCACCTTCAGGTTAGTGGCCCGTCAGCACTCTTAGTTCTCAGTGATGTCCGTCGCCGCATCATGCTCGACTCGCAACAGAGTGATGGCGGCCTCGAAATCCTCGAGTGAGTCGAAGCCCTGGTACACGCTGGCAAAGCGCAGGTACGCCACCTCGTCGAGTTCGCGCAGCGGAGGCAGAATCGCAAGTCCGATGTCGTTTGCATCGACCTGTGAAGCACCGGTGGCCCGGATCGTCTCCTCCACCCGCTGGGCGAGCATTGCCAGATCGGTGTCGGTGACCGGTCGACCCTGACAGGCCTTGCGCACTCCCGAGACGATCTTCTCGCGGCTGAAGGGCTGCACGACGCCGTTGCGCTTCACAACGTTGAGGCTAGCGGTCTCGGTCGTGGAGAAGCGTCGTCCACAATCCGGGCACTGGCGCCGACGCCGGATGGACAGACCGTCGTCGCTGGTACGCGAGTCGATGACACGAGAATCGGGATACCTGCAGAAGGGGCAAAACATGGTGGTGTCAGAATAGCGTGCCGAGTCTGATCCGCACGGGAACCTAGCTCGTCGTAAACCGTGCTGTTATTGCCGCCGCGTGAGCAGGCAGGTCTTCGGCAGTGGCCAAGGCAACAACCTTGTCTGCCACTGCTTCGAGAGCGTCGCGGTCGTAGCGGATGACCTGTTGCGGCCGAAGGAAGGTGTAAGCCCCGAGGCCCGGGGTGAAACGCGCCTGCCCGCCAGTCGGCAGCACGTGGTTCGAGCCTGCCAGATAGTCACCGAGACTCACGGGCGAGTGGGGACCGAGGAAGATCGCGCCGGCGCTCTCGATGAGTACGAGCACCTCCCCCGGGTCGGCGGTCTGAATCTCAAGGTGCTCAGGACCGTAGACGTTGCTGAAAGCCGCCGCCGCCGCCATGTCGTCGACCAACACGACCGCGGACTGGATGACTCGGAGCGAGATGTCCACGCGGGCGCTGTGCGGGGTGAGGACCGCGAGCCGCGCGAGCTCTGCCTGCACGCGGTCGGCCAGGTCCACCGAGTCGGTAACGAGCACCGCGGCGGCGAGTTCGTCGTGTTCGGCCTGACTGATGAGATCCGTCGCGACGAGGAAAGGATCAGCCGTAGCATCCGCGATCACAAGGACTTCGGTGGGACCGGCCTCCGCGTCAATGCCAACCTGCGCGCGCACGATTCGTTTGGCGGCCGCGACGTAGACGTTGCCGGGTCCAGTGATCACCTGCACGGGATCGAGGCTCAGCCCCGGCACGCCCCAAGCGAAGGCACCGATCGCACCGGCACCGCCCATTGCGTAGATCTCGTCGATGCCGAGAAGGCCAGCGGCCCCCAGGATGCTGGGGTGGATGCCCCCATCGAACTGCCGTTGCGCCGGGGATGCCAGAGCCACCGACGAGACGCCGGCGACCTGCGCCGGCACGACGTTCATCACCACGCTCGACGGATAAACGGCCTTGCCACCGGGCACATAGAGACCAACACGAGCTACTGGGCTCCAGCGCTGGATGACATCTGCGCCCGGCCCGAAATTGGTGATGCGTGACGTGGGCAGCTGGGCTTCGGATGCTGCGCGCACCCGCACGATCGCTTCTTCCAGTGCATCACGTACCGGCACGCTGAGAGCGCGGACGGCGGACGAGACATCGGCGATATCCACTCTCACGCGCGGCGGACGCACCCCGTCGAACCGTTGGGCCTGCTCGAGCAACGCAGCTTCGCCGCGCTCTCGAACGTCACTGATGAGATCCTCGGCGATCTCGGTCGCGGCCGAGACATCCGTCAGCGATCGCGGAACGAGGGCGAGGAGTTCGGCGCGGCTAGGCTTGAGACCCCGAAGGTCAAGTGTCTTGATCATGGCCGTGCAAGCCTAGGGGAACCACTCTGTGTGCGGAGCGAGAGCCCGCTTGCACGCCAGAGAAATAATTACAATCGATAGGAAATTGATACATCGGTGGATGAGACAGTACCCGTGGTCGCAACGGGAGAAGCGGACGGCATCGCGGCGTTCAAGCACGCTTTCCGTCGGCATGCCGCCGGAGTGGTGGTGATCACCGCGCTGACCCCAGAAGGAAAGCCGGTCGGGTTCACAGCGACATCTCTCGCCTCGCTTGCAGCGGTTCCTCCCCTGGCGACCTTCAATATGGCGATGATCGCCAGCGCCTGGCCGGCCATCATCGGCACCGACTGGGTAGCCATTCAGACCATGGGCGCTCGTACGCGTCACCTTGCGCAGCGCATGTCCGGAGATCACGACCTGCGCTTCGAGGGCGACCACTGGGCGCCCGGCCTGCATGGCCTGCCGATTCTCGAGGGGGTCACATCGTGGATGGTGGGGCGCATCGTCGAGCGCTTCCCGGTGGCAAACAGTGCCGTCGTCGTGGTGCAGATCGAAGACGGCGCACTCGGTGAGCCGGATGCCGCTCTCCTCTACCACGAGCGCACCTATCTGAAGCCGGGCGACGCCGTATAGTCCACGTGGGCCGGTCGGGTTGGGCGCGGTCAGGCCGCTGGGCCCGACACATGCTGGGCCCGATCGACTCCGGTCCCGCATCTGCTCGGCCTGGCAGTCCCGTTGGTCCGAAATGGAGGACGCTGCGTGACGGATGGGGTTGATGCACCCCATCTGTCACTGCAGTCACATCAGTTCCTGCATTTCGTGCACGAACCGACGTCTCGTACGGATTAGAGCCCCGAACAGATTAGAGCCCCACACGAATCACGCCGCAGTCGGATTCAGCCTCACAAGGAGGAGGGACTCAGAGGGATCCGCAGCGTTGGGACGTGGCAGCACCGGCATGGCAGCACCCTGACTTTCGGAGCAGCTATCCGATGGGCCGTCCGGGCTGCTGAGACCGGGATGATTCCGCCTCGGCCCACGGGGAACTCGAAGTCTACGAAGACGCTCCCGGAACCCGTGTCGTCTCGCTCGAGACCTCCAGGGTCGTCACGATTGCCCTCTCGGTTCCAAGCTGGATCGGAGGTGCCTCAGGTACCGTACGCGCATCGTCAGCAGGCGCCGCCAGCATGTCCAGAATCCGCATAAGCCCCCACGCCGACGCACGGCGTGTCCCTAATCGATCAACCGAGTCGCCGGTGAGGTTGGACCGGTACGCCACGTGGGTCGACCCTGACCCTGCAATACTGACGCTCAGACCACGCAGTTTGGACCGAGAAGGGACTTGAGTTCGCCGTACAGATCGGCGTTGACCGAGACCGGGAACGGGATCTCGAACACGCGAGCGGTTTCCCCCTTGACGAGTTTGAGCCGCACTTCGGTGTCGCCCGAGTGCCGGATCAAAACGTCATTGAGCTGCGTCACCACATCCGTCGTCGCCCTGAATTCCGGCATCGAGATCGTGAGCGGTCCGGCGCCGAGGCTTTGGCCGAGATCGGGCGTGAACATGCTCGAGGCGTGCAAATTCATGCCGTCGTCCCGGGTGCTCACGCGGCCGCGAACAACCACGATCGCATCATTCGTGAGGGCGGGCGAAAACTCCTGATAGGCCTTGCCGAGGAACATCACGGTGATCTCCCCCGCAAAGTCCTCCACGGTGATAATTCCGTACTGGTTGCCGGAATTGCGCGCAGTGCGGTGCTGAACCGATGTAATCAGGCCGGCGATCGTCACATGCTCCCCGTCACCGGCGACCTCGCCGCCCAGCACCTCGGTGATGCTGTTGCCGGCGTGCTTGGCGAGCTGCAGTTCGAGTCCGGCAAGCGGATGATCAGACACATAGAGTCCGAGCATCTCGCGCTCGAAAGCGAGCTTGTCGCGCTTCGACCACTCCGGGCGGTCGGGAACCTGATTCACGGCCTGCGGCTCGTCCCAGAGGCTGTCGAAGTCGAAACCGACCTGGCCATTCGCCTCGGCGCGCTTGTCGCTCACCGCGGAGTCGATCGCATCCTCATGGATCTCCAGCAGTGCCCGACGGGTCGCCCTGGTCGAATCGAACGCGCCCGACTTGATGAGCGACTCGACGGTGCGCTTGTTCGCCACCTGGATCGGCACTTTGCGCAGGAAATCGTGGAAGGACTCGAAGCGGCCCTTTTCGTCTCGAGATTTGGCGATCGCCTCGACAACATTCGAGCCAACATTGCGAATCGCGCCAAGACCGAAGCGGATGTCGCCGATACCGACCTCACTGGAAACTGCGCTGAAGTCACCGCTCGACTCGTTGACGTCCGGCGCCAGTACCCGGATTCCCATTCGTCGACACTCGCTCAGGTACATGCCGAGCTTGTCCTTGGAGTCCCCAACGCTGGTCAGCAGGGCCGCCATGTATTCGGCGGGATGGTTGGCCTTGAGATAGGCCGTCCAGTAGCTCAGAACGCCATAGCCGGCACTGTGGGCCTTGTTGAAGGCGTAGTCGGCGAAGGGCATCAGGGTGTCCCACAGCACCTTCACGGCCTGTGCGCTGTAGCCGTTACCGGTCATTCCGGCCTCGAAGTCGGCGTATTGCTTATCGAGCTCCGACTTCTTCTTTTTGCCCATCGCCCGCCGCAGCACGTCGGCCTGCCCGAGCGTGAATCCGGCCACCTTCTGCGCAACCGACATCACCTGCTCCTGGTAGACGATGAGACCGTAGGTGATACCGAGGCTTTCGCGCAGCGGCTCCGCAAGCTCCGGATGAATCGCCTCGATGCTCTGCAGCCCGTTCTTGCGTAGGGCGTAGTTCGTATGCGAATTCATACCCATCGGGCCCGGGCGATAGAGCGCGATGACGGCGGAGATATCTTCGAAGTTGGTCGGCTTGAGCTGCTTGAGAAGAGAACGCATTGGTCCACCATCGAGCTGAAATACTCCGAGAGTGTCCCCTCGCGCCAACAGGTCGTAGGTCTTCTGGTCGGCGTCGAGGTCGAGGTCTTCGATCACGAGTGTGCTACCCGTGTTCCTTTTGATCATCCGTAGCGCATCTTCGATCACCGTGAGGTTTCGAAGCCCGAGGAAGTCCATCTTGATGAGGCCGAGCGACTCAAGCGGTGGCTGGTCGAACTGGGTGATGATGGCACCGTCGTCCTCGCGCTTCATGATCGGAAGCACGTCGATGAGTGGTTCCGCCGACAGAATCACTCCAGCGGCGTGCACGCCCCACTGTCGCTTGAGGTTCTCGATACCTCGCGCGGTTTCGAAGACCGTCGCGGCATCCCGATCCGTCTCGAGCACCGCACGGAAATCAGCGGCCTCCTTCCAACGCGGAGCGGACTTGTCGAGGACCTCGCTCAGCGTGATGTCCTTGCCCATAATCGTCGGCGGCATCGCCTTCGTGAGCTTCTCGCCCACCGAGTAGGGCATTCCCAGCACGCGGGCCGAGTCCTTGAGCGCCTGTTTCGCCTTGATCGTGCCGTAGGTCACGATCTGGGCAACCCGGTCGTCCCCGTACTTTTCGGTGACATAGCGGATGACCTCGCCGCGCCGACGATCATCGAAATCGACGTCGACGTCGGGCATTGACACACGCTCCGGATTCAAGAAACGCTCAAAGATGAGGCCGTGTGCCAGGGGGTCGAGTTCGGTGATCCCCATGGCATAGGAGGCCATCGAACCGGCGGCGGATCCACGACCCGGCCCGACGCGGATACCCTGCGCCTTCGCCCAGCTGATGAAGTCAGCGACGACGAGGAAGTAGCCGGGGAATCCCATCTGCTTGATGACGTCGACCTCGTACTTCGCCTGTGCAAGATGCGCTTCAGTTGGCACGTTATGGAAGCGCCGCAGCATGCCCGCATTGACCTCTTTCTCAAACCAGGTGGCCTCCGTCTCGCCTTCGGGCACCGGGAAGCGGGGCATCAGATTGCGATGTTCGAACGACACATCGCAGCGCTCGGCTATCAGCAGAGTGTTGTCGCAAGCCTCAGGGTGATCGCGGAACAGGTGCCGCATCTCTGCCGCCGATTTGAGATAGAACTCGTTGGAGTCGAACTTAAACCGGTTGGGATCATCGAGGGTAGAGGCGGACTGCACACATAACAACGCGGCGTGGGCTGTCGAGTCATGGGCGTGCGTGTAGTGCAGATCGTTCGTGGCGAGCAGAGGCAGGTGGAGGTCTTTCGCGAGGCGAAACAGATCTTCCATCGTTCGGCGCTCGATATCGATGCCATGGTCCATTACCTCGGCAAAGAAATTACCCTCCCCGAAGATGTCCCGGAAGTCGGCCGCGGCTTTTCGTGCCTCGTCGTACTGGCCGAGCCTCAAGCGGGTCTGCACCTCGCCGCCCACGCAGCCAGTCGTGGCGATGATGCCCGAGCCGTAGCGGCTGAGCAGCTCGCGATCCATCCGGGGCTTGAAGTAGTACCCCTCGATCGACGCGAGAGACGAAAGGCGGAATAGGTTGTGCATGCCCTCGTTGTTCTCTGAGAGCAGAGTCATATGGGTGTACGACCCGGAGCCGCCGACGTCATCCTGATTCTGGTGGTTTGCGCCCCACTTCACTCTGGTGCGATCCTGGCGAGCGGTGCCGGGCGTGATGTACGCCTCTGTGCCGATGATCGGTTTCACCCCATTAGCGGTGGCCTGCTTCCAGAAGTCGTAGGCACCGAACATGTTTCCATGGTCGGTCATTGCAATCGCCGGCATCTCCTGCTCGGCGGCGGCCTCCATCAGCGGGCCGATTCGAGCTGCGCCATCGAGCATCGAGTATTCGCTGTGCACGTGCAGGTGCACGAATGAATCGTTGCTTGGAGGCAATGCTTTCCTTTACTTCACCGTAGGCGGGTCTACAGCTTAAGCCTCGGTCAGTCCCCGCGGAGCACGTCGAGCGCGTGTTTTAGGTCGACAGGATACTCGCTGGAAAAGAGCACCCGCTCCCGCGTTCCCGGATGCGTGAACCCGAGCTGTTTCGCGTGTAACCACTGTCGGGTGAGGCCGAGCCGCGCCGTGATCGTGGGGTCTGCTCCATACATCGCGTCCCCAATGCAAGGATGCCGCTGGGCAGCCATATGCACCCTGATCTGGTGCGTGCGGCCGGTCTCAAGGTGTACTTCGAGCAGTGAAGCACTGGGGAACGCCTCGAGCGTCTCGTAGTGCGTCACGGAGTTCTTACCGTCGGAGGTGACCGCAAACTTCCAGCTTGACGACGGATGACGTCCGATCGGCGCGTCGATCGTGCCGGACAGTGGATCCGGATGCCCCTGCACGACCGCGTGATAGATCTTCTCGACCTCACGATCGTGAAACTGTCGCTTGAGCTCGGTGTAGGCGCGTTCGCTCTTCGCCACGACCATCAGCCCGCTCGTGCCGGCATCGAGGCGATGCACGATTCCGGCTCGCTCTGCCGCCCCCGACGTGGAGACGCGGAATCCCGCACCCGCGAGGGCGCCGAGCACGGTCGGCCCGGTCCACCCGACCGAGGGATGCGCAGCCACTCCCACCGGTTTGTCGACCACCACGATGTCGTCATCGTCGTAGACGATACCGAGATCGGGCACGATGACCGGCTCTATCGAGGGGGCAACCCTCGGCTGCCAGGTCACCTCGAGCCAGCTCTCGGCACGCAGCCGATCCGACTTGCCGAGTGTCACTCCGTCGACGTTCACTCCCCCGGCTTCCGCCACCTCGGCGGCAAAACTACGCGAGAAGCCCATGAGCTTTGCAAGGGCCGCGTCGACACGCTCCCCCGCAAGCCCGTCCGGTACCGGAAGACTGCGTGATTCCATTGCGGTGCCTACTTGGTGTCGGTTCTGCTGATCGGGTGTTCCGCCTCAGTGGGAACATCGACCCCGCCCGCGGCGTGGCGTTCGGAGGTTCGGCGGCCATCGAGTCCGACTCCCCTGATGGTCAACAGGATGAATAGTCCCATGCTCGCGACGATAAACGAGTCCGCGATGTTGAAGATGGCGGGAAAGCCCTGCACCAGGATGAAGTCGATGACGTGCCCGACCCCGAAGCCGGGTTCCCGGAACAACCGATCCGTGAGGTTTCCGGTCGTGCCGCCCAGCAACATGCCAAACAGCACTGCCCACGCCACCGAACGGATTCGTCGAGCGAAACCGACGATGAAAATGGTGACCGCGGAAGCCGCGATGGAGAAGATCCAAGTTGATCCGCTTGCAATGGAAAAAGCTGCACCCGAATTTCTTACGAAATGAAATTGGAGGATCTGTCCGATGGCCTTCACCTGCTCTCCCTCCGTCAGGCTACTGACGATGAAGAATTTAGTGACCTGATCCAAGAGATAGACGACTACCGCGACGAGAGCCAGCGCGATCAGCGCCCTGACGCTGACCGTCGAGCCGCTGCCCTTCGACGTGGGGGGCTTCGCCTGCGGCTCAGTTGCCGCCAAAGCCCGTGAAAGTGGCGGACGGCGAGCTCGACACGCTATCAGAACCCCGGAGGTCGTACGACCCGCTGGTTGCGGGAACGTTCTCGAACGGGGGAGCCGACTCCGAAGCCGCAGAGGCGGGAGACGGCGCCTTAGGCGGCGCCGAAGCGGGCTCGGTGGCGTCGAGCTCTTTGAGCTGTCCCTCGATGTAGCCCTTGAGCTTGAGGCGATACTCGCGCTCGAAGGTGCGTAGTTCATTGATCTGGTGCTCGACCGTGGTCTTTTGCTGCTCGAGAGCAGCCTTTTCTGCGTCGAGCTGAGAGATCTGCGAACGCTGGGCGGCTTCGGCTTCGCTCACGACACGCGCGGCGGTGGCATGCCCTTCGGCGATGAGCGCGTCGCGCTTCTCGATGCCCTCGCGGACATGTTCCTCATGGAGCTTGCGCGCCAACTGCAGCAGGTTGTTGGTGCTGCCGGAGTCGATGGCGTTCTGGTCGGGCGATGAGTAAGCGATCGGAACCGGTACAGGAGCCGGCACGGGGGCTGGCAGGAGCTCGACAGGAGCCACCACGGGCGGCTCGCCGAAACGGGGCTGTCCTTGCGCGGTGAGCTGGCCTTGCCCCACCGCGGCGGGAGGTGCCTCGGAGAGAACTTTGGGAGATTCGACGAGACGCCGGCGAAGCTCCTCGTTGTCTTGGTTGAGTCGACGGAGCTCCACGACAACCTCGTCTAGGAAGTCATCAACCTCATCCTGGTCATACCCCTCGCGGAATTTGGTCGGCTGGAATCGCTTGTTGACTACATCTTCAGGCGTAAGTGCCATGGGTGCCACCTCAAAAAACTCATCTGGTACAGCGCTAAGTACAGTCCGCTAACGCTAGCAAACCGGTGACTTCATCGGGACCTGCGACCCCGTGATGTTCGACCACGATCCCACAGTACACAGAGCGGCCCGCGCTTTTACGGTAATCGGCGTGCCGCAGCCCGATTGGGTGCCGTCAGAATTGTGAGACCCTGAGCGCGGATGCGACCGACAACAGGATCAGCGTGACGATCATCACGATGCTCCACGCGAAATCCAGCGCGAAGCCACCAATACGAATCGTGGGGATCACTCGCCGCACGAGTTTAATCGGCGGGTCAGTGAGAGCGAAAACAAACTCGGAGACCACCAGTCCGAAGCCGCGCGGACGCCATCCTCGAGAGAAATTACCCACGAGATCAAGGATGAAGCGTCCCCAGAGTACGAAGAAATAGAGCAACAACAGGAAGTACGCAATGCTGGCCGGGATGGCAAGAGGATTTGAAGTCACTTTGTCAGACTAGGCCGAGGAGGACGCCACGAAATACCGCGACGACGTTGATCACTCTGAAGCGAGCGGCGATTCTCGAAACCTAACTAACCCGCTGAGAACCGAACGAACACGCTTAACAGACCAGACATGCCTAACAGATCAGAAACGCTTGACAGACCAGACCAGACCCGGTCAGGACTGGGCGAAGAACGAGGCGTCGACTTCTGGGTCCACAGTGGCCTGGTCACCACTGACTGCAACGTGGGCGGGCGACAACAAAAAAACCTTGCTCGTGACGCGTTCGATCTTGCCGTAGAGGCCTTGAGAGAGACCGCTTGCGAAGTCGATGAGGCGCCGTGCGTCCGGCTCGCTCATCTGAGAGAGGTTGATGATCACCGGGATACCGTCGCGGAAAGCCTCTGCGATGGCCTGGGCGTCTTTGTACTGGCGAGGGTGGACGGTGAGAATCTCATTCATATCAGCGTGGGAGGCATTCTTTTGCGATGGTGCACGACGAAGCGGGGTGACGGGGGCGCGGTTGCCGGTTGCCTGCGGCGCCAGATGCGACTCTCGGGCCTCACGAGCCTCACGGGCGACCGGAGCCGGAGAGGCGGGAGCAGTCTCCTCGTAGTTAAACTCCTCGTCGGCAAGACCAAGGTAGACCATAGTCTTGCGAAGTGGATTAGCCATTACGTGCCTCCTGTGATGGAACTGATGGGTTCAGATTAACCGGCGGTCGGGCGGTTTCCCGTGATTGCGGAACCAATCCGCAGGTGTGTCGCGCCCTCGAGAATGGCCTCGCGATAGTCGCCCGACATCCCGGTGGAAATGTATAGCGCGCCAGGCGCGAGCCGCTGTATCCGCTCGGATGCCTCCCGCACCCGCACGAACGCGGGTCGGGGCTCCTCGCCTACCGGGGCGACCGCCATCACCCCGAGGAGTTCGAGTCCCGGTGTCGCGAGCACGAGTTCGGTGGTGCGCTCCAGGTCGGCGTCCAGCACGCCCCCGCGGC
>Ga0209100_1002602_pt1 | contig 10991 bp, 9 predicted proteins | sample lystaG_FD_185480 | JGI IMG/M metagenome (GOLD analysis project Ga0209100, IMG submission 185480) | Glacier valley bacterial and archeal communities from Borup Fiord, Nunavut, Canada, to study Microbial Dark Matter (Phase II) -... | ecosystem: Environmental > Aquatic > Freshwater > Ice > Glacier ...
TGGACCTGCTGGATCTCAGCCAGGTTGCGGTGATCCACACGTTGCACGAGATGCTGGCCCAGAACGCGAATCCTCCGACCAACGTGCTTGAACTTGTCGCAACGCTCAACGAGACGGTTCCGAAGTTTGCAGCCGAGCTCACGGCGCTGATGCGGTAGTCGTACCTCCGCGACGGACGCCCGAGAAGGGTCTGTTGCACCAGTAGGTGACACGTGGACTGGCAACCCGGCTTGTCGTTAATCCACCCCCTAGGCGGTGTGCACAGCGGTGCACCCTTGGAAGTGACCGCGCGCAGCCCTCTCCCGGAAGTAGGGACCGGCACACCACAGGGAGCAACTCGTCAATACAACCCCGAAACCTTGGTACGTGGTTGTGCGCCACGGGTACAGTCGTGAGCGGCTTTACCGAACCCTATGGAGGAACGATGGGCGAGCGCGGCGCGTTCGAGGGTGAGTTTCACGGGACCTGGTGGGTCGCCGGACGTCCGGAAGACAAGGTCGGGGGCGTCTTGCGGCTGTCACCGGGCGAAGTTGGCGACCTTCGGCTCTACGGCACGTTCGAATCTGTGGCGACCGGTGAACAAGTCCGCATTCTCGGCACCTGCGTTGAGCACGGCGCGATAACCCTTGAGAATGCCGTGCACGAAGGTCGCTCATTCCGCCAGCCGGACTACGTCTACTCCACTTTCAGGGTTGCGGGCGCGCTGGTCGGCGCTCACCTGAACGACCCGTCTGCGGCGCGCTTCGGCTCCGCGATATTCCAGTTCGCGTCGCTTGGGTCTTGGTTGAGGCTTCCGTATCCGGACAGCGGTTTCCCGGACGAAGGCGCGGGAGAGGCCGCCCGACACTCCATGGCGTTGGAACCGCCGAGTGTCCTGACGGCCGTGGTGCCTGGCTTGGGCCGGGTCGAGGTGGGTGCGTGGCCGAACGCCTCCTGGGAGCAGGGTCGAGGTGAACTCTCGTTGCACCCGTACGTTCTCATCGAGTTCGAGAAGTCCCAGACACTGGCCGAGATATGGGAGTGCAGTCTTTCGCCGCTCATGTTCTTCATGTCGCTGGCGACGGGGTCGCCCGAGAAGCTCGTAAGCGCGCACCTTGTGCTCGAGGGCGACTCGCGCGAGGACCAGATTCGGTGGCTCGACTGGAACTGGCTCGCAAAACGCTCTGATGAGGTAGGCGGCGCGATGGGCAATCCTTTCATCTCATACGCCGACGTCGAGCGACGGTTCTCGGACGTGTTGACCCGGTGGTTCCGTCTGGTTGCCGAAACCCGCTCGCCGATCGAGTCGTACTTCGCGGCGCAATTGCCGCTGGTGGGCTTCTTCGATGACGTCTTTTCGCGAGTGGTCGGGGCGATGGAGACGTGGCATCGGACGATGCATGACTGGAAACCGTTGCCCAAGGAGGAGTTCAAGAGGGTAATTGGGTCGGTGAAGAGCGTGCTCACTCCCGCGGAGTGGAACGTGGTTGCGGACCGAGTCTCATATGCGAACCAACCTACGTTGAGGGAGCGACTCAATGACCTGACGGGGCGTGCTGGTTCGGAGTTGGAAGGGGCAGTCATGAGCCTGCCCGATTTCACCGGACGCGTTGTGCGGTCACGGAATGGACTTGCGCACGACTCAGCGATTGGTGAGAACTTCAATCATGTTCAGATCCCCCTCGCGCTGGAGCTTCTCCGACTCTTGTTTGACGCGGTATTGGCGCGCGAACTGGGCTTCAGCGAAGTAGAAGTTGCGGAGATGATCAAGAGGTCGCGTCGCTTCGCGCGGCTGGTCGGGCCCGACAGCGCATTGCGCGGGGATGCCAGCCGGTCTTGACTTGAATAGGCAACATAACTCGTAAGGGGTTTGGGGCCTGTCGTCTCAACGTCGGGTGGGTCCTGTGGGTACGGCTTGAGGACGGGTTGGGCAGTGATGCCTCCCGCCAGCGGCGGCAGCCGCGCGGGACGGCGCACGCCCACCTGCCTCACTGGTTCCTCTGCACCCTGAGCATCGCACCGGGCCATCTATTCGATCCCGGAGGCCCAAGCACGGGAGAGTTGCCAGTCAACGCGGCCACGAAGCTTCACCCGGCCCCGTACAGGTGCGGTGAGCACCTTCGCCAAGACCAACGAAACTCGCGGGTTGACGGGCGGCACGAGGGTGCGACGCTGAAGGATCGGATGGACGGCCCCACCCACGCCCGGGACCCAACTGGGCCACCGAACGACGGTCAATTCTGAACGGGTGTATTAACGACAGGCGGGCAACCCGGCCTGTGTCTACCCCCCAATAGCGCTCATCGGCCGACTGGGCTGCACAAAGCTCGGGTCGTCGATCCCGTGCCCAGGCCGCTTACGCGACACACACGCGATCATCGCCTCGGCCAGCCGCTCGTCATCGGCCCCCGAACGGATCAGCGTCCGCAGGTCCGATTCCTCGTGAGCGAACAGGCAGTTGCGGAACTGGCCGTCGGCGGTCAGCCGCACCCGGTCGCAGCGGTCGCAGAACGTGCGCGTCACCGAGGCGATCACGCCCACCGTCGCGTCGGTGCCGTCGATGCGGAACGTCTCCGCGGGCGCCGAGCCGTCGTGACCTAGCGCCTCCAGCGAAAACCGCGTAGAGACGGCCGCTAAAATCTCCTCCGCCGTCACCATCTCCTCGCGCCGCCACGTGTGCCCGCCGTCGAGCGGCATGTGCTCGATGAACCGCATCTGCAGCCCCCGCTCGACCGCAAACTCGACCAGGTCCGCCACTTCGTCATCGTTCACTCCGCGCATGATGAGCGCGTTGAGCTTGATGGGGGAGAAGCCCACCACACGGGCGGCCTCGATGCCCGCGAGAGTGTCCGCGAGCCTGTCCCGCCGCGTGAGGTCGATGAACCTGGCGCGCTGCAAGGTGTCGATCGAGATGTTCACGCGGTCCAGGCCCGCGTCGCGCAGGGGCGCAGCCAACGACGGCAGGCGCAGGGCGTTGGTGGTGAGCGACAAATCCAGGGCCCCGTCGGGCGTCTCGATGGCGGCGAGCGCCCGCACCACGTCCACCACGTCGGGTCGCAGCAGCGGCTCGCCGCCCGTGAGTCGCACCTCGCGTACGCCTAACCCCACGGCGATGCGCGCCAGGCGCACCAGCTCCTCGGTGGTCAACAGCGTCGATCCCGCAAGCCACGGCACCCCGTCAGCGGGCATGCAATACGTGCAGCGCAGCGAGCAGCGGTCAGTAAGCGAGATGCGCAGGTCGCGGTGCACGCGCCCGAACGAGTCCACGAGCGTGCCCGTCATGAGATCCCCACCCAGGTGTGGCTGCCGTCGGCCAGAATCTCCTTCTTCCACACGGGAAGCTCCGCCTTGATGTGTTCCACGAGCGCGCCCAGAGTGTCCAGCGACTCCCGCCGATGCGCGCTCGCGACCGCGGCCACGAGCGCCGCCTCGCCCACGCCAAGCCGGCCGACGCGGTGGGTCACGGCGATCGCGACGTCGGGCCCGTCGTGGCTGGCACAGATGGATGCGAGCACCTGGGGAGCGTCTGGGTGCGCCGAGTATTCGAGCGCGGTGACCTCACCCTCGACGGATGGGTCATGGTCGCGCACCACGCCAAGGAAGGTCGCGACCGCTCCGTAGCGAGAGCCGATGACCGCCGCCACGTGGGTGTCGAGGCTGGCGGCGGTATCCGAGACTTGGGCGAGCGCGATCAATGGTCGCCCCCGTCGAGCTGAAGCATCAGGTGGGGAAGCAGTGGCAACACCACGGCGAGGCCGTCGTCGACCCCACCGCGCGACCCTGGAAGGTTGACGAGGAAGCTGGGCGTCGGTCCGGCCGTGATGCCCGCGAGGCCTCGCGAGAGTGCGGCCGCAGGTGCCGCGTGGGCCCCACGGGCTCGAATCTGTTCGGGAATGCCGGGGAGGTCCTTGGCGATCACAGGGCGCGTGCCCTCGGGCGTGAGGTCCCTCGGGGCCACCCCCGTGCCTCCCGTGGTGATGATGACCCGCGCGCCGGTGGCGATCGCGCCCCTGACGGCCGACTCGACCGACATCTCGCCGTCGGCGACCAGCATCGGCGTCACCTCGAAGCCGGCGGTCTCGAGCGCCGCGACGATGATCGGGCCGTGCGCGTCGGGGCGTTCTCCGCGCGCGCTTCGGTCCGACACGGTGATGACAGCCGCGCGTAGGCCTTCCGGGGACAAGGTCATGTGCCGATCCTAGGTGGCGTCGCTCAACGCAGGTGCAGTCGGCATGCGCCCACCTCGGAGAACGGGGTCAGCCTGGTGCGGGAGACGTCGGCGCCGTGCGCCCGCATCAGCCCGCGCGCGAGCCCAAAGTGAACGCCGCAGACGACGGTGGGCTCGGCCTGCGCCACATCGAGAAGCGGGCACCTGGTCAGCGCGACGGAGTCGCCGTCCTCGGCGAGTTCCGGCGCGAAGCCCATCTCGTCAAAGGCCTTGATGATGTGGATCTCGATGGGCTGTTTGGTGGATGCGGGGTCAGTCGCTTTCAGATCGGCGGCCGCGAGATCGGCGCCCCAGCGCTCGCCCACGGCAATCGCGTCGGCCTCCGGGTTCTCACTCGTGGCGCCGATGTGTCGGGCGAGCGCCCCTGCGAGGCCTACGTACTCGCGCACGCGGGCATCGGGCTCCACCTGCTGGGTGAGGGCGCGGTAGGAGAAGGCGGGCCTGCCCCTCCCGGCGCCCTGTCCTGCGGTGCGTTCAACCAGGCTGCGCTCGGCCAGACCGTCGAGGTGATTGCGTGCCGTGTTCTCGTGCAAGCCGAGGTCTCGCGCGACGTCGGCAGCCGACACGGTGGCCCCGGAACGCTGGAGCGCCTCGAGCACCTTGGCGCGCGCGGGGGACAGCGGTGAGCGCTCGGGATCGAAGCGGGAGGGCGATGGTCCCACGCGATCTGGATTTTCCATGTAGTACAGTGTAGTAAATAAACTCTGCCGCCGCGTCGTACCCGCAAAGGAACCCATATGTCCTCTTCAACACCCGAAAACCTGCTCGACGGCGCGGCTGCCAACACTGCCGAACAGGGCGGCTGCGGCGGCCACTGCACGTGCGGAGAGAACGCCGTAGAGGCGCCGGAACTCGACGCCAGGCTCCTGCCGCCGGCGATCCGTCACTCCGCCATCTTTGGCGCGCTGAGCTCGGTGGCGCAAGGCGCTTCGATGGTGCTGATCGCCCCTCACGCGCCCGTGCCGCTGCTCAACCAGCTCGAGGCGGCGGAGCCCGGTGTGTGGACGTACACCATCACCGAGGCGGGGCCCGAGGAGTTTCGCGTCCTCCTCACCCGCGCGGCGTAATTTCCGAACCGCGTAACTCCTAGATCGCCGCGCGTTGGCGTTTCCGGGGTGCTTAGTCGCGCCTGGTGGGCTCCCAGCCCCGTCGCGCGACCCTGCTTCCCGTGCTGTGCGGCGTCTTGGTGCGGTACACGACGTAGGGCCGCACCACGTACTGAAGCGGCGCGCTAAACACGTGCACCAGGCGAGTGAAGGGCCACACGCTGAACAGCAGAAGGCCCGCGACTACGTGGAGTTGGAAGATCAGGGGCGCGGCGGCCATGTGCTCTGGCTGGGGCTGGAACATCAGGATCGACCGTGCCCAGACGGACACGTCCTCCCTGTAGTTGTGCCCCGAGCCCAGCAGGCCCGACGCGAACCACGAAGCGCTGATGCCCAGCGTCACCGCGCTCGCCAGAAAGATGTACATGACCTTGTCGTTGGTCGTGGTGCGTTGGAAGACGCGGGCATTGCTGCGGCGCCTGTAGATGAGCAGCGCCATGCCGATGACGGTGGCGGCGCCCGCTACCAGGCTCAGAGGCATCGTCGCCGAGTGATAGACGTGCTCCTTAACGCCCCATGCCTCGGTCCAGGATTCCGGGATGAGGAGTCCCAAGAAGTGGCCGCCGATCACGGCGAGCGCGCCAAAGTGGAACAGGGGGCTCGCGATGCGCATGATCCGGGTCTCGTACAACTGGCTCGAACGCGTCGTCCACCCGAACTTGTCATAGCGGTACCGCCAAATGAGACCCACGGTGAGGGTCGCTGCGGCGACGTAGGGGAACACCACCCACAGCAGCAAGTTGGCGTTCGAGGGCGTGCCCGCCTCGATGGCTGCGATCGCTAGCGTGGTCATCTACGTCCTCCGATGTCAACGGTGGCTGCGGCCGGGGGGAACGGGTCGAGCCCCACGGTCTCAACGGGGGGGCCACTCTTCGCGAGCGAGGCCATGCGTTCGGCGATTTCGGGTGTCATCCCTGGCAGTGTGGCCAAGACGGCGTCGAGCACGTGAACATATGGTGAGTCGAGGTGGTCGAGAGCCTCGCGAAGCAGGCCGATCGCCACTCGGTGTTCGACCAGCAGGGCATCGCCCGTCAGCGCGTTGCCGATCGCCGCGAATTCCAGCACCACGGCCAAGTGGTCCGGCAGTTCGGCGTCGCCCACGTCGAATCCACTCGCGAGGTACGCCTGCTTGAAACGGACGATCGCGAACCCACGGTTGCGGGTGTCGCCGTCGGTCCAGTACGTCAGATAGGGGCACGCCTTGCGCTTGAGGTCGAACGTCGCGACGTAATCGCGTTGCGCGTCGAGGAGTGGCACCTCCTCGAGGTACGCAAGGAACTGTCTTAGCGCGGTGCGCACCTTGGGAGACGACGCCTCGACCACCTGGGTAATCTCGGGCAACCGTTCGACAAGGGCGTCGTCCGGGTACCACAGCAGCCATGACGCGGCCAGTCGTGCGGCGGCGGTCGCTTCACTCATCGCGGGCCCTCACCTTCGGCATTCCGAGGGGCACTCCCGTGCCGTTCCAGTGGGGCAGGTTGAGATCGGGTGGACTCGTGGACGTCGCATCGGACCGTAGGTGGTCCCTGTCCTTGAGCGCGTGGAAGCTCTCGGCGGCGACCGGCTGTGGCCGCTTGATGTTCGCCGCAGGAGCGCCGCTAGGGAACTGGCCAACGCCGCCCACGCCGTCGAGCGAGCACGCGAGGTCCTCGAGTTCCTTGCCCACCTCGGCATGCGCGGCGGGGATCACGTAGCGGTCCTCGTACTTTGCGATCGCCAGCAGTCGGTAGAGCTCGAGCAGTGCGTCCTCGGTGAGGCCGACGCGCGCGGGAAGCTCGGGGCGGAGGGCGTTGCCGATGTTCTTGTCTCTCATGTAGGAGCGCATGACCGACAGCGTGTCGAGCGAACGAAGCACGGGGGCCGCGTCTCCCGCGGTGAAGAGCTCGGCGAGGTACTCGACCGGGATGCGCAGCGAGCGCAGCGCCCCGAAGAGGTTGTCGGCGTCCTCGGCGTCGTGGCCCGTTTCGCGCAGGGCGTCGACCACGGGGGAGAGCGGCGGGATGTACCAGACCATAGGCATCGTCCGGTATTCGGGGTGCAGCGGCAGCGCGACCCTGAACTCTTTGGCGAGGCGATAGACCGGAGACCTGCGAGCGGCCTCCATCCAGTCGTCGGGGATACCGTCGCGCTTCGCGTTTGCCTGGACCTCGGGGTCGTGTGGATCGAGGATGAGGTCGAGCTGGGCCTCGTACAGGTCCTTCTCGTCAGGCGTTGCTGCGGCCTTGGCGACCTTGTCCGCGTCGTAGAGGAACAGGCCCAGGTAGCGGAGGCGTCCCACGCACGTCTCGGAGCACACGGTGGGCTGGCCGGCCTCGATCCGCGGGTAGCACATCGTGCACTTCTCGGCCTTGCCGGTCGCGTGGTTGAAGAACACCTTCTTGTAGGGGCAGCCTGTGACGCACATGCGCCAGCCCCTGCACTGGTCCTGGTCGACAAGGACGATGCCGTCCTCGGCCCGCTTGTACATCGCGCCAGAGGGGCACGCGGCGACGCAGGCCGGGTTGAGGCAGTGTTCGCAAATGCGCGGCAGGTAGAACATGAAGGCCTGCTCGAACTCGAAGTTGACGCGGTCGTTCACATCCGACTTGATCTTCTTGATGATCGGATCCTTGTGGCCGTTCTCGGGAGCGCCGCCTAGGTCGTCGTCCCAGTTGGCCGACCACTGAATCTTCATAGGCTTGCCCGTGATGGTGGACCGCGGTTGGGCGACGGGGCTGTGCTCCTGGAGCGGGGCCGACAGCAGGTTGTCGTAGTCGTACGTCCACGGCTCGTAGTAGTCGCTCACGTCGGGCAGGTTGGGGTTGCTGAAGATGCTCGCGAGACGCTTGAGGCGCCCTCCCGAGCGCAGCTTGAGCTTGCCGCGCTTGTTGAGAACCCAGCCGCCCTTCCACTTTTCCTGATCCTGATACGTGCGCGGGTACCCCTGACCGGGGCGCGTCTCCACGTTGTTGAACCACGCGTACTCGACGCCGTCGCGGTTGGTCCACGCCTGCTTGCACGTGACCGAACACGTGTGGCAACCGATGCATTTGTCGAGGTTCATCACCATCCCGACTTGGGCCATGACCTTCACGAGTACCTCACCTCCTGAGAGCGGCGACGTATCACGGTGACCTCGTCTCGCTGGTTCCCCGTGGGGCCCAGGTAGTTGAAAGCGAACGACAGCTGGCCGTAGCCGCCCACCAGGTGCGTGGGTTTGATCATGAGGCGAGTGAGCGAGTTGTGGATGCCCCCTCGCTTGCCGGATTCCTCGGCAATTGGCACATCTACCAGGCGGTCCTTGGCGTGATACATGTACACGGTGCCTGCTGGCATGCGGTGAGACACGATCGCTCGCGCTACCACCACGCCGTTGCGGTTGTACGCCTCGATCCACTCGTTGTCCTTGACGCCGATGGTCTCCGCGTCCTCGACGCTCATCCAGATGTCTGGGCCGCCTCGAGACAGGGACAGCATGTATTGGTTGTCCTGGTAGTTCGAGTGAATCGACCACTTGGAGTGCGGAGTGAGGTAGCGCACCGTGACCTCGCGCCCCACCCCTGTGGACTGGTCGCCAAAGATGCGGTGCATGTTGAGCGGCGGCCTATACGTCGGCAGGTTTTCGCCAAGCTCGGTCATCCAGTCGTGGTCGAGGAAGAAGTGCTGGCGTCCGGTAAGGGTGTGCCAGGGCTTGAGGCGCTCGACGTTGATCGCGAAGGCCGTGTATCTGCGCCCGCCGTGCTCGCTCCCTGACCACTCGGGGCTGGTGATGACGGGAACGGGGCGGGCCTGGGTGTCCGCAAACGTGATGCGCTTGCCCTCGTTGTCGATCGCGAGGTCGGCGAGCTTTTGGCCCGTGCGCCTCTCAAGATCCCTGAAGCCCTCGACGGACACGCGTCCGTTGGTGGTGCCGGAAAGCGTCAGGATGGTCTCGCACGCGTGGACGGCGGTGACGAGCGATGGCCGCCCGGCCGCGGGGCCGCTCGGGATGACGCCGTTGATGCTGCCGAGCAGTTCCACCTCTGGCTTGGGGAACACCGCGACGCCCTTGGTGTTGGTGCCCAGCTTCTCGACCAGCGGGCCGAGCGACGACATCTTGTCCGCGAATTGCGCGTAGTCGCGCTCGACCAGAACGAACTTGGGCGCGGTCTTCCCCGGGATTAGGTCGATCTCGCCCGTCTTCCAGTCGCCGACGATTCCGCTGGGTAGTGCCATCGCGTCGGGGGTGTCGTGAAGCAAGGGCACGGCGACCAGGTCGGTGCGCTTGCCAAGGTGGCCCTCAGAGAGTTCGGTGACGGCCCTGGCGAGCTCCTGGAACGTGTCGTAATCGCTCTTGGTCTCCCACGGCGGGCTGATCGCGGGGGTGAAGGCGTGCACGAACGGGTGCATGTCCGTGCTCGAGAGGTCGTGCTTCTCGTACCAGGTGGCGGCAGGGAAGATCACGTCGCTGTACAGCCCCGTGGACGTCATCCGGTAGTCCATGCTCACCATCAGGTCGAGCTTGCCTTGGCCAGCCTCGCGCCACTTCACGTCGCGAGGGCGCGAGCCCTCGGGGGATTCCTCCGCCCTCACCGAGCTGTCCGCGCCAAGCAGGTGCTTCAGGAAGTACTCGTTGCCCTTGGAGGACGAGCCGATGAGGTTGGCGCGCCACACCGTGAGAACGCGCGGCCAGTTTCCCTCCGCCTCGGGATCCTCGACCGCGAAGTTCACCTCGCCCGACAGGAGCTTTTCCTTCATGTACTCGCCCGCGGTCTTGCCAGAGGCGACGATGTCGTCGCCCAGGTCGAGGCTGCTGCGGTCGAACGTGGGGTACGAGGGCATCCAGCCGGAGCGGGCCGACTGGGCGATCGTGTCGATCGACTTGAGGCCCTTGAACCTGCCCTCGCCGAGGGGGGACGCGAGCGCCTCCGGTCCCAAGCCGTCGTAGCGCCACTGGCCGGAGTTGACGTACCAAAACGCCGTGCCGATCATCTGGCGCGGCGGACGCATCCAGTCGAGGCCGAACGCGAGGGTCGCCCAGCCGGTGACGGGGCGGCACTTCTCCTGTCCCACATAGTGTGCCCAGCCGCCGCCGTTGACGCCTTGGCAGCCAGTGAGGGTGATGAGCGCGAGGAAGGTGCGGTACGTCTCGTCGGAGTGGAACCAGTGGTTGGTTCCCGCTCCAAGGATGATCATCGAGCGGCCGCCCGAATCCTCGGCGTTCTGCGCGAACTCGCGGCCGATGCGCTCCGCCATTGCGGCAGGCACGCCGGTGATGGCCTCCTGCCACGCCGGCGTGTACGGAGTCGGGTCGTCGTAGCCCGTCGGCCACTCGCCCGGAAGTCCGTCGCGGCCCACGCCGTACTGGGCGAGCATGAGGTCGAAGACCGTGGTGACCAGTCGTTTGCCGTTGACGGTCTCGAGCCGCGCGGCTGGCACGCCGCGGTGGTGCACGCCGCCGCCCTCGTTGACCTCTTGGCCGAGGTCGAAGCGGGGCAGCAGCAGCTCCGCGACCTCGGTGCCGCTGGCCTGATAGAACGAAAGTGCGGGCTCGACGCCCTCGAGGTCGAGGTTCCACTTGCCAACGCCCTCCTCGCCAAAGCGGTGCCCCAGCGAGCCGTTCGGCACGTGCGGAGCGCCCGTGGCGGAGTCGATCAACACGGTCTTGAACTGGGCATTCTCACTGGTATCACCAAGGTCGGAGGCGGTCACGAACTTGT
>Ga0209100_1002604_pt1 | contig 10987 bp, 13 predicted proteins | sample lystaG_FD_185480 | JGI IMG/M metagenome (GOLD analysis project Ga0209100, IMG submission 185480) | Glacier valley bacterial and archeal communities from Borup Fiord, Nunavut, Canada, to study Microbial Dark Matter (Phase II) -... | ecosystem: Environmental > Aquatic > Freshwater > Ice > Glacier ...
GGATGACGAGGCGTGGAGTGCGTTGGAAGTAGTTTATAAATCCGCGATCGCTCATCATGATCAGTGGATAGACTATCTCAAAGGTCTTGGCTCGTATCAAGATGCGGAGTTAGACCAGCGGTACAAGGCAAAATTGAATTCGTTGTTTAGTTAGCAGGTGAAGTGATGAGACCACCAGAGCCTTTTGAAATTGACCACTCCGTATATCCAGACGTTGACCAGTTAAGCGCTTCACTTGAGACGATAGAAGATCAGGCGGATTATATGGCGCGGGTGTGCGGAGCATGGGACTTTGGAGTAATCCCTACAGATGATACGTTTTGGCTATTTTCAGGCTGGCGTACCGTGTTTGACCGCTTTCCAATGTTGCATTCACCCGCTTACGCAGCCTTTAGGAGTCAGTTCGGATGGATAAAGCTTTCAGGAGGGTCAGTGCTTCAAGCAAACTTTGAGCGTATTGATAAGGATTAGAAGGGTGAGTCAATCAAGGGAAAGAGAGTGTAGGTATTAACGTTCAATAATTAAAAAGCATGACTCTCCTTAGCTACCCTCTTGATTGGATTAAACGCACACCAGGGGCAGACTTTACAAAGCTTTCTGTCCCAGCGAATGAAGGCGTTCACACCGGGGGATTGTTCCTATCGCCTCGAAATGAGGTTTGGAAGCCACTAGATGCCTTGCCCTATCCCAATGCTCCAATGCGGGTATCCACTCGTGAGGCAGAGGTGTTAGAGATGATGGCAGGTCAACCTAGTTTTCCTCGCAATTGGCGAGTTGAAACGGTCAATGAACGTCGTTATCTCGTGCGCCCTTTCTGTCAGGTGTTGGGACAGAGCATTCCGAAGGGAGACGTGACCCTAGATCAGGTGCTAACGATCGAGCAAGCAGTCCGTTCCCTCAATCAAAAGATGTGGGAAGTTCACGACTCAATTACAGCTGCAATCGACCTCCAGAGCCAAGAGGCATTCATTCTAGACTTGTCAGCAGCGCAACCCTACGGGAATGAGAATTCGCCCAGAATATTCAAAGCGGACGACACGTCAATGATGATGAAATTCTTGGAGGACATGGAGTTTCCCGAACTCGTTGAACTGAGAAAGCAAGCACGATCGCTGCTGCATGATGAGGAGTGGCTCGTTAAAAACTTACCTGAGTCGTATCAACACCTCTATCAATACGCCAAGGCAAGCCAAAGTCTTTGTGTTAAAGGAGAGTTGCATCAGGTAAGAGATGAAATCTGGGTGATCACAGAGCAGCCCCTGAGCGCAGAAGTAGTTGCGAAGAATGGACTAACGTGGGGCTGGAGTCCACTGCATTGAAGTTATGTGGGGAACATTGAAAACTGGAACAGTTCCCACCAAAACGGTCGCGTCACAGAAAGGAGAATGAGAGGAAATAAAGGGATTGGAGTGATCATTCAGTGAAAAAACATGAGCCTTCTGACCCAACCTCAATCCCTAATAAATGTACAGAACGCCCGACTTGCAGAACGCAGGGGATTTTCGGGACGTGTTGAAGAGATTCTTTCTGAACTGTTCCAGAACAGTCAACGGGCAGGAGCCACGAAAGTTGAAATCTTCAGCACTGACGCTACCCTTCGGATTGTGGACGACGGGCATGGCATTGATGGAATAGGCGGCTTCTGCAAACTGCTGTGTATGTACGAATCGGGTTACGGCGAAGAGATTCAGGTCAATCAGCAGCCAGTGGGAGTGGGACTCTACTCAATGTTTGCACACGAACAGGTGAGTAGAGTGACCATCCGCTCAGGTGGTCTTGAACTGACGATCGGGGACATGAACCGATGGTGGACTGATTTTAATTATTACAGTCAGTGGCAGCAGTGGCTCCAGAAGTGTGAAACCAGCGTTGGGTTTGAACTGGACATAGATTGCAAACCTGAGTTTGTCCAAGCAGTACAGACCATCTTGAGCCGCAAAAGCAGCGCTTCTGCAGCGATGCTTCAGAAACTAGATTCCCCAGCTTGGGGCTATGAAGGGATACTGGACGTGCAGATGAATGGCGTTGAAGTAGATACCAGCAGCCCCGTTCCTGGAAATGAAGCGACTACACTGCTTGAGGCGGTCTATCAAGGCAATAAACTGTCTATTTTCTATTACGAGCACTACTCCAAATGCCCAGGGTCAGTCAACTGGTATGGGCAGCTTATTTACTGCGACCCCGAACTCAGCCACTTTGGGTTTTGTCTCAAGGTGGTAGAAGGCAGTCCGGTCACGCCGATTAAACCCACCCGCAATACCCTAGTTGAAGACCAGAAGCTAGCAAACTTGCGGCAGTTCATCGTTGATGCGCTATTCGAGGCGCTGAGACAATCTGAGCAAACGCCGATGAGCGTAGGCATTCTATACAGTCTCGCTCAAGTTGATGCAAATCGGTTCATCAGAGAGAGTCCCTTCTTCCTGAGCAATGCGATTTTACCTTACGAGGGAACGGCACGGCGAGAGCTATGCGTGAAGATGCAGGCTTGTCTATATGCGATATTATATCAACCTGTTTTAGTCGGCTCAGAAGTGAGAATTGTTGACGGCAAAAGCCCATATGACGAAATCAGCGAAATGGCAACCTTTAGTCGGGGGTGCGGCGTAACGTTCCATCAATTAGTGATGGGAGATATCAGCAAACTGCATCAACAGACACTCTACTGGAAGCCAGGTCAGCCCCATGAAATTGCCAATCAGCGAGTCAATGAAGACTGGTTCTATGGTCGCGGGGAATGGGGTTTGGGCACAGGTGACCAACCACCTACAGTCTGGAGTCCTGTCACAGGAGATGTCCTGCTGTATGACGACTCAGATGGCTGCTACCCCACCGATATACACTGGCTGATTGGGTGTGATGACCCCATTGATTGCTTCAGCAGGGATGCGTGGATTACCTTTGACAACAGCGACAATGACAATCCTGATGCTTATGAACGTGACTATGGCATCTCGATTGACGCAATAGTGCGACTGATCATGGGCAATGCGATCAGCAGCCACTTTAGTCAAGACGACTTGGAGTCGTTTGCGATTAAGCAGACTGGACTAAAGAAAGTACGGGTGCAAAAAGTAGAGTGGAAGAACCGAAAAGGGAACGCCGCTCACAAGATTAAGATCGTAGGAGAGAGCAGCACTGGCAGTTTTGAGATTGAAGCAAGGCTCTACGATAGTATCTGAACCGATTTGCTTCACTAAACAAGTCAGAAACCAAGAAATCAAACCCACGCCTCAGACTCTGTTCTGGGGCATTTTTATAGGAGATTCATGCAAATCCAGTTCAAGTTTCTGCACTCGGTCGTCGAGCCACCAGTCGGGCGGCGCAAGAAGGAAAAGATCGTCCTGCATGAGGCAGAACACATGATCACGATTCGCGAGTTTACCCATGAGCAAGTCCCGATCGCGTGGATTGAAACAGTTAACAACCCACCTTTTGTCTATCCGCCAAAAGAGTCCGAAGTCAAAACTCACAGACGCAACTGGCGATGGTTTGAGCAGACACTATGGCTCCCAGAGGTGTTGGATGAACACTCGGTTAACCCTCTGCTTGAAGCTCCAGAAGAAGCGTATTCTTTCTATGTCGATGCAGAAGCAGTAAAGAGAGAGAAGTCGATGCCAGGCAGAGGAAACCCTTGTCAGAGTTTGACTGAGCGCATTAACCTTTTCGACGTATGGGAAGCTAAACACATTCTCGTGGATGGTCAACTGCACCGATCGACAGATAGAGAACCTCGATACTATTGCCGTTGGTATCGCGATAGGTTTGAGGCAGTTGCTAAATACGGCTATGGGCAGTACGAGAACAAGCGTGATTACTATCGCATCGACAACACCAAAGGGCTTGAAGGCAGCATCCGGGACAGTGCAGAAGAGGGCAGCAGGGAAATCGAGTGGACTGCGACTTATGAGATTATCACGCCCGAAGCTGTGAAGTTGCAGCCTCAAGTTGATGGTGATATTCAAGACGAGGAGCGCTATCAGCACGAATATCAGAAGTTTGAGTCGGCGTTAAGAAGCACCTTTTTGAAACCGTCGAACCAAGTTCGGGCACTCAAACAGAAGTTGGCAGAGTTGGAACCAGGTGAAGTTTAGGGTATGAAATCAGCCTCAAAAGTCCTGGTAGTTCGTTGGTTTACTCTGAAATCTATACCCTAAATCCAGAGAATTGACCAGACAACCCGCAAAGAGTAAGCCTCTTTTCAAACATTCCCAAAGATAGAGAGGGTAGAAAGTAAAAAACAAAAAAGGAATGGGGATCAGGGTGTTAACAGGAAAGATAGGAGAGTAATTGTGTCCAAACGTACTGTGAATGACTCAGCAGTTGAACCAACCAGTGACAACGCCAGCGAAACCTCAGTTGAAGTTCAAGAAACTCCAGTTGAAGTTCAGGCTCCAGTTGAAGGTCAGGAAGTTGAAGGTCAGGAAACTGAAACCGACGACGAAGCTGAAACCGAAGAGTCTGAAGAGTCTGAAGAGTCTGAAGAGTCTGAAGAGTCTGACGACGAAGAGTCCGACGAATAACTGAACGCTCTAACTCGTCACAACATTGGTAATAGCTGCACTCTCAGAAATGGGGGTGCAGTTTCTTTTTGAGCGCAATCAAGGTAAATGCTATCGCAACAAAGTGAAGAGAAATACCTTTAGGAGTTTCGAGAAATGGTTAAAGTAATAGCAAGTATCTGTCTTGCAGCACTTTGTTTAGGTCTGTTAGTTAGCGTAGATAGCGCACAAAACCATAGTGTGGTTGCCCATCGGGGTTCAGGACGAATAGAGAGTCGAGTGGGGAAGGCTTAGAGCAGAAGTTCGGGCAGGTAGCACAACTGGCGATGTGCAGGGCGTTAACTCCACAGGCGGTTCAATTCCGCTCTTCAATGGCGTCAGTGCAGTTGTCAGAAGCAGGTTCGATTCCTGCCTTGCCCACTTAGGTGCATCAATGGTTTAAGCATCAATGCGATTAGGTCTACGATGCCTGAACGCAGGGCATATCAGCAGAAAAAGGGCGCTTATGCTAGAAGTCTATTCACTCGAAACGAGGTGCGAAGTCGAACTTGCTTCTGGAGAGATGCTGGAGCTTTGCGAACCTATAGGCTATTACGCCAGTGTTGATAAAGCGATCGCGCAGTGCAGGTTATACGGTAAGGACAAGGACTTTGCCTGTGAATGGGATCTGACTTTGCCTTATCACTTTGCTGTTGTCAAGTGTAGGGTTGACCCAGAGATTGCAGCCACCTCTATTAGCCTGGTTACGAGATTCGATGCACAGGGAAAACCAATGCTGCGGTTAAAAGGGTAGGAATTGCTAGGCGCGAGTTTTATTGAAGCATCTAACGAAGCAGAACAGCGATTACTTATCAACTCAATCATGAACCTCAAGACCTGGGCAATCACTGCCCTTCTAGCCGCCACAATGACTGTGGGACTATCATCCAATCCAGCACAAGCAAACACTTCCGAAGTCGTGGTTAATCTCGCGCGGGAAGCGGCATTCGATGGCGACTACAAGGGAGCCAATAGCTACCTCCAAGACGCTTCAAGCAAAGCGGAGCGGCAGTGCGAGTTCGACTACATTGCAGACACTCGTCAAGCGCTTAACCAACTGTTCAAGAAGTATCCCAAGGGAGGCGACCCCGATGACCTGCGGGCTGACTACCAGCAGTTCAGAAAGCACGGCAACCCTTGCGTAAAACTAGGCTGGTCCTACTTCTAATCGGTAACCAATAACCGATAACCCATAGGCTCCATCAGGAGCTTATTGTTTTTGCAGGTTCACCGAGTCTGCATTTGAATTTCACTTAGTCTGCAATTATGAAGTCTGGAACGCCCGTAATCTCGTTCAAAAGGTTTCACTTAGTCCGCAAACCGGAACAGGCAAACGTGATTGAGATCGATGCTCCAGCGTTAAACGGGGCATTATTAGGGTGTCCCAATCAATCGAACCCTCATGACCATTCAGACTCTACTAGATGGCGTTAGCACTGAGGAACGCAATATATCGTTAGCGCAGAAACCCTTGCTTCTACTAACCTAAAAGAACTGCTGATCAGATTCAAGCGGGAATTTGAGTCGGGGCTGTCAGCAGTGCGTCAAGGAATTAGACATATCGAAGAGACTGTCGAAAGAGAAAGATGAAGCAGGGTGGCGCGCCTCAATTAAAGTTTAGGGTACGAAAATAGGCTGAAACGCCCTTAAAATCAAGGGATTTGTCCTCAAAAACGCACCCTAAATCAAATCAAAGAAGTAGGGGTGACCACAGGAGGAAAAACAAGTTAAAAACGATGGAGAAATTAACCGCTGACGTGAGACATAGATGTCTCGATACGCCGATGCACGAAATTCCGTCACTGAACATCGAAATCAGGACGCTTGTTCAGCTGAGGCGAAGTGGAATTAAGACCTTAAGGGAATTGCTGTATAACTTCCCCCGCGCTTACAGTACGATCGTGCCTAAACAAATTAAGGAAGCTCAAAGTGGCGAGACGGTTTGCGTCTTGGGCACAGTTCAGAGCCATACGATTCTAGATAGTCCCCAAATAGCAGCGTTGACGATCCAAAGATGGGTAGTCCAGGACAATTCAGGAACAGTTGGAGGTAGCCAATTCTTCAGTCACTCGCACCAAAAATCGGCAGTGTGGCGTACAGCCCAGCATCAAAAATATGGCTGTGGGACAAGAGTCCTAGTCACAGGCAAGGTGAAAGTCGATCAGTGGGGCAAGAACCTGAAGGAGCCTGAAGTGCAGGTGGTTCCGCTTGATTTCAAGCTCAGTCCAAAGCATCAAATCACTCCTATCTACTCTGAGTCAGAAGGCTTAAGAATCTCTGATCTCAAAGCGGCGATCGCGGCAGTTAGGGATTGGTTGACAGTAAATCCGATTCAATGCCCGCTGCCACCAGAGTTGCTCAAGTGTTGGGGAGTTATGGACCTGACCAGCGCTCTTTGCGGTATCCATCAGCCACAAACCTCAAAAGAACTAGAAAATGCCAGAACCCGATTGGCGTTTGACGAGTTGTTATATCTGCAACTGGCGCTACTCAAACGCCGTCAGGACAGGCAAAAGACGCAGATAGAGGGCGCACGAATCTCGCACCAAACAGTCGTTGCGCAATTCCTCAAAAATCTGACTTTCCAGCTAACAGAAGCGCAGCGGCGAGTAGCTAACGAGATATTGAATGACTTGAGCCAACCAGTCGCCATGAATCGCTTAGTGCAGGGCGATGTCGGATCAGGGAAGACGGTCGTTGCGGTGGTTGCTCTCCTGAGCGCGATCGGGTCGGGATATCAGACCGCTTTAATGGCTCCCACAGGTGTGTTGGCTCAACAGCACTACGAGAAGATTCGGGGATGGCTACAGCCGTTGGGCATTGACGTGGCGTTACTCACAGGCTCAACCAAAGATCGCGATCGCAAGGTGATTCAAGAGAACTTACAAAGTGGAACCCTAACTCTAGTCGTCGGCACTCACGCCCTAGTTCAAGAACGAATTGAGTTCAAGAACTTGGGACTGTGCGTCATTGACGAGCAGCATCGCTTTGGCGTTGAACAACGGGACGCTCTAAGCGCCAAAGGTCAAGCGGTACATGTACTCAGCATGACCGCTACTCCCATTCCCCGTACTCTGGCACTGACGTTACACGGGGAGCTAGAAATCAGCGTCATTGATGAACTGCCTCCAGGCAGAACGCCGATTAAAACTCAGATTGCCGCCAATGCCAGAGTGTTGAAGACGTTGACCACTGAATTGGCTGCGGAACGACAGGCATACATCGTCTATCCTCTAGTCGAAGAGTCAGAGAAGCTAGACTTGCAGGCTGCAACAACAGGTTATGAAGCGGTCACAAGCCAGTTCCCGCAGTGGTGAGTCGGGCTTTGTCACGGCAAATTGAGCGATCAAGAGAAGGCAGACGCGATCGAGGCGTTCCGATGCAACCGCACTCAGATTCTCGTCTCGACTACCGTCGTTGAAGTGGGAATTGACGTGCCCAATGCAACCGTAATGGTGATCGAGAACGCTGAACGGTTTGGGCTGGCACAACTTCATCAGTTGCGAGGAAGAGTCGGCAGGGGTAGCGCTCAATCCTATTGCTTCCTCAAGCCCCAAACCAGGAGCGCTAAGGCAATGACCCGACTCAGGGCGGTAGAAGCCTCTAATGATGGCAATCTGATTGCTGAGGTGGACTTACAGCTCAGAGGTGCGGGTGAGATTCTAGGGAAACGGCAGGCAGGAATCGAGAACTTTACAATCGCCCAGTTGCCTCAGGACATTGAACTGCTAGAGCTTGCCAGATTACGAGCAAAAAGAATGATTCTTGAAGGAATGCCGGGTGGCATACTTGAAGAGTTAAACATCCGGCATCCTGTATAAAGCAAGTGCCAATCAAGGATAAGCTGCTCCTAGCGTTTTCAGCTAGTGCGCTACAGAATTTCACTTAGTCCGAAAACTGGAGCAAAAACCATGATTGATGGTTAAAGTTAATTGTTAAAGACCTGTAGATCAAGAAGTAGAAATAGAGCAATGCAACCTTATATCAGACTTGTCCCTACCCATCCCGCCAACCAAGTGGCACAGCATTTTCCGTTGGGCTTTCCAGTAGAACAGCCTCATGTCCACTATCAAGGCATCGACACTGGCAAAGCAGCTTTAAATGGCACTCAACCCTGCCAATTTGAGGCGTTTACGCTAGACGTAGACAAACTGACGCATGACCAAGCAATCGTGCTCAGCAACCTCTATCGAGAACATCCCCGATTAGTCAGTCAATCAGGAACAGACAGAGAAATCCTAGACCAGGTGCGATTTCTTGCTAAGGATGTCTTGCAAGTGACCTGTTCTGGCACAAATCGGTTGAGTCGGTGGCAAGCTCGCCCTTAGACCTGAAGTTTAACCAAAAACAAAGATTAAAAGTCAAAAGTGGGAAGGTTAGGGCAGTAGCTGAAGACAAAATTAACAACTACCTTACTGTTAACCACCGGAAACTTATGACCACTGAAGCAATTACAAATGGTTCGACGACCACGCCACAGGCGGGGAGTTACCTCGTCCAACCAGTCACAGCACCCGCACAAGAAGCTAATCCCATTGGTGAGTTAAACACCGTTAATAACGAATTGGCTGAACAGCTAATTGACATGGTTCAGAACCCTGTTCTGTGCAGAAAGCTGGTTGGCATCTTCAACACCACTTTTGCTCCTGTCAAGCCTAAAACGCTTGATACTGAAGGCAACGCAGTCGATGAAGAAGCTGATGAAACTGAGATCAAGCCCGGTGAAGCCATGATCAACGCAATCAAAATCTTGATGGCTAGCCGGGAATCAGCCAGCCGCGCGATCGTCAGACGAGCATTGCGCGGGATGTAAACCGTAGATGGGAGAGTATTCGTCTAAGATATACTCTCCTAATCAACTTAATAACTATTCTAGATATAGTAGTTGCTATCGCATCATAGATAGGATAGTCTCAATTCAAAGTCCAGTTTAATTGCTCCTTCGTTTCAAGCGGGGCACACGGACAACATTACCCTTAACCCACTCAAATATCATGGAATCAATACTACTGTTTTGCGTCTACTTTTCCGTTGCTTGCTGGTACGCCACTGAAAAAGGGTGGATGGACAGCGCTCACATTCCAACTCACATTCCCACTTCCGCACCCGCACTAACCATTGCAGTAGAAGACCCTAGCGAAGGGTTAGTCGCTCTAGCTGACTCGCAGTCTGTAGAATCGCTGATCGGAGTTGAGGCTACCCTTGAACCCGTTGATTTATACGCTACAGCTACAGATGAACTCAGCCAATCAGATATAGAAGAATGGTTGGCAAATGAGACGTGGAAACCTGGTATCCCGATCGAGGGAATCGAACCCGTTCATCTCCCTATCCATGTTGTTGAAATGGTTGGGAAGATCCCAGCAGGAGTTGGGTTTCAGAAGACCGCACGATCAAAGCAGAAACACACTAACTAGGTAACACAGGAGAATCGGCGATGAGATATGCGGTGACCGTAGCAGAGGCAAGAGTCGGAACTTGGAATGCAGCAGGTCATTGAGGGTATATCTACCGCATTTGAAGTAGATGATGAGGAAGTGCAGTTAGAGGAGATTTGATTGCGCGTAGTCTAGGGGTTGGGAATTAGTCGGGACAACGCAGAGATTCGGGAAGAGTTGCTAGTCGCAACAGAGAAGTGCAAATTTAATGAAACCTAATCAGGAATCATGGCTAAAACTTCCACTAATTCCGCTAATTCCACTCCTTCCACCAAGTCTATTGCCACAGACATTCCTAGTGCTGCTGCTAGTGCTGCTACGGTTCCTAATCCAACGGCAGTCGCACGATCACAGGGAAAGCCCAATCCCCTCAGCGCCGTCATGAAGCTGGCGGTTAACCTAGAGGTCACCGACCCTGAACGCCAACAACTCGCAGATTTCCTAACAGGAGCAGCTAGACTCAGCGATTCACATTTGAGTCAGGCAGCAGCCTTCTTCACGAAGCGAACTCACGTTGGGTATACCCAGCTAGGGATCAAGGTTGCCGGTCAGTTGGCATTCGAGGATGGAGGGTCGATCCCTCAGTTCCGCTCTGAGATCGAGTCACACACCAGTGTAGTGTTTGCAATCCAAGACCAAATCGACCGGTCTTACAGTGACACCTACCAAAGTTACACCTTGGGTCAGATCAAAGCCGCAAGCGCCTACCTCTGGGATAGCTATGGTGCCACAGGTACGGTCAACCCTGGATTGATTGACCGGGCAAATGCTCGGGCAAAGAATGACCGCGAACTTCGTAATGTCGTCGGCTAATCGATAGCCAAGAGAAACTCTAGAACCCCTCTGGGGTTTCTCTTTTAGGTTGAAAATCGGTTAAAAGTATCAGTAGATAATGGTGTTGCTAACGCTACAAGGAGGCGGAATTAATCACAAAAATTATGCCGTCCAATGACAGGGTTAATGTTGCCGCAATTACGATCGACCAAGGTCTATGCGTCCTGGAATTTCCCA
>Ga0209100_1002613_pt1 | contig 10974 bp, 7 predicted proteins | sample lystaG_FD_185480 | JGI IMG/M metagenome (GOLD analysis project Ga0209100, IMG submission 185480) | Glacier valley bacterial and archeal communities from Borup Fiord, Nunavut, Canada, to study Microbial Dark Matter (Phase II) -... | ecosystem: Environmental > Aquatic > Freshwater > Ice > Glacier ...
TTATCAATTTCCGATTTTATTCGTACAGCAACTGCACCCTACCAGGCAAGGTTTATTGAAGAGCATTCTGAATATGCCCCTACTAATGTTACTATTAATCAATTCACACCAGATGTTATAGAATTTGCAAGCGATGTGAAAATTGTTAATTATGCAGTAGAAGGTAACAGCTTTACGGTAGTATTGCGTGAGAAAAATAAAATAACAAATAACTATACACTATCTGCCTATAAATGGACCATAGGAAATTTATCATTTCAAAAATTGTATCGGGGAATAGCTATTTCAAAAGTTCTGGGAGATAATTTAGGAAGGCGTGATTTAGTTGTTTGTAACATTGATGGCACTATTGCTACCTTAATAAATGAAGGTATTAATGGCAATGACCTAACATATAGTTTAGCCATTTTTAATGTAAATGGCGAAAAGCGATTGGGAGCCGTAAAAAACAATACTTACCCAAGAGCCGTAACCAAGTTAAGTTGCTTACGTTACGTTAATGGTGCATATTATGCAGTGGCTTCCCCGTCATTATTTAGTGCAGCTAATGGGGAAGGACAACACTTAGATATTGTAAAATTAACCCCATAGCTAAAACAATATTTATCTTATTTTTTAATGAATATAATGTAATGACAAAGACATTTTTTGCTATTTTAATTTTATAATTTCTATCTACAAATGCTCAAGATTAAACGTCTTACAAAATATAAGTTTTTAAAAATGGGATAGAAAAAAACCTTTAGTATAAAAATTAAAAACTTTATCGCAGCTATTCGGCCAATAAATAATGTTTTAAATTTATTTTAAAATGGATATTGTTTATGTAAAAAATGGTAAAATAAGTTTGATGGTCAAGGATGAATAGTTATACAACCAAACTTAAAAAATGTGGCAACGTAGGAATAAGCCAAGCAAAAAGATGTTCACTATTAAATCTTAAGTAAAAAAAATAATGATCAAAAAACTCTACAACATAGTATTGAAGTTTGATTAATCTAATATGGAAAACGAAGATTAGGTGTTTGTATATAAATTAGAAAATACATTATCCGGATTTTTAGAAGCAATAGTTATAGTAAGGATAGTTAATGCTATAAAAAACAAATATAAATATCAATTTAACTTAAGCATGGATTATGTAAAAAAAGTTATAAATATTAATAACATGAACACAATATTCAAAACATTTGAAAATCTTTTAAAGGGATAGTTTATTTTTTCAGGGTAAAATGAGAAATAATTTATGGTCTAATAAAAAGTAATTTTTTCGATTCACACATCAAATAATATTATAAACAATCAAAAAAGAATGATGAAAAAAATAATAATTACAATAATGTTTTTAATTGTGGCATTATTAAATATTCATGCACAAAATAAATTAGATGTATATGTAGCAGGTAACTATGGTTTGTATAAAGTAAAAGTAAGCGATGTTTATTCTTCCGCAATATCTAGTAAGTTTAGCGGTGGTATCGGTGCTCATATTAGCTATAAGTTGACACCTAACTTACGTGTAGTAGCTTTACCTGTAGTACAACAGCGAGGATATATGAGTTCCAACATACATCATATTTATGATGTAAGTGTTGGATATATTGATGTACCGATTGGTGTGGAGTATGATTTTAATATTCATTTATTTGTAAAGTCACTCAATCTTGGTGAAAAAGATGAAAAAGTATTTTTTTTAGGTGCAGGTCTATACGAAGGGTTTGCAATAAATGGAAAATATACTGATAGATTATATAATACCCCTTCGGAGAAAATTAAATTTGGAGAGTCATTAACTGATAATCGTTCTATTACAGATTTTGGATTAAACTTTAATGTTGGTCTACGCATTCGCAGTTTTAAAATTGGGCTACAAAAGCAACTCGGGCATAAAAACGTAGTGCCTTCTGCAAGGCAAGCAAAAGATGGCAGTTTAAAAACTACGGGGTTCGGAATGTTTATAGCATATAAAATTAGCAACCTTAAAAAAAAGAAATAATATGAAAGAATTTATTTTGGTTTTATTATGGTTTGGCTTTTCTCTTAAAAGTATTGCACAAAAAGATAAAACCCTTACTTGGCTACCTGCGCAAAAAGGCTATAAAGAAATATTTGTAAGCAAACAATCAATTAAATTTGGTGAATACTTTTATCAGCAGTACTTAATAGTGCCTAATCAGCAAAAAACTTTACACTTAGATATTTATGTTACGTACAGGAATGGTTGGCCACTGCACACCCCTTTTGCTATTGAAGCAAGAAGTAGAAAGCAAGTGTTTTTTAGTAATGTAATAAATAATGGAGATGCTTTTTCTAAAGCCAATATTAACCTCACTAATTTAGATACCATGGCAATAAATTTTATTGCTAGCATTAGTAATAATGATACAACCAAATTTGACTTAAACTATACCGTTGGCGATACTGCCGAGCTAGATTATAGCAATAGAAAACCACAGCAGGTTTTTGAAAGAATGCTAGAACTATGTGCCACTGGTTATACAAATATTGGTAATGCAGAGCAACAATATTTATCTAATATAAAATATCCAAAAGGATTATTTGCAGATTTTAAAGCTATACGAAATGGCCTTAACTACGACGTAACTCAATATACTAGTAAAGATATAAAATCAGAAAAAGATGCCAGTAGTAATTATGATGATTGGAATAAAAAAATTACTACTTGGTTAGAAGATTACAATATAACTTCTGTAAAAAAGATAAAATTGGAAGAAAAAGAAAAGGGTACGTCCGAAGAAATTACGGTTTACACTAAAAAAAATAAAGAAGGCAAAATTTTATTTGTTGTAGAAGTGTTTAAACAGCTAAATAAATTTAATTATAAGGAGCCATACTTCGAAACGGGTGTAAGAATAGCACAACAAAGAATCTGAATCTGCGGAGAAAGAATATGATATAAATAAATATGGAATGTTGTGGAAAAAATAGTTAATATAATGTTTAAAAAAATTAATTTTATGAAAAAAATATTAACCCTCGTTTTTGTGCTTTTTATTTTTGTAAATACTATTATTGCACAAGCCACATTTAGCAACGATGCAGATGCACCTAAAATTAAAGAAATACAAAATGGTATAGCCAAATTGGTAAACTATGCAGCAGATAATTTTGCCAATAAAAAAGGAAATGTATTGACTATTTATAAAGCTTATGGTAAATGGGTAACTAGGTATGAACCTAAAGATTTATCTGTAAAAATGTATACTGATGATGCAAGTATTACTGAAGAACACGAAACAAAAAAAAATTATTATTCTGCTACATATAATAACAACGCATCTATAAAACTTGCCTACTCCGCTTTTTTAACCATGAATTTAAAAGGTAAGGAGTGGACAAGAACATCAGTACCGTCCACCGAAAAAAATACTATTAAAGATTTGCTTTTTTTAAATGGGCAGCAAGTTGGCGTGGCTACAAACAACTCCTCAAAGAATGAGCTGTACATAACAATTGAATATATTGACTCCGTAAATAAATTAAATAAAGAGTATTATACTATACTTGAATTCATGAGTCAATTTGATTCTATAGACATGGGCAATTGGAAATTTGATGCGGAAAATAACGCTGCCGATGTAAAAAACTTACAACAATCAATTATGCTACTCATAGGGCAAGGAGTACTTGGTTTTAGTCAAATGAAAAATGGCATATACAGCACAACAAGTGAAAGAATTTATTATCACACTAAGCCAAATATTTTAATGAAAGCAAGTGTTGAATATATTATTGAAAAAAATAGCAAAAATTCTTATGGTGCTTATTACAATAATGAAATAGAGAAAGAATTGAGTTTACAAGCATTTTTAGCAATGCCGTCGTTTAATAAATCTACAGTGCCATTAAGGGTGGAAAAAGCAAAATTGGTAAATAATGCTATTGAAAAAACGAGATATAATCTATATTTATCTGATAAACTTGCAGCATCCTATTTTATCAATAAAAATGATAATTCAATACAGGTATATGAACCGGGGTATTAATTTTAATTTGTAGTCTAGAAATTATTTCTGACAATAAAATTTATTAATTTTTTTTAATTTAGAAAAAATTGTACTAATAATTTTTCTATTAATTACCTCTTTTAATGTGGGAGCACAAAATATTATTGGAAATACTTATGCGGATACTTTGGCGTATTTGCTAAACGCAAGTAATAATAATTTCGACTACAAAAAGAGAGTAAATTATTGGAGGCAAAGCATTTTTATGATTTATCTTTTAAAATGATTTTAATTTTTTAAAGGACACTATTTATTTCTTTAGCCAAAAACATTATCCTGCTAATACATCCATAAAAGAACAAATCAGCAGTAAAAATTTTAGATTATGATACATAACTTTTTTAGGTTAATTGTCATTCATAATTCTAAAAAATTTTTTTTAAACTGCTTTGATGAATTTCAGTTAATAATAAGGGTATCATTTTCTACAAACCGTATTTAATTTGTATTTATAAATATGTTTAAAAAAATGGAATGTTTTATGCTTGATAAATGTATTATTAATCATAAAAAATAAGTTATGAAAAACGAAGACGAAACTATTAACGAAAAGCCCAAAGGAAATATGTTGCAAAATGAAAACAGGGAAGATGAAGCATCCCCGGATAACTCAACTGAACAGCCGCAGAATAATCCAACCCAAAAACCCGGTGAAAACGTTGATCATAAACCGAGCGCAACTTCTCATCAACAAGGAAAAATTACAGAAGAACAGAATAAGAACAACTGATTTATTTTTATATTGAAATTCACTAGTGTCCTGTAAAATATATAAAAGTTCTTCGACATTCTTGATAGACGTGTATTACAGCGAACAAACAAACGGTGACGATTTGAATTGAATTCAAATTATTTCCGCTAAAATTCCAGATGAATAATGGGAAATATGTATTTGCACAAATCGCTTCTTTTCTGCCTTCACGAATTTTTGATAAGTGTGTTTCAAAATATGAAGGCAACAAATGGGTAAAACATTTCAGTTGCTGGAATCAACTCATGTGTATGATGTTTGGTCAATTAAGCGGTCGTGAAAGTTTAAGGGATTTACTTATTACGGTCAGTGCCCATTCTAACAAATACTATCATTTAGGCTTTGGCAAAAATGTATCCCGTACTAATTTAGCGCTAGCTAATGAGCAGCGGGATTGTTGTATTTATGAATCTTTTGCCTATGAAATGATTGCCATTGCTAGAGGCTGCATAATGGATGAAACTGATTTCACGCTGTTGATTACGGGCAATGTATATGCTTTTGATTCTACCACAATTGACCTTTGCTTAAATGTATTTTGGTGGGCAAACTTTCGAAAAGCAAAAGGAGCTATAAAAATCCACACACTTTATGATGTCAAAACTTCCATTCCTGCTTTTGTACATAAAACCGAGGGGAATGTTCATGATGTAAATGCATTAGATGTTCTGACTTACGAAGCAGATGGGTTCTACATTATGGACAAAGCCTATGTAGATTTCAAACGCTTGTTTACTATTAATCAATCAAAGGCATTTTATGTTACAAGAGCCAAAGAAAATTTTAATTTTAAGCGAATCGGTTCTCTAAAATCAGACAAGACAAATGGCGTTATTTGTGACCAGAAAATAAAACTCAAAAGGATAAAATCTTCAACATACTATCCGGTTATTTTAAGAAGAATTAAATTTTTTGACAAAGAGCAACGAAGAACATTTGTATTCTTAATTAATAATTTTTCTCAATCTGCTGTCGATATTGCGATGTTGTATAAGTGTAGGTGGAAAGTAGAATTATTTTTTAAATGGATAAAGAAGCACCTGAAAATAAAATCATTTTGGGGTACATCAATGAATGCAGTAAAAACACAAGTTTATATTGCAATTATTACCTACACTTTGGTTGCAATTATAAAAAGTAAACTAAAAATAAAAAGGTCAACATATGAAATATTACAGATAATGAGTGCTTCGCTTTTTGACAAAGCACACCTAAATGAGTTATTGCAAAGTCCTATCAATAAGAATGTCAAAGAACAAAAATGCGAACAATTAAAATTTGACTTAATTTAACGGGACACTAATGATTGAAATTATTAAATAGCGTAATTTAAAAACCATAATCAAATAAAAAGGTACTTTTTTAAGTACCTTTTTATTGTAGTGCATTTAACAGTAAAAATTAATTGTCAAAATTAAAAGTTCTATTATTAATTAAATCCGATGGAAATATATTTTTTTAATCATTTCTTTTTAATAAAATTTTTTTGCAGGCTTACATAAATAATATTTAACATTTTTCTGCTAAAAATTAAACATAGGTTTATTTAATGTTTAAACTTTTATTCTTTTATTTAATTGTTTTTTTTAAGAGCTTAAAAGAAAAATCTGTTGCAATTACCTTTTTAATTTTTAAAAATCAAAAACTATGAAAATGTTTAAAAATCCTTTTATCCTGGCAGGGCTGTTATTATTAACATCCATGCTAATTTTTTCTGCCTGCCAAAAGCAGGTTGATGGGTCTGTAAATGCCGGCACCGGAAAACAATTATCAGTTTATTTAACTGATGATCCCTGCATGTATGATTCAGTTCTAATTGATATTCGCTATGTTGAAGTAAAAATAGATACCAGTAAAGAACATATGGATGATGATCATTTTGGCGATGACGACAACGATGGCGATGATGATAACCAACACCGGGATCGTTATGGTAAGTGGGATACCTTATCTATCAGAGCCGGTGTCTACAATATACTTAAGTTACGAAATGGTATAGATACTTTACTTGGCAGAGGAAATTTGCCTGTGGGTAAAATAAGGAAAATCAGGCTTACACTTGGTGAAAATAATTCATTGGTAAAATCAGGTGTACATTATCCGTTAAATCTTTTGGCAGGTACAAATAAGTATGTGTATTTAAAATTAAAAGGCGAGGACGAAGATGAAATTGCAACAGGACAAAGTGCTGTATGGATAGATTTTGATGTTTGTGAATCTATTAAATTTAAAAACGGTCAGTACTTTCTTAAACCATATCTTAAAGCTTTCTCTTTAAAGCAATATGGTAAAATAGAAGGTAAAGTATTTCCACGAATGGCTTCACCGTTTGTAAAAGTTTTTAACAGTACAGATTCTGCAACAGCAATGCCTGAAGATGAAGGAGAATATAAAGTAAGGGGATTAAGAGAAGGTATTTACCAAATCAAATTTACAGGCTCTAATGGTTATTTTGATACAACCATAAGTAATATCCAGGTACGAAAAGGAGAAGAAACGCACATAGCAAATATTACGCTTAGGCATTAATATTTTTTGATTACAAAAAGGGCATCTCTTAATTTAAGAGATGCCCTTTTTTACTTAATTCAATAAAATTATGCCTTCATTACTTTAACGAATTTACCATTGCTGTCAAAAATAACATCCTTTCCATCAACCTCAGCTTCGTACATAACTGTACCATCTGCTTTAGTAATTTTTGCACCTTCTTTTATAGTTTTGCCTTTGTAGTTTGCTTTTACATAAGCCAATACTGCTGCAGGAAGTGCTGAAACTTTAATATCCGTTTCGCTTTCCGTCATAGTACCGTTTTTTTCAAATAAAGCACTCATTGTATTCCCATCTTTTTTAAAACTCGCTTCATACTTGCCATTTTCCTTTTCCCATTTAGTTGCAACACCAGGGTATTGTTTTGCAAAACTTGTTTTTACTGATGCAGGAACTTTACCGGCATCTATTTTTTGTGCAAATGCAGCAAAAGTGATTGATGTGATACATGCAGTAAAAGTTATTATTTTTTTCATAATTATTTTTTTATATTTTTAATAATGATGTAAAACTAAAATACAATTCTGTTGTTAATTTGTAGTTTTATGTTAAACGTTTGAGTATTTGTTTAATATAATTTTACCACAACCAAATGCTCCACACCATCATCTTTTAATAAGATAATTTTATCGGTTTGTTCTGCTTCATCCAACAGTACTTTTATTTCTTTTGTAGGTTCTCCAGGAGTTTGCAAAAAGGTAATATTGTAAATGGTATTTTTAAACAAATATTTAATTTCAAAACTTTCCCATTCTTCAGGAATACATGGTTCAAATCTTAATGTATCTCCTTCTTTTTTCAAACCAATAAAATAATCTGTAATTAACTGATACATCCAGCCTGCAGAACCCGTATACCAGGTCCAGCCACCACGACCTTTGTGCGATTTTTCAGCATAAACATCTGCCGCAATTACATAAGGTTCTGATTTGTACACAACAATTTTTTCTACAGTGTTGCCTCTGTTTAACGGGTTAATCATTTGCAGCAGTTCCCATGTTTTTTTTCTGTTTCCCATTGCAGCAAAAGCCATTACAAGCCATATAGCAGCATGCGTATATTGGCCACCATTCTCTCTTACACCAGGCACATAACCTTTTATGTAACCGGGATTAAGATCAGATTTATCAAAAGGCGGATCAAACAATTGAATGATGCCGGCATCTTTCCGAACTAAATATTTTTCTGCAGATTCCATTGCTGTTTCTGTTCTTTCAACATCTCCTGCTTTCGATATTACAGACCAGCTTTGGGCAATAGAATCAATTTTGCATTCAACATTTTCATGCGAACCAAGTGGCGTTCCATTATCAAAATAAGCACGGCGGTACCATTCTCCATCCCATGCATTTTCTCTTACGTTGATGCGTAATTTTCCAGCTTCCTCTTTACATTTATTTGCAAAAGCTTCGTCATTTTTTAGCAGTGCAATTTCTTCAAACTTTGTCAAAACGTTGTATAAAAAGAATGCAAGCCACACACTTTCTCCCTTGCCTTCATTCCCAACTTTATCCATACCATCATTCCAATCTCCTGAGCCAATAAACGGTAAGCCATGCGTACCAAATTTTAAGGCGTGTTCAATTGCCCTTACACAGTGCTGATATAAATCTGCAAATGTGCTTGACTGTAGCGGCATATCATAATAAGAATCTTCCCCGACATTCAGCAGCCTTCCTTCAAGAAAATAAATCTGTTCATTTAAAATGTCCTTATCTCCGGTTGATTTTATATATGCTGAAGTAACAAAAGGCAACCATAAATAATCATCTGAACAAGTTGTACGAACGCCTCTGCCCGTTGGCGGATGCCACCAATGCTGTACATCTCCTTCTTTAAACTGGCGAGATGCACAAAGCAGTATTTGTGATTTTACCAACGCCGGTTGTGCATGCATTAATGAAAGTGTATCCTGTAACTGGTCTCTAAAACCAAAAGCACCGCCGGACTGGTAAAAGCCACTGCGTGCCCAAATGCGGGAAGCAAGCGTTTGATAATTTAACCAGCCATTTGTAAGCATATTTAATGCAGCATCAGGGGTTTTTATCTGTATAATTCCCAAGGCTTTTTCCCAATATTGATGAACATTTTGCTGGGCAGTAAATGCTGCATCAACACCTGCTTTTGCCTGTATAATATCAAGAGCATGCTGCATGGTTTTGCCCGCCCCTATTCTAAAAATAATTTCTCTTTCTTCTCCTTCTGCCAGCTCAAAAGCAATCTGTATAACACCACAGGGATCAAGCCCTGCCCCTGTCTTGCCTGATAGTCTTGCCCTGTTTAATCCATCAGGATTATTTATTGCACCATTGCGGCCTAGAAATTCGGTTCGATCAGTTGTTATGGCTTTATTGGTTCCATCGGCATCAAAAAAAGCAACCCTGTTTGTAAATTCTGAACTGTACGCATTGCTTGCCAAAATTGCTCCTGTGGCTTCATGTAATTCGGTTACTGTATGTTTTAAATATTTTGCACGTAGGTCGCCAAGTACCCATTCTACATAACCGGTAGCAGTTAATTTACGTGGCCTCCCAGACTGGTTTGTAAGTTTAATAACGATGTATTTAATAGGAGCTTCAATATCTGTAAACACTGTCATTTCAGAATAAATTCCATCTTCACTGTGTTCAAAAACACTGTACCCAAAACCATGTCGTGTTATGTATGGTGAATTGCCACGACAAGGGAGTGGAGCAGGTGACCAGAACTTGCCACTCTCTTCATCCTTTAAATAAAATGCTTCTCCTTTAAGATCGGTTATGGGATCATTGTTCCAGGGTGTTAGACGAATTTCATGTGCATTGTCTACCCATGTGTAAGACTGGCCACTTTCGCTGATAATGCTTCCGAAATTCGGATTTGCAATAACATTGATCCATGGAACAGGTGTGCGTTTTTGCGGTGTAGTTGTAATAATATATTCTTTTCCATCAGCTGTAAAACCACCAAGGCCATTGTAAAACTGAAGGTCTTTTCTTGGTTCAACTTCTGTATATACCGAAGGGTAAAATTTTGTAGGACTAAAATATGGAATGGTCGTTTTTGTTTTAGCCCGTCTGTTAATCTGTTCTTCCAGTGTGCCAAATTTATCTGCAATAATAATTTGCGCCACGGCCTCAAATAAAATTCTGTCTTCGTTGGTTATTTGATCTGCAGACCTTATAAAAATGCCACCGGGTTTTTCTTTCAATTCATTCCCCATTTCCGGTGCAATAAGGTTTTGAATCTGTTGATGTAATTCCTGTCTGTAAATGCCATGGTCTTCATTCCAAATAACAAGATCCACTGACAAACCTTTTAAACGCCAGTATAAATGCGCCTGTATCATTTGTTTTACCAGCCCAATATTTTCAGCATCTTCAATTTGTACAAGTATGATAGGAAGATCTCCTGAAATTGAATAGCGCCACAATTCCGGTTGTCCTTTTTTATTTTTTAAAATGGTTGAAGGGTCAGTTCTTAATGATTGGTTGGAATAAATGATGGAGCCGGCAAGCAGTGAATACAAATGAGCATCGGATTCAATTGCATTTATCTGCCGCAAAATTACCTGGCTATGCGTCCATGTAAGTTCCAGCACACGGTTAGATAAATGTTGCTCCTGGTATTTATCTACGAGGTGATTACAAATTTCTTTCGTTTCTG
>Ga0209100_1002618_pt1 | contig 10968 bp, 9 predicted proteins | sample lystaG_FD_185480 | JGI IMG/M metagenome (GOLD analysis project Ga0209100, IMG submission 185480) | Glacier valley bacterial and archeal communities from Borup Fiord, Nunavut, Canada, to study Microbial Dark Matter (Phase II) -... | ecosystem: Environmental > Aquatic > Freshwater > Ice > Glacier ...
CCAAGCAAGCTCGGTTTGCAGCGGGTGCCCTTGCTGCTGTGCCTGTCGGGTGGCGGTGTCGATCGAGATCACGATATCTCCCAGATACAGCGCTTCAAGCTCATCGACGGGCTGAGGAGAGTCTACTTCGAGTGCCGCAAACGCCAGCACGTCGGTCGGCTGATCTTGATGGCGATAGTGGTGATTGAGGGTTTGAATCTCTCGATCGTCGGTCAGCCGCAAACTTAATTCATAGGCTTCATGAAGGTGTAGAGGTAAACCGTCTTCGAGATCGATCGGGTTGAGAAGCTCTAGCCAATGACGAAACCAAATCTCCCAAGTTTCCACCGAAACGAGAGTCTGAGCGCGATCGGCTAAAAAACACTCTTGGACGCTGACTTCAACCTGCATGGAGTCTCCTAACGAGTGATGTAAGCAAGCCCGACCAAGGCAGTCAGAAGCCCGATCGTGGTCAAAGCAAAGTGGTAGATTGAAGTGCCCCGCTTGCGTACCATGTTTCGCATCGCCAGCTTGACATAGCTCGGCTTCTTTTCTTTAGAGTCAGAGACTGGAGACTCAGCCGGAATTTCGGAGATCGGAGAGGGATTGCTCATAAAATTTGAAGTGTTACAGCTTACAAAACGATTAAAATTGCCAACACCCGAACGGGATGATCACTCAATCAATGTAGCAATTTGCGGACACTCTGCTCCTTCGGTTCATTGTTCTTTTGCACAGTTTTCTCATGTCTCGTCTTGCCAGCACCATTGAAGCGATTCTCTATCTAAAGGCGCAACCGTTGTCGATCGCTGAGATTGCTGAGGCGGCGGCGTGCGATCGTGACTCTGCCGAGGAAGGACTTTTAGAGTTAATGGCAGACTATGCTCACCGAGACAGCGCGTTAGAAATTGTGGAAACGCCCAACGGATACGGCTTACAGCTACGAGAAGCCTTTCAGCATCTTGTGCAAATTATGGTTCCGGCAGATTTGGGGATCGGTGAATTGCGAACGCTAGCGGCAGTCGCGATTAAAGGTCCGATCGCTCAAACCGATCTAGTCGAACTACGAGGATCGGGTGCCTATCAGCACGTTCAAGAGCTTGTTTTACAGGGATTTGTTCGCAAACGGCGGCAGTCAGACGGGCGATCGTACTGGATTCAGGTCACAGACAAATTTCATCAATATTTTCAACTCAATCAGTTGCCTCAGAGCTTCGAGACGCTAAAAAACAAGCCAGAAGAGTGAGTAATCAACTCAAAGGCGATGTTTCACCATCGTCCGCGCTCCAAAACCCAGCAAAAACAGCACACTCGCCATTAAGGTAGATGGCTCAGGAACAGGTTCAGCCCGAACGATGCCAGCGCGACCATCCGCAAGTCGGGCGTAGAAAACAACCTGGTTATAATTATTCAATCCTCTAGCGGAAAATCCACCGATCGAAGTTACTTTCTAGAAATCTTCTCGCGCTCTACATTCAATAAGTTTGCTGGCGCTGAGTTTTGCATCTCTCTTTAGGCAACTCCCCAAACTTTGACCGTGTGATCTTCGCTGCCACTGACTAACAACGGGCGATCCCCACTCACCGCTACGGCGGTTACTAAGCTTGAATGTCCTTGCAGCAAGCAGACTTCTCGTGCCGCGTGTAAATCCCAAATTTTGATCGTTTTGCGACTTCCACTAATCAGATGTCTGCCCTCATTCACCGTCACCGACGCAATACTTCTCGGCTGCTTTTGAGAAGGAGTTACCACTTCCTCAGTTCTTAGACTCCACGATTTCACGACCTGCTGTTTGGTTCTAATCGTGAAACTGTCTTCGTCAGCATCGATCGAGATCGCAAACACGATCGACCAAGTGTTAACGCTAAATAATTCCTCACCCGCCTGCAAATCCCAAACTTTGACCACGCCATCGCGACTGGCGCTGATCAGAATCTCTTGATCAGGGCGATAGATAAAATGACGCGTGGCGATCGCGATCGCCGTAATTCCCGCTGCGTGTCCCGTCAGGGTAGCCAAACACTCAAACAGGACATAGGGGCTGTAGTCATCTAGCGCTTTTTTTGCCTTGAGTTCCGATCGCTCTTGCAGCAGCAAATACGCCACTTTCTGAACTTGAAGCGACGAATCTTGCAACCCCTGAATCAAAAAATCTAGCCCCACGCTAGTAGATGTTTGCCCTTCTCGAAGTGCAGCGATGCGCTGGTCTACCCGATCGCTCGCAAACCGTCGTCGAAGTCCGTCTAGTCCGCCTAGCACGACACTTCCTGCCGGAACTGTCACCTGACCGCCCAGCACCGCGTCATCGTTTTGAGGTTGATTCACAGGACTGATCACAAACCCATTCTACTGTCTGCGGTTCCTAGAGCAAGTCAACGCTTTGAGCCGCTAATTTTACCGTTCTCGATCCTAATCCTGCTACCCTCAATAAAGGCTCCTTTTTGCGTAAAGGAAGGAGATTTCTACATCCCGCAACCCTGCAAATTATGAGTCACCCCGACAGCATTGCTCCCCACGGTGGGCAGCTAATCAATCGCATCGCAAGCCCCGCCCAACAAGCCGAATTTCTCTCAAAAGCCGACCACCTGCCTAGAGTGCAGCTTGATGAACGGGCAGCTTCTGATCTGGCACTAATTGCGATTGGTGGCTTTAGCCCGTTAACTGGCTTTCTAGAAAAAGCCGACTACGATCGGGTCGTCAATGAGATGCATTTGGCGAATGGGTTGCCCTGGTCGATTCCGATCACGCTGCCTGTCACAGAAGACGTTGCCGAGCCTCTCAAAGAAGGGAGCCTAGTCAGGTTGGATGACCGTCGCGGTCGCTTTATCGGAGTGCTCGAACTCACGCAGAAATATGCTTACGACAAGGTTCACGAAGCGCTTCACGTCTACCGCACTAACGAAGAAAAACATCCCGGTGTGGCAGTCGTCTATAAGCAGGGAGCCATCAATCTAGCGGGTGCAGTGTGGATGCTTCAGCGAGAAGCTCATCCTCAGTTTCCGACGTATCAGATTGATCCGATCGAGTCGCGCACTCTATTTAGAGAAAAAGGGTGGAAGACGATCGTCGCGTTTCAGACTCGCAATCCGATTCACCGCGCTCATGAATACATTCAAAAGTGTGCCCTAGAAACCGTAGACGGGCTATTTCTCCATCCGCTTGTCGGAGTCACTAAGGATGATGACATCTCGGCTGATATTCGGATGCGCTGCTATGAAATCATGCTGGAACATTACTTCCCGAAAGATCGGGTCATTCTTGCCATCAATCCTGCCGCGATGCGCTACGCCGGACCCCGTGAAGCTATTTTCCACGCCTTGATTCGCAAAAACTACGGCTGCACCCATTTTATCGTCGGACGCGATCACGCTGGGGTTGGCGACTATTACGGCACCTATGACGCACAACACATCTTTGACGAATTTGACCCCGGCGCGTTAGACATCAAGCCGATGAAGTTTGAACACGCGTTTTACTGCAAGCGCACTCTCAGCATGGCAACAACTAAAACTAGCCCCAGCACTCCTGAAGAGCGGGTTCACCTCTCAGGCACCAAAGTCCGGGAGATGCTGCGTCGCGGCGAGCTACCACCTCCAGAGTTTTCTCGCCCTGAAGTCGCAGCAGAACTTGCCAAGGCGATGCAGGCTCCAACTCCGGTTTGGGCTGACGGAATCTAAACCATGAAGGATGAGGGCTAAGACGTGTTTTGAAAGTCCTATGGTGAGTGATTTATCAAGTAGGGTAAAACTGTGGTCAGAAAGATTTTCTTGCAGGTGATGACCGTGATAGTGCTGGGGCTGAGTGGGCTGGGATTGTCCCCGATCGCCCTCGCGGATAGCTCGAATTACGAAGTGCGATCGCACCATAACCCCGACGGAATTGGCAAAGTCTACTTAGGGCGAGAAATCGCGCATGTTATGGGATATGAAGGCGCTAACTGGCTAGAGCGCTATCGACGCGACGGTGAGGAGCAACCCCAAAAAGTTATCAATGACCTGAATCTCAAGTCAACAGATGTCGTCGCTGACATCGGCGCTGGAACAGGCTACTTCAGCTTTCGGATTGCGCCCCGTGTGCCAAAGGGCAAAGTGCTGGCAGTCGATGTCCAGCCAGAAATGATTGAGATTCTAACGACGCTGAAAGCCAAAAATCACCTCTCAAACGTCGAGCCTATTTTAAGCAGCACAATGGATGTAAATCTCCCGGCTGAAAGCGTCGATGTGGCGCTAATGGTCGATGCTTATCATGAATTTGAGTATCCCCAAGAGGTGATGACCTCGATCGTCAAAGCCCTAAAACCCAAAGGCAGAGCCGTCTTAGTCGAGTATCGCGCTGAAAATCCTCTGATTCTAATCAAAGGACTTCACAAAATGACACAAACGCAGGTACAGAAAGAAATGGAAGCCGTCGGACTGACCTATCTTGAAACCAAAAACGATCTACCGCAACAGCACCTGATGATTTTCGAGAAGCAAAATTAGCCCAAATTGAACAACGGATCTACCCGATGCCGTAGAGACGTTCCACCAGAACGTCTTCCTCCTGTTGAACGTCTCACCGATTTAGCATCCGCACAAAAAAGCCCGTGGAAGCTCGATCGAGCTTCCACGGGCTTTTTATTCAACCAAACGAGTCTTAACGACCAATCCCAACATAGCGGAACCCAGCTTCTTCAATCACCGCTTGATTTAAGAAATTGCGACCGTCAATCATGATTGGGGAGTGCATTAGCTGTGCCATTTTGATGTAGTCCAGCGTTTGAAACTGCTGCCACTCAGTTACCAACACCAACGCATCACAGCTATCGGCTAGTCGCTCGGCATCTGTTTCGACAATTACATCTGACAGACCGTGGCGCATCCCAGTCTGCGAGATGATCGGGTCGTAGGCTTTGACCTTGGCACCTAGGCGCGTCAAATTCTCAATTAAAGACAGCGAAGGCGCATCGCGCAAATCATCGGTGTCAGGCTTAAAGGTCAACCCCAACAGACCGATCGTTTTGCCCTTCAAGATTTTGAGAACCTGCTGAAGTTTTTCAACGACGATCAGCTTTTGACGTTGGTTGACACTCACCGCCGCTTTTAAAAGCTGCGTCTCAAACCCATAGTCATCAGCCGTGTGAATCAGTGCCGACACGTCTTTCGGGAAGCAAGACCCACCCCAGCCTAGACCCGCTTGCAGAAATTTGCTGCCGATGCGAGAGTCTAGCCCGATGCCTTTGGCAACTTGAGTTACATCTGCACCGACTCGATCGCAGATATTCGCCACTTCATTAATAAAGCTGATCTTAGTCGCGAGAAACGCATTCGCCGCGTATTTGATCATCTCTGCCGAGCTTAGATCCGTCACCACCATTGGCACAGGAGGCTGAGTTTTATCTTCAGCAAATTGCCGCTCAATGATGGGGGTATAGAGTTCTTGCATCAGCGCGGCTGCACGAGAACTATTGCCGCCCAACACGATGCGATCGGGGTTAAACGTGTCATGAACCGCCGACCCTTCTCGCAGAAATTCTGGATTGCTGACGACATCAAAGTCGTAGTCTTCGCTGACGGTTGCTGGAATCACAGAGTCTTGAACGCCCATTCCTGCGAGTACAGGTTCAGCCACGGCTCCCTTGCGCTCTGCAACACCGTCGAGAACGAGCATTCTCACCCAGTCACCCGACCCGATCGGCACTGTCGATTTGTTGACGATCACTTTATAGCCGCCGTTTAGATGAGACCCAATGCCACGAGCAACCGCTTCCACATAGCGGGTGTCGCTTTCTCCCGTCGGCAAGGCAGGAGTTCCCACAGCGATAAACAGAACTTGCCCATGCTCGACCCCGGCTGCCAGATCCGTTGTAAATGTCAATCGTTGCGATTGAATTGACCCTTGCATGATCTCCGAGAGTCCCGGTTCAAAAATCGGTGATTGCCCAGACTGCATTAACTTTACTTTGGCTTCATTATTGTCCACACAGATCACTTGGTGTCCAACGTGAGCCAAACAAGCCCCGGTCACTAACCCAACATATCCTGTACCAATGACACAAACCCGCATAGAAGCTCCTCGAATAAGGGGGACAATAAAAGACAGCGAACACAACGTTTGACAAATCTGCACCTAGCGTTCCCTCAGATAGGGACAGGGCAACTGAGGGAACGCACTGCTCTTAGTGAGCCACAACCGACTCAGGCTCGGTCGGAACGTAAGACCCAATACGACTCTGAAAATCTGCGATCGTCCGCTCTAAGCCCTCTTGAAGCGGAATTGTCGGCTGCCAGCCGAGATGAGTCTTGGCACGGGTGATGTCGGGCTTCCGACGACGGGGATCATCTTGAGGAAGTGGCTCAAACTTCACATTTGCTGACGGGTTGACCATCTTCTGAATCGCTTCAGCAAGTTGCAGAATGGTGTACTCGTCTGGGTTGCCCAAGTTTACAGGACCGATAAAGTTGCCATTCATCAAGCGCATCAAGCCTTCTACTAGGTCAGAGACATAGCAGAAACTGCGGGTTTGAGACCCATCGCCATACACCGTCAAAGGCTTGTTGCGAAGCGCCTGAACGACGAGGTTGCTGACCACTCGACCATCGTTTTCTAACATCCGAGGACCATAGGTGTTGAAGATTCTGGCAACCCGAATATCGACCTCGTTTTGGCGGTGATAGTCAAATGCTAGAGTTTCTGCAACCCGCTTACCTTCGTCATAGCAACTGCGAATGCCGATCGGGTTAACACTCCCCCGATATTCTTCTGACTGAGGATGCACTTCTGGGTCGCCATACACTTCTGAGGTTGAGGCAAGCAAAAATCGAGCATTGACTCGTTTTGCCAAGCCCAACATATTTAGCGTCCCGATTACATTAGTCTTAATCGTCTTGACGGGATTGAACTGATAGTGAACCGGGGATGCAGGGCAAGCTAGGTGATAAATCTGATCAACTTCTAGTCGAATCGGCTCTGTAATATCGTGGCGAATCAACTCAAAGTAGGGGTTATCAAGCCATTGAAGAAGGTTGCGCTTATGTCCTGTATAGAAGTTATCTAAACAAACTACTTCATGTCCTTCAGCCATAAGACGATCGATGAGATGGGAGCCAATAAAGCCAGCACCACCAGTAACAAGAATTCGCATAGTTTCAGTAAGCTATTAGAGCTGCAAACGGGCAAGACGGGTTGGAGGGATTCTCCATTCAAAGCTGCGGTAAATGATTTTTCCATTCCATGCCAAAAGCGTACCCAGAAGCGATGCCGATATACAGAACGCGGACTAGGTAAAACGACTTGATTCCTTCCACACATAGACTCTGGAAGGATTGACATTTGCACTAGGACTTTAACAAAAAGCTTGTTTGAAACGGAACCCCAGCGATAAGACTTCATTGAATCTTAAAGTTAGAGTGTTGATTGGGCAGAAAACATAATCCCCCAAAATCAAGAGACTTGGGGGACTGCCAGAATCAATGGGATGAGGCTTCACGACTCTTAGCTAGTCCTGCGTGATTCGCAACACCGCCATGAAGGCTTCTTGAGGAACGTCTACGGTTCCGATCGATTTCATGCGCTTCTTGCCCTTTGCCTGCTTTTGCAGCAGCTTCTTCTTTCGAGAAATGTCACCGCCATAGCATTTTGCCAGCACATCTTTGCGAATGGCAGAAATGTGCTCACTGGCGATCACCTTGCTGCCGATCGCGGCTTGAATCGGAATTTTGAACTGGTGGCGAGGAATCAACTCCTTCAGCTTCTCAGTTAACGCCCGCCCCACTGCGTAAGCTTTATCTCGATGCACGATCGTCGCTAATGGATCGACGGGATCGCCATTGATCATAATGTCCAGCTTCACGAGAAAGTTTTCGCGGTAGCCGATCAGTTGATATTCCATGCTGGCATAGCCGCGCGATCGAGACTTCATCAGATCAAAAAAGTCTGTCACCACTTCTGCCAGAGGCATCTCATAAATCAGCGTCGTGCGTCCTGGAGTCAGATATTTCATGTCTTTAAAGATGCCGCGCCGCGTTTGGCACAACTCCATCAGCGTGCCGACATAGGTTTCTGGCGTGATGATGTCTAGCTGAACGTAGGGTTCTTCAATCTTTTCGCGCTGCTGCGGGTCGGGCAATTTGCTGGGATTATCAATGTAAATAACGTCGCCTTTGAGCGTCGTCACCTGGTAGACAACCGAGGGCGCAGTGATAATCAAATCCAGGTTATATTCTCGCTCTAGCCGCTCTTGCACGATCTCCATGTGCAGCAGCCCCAAAAAGCCACACCGAAAGCCAAAGCCCATCGCACTTGAGGTTTCTGGCTCGTAGTGAAGGGCGGCATCGTTGAGTTTGAGTCTCTCTAACGCCTCGCGCAGTTCAGGAAACTGATCGGCATCGATCGGAAACATCCCGCAGAAGACCATCGGTTTCGCTTCTATGTATCCAGGAAGCGCTTCAGTCGCAGGCTTATTGGCAAGAGTAATGGTGTCGCCTACACGAGCATCTTCGACCGCTTTGATCGAAGCTGCTAAATAGCCGACTTCACCCGCATGAAGGTCATCGACTTTAACCTGAGTCGGAGACAGAATGCCCAGTTCATCAATAACAAACTCTTTGCCCGATGCCATTAGCCGCACTTTATCACCCTGCTTCAACCGACCATCCATCAGCCGAAAATAGACGATCACGCCCCGATAAGGGTCATAGTAGCTATCAAAAATTAAGGCACGTAACGGCTGATCAACCGTGTTGGCAGGCGGCGGCACCAGACGGACGATCTCCTCCAAAATTTCTGGAACGCCGCGCCCTTCTTTTGCCGATGCCAAAATTGCGTTGCTGCAATCGAGTCCGACGATTTCTTCAATTTCTTGTTTGACCCGATCGGGTTCTGCTCCCGGTAGATCAATTTTGTTGAGAACCGGAATAATCTCCAGGTTGTTTTCTAGCGCTAGATACACGTTTGCTAGGGTTTGAGCTTCGACTCCCTGAGAGGCATCGACGACGAGAAGCGCTCCTTCACAAGCGGCTAGCGATCGTGACACCTCATAAGAAAAATCGACGTGCCCAGGCGTGTCAATCAGGTTTAGCACATAATTTTGCCCATCTTTGGCGGTGTAATCCATTCGGGCAGCTTGCAGCTTAATCGTGATGCCGCGTTCACGCTCTAGATCCATGTTGTCGAGGAACTGTTCTTTCATCTCCCGCGCATCGACGGTGCCCGTCGCTTGTAAGAGACGGTCTGCCAGCGTTGATTTGCCGTGATCGATGTGGGCAATGATCGAAAAGTTGCGGATGCGGCTGACGGGAACGTCTGTCATAGACTCTAGGATAAAAGGTGAAATGAAGAACAATTACAGTGAGCGAGGCGGCGTTGAACTATCTACAGCGCTGCACTATATAGTGTTTGGATAGCTCAATCCCTTCTCAGTTTATTGCATGAATCCCGATCGTGGGCGACCCATCCTCTACACCGTCTTGAATCTCAGAAAAGCTTTGACTCAAAGTTTTGCCCAAATTCTCAGAATTTCAGTCAGTCGGTTAAACTAACACTTAGGTTTGGGACACATTAAGACGGGATTTACGGTTTTTATTACTGATGACTGACCCAACAACTCACTCTCTTCCAGCGATCGACAAAGTAGAGCTTTCGATTCATATCGACTCAGAGCTACTTGAGCAGATCAGGCACTTGACCAACGACCCTAGTAAAGTTGTCGAAGTAGCGATTCGGCAGTGGTTAAGAAGCGAGTCTCACCGCGACGAAGAGACCTCGCGAAGTTTCCAGCGAAATCCCCCAGTGCCTCCTAGAGGCGAGTGGAATGATTAGTCAGAGTGTCTTTTTGAACACTGAACCCAATGTTTAAAACGGATGGAAGCGGGTTAACGTAGACTGTAGTGATCAGGGTTATATCAATCAGTTTGAGATAATCGTTGAATTCATGAATTGCGTTTCTTCGCAGTCATCCTGAATTCTCTGGCTTTGACGTTTCGCGTTCAGTGAGATGGTTTTCTCTGTGAATTTTTCAAGCCTGCGATCGGATAATTTCCACTTAAACTCTGATTCGGCTGATCGAGAGGATGCTGCCGAGTTTGTGATGACTCAGGATGCTGAAGGAAATATTCTGTCTTTTTATTGGCAAAACGCGAGTCGAGCGGTGGGCGATGAAGAAAGATTTATGCCCGTCGCGATCGTGCCTTATCTACAGCGAATCCAAAGAGTCTTAGACAGCCAGACTCCCGAACAGTTTTTTTGTTTCTCTCGCTGTCACACCGAGATGCGGCTGTTTGAGTTGTTGATGAGTCCAATTTTGTCGCCTGGGAGCGAAGCTTCAATGGTAATCGTGACCGGAAGAAAATTAGCTCACAGTCTGGATGACCCTATCCCAGATGACCTTCTCTCGCCTGTTGACGTGTCGCCCCGCTCCGATCACTATCAAAAGCTGCTAACTCAAATTGCCTGGACTATTCGTCGCACTCTAGATTTGCCGACCATTTGGCAGCAAACCGTTGACGGGCTTGGCAAAGCTTTGGGTGTGAGTCGATGCATTATCTGCCCCTTTGAAGCTCCGAGTTCGGAAATTGAAGTGGTTGCAGAATATCGTCAAGAATCCTTGGCATCTCTGCTAAAACTAAAGTTTTCTCTCACCGATGACCCAGCACTCGGTCAAGCCGTGACAACCTTAAAACCTCTCAGTGCAGATGTCCCTGTGATCGAGGGCATTGAGACGATCTGTAAAACGACTGAGAACTCAGCCGATTCGCCCCTGCCCCAAACTCGACTGGTGGTGGCGACGTGCTATCAAGAGAAGCCCAATGGGGTAATCGTGCTCTATCAGTGTGATCACACTCGATCGTGGACTCAGGCAGAAATTGAGTTTATGCAAGAGTTAGCCGATCAGGTAGGAACGGCGATCGCTCATGCGTCTTTGTTTGCCCAGAGTCAAAACTTAGCGATCGAGCTTCAGCGAGTCAACGGCAATCTGATGCAAAAGCATCGCGAACTCGAAGAAGCCCGTCA
>Ga0209100_1002622_pt1 | contig 10954 bp, 14 predicted proteins | sample lystaG_FD_185480 | JGI IMG/M metagenome (GOLD analysis project Ga0209100, IMG submission 185480) | Glacier valley bacterial and archeal communities from Borup Fiord, Nunavut, Canada, to study Microbial Dark Matter (Phase II) -... | ecosystem: Environmental > Aquatic > Freshwater > Ice > Glacier ...
CTGATATACGTCTTGGACCAGCCTTGAATCTTCGGGTCAGTAGAGAACTCCGCGTGCGTCCTGCCGCCTGCCCACCTGACGTACTGGTCCATTCCGCCAAAACTATTCCAACTGTTGACAAAGGAAAGCATCGGCTTGATGTTGCGCGCCGCCGCCGCAGCGATCCTAAAGTCCAACTTCCGGAGCCCGTTTGCACCGTCATTGATCACCGGATGTCCCGCTGCTGCATCCCATGCCTAGTACCACACACCCTCGAAGCTCGACTGCACCGAACCGGATCCGTCTGGGTCCTGAAAGTCCTGAAACCCCCAGGTTCGCATTACGTCGAACCGAGCCGACTGCGCATCGTCGAGCACGCTGTCGGCCGTCGCCGGTGACATGCAGCCCAGGTAGTAATTATTGGTTCCGGCGAACTCGAAGGGCTTGCCGCCGAGTTCCAGTTTGCTTTCTCGGCGAGTCACGAAGCCGGTGGAATCTTTCTATGAGGCTGCGGCGGGTGGGGAACGCCACGCCGTACTCGGTATTAGTTTTCATCCAAACTCCGTATTTGGGTCGTCTGAGGTGCAACTTCCCCCATCACGAAAACACGAATACTCAGAATCAACCACCGGGGAGACGACCGACAGGCGAGGCCCAGCGGTCTGGCCTTGGGTTCCTGGCAACATGGCAGTTTTTCGGAATTGTCAAGACGAATACGGCCAGTGGGATCTGTGCACCATCCCAGGGATCCAGCCCCTGATTTGTTGGCGGTTTCATCGGCAAACAGGTCGGTTGTGTCAGCGTAATAGTCACGCTCGTACTCGTCCGGTGGGATCTTGCCGAGGTGGAGTCGTCGGTATTCGAGGCGACCGCATAGTTGTAGTCGCCGAGGAACTCGGCCGTCAGCGAGTTCGCACTGGACCCGCGGGCATCACCGCTCGCGCCCCGGTTGACCTCTATAAGGCTGTCTCCAGACGGACCGCTCAGGACTACGCCCTCCATGGGACGAGCGTTGGCCGTCGTCGTCTGCCACGGCTGGTGCCACGCGTTGTACGTGACGTAGACCTTGGACCCGTCGGGAGCGATCGCGACGGCCTGCTGGTTAGCACGGTCACCCGCGGTGGACACGGCCGTTGCGGGGCGATAGCTGGCGCCGCGGTTGGCGGAGTAGCTCACGTAGGCCTTCTCGTTGTTCAGACCAGCCCGGTTGTCCGACCAGCCCAGCACGATCGTGTGAGGTGCCCGATCCCGCTGGGGGCGCCGTCGGCGATGTCGATGCTGCGGAAACTGACATTGCAGACGTACATGTTGCCGAAGAACGGGCTACTCGCCGCGTTGTCAGCCAACAACTGTTCCGTGTCACTGAACGTCGCCGAACTCTGCCTGGAAACGATCACCGGATCCATCCACGCGTTCGAATCCCCGGCGGCGGCCGCCATCACGTTGTCGATGCGGGACATCGCAAATGCTCCCGTGCCTTTGAATGCCTGCTCGTCACGCGTCGAGCCGAAGTTGGTCGCGATGTTGGAGTAGTACAGTCGCGAGCCAGCGGCCCAGGAGAACTTGCCATCGGCGCCGCGCTTCGGTCCCAAGACGAGCTCCGCGTCACCGTGGGAGACCAGGCCATTCTCGAGATATTTCGGCAGGGTCCCGATCGACCCAACATGTGAGGCACAGGAGGCCGGTCCACGGCAGTCCCGGGTGGTACGCGCCAAGGGCGAGGCCCGGCTCGTTTTGCTTGTTCTGGGAAGAGGGACTTCGCGGACTGCCCACGCTAACCCGGGCGCTCGTGTCCGAGCTCGCAGCCGCAGCGACACTGACAGGGAGTGAGGCCACGAGGGCGACGGCTCCGGCAACGAGGAGACGGTGCACACGCATGAGGACCCCCACCGAGGCACTTCGAGCAACGGATTCGTCGGGGTCGGCATCATGATCGCGGCAGGTCCCAGTCCAGAGGACAACGGGACTGATCTAAAGTGCTCGCGCCATGGGATGTGTTGCGCGATTCATAATTGCTCACGAAATTACCCGCCGTCGTGTCGGTACTGCGGTGTGCTTGTCGGGTGGGTCAGACATTGTCGGTCGGTGAAGAAGACCTCATTGAACCCGGCCGGCGTTGTCCCGCCTCCGCGAACCCAGCCCGCGGGAGATCACGAGCGGCTTGAGGGCACCCTGCCAGGACCGGGAGTCGAACACGAAGGCTCGGTCGAGTTCGACCGTGGGCTGGTCAAGCCCCATCGCTGCGAAGTCCTGGACGATGCTGTCATTCACGATTGTCAGGATGGTTCCTATTGTGAGGAGGATCGACGGAGCGACGGTGAAACCGCGGTTGCGGGCGGCTAGAGTTCCGGGCGGACGATCGAACGGGGTGAGAGGTTCAGGCTGCGAGTATGGTGGGCGATTTCCTCGAGGGAGGCCACCCACACACCCTCGGTTGCCGTGACCTCTGCCATGAGTTCGCTGAGGTGCTTGGCCCTTCCCGGGCGGCCCGAAAGGAAGGGATGATTCGTGAGCACCCAACATCCGCCCCCCTCATGCAGACCCTCGAACTCGCTCGTCCAGAGTTCCCGCGCCTTGGCGGGCGTCTCGATCAGGCCGCTGCCCGAAATGTCGGGCAGGAAGCAATACTGTTCCCAATCGTCCAGCGCCCACTGAATGGGGATCTCGACGATCGACCTGTCGGAGCCCGGCACGATCGAGAGCTCGTAGGGCACGTCCGCGTCCATCAGACTCGAGTCGTAGAGGAATCCCCGGTCGGCCAGCAGCGCGGGGCTCTCCCAGGACAGGTCCCACATCGGGGCGCGGTAGCCGACCGGCCGCACGCCGGCGACCTCCTCCAGTGCCTCCAGCCCCCGGTCGAGGTTGGCGATCTGGCCGGCGAGATCGACGGCGCTCGGCTGTTCGTGCAGGTAGCCGTGGTGCGCGATTTCGTGGCCGGCACGGGCGATGTCGCGCACCACTCCCGGATAGCGGTGGGCGGTATACCCGGGGACGAAGAAGGTGGAGCGGATCTGATGATGGTCGAGCATGCTGAGCAGCCGGGGAACACCGACAAGGGGGCCGTAGGCCTGGTGGCTCATGACGCTCATCCGGCCCGCGTTCTCCGGTGCATTCCAGAGCACTGCCGACTCTGCATCCACATCAAAAGTGAACGCCGCCGCAGACTGTTTTCCATCCGGCCAGCGGATCCGGTCGGCGGCTTTCATTTGCGGTGCCGTGCGGACATGATCGTGATCAATTCGTAGGCGAGATTGGCGGCCGCGACGGCGGTGATGGCCGCGTGGTCGTAGGCCGGAGACACCTCGACGATGTCGGCGCCGACGATCCGGTGGTGTTGGAATCCTCTCAGTACCTCGAGGAGCTCGCGGCTTGTCATGCCGCCGGCCTCCGGGGTGCCGGTGGCGGGTGCGAACGCCGGATCGAGCACGTCGATGTCGATCGAGATGTACAGCGAAGCATCGCCGACGCGCTTGAGAACTCTCTCAAGGATGCCGTCGACACCGATCCTGTCGAAGTCCCGGCAGTGGACGATCGTGAAGCCCAACTTCTCGTCATCGGCAAGATCCGCCGGGTCGTAGAGGGATCCGCGGATTCCGACGTGAGCCGACCGGTCCTTGCGGATCAGCCCTTCCTCCGAGGCGCGGCGGAAAGGGGTACCGTGCGTGTACGGCGCCCCGAAATAGGTGTCCCAGGTATCCAGGTGCGCATCAAAATGCACCAGTGCCACCGGGCCATGTTGGGCGTGAGCGGCGCGGAGAGCCGGGAGGGCGACGGTATGGTCGCCGCCAAGGGCCAGAACGGCGCGGCCACCGGACATGAGCTCGGCGAGCCCCGCCTCGATTTCCCCGAGTGCCTCGACGATGTCGAAGGGATTGCAGTCGATGTCACCGGCATCGACGACCTGCGCGTCAGCGAACGGCATCGAGCCGAGAGCGGGGTTGTAGGGGCGCAACAGACGGGATGCCTCACGAATCGCGGAGGGACCGAAGCGCGCTCCGGGGCGGTAGGTGACTCCCGCATCGAAGGGAATACCGACAACCGCGACGTCGAAATCCGGCACGTCCTCACGCCGGGGCAGCCGGGCGAAGGTGGTCAGGCCGGCATAACGCGGGGACTTCTGGCCGTCGACCTGGCCTACGGGCCTGCTCCCACTGCTGATGTCAGGCGTGTTCATCGCGTGCTTCTTTCCGTCTGTGGTGCCGTGTGAGTCGTGAAGGACACATGATCAAGGGTTTGCTCACGCTCGCCCTCTCGTCGAGCCGCCATTTACCTGCACCACCTGGCCGATGATCGCGGAGAGACGGAAATCGCAGAGCAGCGCGACTGCCGCCGCGATTTCGCGTGCCGCGCCGATCCGTCCCAGGGGGATGTCCGCGGCATAGATCGCCTGCATCTCCGCGAGGCTGATTCCGGCACTTCGCGCATCGACCTCAAGCTGCGGGGTGTCAGTGACGCCGGGTGCGACCGCATTGACGATGATGCCCTCGGGGGCCAGTTCGCGGCCGAGCGTCTTGACCAGCGAAATCAGCCCCGCTTTCGAGGCGGAGTACGCCGTCGCCTCCGGCCACCCCGTCACGCCCCACTCGCTGGAGATGACCACGATGCGCCCGGCTCCACGTCTCCGCATCCCCGGCAGGACGGCCTGGATCAGATGAAAGGTACCGCCGAGGTTGGTGTCGACGACCTTCCACCACTCCTCCGGATCGGCCTCAAGGAACGGCCCCATCGTCATGAAGGCGTGGTTGGCCACCAGGATGTCCACCGCGCCGAGTTCCCGCTCTATCTGCTGCATCAGAGTCCGAACCTGCTCCGGGTCGGACACGTCGCCGGGCACGGCGATGCCGGAAAGTTCGGCGGCGAGGGCGGACAGCGCGGTCGAGGGCTCCCGGTCGTTCACGGCGATGGTGGCGCCGGATGCGGCGAGTCGGCGCGCATGCTCTGCCCCCATGCCCTGCGCCGCCCCGGTGATGAGGACGACCCTGCCGTCGAGGTCGGGGTAGGACAGGTCTTTTCCCTCGGACATCAGATCACCGCTCCAGCATTGGGGTTGAGGATCTCTCCGACACAGAAGGTCCCCTCGTCGAGCAGGAAAGCGATACAGAGCGCGACTTCCTCCGGCGACGTCAGCCTCCGAAGCGGAAGAGTCGCCAGATACTCCGGGGCGCGCCAGGGCGAATCAGCCGCCAGCAGCGGGGTGTCCGTCGGGCCCGGCGCAACGGCATTCACGCGGATGCCTCGAGGTGCGAATTCTGCGGCGAGGCTGCGGACGAGACCCAGCAGAGCCCCCTTGGCCGCCGCATAATGCGCGTCATTCGACCCGCCGCCGATGGCCAGTTCGCTCGTGATGGCCACAATCGACCCACTTCCGGCCGCCACCATTCCCGGCAGTACGGCGCGACTCAGATTGACGAATCCGCCCACATGGACGGCAAGCATCCGTCTCCACCTGTCGAGGGTGATCTCGGAGACTGGCAGCATCTCGTAGTAGCCGGCCGCGGAAACGGCGGCCTCGATCGGCCCTAGTTCTTGCTCGACACGACTGACGGCGTCGCGCACGCTCTCCGAATCCGACATGTCTAAGCTCAGGTCGAAGGAGCATTGGGGCGAGGGCCTGAGGTCAAAACCGGCTACGGTCCAGCCGCGGGATTCGAGTTCTTCGGCAGCTGCCGCTCCAATTCCACTGGCGGTACCCGTGACAATTGCCACCCTGCTCCCCGCTGGGGTCACCATCATGAGTATTCAGGCTTCAACTCTGGAAATTCTTCCCCGTCCGGGACCACTTCATCGGGCTCGCGCTCTCCCGCCATCCGGTACTCGAGTCCGGTGACCACGGGGATCGCCTTGCGGACGGTCACGAAGACCGCCGTTCCCAACACGCTGAGAACAAGAATGGCGATCCAGACGGACCAGTTGAGATAGTCCTCTTTGTAGAAGGGACGAGGCCAGGCGATATTGAGGAATTCGAAGATCGCCCACACCAGCGCGACAAGGGCGAGCGGGAGCGTCGCCTTGCCGAGCGTGAACGGGCCGTCGCGCCACCGGCCGCGCAGATTGACTACGACGAAGCCGACAAGCGGGAATAGGAACGAAAGAAAAAAGCCACCGGAGGTGAAGTTGAGCATCAGCGTGTAGACGTTCTCAGCCACGTTGCTGAGGAGGAACAAAGCGGCGCCGATGACCATGGTGATCAATAAGGGTCCCACGGGCTGGCGCTGCCTTCTGCTCAGAATGGACAGCATCTTCGACGCCGGAAGTGCCCTGTCCCGCGCGAACGACCAGATCAGCCGTGAGGCCGAGGTTTGCAACGCCAGGAAGCTGGCCAAGAAGCCGATGACGAAGAGTATCTCGACCGGCTTCGCAATCTGGCTCCCGAGTTGCGACGTCAGAGTGAAGTTCACGGGGTCCGCGACAGTGCCACTGCGCACGGCATCGAGATTCGGGACAGCGAGGATGAGCGCCAGGCTCGTGTACATGACGACCACGGCGATGAAGATGAGTGCGAACAGAATCGCCTTGGGGAGATTCTTGCGCGGCTCACTGACCTCCTCGGCAATAGCTCCCGCGCTCTCGAACCCGACGAACGAGAACCCGATGAACACCATCGCAAGCAGGAATGGCCCACTCATCGACAGGTAGTCGGTTCCCTTGGCAAGGCCGATGCTTCCATCGAACAGGACCCCGATGGAGTTGCGCTGGTGGAAGAACAGCAGCCAGGTACCCAGACCGAGGGAGCCGACGATTTCGGCAATGATGCTGGCGGCCATGAACACCTTCAACACCATCCGGCCGGCGAGGTTCACGATCGTGCCGAGAATCAGGACCACCAGGGCGATCCACGCCTTGTCAGCGCCGGTGGGGTTATCGATGCCAATGACATTGGCGATGAACCCCGCCGCGGCAATTGCGACGGTCGCCATGGCAATGAGCAGGGTCCACATGTACGCCCAACCGGCAAACCAGCCGAATGTCTTGCCGCCGAGTCGAGCGGACCACTGATAGATCGATCCCTCGATCGGCCAACGCGAGACCAACATCGCGAAGACGAGAGCAACGAGAAGCTGGCCGCCGAAGACAAGAAGAAAACCCCACCAGAAGGACGGGCCGGCAAGGGACAGGGCAACCCCGAAAATCCCATACAGAGCGACGATCGGCGAGATGAACGCAAAACCGAACGCAAACGATGAGAAAAGAGTGAAATCTCGCTTGAGGGTGATGCCCTCGGTGGCATCGATCGCTCCGCTGTGGGACATGGTGTTCTCCTTTGACACCCGTCATTATGAGGTGGTGGGGGAACCTCCGGCCGCTTTCCGTCCCAAGTTGGGAAGAACGGACTAGAAGGCTCGGCTACGTTGTAGGAAACTACAATGACGGTGTGTTTCATCGTCGTGTTTGCTGGCGTCATCCGGATCTTCTGGACTGGGAGTAGTAGCAGTGGCCAAGGCAATCCCTCCAGCATTCGGTCTGGAACTCGGGCAGCTTGTTGAGGTGGCGGCGCTTGGGCTCCGCCTCGTCATAGGTTCCGAGTGGGCACTCCCCCGGGTCGTCAGCTGGGCGCACGCTACCGAAATGACCGACCCTCGCCCGCACCTGCGCGGGGGCGAACTTGTCTGCACGGTGGGATCAGCTCTTCTCGATGCCGCGAGCTGCACCAGGTTGGTCGAGGCTGTCCACGCAACCGGTTCGGCCGGAATCTGTCTCGGTATCGGGGAGGTACACACCCAGATCCCCCGGGCACTCATCAAGGAATGCCGGCGGCTCTCCGTGCCCCTCATCGAAATGGCCCACGGAGTTCCATTCCTCGCGATCAATGACGTTCTGGCCGACGCGCGCATTCGAGCGCAGGCCGGTACCAGCCAGCGGAATGCAGAGCTGGTCAGCACGTTGCTCGTGGCCCTCCGTTCAAATGCACCGATCGAGGACATCCTGAGCCTGTCCACTGCAGCTCTCGGGGGGTCGCTGACCTATGAGCTAGCGGATGCGACCAGCGTGCCGCTACCCAGTGGAACCATGACCTCGACCGCGGATGACGATTCCGAGGGGCTGTCCATCACGACTGCGCAAGGGAACCTCCTGGCCTGGAAGGGCCCGTCTCCCGCGCCCAATGCCGATTTCCTTGGCCAGATCAGCCGAATCCTCGAGATCGCCAGGCATGAGAAGGTCGATCGCGAGAATCAGAACCGTCAACGCATCGGCCAGTTGTTCGCCCTGGTCGCCGAGGGACTCGCAAATTCCGCAGCCCTTATGCCGGAGTTGCAGATGGCCGGTCTTTTCGGGCGGGCTCTCACGATTTCGGCGTGGCCCGCCGAGACGGCACCACTTCTCGCCGCGCACTTGCCCGGCGTACTCATCGCAGACGCGCCCGAGGCTACTTTTATGGTGACGACTGGATCGAGGGCTGTGTACGACACTGCCCGCGATCTCGGCCTGGTCTGCGGGCATGGAAGTCCGGTCGAGGTGTCCCAGATTTCGCGCGGCATCGGGGAAGCCCGTGCAACGCTCGGTCTCGCACGCCGTCACGGGAAAGTCGCCGGTCCCGAGAGCCTGACCACTCTTTCTGGCCTCCTCGAGCAACAGCCCGCTGTGAGGCTGGTCCCGTTTATCGACCAACTCATCCAGCCGCTGCTCGACCACGACAAACGGCGCAGAAGCCAACTTCTCGCGACGCTCCGCACGTTCATTGAGCAACAGGGGGCGCTCCAGTCGACGGCGGAGTTGCAATATCTTCACGTCAATACGGTTCGTCATCGGCTCGCGCGGATCGCTGTGATCGTCGGAAGAAATCCCTTGGATGACAGCGACCGGGCCTCCCTGTCCATCGCCCTCTGGGCCTACGACCGGTCGCGTCGATACATCTTGTGACGGCCGAACTGCCCGGGTCGATTCCGGAATCCCGGGTGCGTCGCGAGGGTCTGCCGACACGGATGCCGTCATCAAAGACTGCTTATCAGCGTGGAAGTTCGTCAGTACACGCTGTAACCCCCATCGATCGTCAATACCGACCCGGTCATGAAGCTGGATGCCGAACTGGCGAGGAAGACGATCGCGCCGCCGAGCTCGTCCGGTTCACCGGCCCGCTGTTGCGGGGTGTCTTCGATCCAATACCGCTGAAACTTCGGGTCATCGATGGGAGACATATCGGTGCGCATATAGCCGGGAGCCAGGGCGTTCACCCTGACGTTGTGTGGCGCCCACTCGGCGGCGAGGCTCCGCGTGAGGTGATGCACCGAGGCCTTCGATGCGTTGTACGCCGGCTGCCACTGTGGACGGTTCACGATCGACGCCGACATCGAGCCGATGTTGATGATCGACCCTCCTCCGCTCGCGATCATGTGCCGCCCGAAGACCTGGCTTGCGATCCACAGACCGTCGACATTAACCCCCATGACGTATCGCCACTCATCGTCCGTCACGTCGACGGCCGGCTTATGGATGCACACTCCGGCGTTATTGACCAGAATGTCAGCTCGGCCGAACTCATTGACTGTCTGCTCCAACAGCCTCTCGACATCGTCGCGCGAAGTCACGTCAGCCGCGACGCCGAGGGAGGGGACACCGATGGTGCGTATCTCCTCGCTGATGGCCGCAGCCTCGCCCGCATCACGGCCGACGATCACAACGTTCGCACCCGCCTCCGCGAGCGCCTGCGCAAAGGCGCGGCCGAGCCCACGGGTAGAACCGGTCACTACCGCTGTTCGACCCGTGAGGTCGAATCGGTCCAGAACTTTCATGCCACAACTCCGTCGTTGGTATCCAATAGCTGCCCCAGGATGCGCAGAACACGCGAGTCGAGGGTCAGGTCGCATCGGGTGATGCAGTTTTCCGTCACCGAGTGGTTTAGTGCTTCTGATTATCCCGCACGGAGTTTTGACATATAAATCACTCCGGTGACCGAGCCGGCACGCCTCGGCCTCCCCTCGATGTGTTGCCCGACCAAGACGGCGCCGGCGAGGTGGAGCAGGGCAACCGGGTTGGGGAAGCTGGGAGCCGACGATCTCGACACTGCCGGATCCCCTCCAACTCCTCTACAGGCTGTGTTTGCTGAGGAGATCGAGACGTGGCTCGCCATTCGCCCAATAGTTCAGCCAGAGCTGCCGATCGTGTGGACGCCGCACAACGGAACATGCTCCGGTGGCATCGCCGTGCATATCCCCGAGCACCTCGCCGCGTTCGTGTCATCGCTCTCGCGCATCCGGGCGTTCAGCAACGTGCACGGGAAGAACAGCTAGCCACGAATAGTGCTGGCCTTCTCATTGAATTGCTCTCCTTTAGGCTGAATGAGAAGTGGTGGTGCAGGGTGTGTGGACGGCTCGGCCCCGTCCGGTGATTCGGCTAACAGCCGCACGACTTCCGGATGGTGAGTTCGACCAGCGAAACATGCAGCGGTACAGAAACCCCGGCCGACTGCAACGTAATTAGAGCGCCATATGCCATTTCGTCATTGGCCGCAAACAACCCAAATTTTGCTGGCGCGTGGACGCCGAGCTTTTCTAGGGCGGCAACCCCGGACTTTTCGCTGAAGTCGCCCTCATTCACGATGCCTTCGGCCCCGTGTTTCGCCGCCGCGGCCAGAAACCCGACCCGACGGTCACTGCCTGCGGGGGATGCGGGAAGCGACCGAGCAGAACCACCGGCATTCCGGTTTCAACCGGGCGCCCGATATTCGCGTCGTCCACTGACGCGCTGGTGACGATGGCCCCATCAGCAGCGCGGGAGCGCATAATCGCCTCCTAAGCGGGACCACTATTTCCAGGTTCAGAGCTCGTGGAAATGAATGCCAGCGAATCACGAGAATCGGCCACGTTGGTGACCCCGGTCATGACACGCATGAAGTAGGCATTCCCGAAAACATGGGCGCCCGTATTGGGCACGATGACCGCGATCGCTCCGGCCGTCTGGGCACGAAGTGCACGGCCAGCAGAATTGGTCACATATCCGAGTCGGTCAGCCGCCTCGCACACTCGCGCTTTCGTCGCAG
>Ga0209100_1002628_pt1 | contig 10930 bp, 9 predicted proteins | sample lystaG_FD_185480 | JGI IMG/M metagenome (GOLD analysis project Ga0209100, IMG submission 185480) | Glacier valley bacterial and archeal communities from Borup Fiord, Nunavut, Canada, to study Microbial Dark Matter (Phase II) -... | ecosystem: Environmental > Aquatic > Freshwater > Ice > Glacier ...
TTAGTCCAAAAGTTCATGACAACTGCGTCTTGGCAGTATGATAATGTTTCATCTCGGAATTTCTTATCAGTTAACATTCTGGTGATATCAAGCATAGTGGTAGTAGGTCGATCCAGCAGCGCCAAGATTGTGTAACGCAAGATATATTCTAAGCGCGGTCCCCATGATTCACCGAACATTCGCTTTAAGACACCGATAACTTCCGAGCTAATGTTGGTCTTTTGGTTCGGATTAGTGACCTCAAGTGGGTTGAATCCTAGTGGAAAGGCAGTGTCGGCGGGGTTAAAGTAGACAACATCTTTCAGGCGACTACCTGGTATAAAGCGCATATTATCAACTGCAAAATCTCCGTGCGGGTCGATGATGGCATAGCCATGTCCATGGAATATGTCGCTTAGGGCTAATAGTGCTAAAGTACCAGTCTTGCCGGCACCAGTCTGTCCAATTATGTATACGTGTCGTGATCGGTCAGAGCGGAGCATCCCAAATTGGTGATTAACACCACGAAAATTTGTCATTCCAAATGCGCTAATATTCTCGTCAACAGCGCTGTTACCGGTAATAATCGGCAGTTTAGATGGTGGTTCGGCTGTTTTACTACTTGCCCAGACGACGTTTGGCGTCTCGACGTTGGTGTGTGGCAAGTGGAATACACTGGCTAGCTCTTCGATGTTTAAGATGAATCCCCCATCATTGAAGGCTCGGTTGCGGTATTTGGTTAAATCTTCTTTCTTAAAACTAGCGTTAGATACCCTGAAGCCATTAAGGTTGGTGCTATTGAACTGCTTAAAGGTGCCAACGATTGCCTGCATGCGCAAGTGGGCATTAACAGTGCTTTCACCTAGGTAAACGAGGCGTATTTTAACTTGATAACCAAGCTTAGTCGCCTTCTTTTCAGCCTCGGCGACTCTAGTCTTGTCACGATCTGATAATTCTTTGGCTACCCCGGAGCCCATACTAGGTTCAGGTGGCTGCCAAAGAGCGACCAATAGACTGCCAAGCCAAACTAAGCCTCCGCCACTAAATAGTGACGACTTGCCTTTTTTAACACTTTTAATCCAACGTTCGGACGCTTTGTGCCAGTCATCTTCGATTGGGCGTGCTAAAATCTGGATCCAGATTTCTTCATTGGTAGATTCTTGTTTTGCTAAGGCTCCGGTAATACCAGCTAATGGATCAACTTCAAAGTTCTGGAAAGTTTTGATTGGTAGCATTTCACTGTCGGTAAGAGTTATCTCTGATGAATAAGCGACATTATGCTCAAATTCATGAGATACGTAGTCTTCGTCTGCTTCTCGGATTTGAACAGTTGGATATTGTGAGTAAATTTGGCCTTCAACGAAGCTTCTTAGGGTTTTTGGTACCCAGGCATAGAAGCGGATTTGGCCGTTGATAGAGGCAACTTCGAAGCTGAGATGCTCTTGTGTACCATTATTCAGCTTAAGCTCATCGGCGTCCCGCAATATTCCATGAAGGCTAGCGAACAGCTGTTCAGCTGCAAGTTCACTTTTGTCATTGGCTCGCGGAATCTCAAGGACCAACAGGTCGCTCTCGATGTTCGGCACTACATCAACTTGGCGATAATTTCGCCACGTCAAGAATGCCAAGATAATCACGGCTGGTAGCCATATGTACCATTGCAACAATAAATTTATAATAGATAAAACTATATCCATAAGACCCTTTTATTGTCTCACTCTAGAGACAACTTGGCAACGTTAGTTTGATGCTGGTTCAAAGATGTAGGTCGCTTTGGCGACTCGCTTGAACTGCGATTTGCTTTGAAGGTTTAATAGGATCGTAGTTTCTTTGACCTGTCGACTCTTTAGGACGCGCCTTACGATCTCGTCGCGATGAAGCGGTTCTGACGATTTCTTAAGGACGTCAGTGATGATATCGGCAACAGTACCCCTGTTAAAGCCCCAGCTGTCTAGTGCGTAGATACCGCGTCCAATTAGTACAAAGCGAGGATCTTTGATTAACTCGTTATGAATCGCCTGAGTGGTGACGTCTTTTCGTTTGAAGCTGCTCTTCTTGATTGAACCGGCAATTTCAGAAAAGTGCATTGGCTTACCATTTTCAGTTAAAATTACGTAAATTTTATCACGAATATTCTTTGGGTTCACAGTCGGCCATTTAACTAAGCCCCAGTTATCATTAAGGTGAGCTAGTAGTTTAGATACGCTTGCTAATGCTCGAACGTAATTTGGGTGTTCGTAAGATAACTGGTCGTGAAGTCGCTCGATCGTTAGTGGTTCACCATGTTTTTTAATAGCTGATACGATTTTGTCGACTTCGCCTCGAATTTTCTTTTCGTCACCATATTCACGAATTCCTACACTATGAAAGTAGTTGTCGTTTTGATCGACAACTGTAAGGGCTGGAGCAAGTTCAGCGATAAAAGCAACACGAGCTCGATCAAGCTGGTTGCTAGTGCCGCCAAGTAGGCGGTCGGCAAGATCTTGAACGCGAGCAACACGGCCCATTTCGGATAGTTCACGAATTACGATCTTTTCGATGTTATTGACTGCTGCGACTTTACCACTCTCGGTGGCTGCTTTGAGTTTAATTAGGATGGCTTTTTCAAGTTGGCGCACGCGCTCTCTTGTGATGCCAAGTAATTCACCGATTTGCTCTAAGGTTTCGCGGCGATCATAAAGACCGAAACGACGTGTAATAATTTCTCGTTCGCGTTCTTGATCAATGATGGCTAATATGTCATCAATATTGGCTTGAAGGTTGATTGTTTGCTCGTTTTCGGTAGTGTCGCTCATAGTTCCGTCTTTCTCTCCGCCCACTTAGAAACAGTTTTTTTCTATATGTCTATCCTTCATTATAAAACATTATTTTTATAATGTCAAACAATTTGTATACTGCACTAATTATAGCATGAATTAGACATGATATGTAAATAGTGGTGTGAGAATTATTAAGCTTTTTTGCGCTTCGTTTTAACTACTTTAGACTTGGGCGCAGCTCGCTTTTTTTTGCTAGCAGGCGCAGCCTTCAATAGCGCGATAGCTTGCTCGTGAGTGACGGCGGCTGGCTCCGTCTCTTTTGGAATCTTGGCATTTTTAGTGCCATCGGTGATGTACGGACCGTACCTACCCTTTAAGACTTTTATGCCATCTCCAAAATCAGCAATATTCTTTTCGGATTCGGTTATCAGCTTGGCGCTATAAAGTTCAAGTGCTTTTTCAAGCGTAATAGTGTGTGGGTCAAGGGGTTTGATGCTGACAAATAATTTATCGATTTGGATATATGGACCAAACCGTCCAATGTTAGCTTTAATAACTGAACCATCTGGTGTCTGTCCGACTACACGGGGTAGCTTAAAGGCGTGAAGCGCCTCTTCTAGTGTTACTGTCTCGATTTTACGTCCGGCTGGTATTGGGGCGAATTTTGGCTTGTCTTCTTTGTCATCGCCACCACCTAGTTGTAGCATGGGTCCGAAACGTCCAAAGCGTGCGATAACCGGCTTGCCGGAAACCGGGTCAAGCCCAATTTCGCGTGACTTTGCTACGGTGCTACGGTCAATGCCGCCTGATTCTTCGATAAGTTTATGGAATGGTATATAGAATCCGTCTAGCATAGTGTTACGGGCTTGCTTTCCGGTTTCGATTTTGTCGAACCCAGTCTCTACTTTAGCCGTAAAGCCGTAATCAACAATTGGCGTAAAGTGACTAACCAAGAAGTCGCTCAGCACTTCTCCGGATGGTGTTGGCAATAGCTTGCCTCGATCAGAGCCTGTCTTTTCCTGGACCAAGTCACGGGAAACTGAATCACCACTAAGGCTCAACGTGATAATATCTCGGGGTTTACCTTCACCCTCGCCTTTTTCGGCGTAGCCACGGACTTGAACGGTATTAATAATAGTTGCATAAGTAGATGGTCGGCCTATGCCCAAATCTTCTAATTTTTTGACCAGGCTACCTTCGGTATATCTTGCTGGTGGTCGAGCGAATACTTGGCGAGCGCCGGCCGATTGAATTAGCAGGGTTTCATCTGTTTTTACGGCTGGTAAAATCTCGGCTTCTTTTTTGCTGCCACCGTACATCTTTAGGAAGCCAGCAAAGATAATAACTTCACCCTTAGCTTCAAATACCTTATCGCTAGTACTAATTTGTATAGTTATAGTGGTCTTTTCAAGTTTAGCTGGTGCCATCTGGCTAGCTAAGGTGCGACGACGGATTAGATCGTATATTTTTTGGTCATATTCATTACTACTGCCAATTTCGCGGCTCATATCAGTTGGTCGAATGGCTTCGTGAGCTTCTTGGGCATTAGCACTCTTGGTCTTGAAAGCTCTAACTTGGCTATATTCTTCGCCAAACGCACTCTTGATATACTCGGCCGCCATAGAAATAGCCAACCCACTCAAATTAACTGAGTCGGTTCGCATGTATGTGATTTTACCCTCTTGGTAAAGTTTCTGCGCGCTAGACATAGTGGCGCGGGCACCAAACCCTAGTCGGCTGTTGGCATCTTGCTGCAACGTACTGGTTGTAAAGGGTGCAGCCGGGTTACGAGTTGATGGACTAGTGCTAATGTCTGAGACCTTGAAGGTAGCCCCGATCAGGCTTTCTAGGAATAACTTGGCTTCTTCTTCGGTTTTGAACCTATTGGGCAGTTCTGCCTTTAGGCTATCACCGTCATGATTAAATTCAGCAATAACTTTAAACGAGAAAGAACCTTCGAAAGATTCGATTTCACGTTCGCGTTCAACTAGCAAGCGAACAGCCGGTGACTGGACTCGTCCGGCAGACTTTCCGCCGGGGACTTTTCGCCAAACAACTGGTGATAGTTCAAAACCAACCAGGCGATCAAGGATTTGACGGGCCTGTTGAGCCCTGACGATGTCCATATCGATAGTACGAGGATTTTTTATAGCCTCTTCGATGGCTGATTTGGTGATTTCGTGAAAAACAATGCGCTTGGTTGTCTTGACGTCTAGTTTTAGTACCTCGGCTAGATGCCAAGCAATTGCCTCTCCTTCGCGGTCTTCATCGGTAGCTAGCCAGACTGTGTCAGCAACTTTAACGGCTTTTTTAAGTCCGGTAATAACTTTTTTCTTTTCAGGGTCAACTTCATAAATAGTCTTATAGTCGTTTTCGGTATCAATTGGCGGTGTGCCGTCGGCCGTTTTTTTAACGATACTACGGATATGGCCAACACTCGAAAGCACCGCAAAGTCACTACTCAGATATTTCTCAAGAGTTTTTGCTTTGGCTGGTGACTCGACTATTACTAAATTCTTCATAAAATGTTTGTGCTTGCTTGTTAGCTAAACACAATGGGTTATTGTATGCAAGTTTGGACCATTTGTAAAATACTAAGCCAAAAGTCAGCAGCTCTTCAATATTTATCGTAAAGTCCATTGGTTACCACTGAGAGCACGGATTGTACCAGCTATTTCCATTATTGTGACGGTTGACGAGAAGACATTAGCCTCGACTCCCGATAGAGATTGCAGCTCATCCCCATCACGAATGCCAGATTGCAAAAGCTCAATAATCTTTGATTCTAATTGCGTCGATCCCAGCGCCAGGGAGGCTTGGGGCTGTAATAAATCCGGAGCGATGATTTCTAGTACGTCTTCGGCACAGGTGATCGGATGCGCCCCCCCCTGCTTAATTAAATTATTACAACCAGCCGACAACGGGCTAGTAATGTTACCCGGCACGACAAATACCTCTCGTCCCTGCTCTAGAGCGTGCATGACGGTCGATAGAGTCCCGCTCCGAACTGCGGCCTCGGTGACTATGACAGCGTCTGACAGGCCCGATACAATACGATTTCGTTCCAAGAATTGAAAATTACGAGCTTCGGTTGGTGGTTCATATTCGCTGATGATTGCTCCGCCGCCGTTCAGGATATCACTGGCGAGTCCTCTATGGGTTGCCGGATAGATTATATCGACGCTATTTGCTAAGACTGCCAAGGTTATGCCGCCTGCGTCTAATGCACCGCGGTGTGCGATACCGTCTACCCCTAGCGCTAATCCGCTGATGATGGCGACACCACGGCGGGCTAAGTCGTTAGATAATCGATATGTAACCTCTTTACCGTACGTAGTCGGCCTACGTGAGCCAACTATTGCCACGGTCGGAATTCGGGTTGGCGGCAGTTCGCCAATAAAGTATAATTTTTTAGGACTTTTAGCAATAGTATCTATAATCTGTAGACATTTACTGGATAGAGGTGAAATCTTATTGATTTTCATACGATATATGTCGCAATGTGTTGACTTTCTGTCAAATACGTGCTAATATCGGCTGCAGTTGGTTACATTGCGAGATTAACCAAAAGCACCTTATACCCCCTATTCTAACTTATGTTAGATTACATGCAATGTGTTTTGAGGTAGATTACCCTCCATCCTCAAGACTATATAGCATTGCATGTATACTAACCCCTTTAACCAGCGGACATCTGCGATTTAATCGAGATTGTTGCGCATACCCCCGGGTGGGTTAAAGGGTAAAATAGCGCCCTCAGTGATGCCCACCCTTACTGTGGGCGCTTTTTTTGTTTAAAACTATTTACAAAGTATGTTACTTATGCTATAATAACAAACTAGATGTGCATCCGTACATCGTACGTTTCAAGGATAAGGAGTGGTCATATGCAGCACACGTCGTACACCGACCCTCAGCTCATTTCGATGATTGCATTCATGGGGTCAGCGGCGGTCAGCGTCGCAATATCGTACATATGTATGTACCATAAAATGACCTGGGAGTCATTCGTAGCCGTGTTGTTGGCAGCCCTTTTCGGCTATGGTGCTTTTAGCGTCACGATTTGGTCTGCGCCGATGCTTTTGCCTGGTAACCCTGTACCGTGGGGTTTTGCTTCGATGACTGTGATTGGTCTGTTGGTGAATCTATGGATGATGCTACGCAGAATCATCCCTAGCCTGGGCCAACTTGGTCATCGTCGAGAAGCATAACCGTTGCGCACCTGTCCTTGATTCATGGCGACGGGGTGAGATTTTCTTTTCTCCCCCGTCGCCACTTCACCCTTTTTGGGTGTTTTTTATATTTACAAATAGCTAAAAAAGTGATATTATATATAAATACACAACTGTGTATCAATGACATTTAGGGATGTGGCTACTGTGCAGGCATTTTTCGATTGGCTCCTAATCGCCACACTCGGACTTTTCACCATCATAAACCTCGCCAGGTCTGTGATGGGGCTGATGTTCGACGGAAACAATAGATTTCTCCGATCGCGAACTGACATCAGTTTCGGCTTGACGATGCTGACAGCTTCGGGTATTTGGCGCATCATAGATCCTAGTATCTATTCGGCGCCAATTCAGAGTCACTGGTTCCAGATGGTCCTGCTCGGCGTCGCCCCGCTGTTTTTAATCGGCGGGATAATAGGTATCCAGATGGAATCTCGTCTTTTCCGTAAGGTCGTTTTTATTATCAGGGATAAGTCCGATAAATAGACCACCGTCCCAGTCGTTCGGCCGAAGTGGTAGGTATCGAGACCTCGTCTCTACCTATCGCTTCGGCCCTCACTATTTCATGACGTAAGCAATCGTTTAACGCTCTGTAGTGGAGTGTTTTTTTATTCAATATTTTTATAACTGGTAATTTCAATATTACCTTCGCAAAATTGAGTAACTAATTTAATAGCCTGAGGGATTATTGTCTTTTCGAGCTGCTTTACTTCGTCGGCTTTGAATTTTGCCAGCACAAACGCGGCGTCATCCATACGCTCTCTGAGCTCGTTATTAATGCCGATTCGGATGCGCATATAAACTTTGTTGATGTGAGCATTGATGGATTTAATGCCGTTATTGCCGGCATCGCTCCCTTGATTACGAACGCGAATAGTGCCAAATGGCAAGGCCAGGTCGTCATGGACCACAAGTAAATCCTCGGCTGGATCTAGTTTAAAGAAATCTAATATTCCTCGAGCCGAGTTACCAGTTTCGTTATAGTATGAAGTCGGTTTTACCAAGATGACTTTTTCATCACCAATAGTGACTCGGGCAATTTTAGCGTGAAATTGGGGCTTATTGGACCATTTTGCTCCAAGCTCGGCGGCAATAGCATTTAGCACTAGAAACCCAACGTTGTGTCGCGACGTGGCATAGTCTGGCTCTGGGTTACCCTGTGCAAAGATAAGTTTCATTATTCACCTTTCGGTTGTTTTGCTAACTTGGCTTTTTCTAATTCCTCTTTTTCACGGTTGGCTTTAATTTGTTTTTCGTCACGGAAGCTGAATTTAATTGGTGTCCCGGTATAATTGTAGGTCTCGCGTAATTGACGCTCCAGGTAGCGCTTATAGCTCCAATGCAGGAACTTGAGGTTTGATCCATAAATAACGAACCAAGGAGGAGTCGTATCAGTTTGAACGATGTAGCGAAGTTTTGGATGTGTATTCTTTAGTCCAGCTGGCGGATGGCGTTGAATGCTCTTTTGCAACAAGTCGTTTAATACGCGCGTTTTAGTCTGTTGATCGCGACGGGCTTCAATATCAAGTGCTAGATCGAATAATTTTGTAACGTTTTGTCCGGTTACACTGCTAGTAAAGATTAATGGTGCCCAAGGCGTAAAGTCAAACGTTCGTACGATGCTTGGCGCTAACTCATCACGAGTAAAGGCGTCCTTACCTTCAACGCTATCCCATTTGCTGATGACGATGACCATCCCCTTACCGGCCTCGTCGATGATGCCGGCGATGCGTTGATCGAGCTGTGTGTTTAATTCATTAACGTCCATAAGTAAGAAGCAGACGTCGGACTCTTCGATAGCGGCTAGGCTGCGAAGTACGCTAAACTTTTCGATGCCAACTTCTTGTTTACCGGGTTTTCGTATACCAGCTGTGTCGAGTAGCTGAATGTCGCGGTCGCCATATCGAACCGAGATTCGGTTGACATCGCGGGTGGTGCCGGCGATGTTAGCTACAATCGCCTGCTGTTTGCCGGCTAGTGTATTGAATAAAAAGCTCTTGCCTACATTTGGTCGGCCTATTAATGATATGCGTAGGATATCGTCAGGTATGTATTCACTTTTCGCTGGAATAAGTTCGACAACGCTATCTAAGACATCAGTAATGCCTTGATTATGTTCAGCACTTGTCCGAATAATCTGTTTAATACCGAGTCGTTTAAACTCGTCAATTGGTAGGCTGTCCTTGAGGTCAGCTTTGTTAGTCAGTAGGATTACTGGCTTTTTACTACGAAGGGCTTTCTTGGCAACAAGTCGATCTTGGTCACTGGCGTATTGACTACTATCAACTACTACCAAGATAATGTCAGCGACATCGGCGGCTTCGGTGATTTGTTCTTGAATTGATGCTTCGAACTCATCATCTGGATCTTTTAGGCCGGCAGTATCAACCAACCAAAAACTATGATTTTTGTATTCGACTCGTCCAATGACGTTGTCACGGGTTGTGCCAGCTTCTCGGGCAACGATTGCTTGTTGAGTTCTTAGGAAACGATTAAAAAGCGAACTCTTGCCGACGTTCGCTTGACCGATAATTGCAACTGTTGGAAGTTTTGAAGCCATAACTGAGGACTATTATAACAGAGATGGCCTAAGGGTGCGAGCTTAAACGGTATATATCACCTACTGGATATCGACTATTTCGAATGTACCCGACTGTATATCACCAAGTGCATAATTGCCAAAGTTTGTTCGGCTGAGTTTATTAACAGTGTAGCCGAGTGATCCAAAGGTACGGCGGATTTGGCGGTTACGACCTTCATGCATAGTGACGATCCAGCTTTTTCTATCCGGTTGGTCCATTTTTTCAAGTTGTAGTTTGCTTGGTCCATCCTCTAGTGTGACTCCATAATCACTAATCATCTGTTGATGAAGTGGTGACAAGCTATTCTCAAGACGAACGTTATAGATCTTGGTTTTGAAAAAACTAGGATGTGTCATATGGTATGCAAAGTCACCATCATTAGTCAGTAGGACTAATCCGCTGCTATTTCGGTCCAGGCGTCCGACTGGCTTTAAGTGATGGTACTTCTCGGGAAGAAGCTCATAAATAGTTGGGTTATCGCCCTGTTTCTTGCGTGAACAAACATAGCCAGATGGTTTATTGAGGGCAATACACTGGTAAGCGGTTTTGCCATGGAGCTCTTCGCCGTTAACGGTAATCTTGTCACCCTCACTAAAACGGGCGCCAAGTGTTACTTTTTTGCCGTTTACTAGAACTTTTTGTTGATCAATTAAGTTGTCCGCTTCACGACGAGAAATACCTAGATGCAGGGCTAGGTATTTATTCATGCGCAATAAATCAGGTGATTGTGGTGTCATTAGAGTCTATTATAACAGATTAAAATTATTGTAATGGGTTTTGAGGTATGGTGTCTGAGCCGTCATTAAGTTCTTGGTCGATTAGGGCGGACATATCTAGTGTCGGAGCAGCCGGAGAGATTGGATTAATGATTCGATCGCCTAGTCCTGCTGGTGCTGGTGTTGAGAATGGCGCCGTTGGCTGTGGCATTTGGGTCGGTGCGACGACAGGCGCTGTTATTGTCTCAACCTGCGCAGGGGCTGCAGCTGGCGGTTCGACTACGTCGATAACTGTAACGGGTGTTGGCGTAGTTGGTACTGACTCAAGTAAAGGTGCCGGCGCGGGCACGACTGGTTCCGGGTTAAATACGGGCGCAGGTGCATATTCAGGTTCAGCGACGGGCGCCGGTGCCGATATGTGCGTGGGCTCTTGGGTATCTACGGGGCTTGGTTCAACTACCTGTGTGGGTATTTTGACTGGTACTACGGTATCTGGAGTTGGTGCTATTACGGGCTGAAGCGCCTCTACTAATCCCACTGGTTGGCTCAACGGTTGAGGCACAAGATGCGAAACTGGCTCCGTCGCCTGATTTGAAAGTACGGGCGGAGGACTTAGTGGTCTAGGCGTAACGGAAACTGGCTGGTTAACAATAGCAGCTGAT
>Ga0209100_1002633_pt1 | contig 10922 bp, 9 predicted proteins | sample lystaG_FD_185480 | JGI IMG/M metagenome (GOLD analysis project Ga0209100, IMG submission 185480) | Glacier valley bacterial and archeal communities from Borup Fiord, Nunavut, Canada, to study Microbial Dark Matter (Phase II) -... | ecosystem: Environmental > Aquatic > Freshwater > Ice > Glacier ...
TTACGAATCCCTTAATTCTAAACAAACACTTAGTCTAAATGCATAGAAAAATGACCCATTCTAATGAATGAGTCATCGATAAACTTTACTTATTTGACTTGTCTACTTGACAGGGGTCTAATCAACTTACCGGAGTTTTTTTATATGTTACCGTTTCTTTGTAATGAGGTGGTATGTTGGCAAAAAGCAAATGAGAATCTGTTCAAGCTAAACTGCATCTGATTGAGAAATGGGCTCGTGATGGACTTCGTGAGGATCAGATTGCCAAGAATCTCGGTATTTCTGTGTCGATATTTGAAACTTATAAACAAAATCATCTGGAATTATTGAAGTCCTTAAAAAAGGGAAAAGAATCTCTGATCACTGAACTCGAGAATGCTTTGATTAAGAAAGCGCTTGGGTATGACTACGAAGAAAAGAAAGTCTATACCAAAACTGATAGTGGTCAATCAGTTACTTACACCGAGATCACGAAGAAACATCAGCCACCAGATACCGGAGCCCTCTTCGGACTTCTGAAGAATAAAGACCCGGAACATTACTCCGATAATCCCCAGATGTTGCAACTCAAGAAACAAGAACTTGAGCTACGAGAACGTCTAGCTAAACAAGGCGACTGGTAATGGTGAAGTACCAAGTACTCTCTGATTTCTATAAAAGTCCTGAATGGATCAGTCTACGCAAGCAACTCATGATCCAACGCAGTAGTCCAAACAAAGGACTGGTCTGTGAACATTGTCATGAACCGATCTTACGAGACATTGATTGAATCGGACACCATATCCAAGAACTCACGCCTCAGAATGTGAATGATATAAACATCAGTCTAAATCGAAAGAATATTCTACTGGTACATCATCGCTGCCATAACGCGATTCATGAACGCTTCGGTCAAGCAATGATGCAGCGAGTTTATATCGTCTATGGAGCGCCCCTGTCAGGCAAGACAAGCTATGTACGAGCCAGTAAGGGACACAAGGACATCGTTCTAGATATTGATGAACTCTACCAAGCAATCACACTTTTACCGGCTTATGATAAGCCAACTGAATTAGCAACGAATGTCTTTCAACTTCGGGATAGTTTACTTGATCAAATTAAAACACGCACAGGAAAATGGTCGCAAGAATGGATCATCGGTGGCTATCCACTACAATCTGAACGACAACGTCTGGCATCTGTACTGGGTGCTGAGTTGATCTATGTCGAAGCATCGGAAGAGGAATGTCTTTGTCGTTTACTACATGATACGGATAAACTGCCGTTCCAAAAAGAGTGGCAGAAATATATCCACGATTGGTTCCTTGCATTTCGGCCGGACTCCCCCCCGGTCGAGATGTGAGGACAATCAATTGGGAACTGGACAAGGGACGTCGGAAGCACGCAAACCCAAATTTTGAGATTTCGGCCACCGTTATTGAAAAAAGGTTGAAATCCAACGAAACATAAACAACTCCAGAAAGAAGGGCTCAACTTGATCGAAGAATACACACCCCAAACCGAGCTCGAAAAACTAAAAGAAATCTTTGAAAAGGTCGATCCAGATAAACAAAAACTCGTCGAGAAATTGATTCAAGAAGCCGCATTCTTAGCGGATCAAAATGACGCACTACGAACACTTATTCATACAACTGGGATGATTAAAGTCCATCCCACCAATCCAAATCTACAAAAACCGACAGAAGCCGGTAAACAATATCTGAAAAATCTTCAAGCCTATTCGGTTGTTATCAAGACCTTGAGCGCTGTTCACACCAAGAACGCCATCGAGGAAGAGGATGCCTTTAATTCCTTTCTTTATGAAGGCGAATGACACTTCCTAAGGTATACATCGAAGTAATCGACACAGGAGCGATTCTGGTTGCCAAAAACTAGAAACTGGTCTTCATCAACTTTTGTTGGATACCCAGGATATAAGCAAAATCTATGATCCTAAGTGCTATAAATAGAGTCGAGTTTATCGAATGCTTCAACATTGGCGTTTTTGTAAATGATGATATAAGTTTCAATATAATTATCAATATCTATTGTAACTTTTGTGTTAAGTATATATCATTTCACTAGACAGATCAGTTGCGGATTATTCTAGGAGGAAAAAATGACTACAATTATCTCGATAATTCGATTTATTCTCTTTTTTGCCACAGTGGTTGGTTATATCTTGTTTATTCTTGATAAAACAAAGATGCAAATAGAGTTTGCTCCAATCGTGGTCTTCAGTATTATCACGGTATTGATGTTTTTAGCCGGTCTGCTCAATGTAATGCTATATGCAGCGGGTACAATTGTCTTGCTCGGAGTGATTTTGTTTGTTAATTTTACGATTAAGAAAAAATTGTCCCCATTTTTTCAAAAAAGAAATGTAAATATTGGAACTTTATTTATAATAATCGCATTCATTTATTTTACCCTGTTTTTACAGGGCACGAAATTCATCTATTACGACGATTTCTCGCATTGGGGTGTGGTTGTAAAAGACATGCTTTTTTTCGACCGATTACCAAATCTGCAATACAATCCGGGGTATGGCTTTATCACGTTTACTTCCTACCCGCCTGGGAGTTCATTGTTCGTCTACTTTGTTAGTAAAATAATCGGCTATTCTGAAAGCAAAATGATGATAGCACAAATCTATTTAATGCTAGCTTGTTTGTTCGCTTTTTTTGGAATATCAAAGGATAAAAAATATACTTCAGTGATTGTCATTTTTGCCTCTCTCTTTATGTTGATCGGTCGTCTGGGTTTTAACACTCTTATGGTGGATACACTTCTGCCTTTGGTGGGATTTGCCGGTACTGTAATAATCTATTACTATCGTACGGATGTTAAAAAAGCTAGCTTATTTGTCTTACCGGTAAATATCATGCTGATCCTCGTAAAAAACAGTGGCATATTTTTCGTTATAGTAAACGGGTTATTGCTTTTATATTACGCAATCAAAGCACGAAAGAATGAAGTAACAAAGCAAGATAAGAGCTTGAATTTCGTCTTTGTTTCTGGTTTCATACTGATCACTTTCTTTATGTTATTTTTGTGGAAACAGCATTTAGACTATGTTTTCCCCGGTAAAACATCTCTCCATACCATAAGTTTGAAAAACTTCAGCACCATATTCGGAGCGAAGACAAAAGAGCAGATATTACAAATCATAAAAATATTTTTGACAAAAACCATCAGCCTACGTGAGAATGTGACGCAATCCATTTTTATTGCCAATATTGGGTCAATAATACTCATTGTCACCGACAAAATGGCATTTAAAAAGACCATGAAGGGATTGCTAACCGCACTGCTTTGCGCCGATGGATTATTCTTGTTGTATCAGGTAGGGAATTTGGGTATGTATTTGTTTTCAATGCCGATTGGTGAAGCACTAAGTCTGGCTGGCTACTATAGATATGTTTCCACCATTAATATTTATTTCATTGGTGTGCTCGTAATTGGGTTTATTCATGACTTTGAAATCGTTGGGAATACACAGGCTTATACACGAACCCGACCAGATCAAACGAAATTTGAAAGTCATTCTTTTAAATTGATCTGTACGGGTTTGATGCTCAGTACAATTTTGCTTTCAGGTAACGCTTCAATAAACTCCAGCTACGACATGCTTTATCAAAAACGCTATTATCCAGCCACTGTGCATAATTATCCAGCCACTGTACCTGGCAAATTTGACAGCATAAAACAAGAGAACAATGATGGATACTCAACTACTCATTACCTCGTCTATGCCCCTGGTGAATTAAACAGTTATGTGGCATTTGTCGTTAAATATAAAACGTTCTCATTAGGTGTCAAAGTAATCGATACATTGATAACTGAAACTGAGTTTCTGGAACTTGCATCTAAATATTACTTTTTTGTTGTTTTGGAAGAGGATGAGCAAATCGTCAAGTTATTGAGTCAATACATTGACCGAGGGAATTATGTTGGAATTTACCAATCTGCTGAATTATTCAGTAAAAAGATAAAGTAATACAGCAATCTATTTTGATGCTCTCATCTTCCTGTGCCTCGAATCGTCAGGTCAGTTCATGTATTTATCGGAAAAATACGCAACTTTATAGAAAAAAAAGCGAGATCAAATGTTGATCTCGTTCGTTTTTATGATTGGCATATGGATTGTTTATTTCCAAAAGCACTTTCCAGTTTTCAAGATGGGTTTAATACGGTATGTTAAATGGATAACCGGAAAGAAAAAAAGTGATGAAATAGCCAATTGTATACAGATATTTTCAGTTTCAATTATTAAGAATGTATTTGAGAATGGTAGTGTCAAGAATCTTGTACAATTAAGGCATGGCTGCCTACTATTTCCAGTTTCTACCCATGCCATAATTGTAACTGACTATGCTCCTCTTTGATTTTCACAATTTTCAACCAATATTTATTTTTTTAGTTTATAATGTAGTTAAATATTAAGATTCCAATGGGGGAATTATTAATGAAACAGCTAAACAGTATAGTACGCATCTTCTTTTTTGTTATGTTTTTGCTAGTATTTCCTTTATCATCTTTCAGTGTCAAAGTTAATGCTGAATCCGACATTATTGGTCCTAAAGTAGACTTAACCACGCTTTCAGTTAGTAAATATGAAGTCTATCCAGGAGACACCGTTACTGTTAAAGTAAAGGCAACAGACGATAAATCCGGTATCAAAGACATCTATTTCCTTTATGAGAGTAGTTACGGTCTTCTCCTATCTAGAACAGTATCAACTGTAGGTTCAGACGGATATTATAGTTGGTCAATCCCCATCACAAGTTCAACTCAAGATGGTGTGTGGTCCTTATATGCAATAACTGCAACCGACAATGCTGGTAACAGAAGCAGTATATATTCATCAAGTCAAGACCTGTCAAAAAGTGAATTTAATGTACTCAATATAAATACTCCACGTAATAATATAACTGATAAATGGATCTTAACTAACACAACTTGGGGGGATAGAACAATTTCTTCAGATTTATATATTGGTCCTAATGCGATCTTAACAATAAATGGCACCGTAACTGTGAAAGGGAATATATATGTACTCGGCGCTTTAGTAAGTTATGGTAATTTGTCAACAAGTTCTATTTATGGAAGAAACTTCATTTATGGCTATACAAATACGTTTTATAATGGAACTGTAAATTTCAGAGGTGGAACAAATATGATCACTTCATTGATTGCTTCAAACCAACCAATACCCTATATTCCGATTAACGTAATAGGAAATATAGTCATAGATTGGGACATGAATTTACTTTATATTCAGGGCGAAACTATTCCAATAGCGGACTTAAGTATTGATGGAGTACCAGTTGCATATTTCGCAAATGGAACATTCATTGTTAAGGACATCAAACTCAATAATTCTTCTGAAATCACAATAAATATGACAGATGTTTTTGGTAAGATACATTCTAAAATCTTGCGTCTAGACAATATAGAAAATCTGGTTAGGATTACTGGTGTTGGGAAGAACGGAAATTATAATTCAGACCGTACTATTATATTTAATAAGGGGATTGGAAAACTTGATGGTACTGTTGTTACTTCGGGTTTCATGGTAAGTAAAGAAGGCAGCTACTTGTTTACATTAGAACTAACCGATGGTAAGCTTTTCGAAATACCTTTTGTTATTGATAAGACGAAACCATTGATTACAGGAGTGATCAATGGAACATCATACAACACAAGCAAGACGATCACGTTCAATGATGGGACAGGTAAATTAGATGGGGTAGCCTTTACGTCTGGATCCACCGTATCTATTTTTGGATCTCATACCTTGGCCGTCACAGATGCGGCGGGTAACTCAACGACCATTCAATTCTCAATCATCCCTTCAAATCCGGTCATTACTGTGTTTTCTTTAGGATACAATTCATTGAAAGCAACCTGGGCTGCGATCAGTAGCGCGACTGGCTATGAAGTTTCGTACTCGACCTCTCAAACCGGAACGTATATAGTTTTACCTTTAACTACATAAGTCAGCGCTTGGATCCCAAGTCTCTTGACCAATATGACTTACTATGTGAGAGTCAGAGCGTATCGCTTAGTTGGCACAACCAATGTCTACAGCGCTTATTCTACCGTTGTTCAAGGGAAACCAATCCCTTCCACCCCAGTCATTACAGTGGCTTCTTTAGGCTACAACTCATTGAAAGCAACCTGGGCCACGATCAGTGGAGCCTCTGGCTATGAAGTCTCGTACTCTACCGCTCAGGCAGGGACATATACAGTTTTACCTTTAACTACATCCGTCAGCGCATGGATCCCGGGTCTCTTGACCAATACGGTTTACTATGTGAGAGTCAGAGCGTATCGCTTAGTTGGCACAGTCAAAGTTTATAGTGCTTATTCTACCGTTATTCAAGGGAAACCGACTCCTTCGACTCCGGTCATCACGGTTACTCGAGTATCCAGTACTAGTCTTAAAGTTAACTGGACTGGCATAAGCGGAGCAGGGGGTTATGAAGTGTGGAAATCAACCGGAACCAATACGACCTATACCCAATTGACAGCCGGAACCAATACGACCTATACCCAATTGACAACCGTGACAACTACCTACTATACCAACAGCGCGTTAGTGACAGCCACCAACTATAATTACAAGGTCAGAGCATACCGATTAGTTGAGACAATCAAAGTATACAGTTACTTCTCAGCCATCCTATCAGGCACTCCATAAGAGACTTGTGAGTAGAAATAATAAAAATTCTTTAGGATTAACGACATCAAACAATAATACTGTCATACTTTGTGTTGGGAGTCGTTCATCTGTCCTTTGTTGATTTTCACACGTAACATTGAAAAATATATTTCCCAAGCCTTCCCCCAATTTTTTGGCTAAAAATCTTTGACTCGTTTGGGGTGTTTGATTAATAAGTAAAACTTTACTTCGCGGCGTTGTTGCATGATTTCCCAAGAATATTGGAAATGACTTGATTCTGATATACATTCAAAGTTAAGAATTTCACCCTTATAGTTGATGGTTTAAATAACAAAGTAGGACTAAAATGAAATAAATATTTTATGATGTTTATTGATTTCAAAAATGTGCAAAGTAGATTCTTACTAAATCATGTAGTGCGTATTTAAGAAAAACGAGATTTATAGAAAGTGCTTTCATTAGCGAAACGTGGAGGAATACTTAAATATAGTTTTCAATTCAAACACTAAGTAATTCGGTAAACGATGGAGTTTGTCATTATTTACTTTCAATAACTCAGAGCGTAGTGAAACAGAATTCATGAGAAGTAGATGGATACCACCAAATTAACATTGCCATAAAATTGTTTCATTTCAAAAGAGATCATTTCAAGATTCAGTGAGATTTGCGTAATAGTGCATCATACATTTGAAACAAGAAAAATTCCGAATTACAAATAATGTTCTGATATTTTTGATGTAGATCAGCATTCCATCCATGTCAGTGTCCTAAACATAGGAGAACTAGAGAGAAATACTCAGGCGTTGAGTAAGCCTGACTGTATTATAAAAGGGGGAAAATATGAGAAAGTTCCAGAGGTTATTACTTAGTCTACTTCTTATATTGGGGTTAATTCAAGTAAGCATGTTTATTCAACCACAAAATGTTTATGCAATTGTTGGAACTGCTACAGTAGCAAATACAATTGAACTAAACCAAAAAGCAATCAATGCTTTGACGGCCCAAGACCCAAGTACTTTCGTAACCACAGATAGGCCTTGGCCGCATTCCACTCCAACTGCTGAATTAGAAGTAATAAAAGCGAAAGCCCAAGAAATAGTTGCAAATGCAACCACTAACTACGAAAAAGTGAAACTAATCCATGACTGGATTACAAACAATATATATTACAACTATGATGGGCTTTATTCCGGTGACTATGGGAATAATTCTCCATATGCTGTATTCACTTCAAAGATTGCGGTATGTCAAGGCTATGCTGAATTGACTGAAGCAATGTTAAGATCGATTGGAATTCCAAGTGTTTTGATTTCTGGAAAAGCTATATGGGCTTCTATTGGTTATACTTGGGAGTTAGAACCGGAACCGGATGACACTAACCATGCTTGGAATGCGGCTTTTGTGGATGAAAGATGGATTCTAATCGATACTACGTGGGATACCTTTAATAGTTATGAAAATGGAACGTTTATCAAAGGATCAACTAGATATAATTATTTTGATCCAACCATTGAAAAGTTCTCAATAGATCATAGGATTCTCAATATGGATGAAGTGGAAGTTCTAATTACACTTGACAATCAAGGAGGATCCGAAGAGATATCGAATTATCGATTCACTTATGGCCAGCAGTTTTGGTATGAACTCCGATACATCTATGTAGGCACTAAGGCTGGATACATCTTTGATGGATGGTATAAGGAACACGAATGCATCAACAAATGGTCATCTGAGGACCGGGTTTATGGCAATACAACACTGTATGCAAAATGGGTTTTATTACCCACGGTGCCAACAAGTGTTAGCGCATTTTCAGCCAGTGCGACCAGTAATAAGATTAGTTGGACAAGCGTGAGCGGTACAAGCGGATATCAGGTGTTTCGATCCTTCAGCGCCACCGGAACGTATACATGGTTAGCGAATGCCTTTACAACCAGTTATACCAATAGCGGATTGACTACCGGAACGACCTACTACTACAAAGTAAAAGCATATAACACGGTTGGGACAACATCCGTGTTTAGTGGATTTTCAACCATTGTCTCAGCGAAACCAATTCCATCCGCACCCACAGGCGTGAGCGCGGTTTCAGCCAGTGCCACAAGCGCTAAACTGAGTTGGACAAGCGTGAGCGGTGTAAGCGGATATCAGGTGTTTCGATCCTTCAGTGCCACCGGAACGTATACATGGTTAGCGAATGCCTTTACCAACAGTTATACCAACAGTGGGCTGACTACCGGAACGACCTATTACTACAAAGTAAAAGCGTATAAAACGGTGGGAACTACGTCTGTTTTCGGTAATTACTCGATAGTCATCTCAGCGAAACCAATTCCATCCGCACCCACAGGTGTGAGCGCGGTTTCGGCTAGTGCCACCAGCAATAAGATTAGTTGGACAAGCGTGAGCGGAGCAATCGGATATCAGGTATTTCGATCCTTCAGTGCCACCGGAACGTATACATGGTTAGCCGATGCCTTTACCAATAGTTATATCAATAGCGGATTGACCACCGGAACGACCTATTACTACAAAGTGAAAGCATACAAAACAGTGGGAACTACGTCTGTTTTCGGTAATTACTCGATAGTCATCTCAGCGAAACCAATACCCGCTGCACCCACAGGTGTGAGCGCGGTTTCGGCTAGTGCCACCAGCAATAAGATTAGTTGGACAAGCGTGAGTGGAGCAAGCGGATATCAGGTGTTTCGATCCTTCAGTGCCACCGGAACGTATACATGGTTAGCCGATGCCTTTACCAACAGTTATACCAACAGTGGGCTGACTACCGGAACGACCTATTACTACAAAGTGAAAGCATATAAAACAGTGGGAGCTACATCTGTTTTCGGTAATTATTCGTCAAGTGTATCTATTCAAACTGGAAAATGATGAGTCATCCAAATTAAGTAAAAGGCTTCAATTAGGAATGTGGTTAATGTACTAGTTAAATTCGTTGAAAGCATGCTGAGAAAGAAACAAATTCTTTGAAAGTAATGACACAAAACTAGAGGTTTAATAGATGGTCAGTTTTCGAAGCAGATGGTTTATTTGAAGTCATTTTCAGTATTAAATAGGAGATGTGAAGAAAATATTGAATTAAATCTAGAATCGGAATGATTACGAAGTGAAATAGTCCTATAGGGTGATGAGTAACAAGGGGGAAACCATGAAAAAATTATTTGGAGCATTCTTGATCTTAGCAGTAGTTGCGAGTGGATTTGCGAATGTGAACTCGATAAAAGCACACGCTTTAGCAGATACATCTAATCAATTTTCTACTAGTGAAGTTGTTGAAGCTGGTGGTAGGTCATCATTTAGACTTGATATTAGTGGCAGTTTATGGGCTTGGGGAGATAACGTCGGCGGTCAATTGGGTGATGGAACAATTACAAACAAATTGGCGCCAGTCAAAGTGTTAGATAATGTGAAAAGTTTTTCCGGTGGTGATGTGCATACTCTAGCCATCAAGACAGATGGCAGTTTATGGGCTTGGGGAGACAATACTTATGGTCAATTAGGTATAGGTGATGGAACAAATATTCGATCGAATAAAATAACACCTATCAAAGTGATGGAAAATGTGGTAAGCGTTTCTGCTGGCGAGTATCATACTCTAGCCATCAAGAACGATGGCAGTCTATGGGCATGGGGATATAACGGGTATGGTCAATTAGGGGATGGAACAACTATAGATAAATTAACACCTGTCAAGGTGATGGACAATGTGGTCAGCGTTTCTGCTGGTTATTTTCATACATTAGCCATCAAAACAGATGGCAGTCTATGGGCTTGGGGAGATAATGGTGGCCTATTGGGTGATGGGACAACTATAGAGAAATTAACACCTATCAAGGTGATGGAAAATGTGGCAAGCGTTTCTGCGGGTACTATTCATACAGTAGCCATCAAGAGCGATGGCAGTCTATGGACATGGGGGTTTAATAATCATGGTCAATTAGGTGATGGAACAACTATAACTAAATTAACACCTATCAAGGTGATGGAAAATGTGGTCAGCGTTTCTGCTAGTGAGCATACTCTAGTCATCAAGACAGATGGCAGTCTATGGGCTTGGGGTGATAATTATTGTGGCGCTTTGGGTGATGGGACAACTATTGATAAATTAACACCTATCAAGGTGATGGAAAATGTGGCAAGCGTTTCTGCTGGTGACGATCATACTCTAGCTATCAAGAATGATGGTAGCCTATGGGCATGGGGAACTAACCATTATGGTCAATTAGGTGATGGA
>Ga0209100_1002635_pt1 | contig 10910 bp, 5 predicted proteins | sample lystaG_FD_185480 | JGI IMG/M metagenome (GOLD analysis project Ga0209100, IMG submission 185480) | Glacier valley bacterial and archeal communities from Borup Fiord, Nunavut, Canada, to study Microbial Dark Matter (Phase II) -... | ecosystem: Environmental > Aquatic > Freshwater > Ice > Glacier ...
TTGGATACCTTGTATCAGACGACCAAAGACGTGCGCTTACGCAAGCGAGCACAAATGATGCTGTTAGCTGCCGAAAAAAGGTTAACGGCACCAGACATAGCGGCGATAGTGCGCGACGACGAGCAAAAATGTCACTCCGCCAGCAGAACCCAAGCGGTGTTAGGATAGCCGATTGAGACTGCTAACGTAGTCCGCCAGTGCTGCTTGGGAACTACCGAGCGACTCTAGCAGCACTGCGCGGTGGTAACACACCACCGCCAAAAAAAAGACCGTACGGTAGGCGGCTACTCTATGGTACATAGCCTACAAAAATCGATTGACGTTCTGTTAATTATGCGCTATATTCGATAAATAAATATCCTTTAATCAAAAAAGAAGATTTACGTGGCTGAGCAGGTATTTTTTGCACTTCCTATTGCTACATTCGACAAATTTTTCTCCAAATCATATCAAATTGACATAATCAAATGGGTTTGGCGAGAACGACAACATGCATCGCCCGACGCAAATAACACACTGCAAAGGCTCACTGATGTGCTCAACAAAAGTGTTCCTCACCCTGGTTTCCGAAGTAAAAATGCTGGATTAGTACCTAATTATCATCAGTATCTGTTCAAGATTCTGCATGAGCAACCTCAACTACAACTGCTGCTCTTCGCTGTTCTGCAAGTATGGACAGACCTGCAGCGCCCACTTATTGACAAAATGCGTGAATTTATGGGTCAGCGCCAAATTGCTTCACTTGACCCGGAACAACCGCTGTTGGGGTTTTCGCCACTGCTCAGCCCTTCATGGGTGGACGAACTAGCTAACGAATTTTTGTTGATTGTCGGTAATGCTGAACTTAATCGCGATGATGTTCGCCTCGCGATAATGTGCCTTGTGGGAGAACCAACCGAAAGTATGCAGCTAACAGATACACCCCCAATCGCTTCTGAGCAATTATTGTGGATACCTTGGTTGGAAGCACTGCGCACCCTGCCGCCTGAATCTGCTGAGTGGGAGTCTATCACAGACTTCGTAAATCAGGTGCTGGCTCTTGCTGATCAGAAGAAACAAGCGTTACAAGCTTTGCAAGCTGCTGAAGCACGTCAACAGCAGATGCGAACTGTGCTGGATGAATTGATCCTGAACGCGGAGCAACATTTCGAGTACATAGGTGCGCAGGAAATTCATGAATGGCGCAGCCGGACGCCTCCATCAGATGTGGATATTGTCACGACGCAGCTTACGGAGTTTGGCGCATTGGTTGCGGAATATTTTAGGTTAAAGGAACAAACCGCGCTGAACATGACTGAAGAGCGTGAGATTAGACAACGGTCCGCTCAACTTGAAAGCGAAATTATTGCGCTGTTTCAGGTGTTGCAAATCGCATTCAGTACGGGCAACGCAACTGAAGTTATCAACGATGAAGCCACTTACGAAAACGCGGCTTCAAGCACAACTAAATGCCATCAAATGCAATTCCGCCAGCAGTTGACGAGTCACCGCTTGATCATAACCTCGCAGACGCGCTTGCTGATTTTTCAACACCCCTAATTCAAAACACGTTTACAGGTGTGCGTTCAGATGAACCATCAGAAATAACGGTTGAATGGATTGAAACTCCTGCATTTACGAACGCTGATCCACAGCCTAAGTATGTAGATGTTTCTACCATGCAAAATGAGCAAGCACCTGTACAAGAAACTGACCACGAAGGATCACCCACTTTTAATGTGGTATCGGCCACTGATCTGGCGCGTGCGTTAGATAAAGACGAAGATCAAGAACAAAACTGGGATTTGTTCTTCTGGAAATTGATCGCACAAGATGACTTGCCCGCCGCGTATTGGTTGGCCTATTCATTTGAACAAGCCTCATATCAGGTGGGGGTTACGGCAAGCGATTTGGCAATCGTTCAGGTCGGACGCTGGCTAGAACCTGGGATGGACGCCTACGTTGATAACCTGGCTGAACTACTGCGCCAAAGCGACAGCACCGGCAGTGATGCTCAAGAAGTGATCAGGTTAGCAGCGGCAGTACAAGCGCTGCTCATCGCTCCCACGATTGGTTTGATCGATTGGCTACAAACCCCAGCGTGCTGTCCAACCGTACATGAATTGGTACGTGTCCTTAGTACGTTCGCGAACGCCGGGATTGCGTTGCGTCCAGAAGGCTTATTGAATGCAGAAAACGCCCAACAGCGCAGCGCTAAATTGCAGCAAGTGGTACAGCAGGCACGAGAATGGTTGGATCAGGAGTTACGCCGCAAGCTGTCTTATCAGCGTGCAACAAAAGTGCTGCTGACCTGGTGTAAACCAGGCGGCGACTTACACTCGTTGTTGTCCCCGGTGATAAGCGATCGACGAGTCGATGCTGCGTCAGTTGCGGCATTACGATTGCCGTTGACGCGCCCCGAATATGTCAAGCGCTTGATAGAAACCACTGATAGACAGTTTGTGGCAGCCGGTATGGGTCCGATCGAGGGACGTGCTCAGAAGCTGCTATTGCACGCTGCTGGTGAAGCGTGCGGTATTGCGCAGCAATGGTTGACTTTGGTACACCGTGAAGATGAACTCACTCAATATGGTAGCAACTGGCTTTCGCAGCGCGTGGTGGATTTGCGTGTTGAACTCGAACAGGTGTTGCCCGGCGTTGCGCACGCCCTTGAAGCGCAGCAATCAAGCTTGACTGAACCAGCATTAAGCGCAGCCTGGTTGTGTTTGCGACGTGCTATTGGACAGGTACACGCACTGCTTAATCTGAATGGAGCACTGAATACGCCACCGACAACAACATGGACTGAATTAGCACAGCCACCGGGTGATCCGACTGTGGCTTTGGCTCGGCGCTTGTTGTGGCTGCCTGAAGTTGAATTAGGCGACGATGGTTTGCCATGCCCAGAAAAAGAACGCTTGGATATTGCGCGTGCCCTCAAAACATTTTATACCCAGCCAAAGCCTTTAGTAGAGGTTTTTCGCGCGCGCCTGGCAAACAAAGATTTTCGCTTTTTCGAGGAGTGGCTGCTGCCTAATTTGATTGTCACTCAGGATGCAGGTGCCTTGCGGGAATATTACACAGCGGAGTTGCAAGAGGCACGCGCCGCATTAGTTAGTAAAGCGCAAGGGGTTTCTAATACGATTGAGTCAGCATTGTTAGACGGCGTCCTAGCCGATGAAGAACGCGGTCAAAAAAGCGACGAGTTACAACAAGCCGAACTTTCAGCTAGTTTGAATTTAGGAAGCCAGTTTATTGCGCTGGACAGCATTCAGCAGCAGCTTGACGATAAGCGCCAACAACGCTGTAGTGATCTCGAAAAGATATGGCGTGCTTTAGAACCGCAATTGGGGACGGCTATCAGTGACGCAGCGCATCGTCAGCAAGTGCAAGCGTCCATTAGCGATGCGCTGATGCAGAAAAATACGCGCATTGTTGAAGAGTATGTTGATAATTTGCGACAAGTTGTGGAAAATGGGCTGCCTTTCGATGAAAGCCTGTTTGAGCACAAATCCGAACGAGACCCGTTGAGTGAATTTCTCGCCTCGGAAGACTCCATCCGTACATGGTTGACCGCTAGTAGAAGCCTGAGTCAAGTTGCAGACGATATTCAAGCTGGACAGGTGCGCGCAGACATTCATTTTGGTGATATTCCACGTAAGAGACGCGATGAAGCGTATCGAGCGATTGAAGGCTGGCGTACCTTGAAACAACGGGTTGCACGGCGTGGCAACACGGATCTGGAGTGGGAACGCGCGATTGCCGAAATACTGTCTTACTTAGGCATTGAGGTTGATAAGGTCGCCAGCTCAATTACCAATTTCCAGGTTGGGGACGGTTGGGTCATGACGCAAATTCAGTCTGAAAACCAACCTGATACGCGTCCTATTCCACAGTTTGGCTCGCAAGCCAAGCGGCGCTACACGGTCGTCTGCTTTTGGGAGCGACCCGGTGCAGGCACTATTGCCGCTCGTCTGCGCGAATTGGGGCTGATGAACCAGCAAGTGATCATTTTCTATTTAGGCCAAATGACCGCTTTGCAACGTCGTGAATTGGCACGGGTGAGCCGCGAGAAAGAACTGGCAGTCGTCATCCTTGATGAAATTTTGCTTGTATTTTTGGCGATCGAACGCGACACCGCGACTCGTTTGCGAACCCTGTTACGCTGTGCATTGCCGTTCACGGTACTCAATCCGTATACACCTTTTCAAGCGGGTGACGTGCCGCCTGAAATGTTTTTTGGGCGTGAAGACATGATTAACGAGTTGCGAAAGCCGGACGGTAGCTGCTTGATTTATGGTGGCCGACAAATGGGAAAATCGGCACTGCTGCGCCATGTACAGCGTGAGTTTCATCGCCCCGATCAAGGTCAGTATGCAGTGCTGCTCGACATTAAACTAATCGGTGGGGCAGGTACCAACCAGACCCCTGAAACAATTTTGATTCGGTTACGGGATGCGTTGATCGACCTGAAGCTGTTAAAACCACAACAGGCCAGTACCAACAACAGCGATACTCTTACTGGGCAAATCAAAGATACGTTGAATAAAGTCTCCAATCGTCGCCTGTTGGTCTTATTCGATGAAGCTGATAACTTCTTGGATGCGGATGCCCAGAGTTTCAGTCCTATTGGTAATCGACCGGTGGTGCCGTTTCCAATCGTTGAGCGGCTGCGCATGTTGATGATGGATACCGGACGTCATTTCAAAGTCGTATTTGCGGGTCTGCATAACGTTCAGCGTTTTCAGGGCATCGCCAACCAACCGTTGGCACACTTTGGCAGGCCGCTGCAAATCGGCCCGCTTGATGCACGCGCAGCGCAGCAGCTCGTTCAACAGCCGCTCGAATTTCTTGGTTATCATATATCAACAGATTTATCGCTGCGTATCCTCTCGTATACAAACTATCACCCTGGTTTGATTCAGATTTTCTGTCGCGAATTATTGCAGCAGCTTTGGAAAAGATTAGGCAATAATTCGCTGCCACCTTACCAGGTGCAAGATAGCGAAGTCGATGCGCTCTACCGCAAAAACGAGGTGCGCGCGCAAATTCGAGATCGTTTTGATTGGACGCTTGCGCTGGATATGCGCTACCAGGCGATTGCCTGGACGTTGATTGACGATCAAAGTAAAGATCGTGACAGCTATGCACGCGCGTATACACCACGCGTTATTTTGGATCAAGTACGTGTGTGGTGGGAACGCGGCTTTGACAAGATAGACATCAGCCAACTCAGTGGCTTACTCGATGAAATGTGTGGATTGGGTGTCCTCGTTTATGATAAAACCAAAGGCAGCTACCGTTTGCGCAGTCCGAATTTGGTACGGCTCATGGGTAGTGAAAGTCATATCCAGGACCGCTTAGGGGAACTGATCGATAAACAGCCGCCTGTTGCATTCAGCGCTGAATACCACCACGCGCCGTTGGATTCCGAAGCCCAGGGGTACAGCCCACTAACCTACGCACAAGAGCGACTGTTGACGGTACCACAATCTGGGGCAAGCGTGATCATCGCCTCTGAAGCGCTGGCTTTACATACCCTGGTCAAAGCGCTCAACTTTTTTCAGTCACGCGAGGCGCTTGAAAGCGGCAAACAGATCGATAAAGTGCCGCCAAATGTTCAAGAACCAGTCAAGCTGCGCCAATGGCTTGAACAGCATCTTAAAAAGGTTGACAGCCAAGAACGGACAGTTATTTACTGTCGCCCACATAGCCTGCGTGGACAAATGCTGGCACCGCTGATCCAGGAAGCCGCTGCTTTTGCCGAAAAATGGGGCACCCGTAAACGTTCACTGCGTATCGTCTTTGTGCTTGATCCAGCCGCTACATGGGAATGGGTATCACTAACCCCTGGCACTCGTGAGGAGTTAGAAAAGAAGGTAGGGGTTCCAATTGCTGTGAACCGTTGGGAAACGACAGGTTTAGTTCAGCGTTTGGAACAGCACAACAAAATTCACAACGAAGACGCGCTACAAAAAATTTTGGAAGCTACTCAAGGTTGGCCTTATCTGCTCGATGAACTCTTCAAGCAAATTAGCCAGGATGACGATCCAAGTCGCGCCGCAGCATGGTTAAACGATGAATTAAACAACAGCGAGACAGCGCTTTACGGGCAGTTTGGGAAGAGTCTGGGCGTTGAGCCAGGCACACCAGCAGCACGAGTCCTCAATGTGATTGGGCAATATCAGCCGCTCAATGTCGTTGACATTACACCGGATAACGTGTCGTCGCTCGGTAATTCTAGCGAGCCACTCAGCGAAGCGACTTGCAAAGCTGCTTTTATGTATCTGCAACTCATGAGCTGTATTGAAATATATGCTGGCAATCAGGTGGGTGTGAACCCAATCGTCAACAAGTTAGTGAAAGCGTTGACCGGATGAGTGCTCCGCTAAGTGCTGAATGGATGACATACTTGTTTCAAATGCCGAGCATTCAGCAGTTCATAGACTCCTTAATTGAACAGATAGCCGATGGTCGCAGTATGTTCATCGGACTGCCTGATACACTAGATCCAACAACGATTTGGATGCATCTTCAAGAAGGCTTGTATCGACGTGAGTTTCTATGCGCGGAGCTGCTGGTAGAAAATCACACCGATCCTGCTCAATCATTTGTTAATCTGCTGGCTGATTCGTTTGAAGTGGCCTGGGAAAATGTCGATACGGCACGCACGCTGCATAATTTACGGCATGGTCTGGCAAAGCAGGCCCGTGCGCCCAATCTGATCTATTTATATGGTCTCGATCAAACAGCGAACTGGGCGGAGTGGCTGTCGCTGGTGCTTCAATGGTCGAATGAAACAAAAATGCTTGTCGATAGCGGTCAACTTAGCCGACGCAAGGCTTTTAGCGCATTATGCGTGATGGTACCGATGCGTTGTTTACCCTATCTGCGGAACACTGAGCTTTACCTGTCGATGGCCTGGTGGTGGGGTATACCCTCCACCTTGGAGACGCAACTGCTGTGTCGCCTGGCTGAGCAGGACTCCTCAACGACCTCAATAAATCGTTGGCGTGAGCATGTGCTGCCAGCTTTGGCAAATGGCGACGTGGGTTTGATTGAATACCTTTGGAACTTTGCTTCAGAGCTGGATGGCACTGGGACGCTACCCATGTTAAAACAGTTTGGTATACAACGTGGTTGGAACTATGCGCAGCTTACCAACTGGAACTTACACGAGTTTCAGTCTGCCAAAATCGACTATCATCCGGTACAAGGTGCGCCTGATGGTTGGCACGCAGCCTGGGCAGCAGGCACGCTTACCTGGACAATCGAATATGGATTAGAGGTGCATTCGGCTGCACTTGCCACAATGGACAATCGAGATGCGTTGCTTCATCGCCTGTGGCGTGGTCAAGCCACGCTGTTGCTGCCTTTGCTTGATCAGGCACGGCTAACCTTGTGCAATTACCTCACACGCCGTTATGGACAAGATTGGCCGCGTTATCACAGCGCCGGTTCACCCGAAGCGGATCGAGCAGTGACCGATAATCCAATGGCCTGTGAATGGGGACATCTCGTTTTGTTGCTTGGTTGCGAGCCTCTCCGTCACGAACGAGTTTGGCAATCTATGGCAAAAGGTGCGCGTGATGCCCGAAACCTGATCGCACATTATGAGCCTGTCACATTCCAAGTTTATGAGACGCTGATGCGGGATTTGACACGCTTGCTGCTTGCCAACTAATATTTAAGAAGTAAGATATGATTTGCTTTTTATCTTATATAGCAGATTATACTTTACTGACACTTGGTGTTGTACCTCGTAGCAAAACATCCTCACCCTAAATCACTTTTCGTTATGTCAGGCGTTTTCAGGCGATGTTCTTCACTTAGCCAAAACCACCTCAAGAATTTTTTGTTGCCCGTTTTACCAAATAGCGCACGCGCCGATCCGATATGCCGAATTCACGCGCAAGGTCAGCCGATGACTCACCCGCGCGGTAGCGTCGCACGATTTCGGCGTTGCGTGCCATAGGCGAATAATGCTGAAAGTACGTCGGCTCGGATGTGATCAAATCTTGGTACAGCCATTCGATAAGGCGGATCATGCAATAAATCGCTTCGGGGACTTTGTATACTCCCAAGGGTTGGAAGCCCTCCGAATGTATTATTACTAATAAATTTGATGTAACTTTTGAATTGAATCGACCAACGGAAAACACATTTACATCGCTAAACATGCGGACATCCGGCTGACACGTTACCTGCACAAGCAGCAAGACAATAGACTTAATTCACAATAAGAAACATCCCCATATATGGGAGTAAAAAGGCCATCGAAATTTGATAATACCCCCATATGTGGCGATTGCACTAATTCCGAATGTTATCTAATCCCTACCTGATAGCGACGACTATCCTGACCGGAATGACAACCGACAGCCCATTCCTCGACCCGCGCACGCTCAATACCACGCCAGAAGGGCTGGCATGGATGGAACGGCGTCAAGAGGTTCTGGCACGGGATGAGGGGCGATGCGTCATGTGTGGCACAAACCGCAGTTTGCTGGAGGCGCATCATATCGTTGCCCGCAGACATGGTGGCACGGATGAACTCGATAACTTGGTCACACTGTGCCGAACGTACCACGCAAAGACCGACACTTATGGGCGTCCCAAACGGGATGAAAAGATTTCTGGAAAGCCGGATGAGGCGAAAGTCTCACGTCCGGTTTGAGGAGAGGAGCAGAGAAACGGAGCTACTGAAAAGTAGCCACCGCGCTCTGTTTCTACTCTACATAAGGTGAGGTTGTAGCTCCTCGACTTTGTGTTCCATTCTTGTGCTATCGCATATATGAAAATGGGGGATAATGAAGCTCATCCAAGACAACGGGCGACCACCCACAGTCGCCACTTTCATATCCGTAACAGGTCTGATTAACATTTCGAGGTAGCCCTATGCAATTATCTTCACCTAAATCGCGTCTTATCGGCCATCGGTATCGCTTGCTCGACAAACTTGGACAAGGCGGCATGGGAATCGTGTACCGGGCGCACGATCAGCTCACAGGACATCTGGTCGCTCTAAAACAAGTAGGACTCTCAGCCGACGATTTACAATTTGCGTCCAGAAACAGTGATGTTGACCGAGCAATCGCATTGACCGCTGAATTTCATATTCTTGCCGGATTGCGTCACCCGCATATTATTGCTGTTCTTGATTACGGCTTTGACAGTCAGCATCTCCCGTTTTATGCGATGGAATTATTGACAACAGCACAACCGATTACCCAATATCAACCGGATGGGAACCTTAACGCTAAAGTCGGTTTGCTGATAGAGGTGTTTGAAGCGCTCGTTTATTTACACCGTCATGCGATTATTCACCGTGATCTAAAACCGGAAAACATCTACGCCAATGACCAGGGCACCGTTAAGGTTATGGATTTTGGGCTGTCGCTAAACCAACAAGCCTCTATGTCAAGGTCGGACTTACAGACTGTTGCTGGAACATTGGCCTATATGGCACCTGAACTATTTCGCGAAGAGCCAGGCAGCATCCAATCCGATTTGTACGCGGTTGGTATCATTGCATATGAGATGTTCGCTGGACGCCATCCATTCAACACAAAGAGCATGGGCGTTCTCATCAATCAAATCATGAACACAGTACCCGATTTCAGCAGTGTGCCCGCGCCTTTGATTCCGGTGCTGCGCTGTCTATTGGACAAAGACCCTCGCTATCGCTATCCCAGTGCAGTTGCCGCAATTGAAGCGTTGTGTAAAGCGACCGATCAACCCATACCGCCGGAAACGCTTCTCATCCGCGAGAGTTTCTTGCAAGCGTCATCGTTTGTTGGACGCATACTTGAGTTGAAGTTGCTCAAGGACGCCTTGACAGAATCCTTGAACGGAAAAGACACGCTATGGCTCATTGGTGGCGAATCGGGTGTTGGAAAATCGCGTTTGCTCGCTGAGATACGTACTCGTGCACAGGTCGAGGGCGCACTTGTTCTCACTGGACAGGCAGTTTCCGAGGGCGGGCGTTCTTATCAAGTATGGCGAGAGCCGATTCGTCAACTGCTGCTCGCAGTCGGATTAACGGATCAAGAAGCGGCTATCTTGAAAGATATTGTGCCTGATATTGCCGTCTTGATTGAGCGGCCTGTAGCAGATATACCCGTTATGGACGGGCGCGGGAATAAGCCGATTGGCGTTCACGCTCGTCGAAGTGTTCAGGCGCCAATGCCAAAAACAAGGTCTTGTTGTTCTGTTTTTGGAAGACTTACACTGGATGGATCAAGGACTTGAACTGCTTAACTCATTAAATCGGGTGATCAGTGAACTGCCACTATTGATTATTGGCAGCTATCGTGACTATGAGCGTCCGACTCTCCCGGATGAATTACCAGGGTCGCATTTACTTAAATTAACGCGGTTTACAGATAAAACGATGGCACAGATGAGCCGCTCGATGTTAGGTGAAGTCGGCAACCTGCCCGGCATATTGGAACTGCTCCAGCGCGAAACCGAGGGAAATGCATTTTTCATGGTAGAGGCGATCCGTGCATTGGCCGACGACGCAGGCCGCTTGAGTGATATTGGGCGTAAAACCCTGCCAGAAAAACTTTTTGTGGGTGGTGTTCAACAAATTGTGCACCGACGTTTGGAACGCATACCAACCGCCATGCAAGCCTGGCTCAAACTTGCCGCAGTCTTGGGACGTGAACTTGATTTAGGTGTTTTAAGCGTGTGTATTCGGCAAACGACCGCTGAATTTCAGCCTGCACAGCTTGATCGTTGGTTGCGCACTTGTGCCGATGCAGCCGTCCTCGAAATACTCGATGGTAGTTGGCATTTCAGGCACGATAAATTGCGCCAAATGCTCATAGAAGGTCTAAATGCAGCAGAACTACGTGAACTCAATGCACTGGTCGCTTTGGGTATCGAAACGGTTTATGAAAACGATCTGTCACGAGTTGGGTCCTTGT
>Ga0209100_1002636_pt1 | contig 10898 bp, 10 predicted proteins | sample lystaG_FD_185480 | JGI IMG/M metagenome (GOLD analysis project Ga0209100, IMG submission 185480) | Glacier valley bacterial and archeal communities from Borup Fiord, Nunavut, Canada, to study Microbial Dark Matter (Phase II) -... | ecosystem: Environmental > Aquatic > Freshwater > Ice > Glacier ...
TGAACCGGGGTGATGGCTTCGCTCGAGGCGAGTTCGGGAAAGTAGCGCCGAACCAGGTTTGCGCCGTGGTGCAACCCTCTGACCTCGAACCACTGTAGCCGCGCCCTGGCCGACTCGAGGTTGTGGTCCAGTCGGTCGCCCTCGAGCGCGTAAATCTGGGCGTCGGGCGCAAAGCCCTTCTCGAGCGCCAGCGCAGAGGCCCGCGCATAGCGGGACTGCGCCTCCCCACCCTCGCCCCGAGCCTCCAGCGCGGCGGCAAAGGTGCCCTCCACCACGAACTCGAGCTGGTCGGAGGCGTCGCCCGCGATGAGCGCAGCCCGCTTTGCTAGCACCTCGGCCCGCGCAGGGTCGCCCCAGCGGGCCTCCACCAGCGCGGCCACCGCGTAGGTGTGGGCGGTCATCTTCACCCCTTCACCCAGCGCTTCGGCGTCGCGCAGCCCGTGGTGCGCGAACTTCTGGGCCAGCGCCCTTGCACTGGCGTGGTCCCAGGCCAGGTAGAGCTTGACAAAGGCGCACTCCACCGCCAGCAGGTAAGCCGAAGGACCAAGTGGGCGCAGCCCTTCCCAGCACTCGAGCAGTTTAGTTTCCGCATCAAAATACTCGCCGCCGATTAAGTGCGAGTCCACCACCACCAGTTGTGCGTTCATAGCCCATGTGCGTTCACCCACCCGCAGGTAAGCGTCCACCGCTTCCTGGGCCGCCACCCGCCGCTCCGGGTAGCGCTCGGTGCGCTCGAGGTTGAGCGCGTAGTTTTGCAGCGAGGCTGCCAGAATCAGAAACAGGCCGTGCTCACGCGCCAGCGCGATGGCCTCGCGCTGGGCCAGCTCTGCCTCCTCGAGATTTCCTATGAAGGTGTGGGCCATGCCCAGCACGTTGAGCAGGCGGATTTTGAGCGGCGGGGTCAATTCGGGCTGCGCGAGCGCCACTTCCGCCTGGACCACCGCCTCGGCGAAGCGCCCGGTCTGGGCCAGACTGGCCGCTACGTAGTACGCCGAAGCCGCGTCGGGTGGGGCAGATTTAAGCTCCGCCCAGCGCTCGAGCGCCCCGACGAAATCACCGCAGGCCATATGAAAGCCCAGGCGCGCCCGAAGAACTTCGGGGCCGCGCCGCAGCTCTTCGGGAAGCCGCTCGAGCAGCGGTTCGGCGTCCTGTACCCGGCGGCTCGCGCTCACCCGCTTGCCTGCCAGCGCCAGGGTCGCCCCCAGATGCCCTGGCAGCTCGAGCACGGCCAACTCGGCCAGCCGCAGCGACTGAGTGGTTTGGTTCCCCTCGAGCAAACTCGCAGCCTCGAGCGCCAGTTCCCCCCGCTCGGTTCCCCTGGCCCACTCCACCGCCTGAGCTAGAAAGCGCCCCGCTCGAGCCGGGTCCCCGCGCACTTTGGCACTTGCAGCGGCCTTTCTGAGCAGCTCGAGTGCCTTTTCGCTTTCCAGCCCCGCTTCTGGCACAAACGAAGCCGCTGCCTCGACATCCACACCTTCCAGGGCCTCGAGCGCCGCGCTCGAGAGGTGCTGCCTGCGCCCAGGACTCAGATTTTTCAGGGTCATCTCGCGGTAGAGCGGGTGGGCGAAGCCTGAACCTTTGAACACCCCTCGAGCCTGCAAATGGCGCAAAGCCGCTTGAAACTGCATTCCCTCCAGACCCGAGACCGCACCCAGCAAGCCTTCCTCCGCGTCGGGCAGCAGGGCCAGGACCTCGAGCGCCGCCTGGGTCTCATGGGAAGGAGCCGCCTCGAGCAAAGTCCGTTCGATGAGCGCTTCCACCGACACCGGAACCATCGCCTCGAGCGGTTCGCGCCAGTGCCAGCGCTGCCCGTCAGACCAAGCAAAGCCCGCCCTGGAGAGCGAGCGAAAGAACTCGAGGGTATAGAGCGGATTGCCCGCCGCTTTGCCATAAATCCACTCCAGGGCCTCGGGGGGCAGCGCGGTGTGGACCTCGCCCTCGAGCAATTCCCGGCTCTGAATCGGGGAAAGCCGCTCGAGGGCCAGAATTTCAAACGGCGCAGGTGCAACGGTGCGGCTGCTCGAGAGCAGAGCCACGCCGCGCAGATGGCCTACCCGCTCGGCCAGCCGGGTCAGGGCCTCGAGCTGGTCGGGCGCAGCCTCGTGCAGGTCTTCAAAGTAGAGCACGAAGGGGGCCAACGCGGCCAGTAGGGTACACAGCGCGTCCAAGACCCCATTCGGCTCGAGGGTCTCCCTTCTTTTCAGACGCTCCAAAGTGCCCTCGAGCAGGGCTGGACACTTTTTAGGGCGCGGCAGAGCAGAGAGCACGCTCGAGAGCGGACGGGTGGCCGGGGTACTGAAACTGGCGCTCGAGCCGCCCTTGAGCAGTGCCCTGGCGGTGAAGCTCTTGCCGATGCCTGCTTCACCCTGCAAGGTCAGCGCAAAACCGGGACGGCGAGCCGCCAGACCGCTCAGCCGACGGGCCAGGAGGGACAGAGGGTCTGTGTGCATGGGTACAGTTTAACCGCTCGAGCGTATCCCTGAACCCGCGCAAGCCCTCGAGCACAGTGCGGTCGTGTGCTCTCCCAGCGTTCGAGGACTCTCGGTGTGGTCATCCCAGGTCAGAATTTTGAGCCAGGGGAATATCTTCCTCGAGGTGGCTGAGCCTGTCCTAGGCGGTCATCTGGGTCCAGACGCAGTGCATCTCTGCCTTGAGCTAGGGAGTGTACTCCTCTCGCTTGATGCGGGCCAGCCGCTCACAGCGAATCTCAGTTTCGTCGAGCCGTTTGAAATGGCCGACCGCCTTGCGCTTGAGTAGCACAGTTAAAGCATTTTGCGGAAGTACCCCACCAGGGCGAAAAACTTCCCGACCAAAGGGAGTGGCAGCGGTCTGGCCCGTGAGGTGCCGTTCAGACCAAGACACAGGAAGGCGTTTTTCACGAAAGCGGACAGGCGGTCTGGCCCGAAAGGCGAGCAGGCCCGGAAGGTGCCGTTCTGCTCAAGCGGTCAAGCGTCCTTATGGGCGCTGTTTTGACCAAGAAGACGTGCCGTTCAGACCAAGACGCCCGGAAGGTGCGGCGAGGCCCGGAAGGTGCCGTTTTCGCCAAGACGCCGCTTTGTCCAAGACGCGGACAGGCCCGATAGGTGCCGCTCTGTCCAAGACGCGGAGCGGAGGTGGTGCTTTTGAATAGTGAAAAAGGCTTTAAAACTCGAGGGATTCACAAAAAGCCCACATCACTTAGCCGAAAAATCGCCCTTCGCCCCCTTAATGCCTACACGCCATTTTCGAGCTACCCCCATTTACTGTGCTGTTACCGCCTCGGTCCAGACTGCTCAAAAGAGGGCAAGACCTCGAGCCACTCGAGCGCCTTTTCCCCAAGGAGCACCATGCGAATCCTCGTACCCCTGTTCTCGCTCAGCCTGGGTCTGGCGGTGGCCCAAACCCCACCTGCCACGACGACCCCCAGTCCTGCCGCGACCCCGCTCAGAGCACCCTCGAGCACCGCCACGCCCGCGCCCACCCTGCCCACGCCTACCCTGCTGCGCTTTGCCGCCGCGTCCCCCGAGTTGCCGAGCGCCGACGTGTACATTGACGGCAAAAAAGTGCTGGGTGCGCTGGCCTACACCCACGTCACGCCCTACGACGAACTTCCCTTCGGCAAGCACACCGTGCTCGTTCGCCGACACGGGGAAACGACCACGGCACTGGTGGGTAAAGTCCTCAATCTGAGCGGTGGGCGCTACACCCTTGCCCTGCTCACTTTGGGCAAAACCCTCAAATTGGGCGTCTTTATACTGCCGGAAGGCACCGGAGCTGCCGGGAACACCCGAATGTCTTTTTTCAACTTTGCTCAGGACGCCGGAAAGGTGGACCTGCTCGAGCCGGACTATAAAAACGCTCGAGTCAAGGCCGCACTGAGCTTTGATAAGGCCGCCACGCGCACCTTTGCACCCCTGCCGCTGCGCCTGAACGTGGTCTCGAGCGGAAAAATTGACCCGGCGCTGGCCCAGGTGGCCCGCTTCGTCCCGCTCCCCGAGCACGCCTACAGCGTCTTCGTGCTGGGCCACAGCGGGGGTTCGGGCTTTCAGGCGGTTCAAGTCGAGGACCGCCTCGAGCGCGGTTCGCTGTCCGCCAAGCCCTGAAGCCCTGCTTTTACCCGACTGTTACCGCCCCGGCGCACACTGACCCTCGAGCTTATCCGCACCGATGCGGCGCTCACACTCACCAAAAAAAGGAGACCCCATGAAAACATTTACCCTCGCCCTACTGCCGCTCACGCTATGGCTCGGTGCTTCGCTCGCCCAGGCGGCCACCCCGGAAAAGCCGCTGACCCCGGCCCAGTGCAAAGCCGCACTCAAGGCCAAGGTCAAGCTCAACTCGGATTCGCTCGAGACCCTCAAATGCCTGCCGGGAGTGGTGGAATCCATCGCCAAGGACATCATTCTCAACCGCACCTTCTCGAGCCAGCGCGACTTTGAAATCAAAATCGAGGGCCGGGGCGCGAAGTTGTGGAAAGGCTTTTCACAGTTTGTCAGCCTCGAGCTGCTCAAGAAACCCTGAGCCAAGTTGGACCCCGCACCCTCGAGCACCCTGCAAGACCTGTTTACCCTGGAGAACCCCATGAAGAAATTACTCACCCTCACCGCGCTCACCCTCAGCTTGACCCTCCCTTCCGCGCTGGCTGCGGGTAAAACTATCGTAGATATAGCTGCCTCGGACCCGCAGTTCTCCACCCTGGTCACGGCCCTCAGAGCGGCGGGCCTGGTCGAAACCTTGTCCGGCAAGGGACCGTTCACGGTGTTCGCGCCCACCAACGCGGCCTTTGCCAAGATTCCCAAAGCCGACCTCGATAAGCTGCTCAAAAATAAAGCCGCGCTGACCAAAGTGCTGACCTATCATGTGGTGGCGGGCAAAGTGATGGCTGCTGACGTGATGAAGATGAAGATGGCCAAGACCGTGCAGGGCGGCGAGGTCACGGTTTCGATGATGGGCAAGAATGTAGAAATAGGCGGTGCCAAGGTGATCAAAGCCGACATCGTGGCGTCTAACGGGGTCATTCACGTCATCGATACCGTGTTGATGCCCAAGTAAAACCCACACCCCCAAAGAGACATCCCTGCCCGTTCGAGGGGTGTCTTTTTTAGGCTCGAGCGCCCTGTTTGACCCGGAGAATCCCATGAAACCCTCAAAAATTCTGCTCACCCTGATGTCCTTCACCCTGACCCTCAGCCCCGCGCTGGCCCAGTCGGGCAAAGTCCCGGTGATTCCCTCGGCCTCGAGCAGCGCTACCAAGATTAAAATCGGCCCGCTGGGCGACCTAGCAGCCTACCGCACCATCCTCGAGGACACCCTGGCGCTGGTCCAGGGGGGCAAGACCAAAGCCGCCACGACCCGCATCACCGCCTTCGAGAGCCTGTGGGACAAGGAAGCGGCCACCCTGGGCGCGAAGGACCGGACCAAGTGGCGGACCCTGGACGTCGCCTCCGACGAGGCCCTCGGGGCGGTCCGCTCGAGCACCGCGACCAAAGCCGCGAGTGTGAAAGCGCTGCAAAACCTGCTCGACCTGATTAACGCGGGTTGATTGTCAAAGCAGGTACAAAAAGCAGGGCGCTCGAGAAGCGCCCTGCTTTTCAGGTTGACCCCCTCGAGCTTTTAGCGGTAATTTCCGGTGTGACCCATCGAGAAGCGCCCCGGCTGGGGAAAGTAGGTCAGGCCGTGGGGTCCTTTGCCCACTTTGATAGTGTGGGTCACTGCGCCATTCAAAGTGTCAAACACGTACACCACGTCATTTCTGCGCCCGGAGAGCCACAGCTCTTTTCCATCGGCAGACACGCTGCCCATATCGGGGGTACCGCCGCCTGGAATCGTCCACTTGGCCACGAGTTTTTGGCTCGAGAAGTCCAGCACCGAAACGCTGCCCTCGTCGCGGTTGGAGATGAAAAGCCGGGTCGCATCGCGGCTGGGATACAGCGCGTGGGTTCCCTTGCCAGTGGCGATAAAGCCCCGTTTCTCGAGCGCGGGGCTAATCAGGTACACCCCGCCTTTCATCATGTCGGCCACGTAAAAGACCGTTCCGTCGGGTGAAATTTTGACATCCTGAGGCATCCCGCCCACCTTGAGCGCCCCCACCACCTTTCTCGAGCGCAAATCGATTTTGAGCAGGTCTCCGCTGAACTCACAGGCGGCGATGAAGAAGGTTCCATCTGCCGAAAAATCCAGGTGGTTGATGCCGCGACACGGGACCGGAATGCTGAAGGTGTGCTTAAGGGTAACGGGGTCGGCAAAGTCCAGACGGCGCTGGTTTTCGGCTACCACGATGGCGTTTTTGCCGTCTGGGGTGAAGTACAGGTTGTAGGGGTCGGTGGTGGGTACCGCTTTGCCGGGTCTGCCTGATTTGGGGTCAATCGGGGTGAGCGATTGCCGCCCCTTGTCGCTGGCCACCCACAGCGTTCTGAGGTTCCAGGCCGGAACGACGTGTTGCGGCTCGGCGTCTACCGGAAAGCTCCCCACGACTTTGTAGGTCACGGGGTCAATCACGCTCACGGTGTTGCTCTCGCCGTTGGGAACGTACACTCGAGCCGGAATGCCCGCCACTGCCGCACTCAACTGACCCACTCGGGTGTACTGGTAGACATTGGTCGCCACGCCCGAGCCGAGGAAAAGCAGCGCGAGCAGGGCTAAGCGCTTCACTTGACCTCGAGCACGACGTGGGCTTTGGCTTCCTGAAGCTTGAACTGGTGAATGGTGTTGTATAGCGGGCGCAGGGCGATGTCGGACTTCACCTCGAGCTTGGTGGTGCTTAAAGCGTAAAGGTCGATGTACAGTCGTGCCGCCCCTTGCTGCACGGGGCTTTGAAACCGGAACTGCCCACCTGATTGGCGCTGACCGTGCCACCCCCCACCGTGCTCGAGCCTGCTGCCACGCTACTTAAGGTGGTAGCCGTGGGAGGGAGGTTGCGAACCGCCCAGCGCCCTTTGAGACCGCTCGAGCTGCGGTCCCGAAAAATCAGCGCTACACTTTTGGTTCCAGCAGGCAAGCCAGAGAAACTCACCGTGGGCGTGACGCTCGAGCCGCACTTCAGGGGCGGGTCTGCGCTCGAGAAGGAGACCTGGTAGGCCGAGGCAACACTGGCACCGGACCATAGCGCGGCGAAAGGGAGGAGCAAGGAGGGTTTCATCGCTCGAACCCTACGCGCTCCCGGTAAAGGCCGGGTAAAGAACGCTTCTCGACTCGAGGACTTCCTTTGACCTTACTGTTACCCCATTCGCCTACACTGGGGGCATGAACCTGCTGCTGGTCGAAGACGAAGCCGCCATCGCCCGGCCCCTGCTGCGCGCGCTCGAGGCCGAGGGCCATCGTCTGCGTTGGGCCGAGGATGTGCAGGGTGCCAGAGGTGCGCTCGAGGACTTTGAACCCGACCTGCTCATCTTGGACATCATGTTGCCCGACTCCGAGGACGCCGGATTTTTATTGGCCGAGGAAGTTCGGCGTTCTGGGTTTGCGGGGCGGGTGCTGTTCATGACCGCCAGGGGCACCCTCGAGGACCGGGTGCGCGGTCTGGATGGGGGCGGCGACGACTACCTGGTCAAACCCTTTGCGCTGCTCGAGCTGCTGGCCCGCGTGCGAGCGCTGCTGCGGCGAGACAGCGAGGTCAAGACCCGCAAGGTGGTTTACGGACCGCTCGAGCTGGACTTGTCAGGACAGCAGGTGCGTTATGCGGGGCGTCAAGTGGACCTCTCCCCCCGCGAATTTGCGCTGCTCGAGCGCCTCATCCTGCACCCCAGCCGGGTGTGGACAGGTGAAGAACTGCTCGAGCGAATCTGGGGCGAGGAGGGCGCGGCCCTGAGCGTGGTCAAAGCCTACGTGCATCACTTGCGTCAGAAGCTCGGCCCCGAGGTCGTCAAGACCGTGGGGCGCGGCTACACCCTGGGCTTAGCTGCGGGATTAGAGCGGTCATGAGTCTACGTCTGGCGCTGTTTCTGGCTGCCCTGGTGGTGGGCGTACTGGCCCTGCAAGGGGTGTTGGGCTATGCCTCGCTCCAAGGGTCCATGCTCAGGACCGTGGACAAGGACCTCGAGCAGTATCTGGAGGTGCTGACCCAACGGGCGGTGAGCGCCGAGGACCTCGAGTTTCTCAAAGGGGGCCGCCAGGATTACACCGTGCGCTCTAGGTTGGTGAGGGGCGTGGTGCTGCTGGCTTCGAGCGGGGGACCTTTTCCCGCCGCACTGGGCGCGGTGGGGACGCCCCCTCGCTCGCTGGGCGACTGGCGCTTGGCCTCGGACGCGCTACCCAAACTGGGGGCAAATGTGCGGCTCGAGGTGGCCCTGCTGAGCAAGAACTATGTCGGAACGCTGAACGCTTATCGCAACAGCACCCTGCTCAGCGCGGTGCTGCTGGCGCTCATCGCCGCACTCATCGCAGGGTGGCTGGCAAGGCGCGCCCTCGCGCCGCTTTCACACTTCGCCCACACCGCGCACCGGGTCGCGGAGTCGGGCAATCTGAATGAGCGGATGCCGCCTGGAGGCGGGGCCGAACTGCGTGACTTGGCCGAGACGCTCAACCACATGCTGAGTCGGCTCGAGGGCTATCGGCAACGCGAAACCGAGTTCACCCGCCACGCCGCACACGAGCTTCGCACCCCCTTAACCGCGCTGCAACTTCAGCTCGATGCCGAAGGCTTGGGGCTGTATACCCCGCGTGAGGTGCTCGAGGAAACCCGAGTTCAGGTGACGCGGATGCGAAGTCTCACCGAGAATCTGCTTTCCTTAGCACAGGAAGGGGAAACCGTGCTCGAAACCCTGGATGTGGCCGCACTGTGCCGTCAGCTTTGTCTGCGCTTTGAGGCGCGCTATCAGGGGCCTGAACACCTGAACCTTCGAGCGAATCCGGTTTTGCTCGAGCGTGCCCTGGAGAACCTGCTCGAGAACACCCAGAAGTACGCTCCTGAAGAGGTGAGCGTTGCGCTCGAGCCTAAAGACGCTGAGGTTTGGATTCGGGTCGAGGACCGGGGGCCGGGACTTCGGGGAGAGGCACTGCACCGGGCCAGCGAAGCCTTTTACCGCGCTCCGGGGACCAGGGGGCCGGGGAGTGGACTGGGTCTGGCCGTGGTGTCCCGCATCGTGGGGGCGCACGGGGGAAAGCTCAGGCTCGAGAACCGGGACGGGGGTGGACTGTGTGTGGTTTTAGCATGGCCAACCCCAAGTCTTGAGTCATTCCCTTTAGACGAAGCCAGTGTGTACTCGAGCGCTCCGAATTCCTATACCTAGCGTGAAAAAGGCGATACGATGTCGGTCCCTAAAGCGAGCCGAAGTGCAAAAAGCAATCTGCTGGGGGCAGTGGAGTTGGGCAGTAGAGCGGTTAAAGTTGAGATAGAGACCTGAAATAGACCAGGTATCTATGGGAAAGGCTATTGATAGCTTTGATGGCGACAACCTCTAACGCGTCGAGGGGTCAAACGAACTTACATCGGTGCGGCTGTTCCTCGCTCCTCAAGCGCAAAAATTCCCGAGTTGAAGTCGTACTCGAAGACTTCGGCGTAGCGGCCCCAGTCGATGGCGGTGCTCAGCAGCCGCTGGGCATCCTCCGGCGGCATAAAGTCCTCGAGTTCACGCAAAAAGCGCTCCTCGGGCGCACGGCGCTCCGGGTGAGTCTCGAGGACGCTCACAATATGGCGCTCGAGCGGCACCCTAGCCAGCAGGTGCTCGGCAAATATGGTTTTGCGACGTACAGTATCGGCCTCCACCAACGCGTTTCCAGACGGCAGTAAGGTGATGTCCCCATGCGAGACTCGGGCAAAGCCCAGCAGCTCAGCCGCGTCGGTGAGCGGAAAGAGGTCGTCTACATCGAGGTGCATCTCAGCCGAGATGCGTGGAAGGTCATCTTTTCCGTAATCTTCTTGGGCCACCCGCTCGAGCAGTCCCATGAGGCGACCCATAGGGGCAGCGGGCAGGCGATAAGCGATGCTCGAGCGGTCTCCGGTGGGCGCGTTCACTTCAAGCGAGGGGGGAGGCGTGGTCATGATGGTGTACACCTTTTCCACCAGTTCTCGAAAGGCGGGGTCGTCGCGGTCTCGAGGGTGGGGAAGAGAAACCAAAATCTCGGCCCGCACCCGCCCTGGATTGGGGGCCAGCACCACGATGCGGTCCGCCAGCCCCACCGCTTCTTCGATGTTGTGGGTGACCATCAGAATGCACTTGGTCGAGATGCGCTTTTCAGTCCACAGCTCGAGCAGGTCTCCACGCAGGTTTTCGGCGGTGAGCACGTCGAGCGCTGAAAACGGCTCGTCCATGAACAGCACCTCGGGGTTGGTGACCAGCGCCCGAGCAAAGCCCACCCGTTGGCGCATCCCGCCGGACAGCTCTTTGGGGAAGGCCGACTCGAAGCCGTCCAGGCCGATGAGGTCAATCATCTCCAGCGCCCGCCTGCGCCGCTCCGCACCCGGAACGCGCTGGGCCTCGAGACCGAGTTCTACGTTTCCCTGAATGGTGAGCCAGGGAAACAGCGCAAAACTCTGAAATATCATGGCCATGTCCGGCGCAGGGCCGTCGAGTATCCGGCCCCGGTAGCGCACCTCGCCTGCCGAGGGCGGAATCAAACCGATGAGCGTGCGAAGCAGGGTGCTTTTGCCGCACCCCGAGCGGCCCAGCAGGGCTACGATTTCACCCTCGAGCAGGGAGAAGTCGATGTTGTCGAGCACGGTGTGCACTTTGCCGTCCGGGTTGACGAAGGTCTTGGTGAGGCCCCGCGCCTCGAGCACGGTCTGGGTTTTGCTAAGGGTCATAGTTACCTCAACATGAAACAGGGGAAGTGAGAGAATTCGGCACGTCGGAGGGTTTCCTAGAGCCGATAGCGCTCCTCGGCCAGTCGAAACAGCGGATGCCATACCCAGCGGTTGAAGCCCAGCACGAAGAGGCCCATGATGAGCATCCCGAGGGCCACATGCGGGTTGAACTCGCCGG
>Ga0209100_1002644_pt1 | contig 10888 bp, 13 predicted proteins | sample lystaG_FD_185480 | JGI IMG/M metagenome (GOLD analysis project Ga0209100, IMG submission 185480) | Glacier valley bacterial and archeal communities from Borup Fiord, Nunavut, Canada, to study Microbial Dark Matter (Phase II) -... | ecosystem: Environmental > Aquatic > Freshwater > Ice > Glacier ...
GGTGTTGATATCATCGCGTTGGATGCCACAAACAGAATAAGGCCAGATGGCATGAATATCCTGGAAGAATTTCCAATAATTAGAAGCAAATATCCAAAACAACTATTCATGGCCGATTGTTCTACCTACGAAGAAGTGAAAACCGCTGTGGAACTTGGATTTGACTTTGTCGGTACAACTCTTTCCGGATATACATCCTATACCAAAGGACGGAAACTACCGGATCTCGAGCTCATCGAACGGATCGTCAATGATTTTGACACCCCAGTCATTGCCGAAGGCGGAATCTCCACTCCCGAGGAGCTCAAGGCAGTCTTTGATAAAGGTGTGTTCTGTGCAGTCGTCGGCTCAGCAATCACAAGGCCTATGGAAATCACCAAACGCTTCATCTCAGCAGTCAAAGGAAAGTAATTTTCTATAGTTATTTGTATGAAGACGAATATTCGATGTCGTTTCATTATCAAAAAAAGCACTGAATTCAGTGCTTTTTTTATATAAATGAGTTACGCTTAGAAGAGAGGTAAATGAAGCTAAGATTGAGAACGTGAAATAGCTCCATGCAACAAGTAGTGAAGTTTTATACTAGGTGAGAAGTGGCGGGAAACATTAACCTTCTAGAAGTTCAAATAGGAAAATTAGGAGAATGAATGATGAAAGTTGAATGTCTTGAGTTTTATAGCCAAAGCCTAAACAGGATAATGCCCTTTAAGAGCTATGGGTATGCAGGAAAGCCTATTCTTGTTTTTCCAACTTCGGAAGGCAGATTTAACGAATATGAGGACTCTAAAATGATTGATGCCTGTAAAGATCTCATCGAAGAAGGCATTATAAGATTTTATGCGCTGGATAGTGTGGATTCCGAGAGCTGGCTGAGCAAGGGTAAGCTACCGGAAGAGATGGCACGAATCCATAATTTGTTTGATTCTTATGTTGTGAATGAGTTTGTGCCATTTATGAGGAAACATAGCGGTTGGAAAGAAGGCTTAATGGCTTCGGGCTGTAGTATGGGTGGCTATCACAGTGTAAATTTCTATTTTAGACATCCCGATATTTTTGACCAGGTTATTGCTTTAAGTGGAGTATATGATGCAAGGCTATTTGTCGGAAATGATATTACTATCCCTGACGTGTACATGAACTCCCCAGTTGACTACATCGCCGATCAAGCCGACCCTGATACCCTCGAAGCCTGGAAGAGAGGAAACATTATGTTGTGTACAGGCCAAGGATCCTGGGAAGAGCATTCCATCAGAGACTTAAGACTTTTAAAGGAAGTTCTTCATTTAAAAGGTATCCCTGCATGGATAGAATTTTGGGGTGAAGATGTTAACCACGATTGGCCCTGGTGGAGAATTCAAATGCTATATTTTCTTAATCGCTTGCACGATCAAAACAATTAAATAGTTGATCGAATACAAACTACCAGTGAAAGTATAAAGCCATATCCTCAGCCCTAGATAGATTCAGAATATCATGTATTCAATTTTGCAAAGCACTGAAACAAGTGCTTTTTTATTTACGATTTTATTCAAAAGTCAGTAGGTTACTAAGTAATAAATATTAATTTAGCAACTTTTGATCTTAAACTCGTTATTCATTCTTTGGTATTTATCACAATCAAGTTTAGAACCACGTATAAATCCAAGCTTATTTACAAACGAATAAAACAATAATAAATTAACAAGTCGCGATAATTATTTATTGTAAAACAATAAATAATATGCTAGAATCAAAATGACAATGAAGAAAATGAGGTGCTTTTAGTGAAGCGAGGAACAACAATATTTTTACGAATAGCAGTTTTTATGATCGGGCTTCCGATTCTTGTAATATGTATTTTTTGGTTACCATGGACCGGAAATAGATTGGCAGAAATGAAACCGGAATTTGCTTATTTGGAATATCCATTTTTGATTGGATTATATGCAACGGCCTTATCCTATTTCATTGCGCTATACCAGACATTAAAACTCTTAGGGTTTATTGACCAGAATAACGCTTTTTCGAACCTTTCGGTGGAAGCGCTAAAGAAAATCAAATTCTGTGCATTTGCCATTAGTCTTTTGTATGCAGTCGGTATGCCGTTCTTGATCGAAATTGCTCAGGAAGACGATGCTCCAGGTCTTGCAGCGCTGGGCTTGGTCATCGTTTTTGCTGCATTTGCAATTGCACTTTTTGCCGCTGTACTTCAAAAACTTTTACAAGAGGCGATCGCGATCAAATCAGAAAATGAATTAACAATTTGAGGTGGATGACATGGCAATTATTATTAATATTGATGTGATGCTGGCTCGAAGGAAAATGAGTGTCACTGAGCTTTCGGAGAAGATAGGGATAACCATGGCCAACCTTTCCATCTTAAAAAATGGAAAAGCGAAAGCAATTCGACTTTCAACTTTGGAGTCGATTTGTAAGGCTTTAGCGTGCCAGCCAGGAGATCTACTAGAATACAAAAGCAATGAAGATATATGAGGACAATAGAAGTAAAATCTTAAGCTTTGATTTAATAAAGTATATAAATTTAATGGAGGGATATTCATGGACATTTACAATCTGATCCTTGAAAATATAACCAATCCCCACGAGCTGGAGAAAATGTATAGAGAAGACCCCGAAGCGTTTAAAAATTCGATCTCTATCAATTGGAATGAAAATCCTGATTCAGAGGTTCTCGCCGTCTGGTACGAACGATTGAATTTTGAGGAGAGATTAAATCCAGTAAAACCATCCTTGATTCAAAAAGACTTCTTGTACATGCTCATTTTAGCTGTTTTGGCAGGAATCAGCACAAGGCTGATCATGTATTTTGCCCAACAGGAGACGATCGCACCCATTAATCTTGTTTTCGGCATTCTTCCTTTTATTGCTGCTTATTTTGTACACATCAATAAGCCAAAAAGAAATATTGTTTACACTCTATTGGCATTGTTCCTAATTTCAGGTATTTATCTCAATCTTCTTCCTTTAGCGATAAACGATAGCATTATAATGGCCTATCTTCATTTTCCCATTTTCATGTGGGTCCTGTTAGGATTTGCATATACGGGAAATGAATATAAGAAAGGCAATGCAAGATTAAACTATCTGAAATTCAATGGTGAATTTTGTATTCTCTATGCGATTATGGCTATCAGCGGAATGCTATTATCAGTTTTAACCATGCAGCTGTTTAGCTTTGTAGGGATGGATATTTCTGAGTTTTATTTTCAAAATGTCGTCTTGTTTGGTGCTGCAGCACTTGCTGTTGTAGGTGCATACCTCGTCAAAAGAAATCTAAAACTGGCGAAGAATATTGCACCCTATATCGCTAAAATATTCAGCCCTCTAGTATTTGTCACTTTGCTGGTTTATCTGATTCTTGTAATTTGGGTGGGGAAAAATCCGTTTTTAGATCGAAATTTCCTCATTGCCTTCAATGGGATTCTCCTGTGTGTATTGGCAATTACCATATTTTCCATTACTGAAAGCACTGCGACCAAGAGAAAGAACATCTCTGATTATATCAATTCTGCGTTGATCATTCTCGCACTTATTATTGATACGGTGGCTTTATCAGCGATGATATTCAGGCTTTCTTCTTATGGGATTACGCCCAATAGAGTTGCAGTACTGGGTGTAAATATTCTGATCTGGGTCAACCTTATTTTGATTATGCTTGCCTATATCCGTTATCTTAGAAACAAAACCGGACTTGTAAGCATACAGGATGCCGTAACTAAATATTTGCCTATTTACGGACTTTGGGCAGCTTTTGTCACATTTGCTTTTCCTTTGATTTTTTAGTGAAAAAAGAAAAGAAAGAATTAAAAAATTATCTTAAAGGAAATACGGGAACTCAAAGTTAATTATAGATATAGATTTTTAAATGATAGGTCAGATTAACGGATGTTACTGCCTACATATAGAGGTACTGCATCTTAATTCTAGGGAATACATAAAGTAGAGTTGTATCACTTCTCACTCACAATGAACACAAACAAAGAGGGAAAGAGGGATGATGATGAAAATAAAGTATAATTCGATCAGAAATCTTAAGCCGCGATATGTAAAGAAATTGAATAGTAACGATGAACATGTTGAAGTGTGTACTGAATATAGTAGCGTTCTTAATCAGATGACCACTTTCACCAAATTTCCTGTAAATTCAGATGTTTCTCCACTACTGAAGATAAAAAAAGCATGGCGAGAGAAAAAACCACAGTTGCTGATTTTTTCAATGATGATTGCTTTGGTTTTTGGTATTCTAGTTTTTGAATTTCTAACTGCCCCAGAATACATTCCATACGATAAGGAAATTGTAACAATAAATGAGATTAGAAACGGATCTGTTCAAGTTCAATTTGGCGAAAAGGTATCTGGTTATGACCTGAATCGTTACCCAAGTGAAGATCATAGCTCCTATGTCTATCACTTGACGACCTGGGATAGTATTTGGAGTAGAAGCATTGCTAAAACTCGTGTAGACAATGTGGTTCTAAATCCAACTGGCGAGGCTATAGCAGCCGTGTATTATTATGAAACAAATGGAAGTGAGGATCGCCTGATCTATGGCAAAAGTCTGAATCCGAGTGGCGGAGTTGAGACCTTGCCAAGATTGTTTTTAGGATATTACGCTCTTATTGCCCTTGGATTAGTGCTCATTTGTGCATTTCTTATTATTCTATTCAGACGTCATAAAAAAGTAACAGATTTGACTATAAAAATTTTGTTTTTACCGGTATCGTATCTTATAGGACAATTTATGTTGAAAGGAATGAAGAGTTCATCTTATAGTGCCCTACGAGATTTTTATGCCATTTTGTTAATCATGATCCCACTATATATCGCTTTTGTAATGGCGTTGAATTTGATAAAAACCTATCGAAATAAAATAGTCCAATGATAGTAAAGCTGCTTTTAATATTTCAGTGAGTCTACCTAAGATGAGGGGAAGTGTGAAATGGATAAAGAAGATTTGGAAAAGCTGCTTGATACCCGATATGATAATGGAGCGGATTTCTGGGCAACACCAGATGGAAGGCTTGGGATAGAGAAACCTTTCAGCACGTTGAGTGCACTTCTAATCATGAGTGAATTAAAGGTGAAGAAGTCGCATGAGGCACTTCATGGCGCCGCCGAACTCATTCTTCAGGCAATTAGAGAAGATGGCCGAGTACAGATCTCGCCGAAAGGTGCTTTGTACCCATGTCATACGGCACTCGCTGCTGCTGCGCTTTGTAGAAACGGATATAGCGATGACAAGCGCGTAAAAAAAGTGCTGGCGTATGTTCTTTCAAATAGATATCTCGATGGGGGATGGCGCTGTAACAAATTTTCATATGGAAGAGGTCCGGAAACCGAATTTTCAAATCCAGGGGTCACCCTTGTTGCGCTCGATGCCTTCCGCTCAGCAGGCATGCATTTAGAAAATAAGGAGTTAGACGATGCCGTCGAGACCCTTCTTCACCACTGGACGACGAAAGTGCCGACAGGACCATGCCACTTTGGAATTGGATCGCTATTTATGCAAGTGGAGTATCCATTTCAGCGATATAACTTATTTTATTATGTATATGTGCTTTCGTTTTATGAAAAGGCTCGGAAGGATACAAGGTTTTTAGAAGCACTAAAGATGCTCTCCAAGAAACTAGACAGCAACAATCAAATGGTTGTCGAAAGACCAAATCGAAAGCTGGAGAAATTTCTGATTTGCAGAAAGGGTGAACCATCTGTAGCAGCCACAGAAAGGTATTTGGAGATTCTTCGTAATTTGTCTCAGTAATATAGTAATATAGATATAATCTGGAAGGTGAGCAGGATGGATAAAAACAATGTTCCTCAAACCTGGCTAATTTGCCAAAATCTCAAGGATTGGCATGATTGGCTTGAAGCCCACCATGATAAGGAACTTGAGGTTTGGCTGCAAATCAAGAAAGTGAAATCCATCGAAAATGGTGTGAGACTAGAAGAAGCTGTAGATGAAGCGCTTTGTTTTGGCTGGATTGATGGAAAGATGCATAGTCTAAACAAGGATCATTATATTCTTCGTTTTACTCCTCGTAAAGCCGACAGCATTTGGTCCATGGCAAACAGGAAGCGCGCTGAATCGCTGATCGCTGAAAAACGAATGAAAGAAAGTGGGATGGAGAAGATCCAGGAAGCGAAGACAAGTGGACGTTGGCAGAATGCTTATTCGTCAAAAGTAAAAACAGAAATTCCAAAAGATCTCTTATTAGCCTTAGAGGCTGACTCTGTAGCCTACAGCAACTTTGCCAGCTGGTCAAACAGCCAGAGATTTCAGGTAATATGGTGGCTCGAAGAGAGTAAACAGGTAAAAACCCGTGAAAGTCGGATTTTCAAAATAGTGGAATACGCGCGAAACAAACAAAAACTATTTTAGCAGAGCATTCGTAGATTCAAAATAATCTTAGAAAATCACGAGACAAATATGCTAGGAATTTAGAGAGTTGATCATGGGAAAAGTGGATGAGTACAAAAAAATCCTTGAAAAATTAGAGGATTGGGATAATATCTTCATGATGAATCCAATCTTCCTGGTCCGAGAGCAAATCTTGAGCTTGCAAACGCTGTGGCTGAAGTGGGCGACCTTGATCGTTTCAGGCGTTATCTCTCTTATGGAGCAGATGAAGCACCATACGGTTCTGCACTTGAGTTCCTTCCGCTTTGTGGTGTCATCGGACTAGGATAAGTACTTTTTGAAGGGAACTTGGACTTGCTTCATGAGCTGCGCATCCATGCGAAGGATAGAAGATGGCGGGTTAGGGAAGGGGTGGCTATGACAATCCAAAGATTTGGAGATAAAGAAATGGGGAAGCTTCTTCAGGAAATGGAGAAGTGGAGTCATGGTGACCTACTTGAAAGAAGAGCTGCTATTGCGGGGATATGTGAACCAAGACTCCTGAGTAACGCTGAGGACAATCTAAAAGTCCTTGAAATACTTGATGAGATTACTGAAGGGATTGTTCACGAGGATCAAAGAAAAACCGATGAATTTTTAGCGCTCAAGAAAGCATTGGGTTATTGCTGGAGTGTAGCGGTCGCCTCTGCACCAGGAGCTGGAAAGAAAGCAATGGAGAAATGGATTCTCTATGACGATCAGTAAATTAAATGGATCATGAAAGAAAATCTGAAGAAAAACCGTCTACAGAAACTGGATCCCAAATGGACAGAGCACTGGCTATCGCAAATGCAGAAATAAAGATAAATCGACTTACCACCTCTTTTGAAAACAGTTGAAATGATTGAAAACTGAAGTTGTATGATTACAAGATGAAAGCGGGGAAACTAGTAGTGTTTAGAGCAATGCGAAGAAGCAGGCAGTTATTATCAAAGGAAGATATCGTTGAAGTTATGGAGAGGGGTACCAGTGGCGTTCTTTCTTGTCTTGGGGATGATGGATATCCTTACGCAGTCCCTGTTAATTTTGTCTACTCTAATGAAAAGATATACTTTCATTCTCCTAAATCCGGCCATAAGATTGATGCAATCATGAAAGACCCAAAGGTTTGTTTTACAGTAATAGATGAAGATACCATCGTCAGCGAAGAATTCACAAGTTATTTCCGAAGTGTAATCGCGTTTGGGAAAGCCAGAATTGTAGAAGGCGAAGAATGGCTAAAATCCTTTAGTGCTTTAGTTGAAAAGTATTCAGGTGATCAGCCTGAGGAGAGAAAGCATAAGGAAATATCGGGTTGCACGGCAGCTTATCTCATCGCAATTGATATTGAGCACATCACGGGTAAAGAAGCGATTGAGTACGTCAGGGATAAACAGCAAGTCGATCGATAGAACGATTATTTGATGAAAATCGAGTAGAATAGAATTTAGAGTATAGTTATATCATATAACATTAACCTTATTGAAATTAATTGTGTTTAAAGGATTATGATTTTAATCTTCAAGAATGGAGGGTTACGTATGCTCTTGAAACCCCCGGCAAATGATGAAATGATTTCTTTGATTGGGAGAGACCTGTTTAAAGTATGGAATGAATTAAGTGAATTGATTGAGAAGAAATATGATATGGAACGGCTTTGGAATAGTGGAGGTAAAACTTGGACATACGAGTATAAGTATCGAAGAGGTGGAAAGACACTTTGTGCTTTATATGCAAAAGAAAATTGTCTTGGATTCATGGTGATTTTCGGGAAAGATGAGCGAGCAAAATTTGAGGTTGATCGTGAATCCTATTCTGCGAAGATACAGAAAATCTATGATGAGGCGAATACTTACCATGATGGGAAATGGGTAATGTTTGAGCTTACAGACCATACTCTTTTTTCTGACATGGAAAAGTTACTTCTTCTTAAGCGGAGACCCAACAGAGAATTACCCACTTCGCCGTAAAGCCCTCGCTTCAGCCATGGGGATATAAGGCGACAATAAACTTTAACACAAGGTTATATTATGCTCTGTAAATGGTATAATGTTAGTATAGATGTGAAATACAAAAATGGACCAAGAAAGGAGCAGCTCATGCAGATAACCGTTCAGATAAAACTGAAGCTATAAGCCAAGCAGTCCCAACTGATTGACGATACACTGAAAACTTATATTGGCGTCGTAAACAGCATTGTTTCCGACTTCGTGTCCATGGGAAAGGTAGATAAACGAACCACCGCCGAAGTATTCGCTGCACTTCCAAGTGCGGTGAAGAATCAGTACATCCAGGACGCCAAATTGGTGTTCAAAAAGTATGCAAAGGACATGAAGTCCATGGAAAGGGTTAACAAAAAGAAGCCTGCCGAAAAACAGAAGGTAGTCAAGGTACTGTTCCTTAAGAAACCTGTAGCCATTTGGAACAACCAGAACTATTCCATAGGCGATCGTGCCATTTCCTTTCCCGTCTGGAAGGACGGCAAAAGCGCAAAGCTCACCTTTGATGCCATTATTCCCGAACGGCAGAAGACATTGCTCCAAAACAAACGGCGAACGCTCCGCATCACAAAAAAGAACGGCAAGTTTATCGCCCAGATTTCAGTGGACGTTCTCTGTGAAAGCCAGCACGGGTCTTCGGTCATGGGCATAGACCTCGGAATCAAAATCCCGGCGGTTGTTGTGACCGATAGGGGCAAGGTCAAGTTCTTCGGCAATGGCCGGGAGAACAAGTATAAGAAGCGACTGGATCGTGCCAAACGCACATCCCTTGGCAAGGCCAAGAAACTCAAGGCACTCCGAAAGCTAAACAACAAGGAGCAGCGCTGGATGGCCGACCAAGACCACAAGGTCTCCCGTCAGATTATCAACTTCGCGAAAGCAAACGATGTTTCCATCATTCAGCTGGAAGAACTCTCTGGCATTCGCCAGACGGCAAGAATAAGCCGCAAAAACGCAAAGAACCTCCATAGCTGGAGTTTCTATCGCCTGACACAGTTCATCGAATACAAGGCATCCCTGGCAGGAATAAGCGTTCTCTATGTCAATCCCAGATACACCAGCCAGACCTGCCCGGTATGTGGAACCCGGAACCACGCCAGCGACAGAAAATACAAATGCCCCTGCGGATTTAAAACCCACAGAGACATTCTCGGTGCGATGAATATTATCACTGCACCTGTGACGGGCGCTCATGGCCTGTCAGCCTGAACTGCTATACGCACACTGGTTAAGGACGGTCTGATGGCATAGCCCTTAGCTTAGGGGCATACTCTTTAGCCTGAATACAAAGGGACTGAAGTTTAATCACCTAAGAATCCCCTCGCTTTAGCCATGGGGAGTGTCAAGAGGGTAGTTCACTAAAGTTATCTTTGAGTTATGTTTTGGAAATAAATATTATTCGGAAGGAGATCTTTTCATGAAAAAGGGTCTAAAAATTCTCATCACATTGATTGTCTTGATCGCAGTCATCATTGGAGGAGCCATGATCGCTCTTAACCAAGGCCTTGAAGAAGGGAAAAATGTTGAAATTACCGGACTAAATTTAAATAACATTGAAGATGGCACTTACAAAGGGAAGTATGATTTCAAAAGATGGTCCAATGAACTTGATGTGACGGTGAAGGACCATAAAATCACAGACATTAAGATCCTTAAGGACGTTAGGTTTCCCAGTCCAGAAATAAGTACACAGTTATTTGAAAAAGTTTTAGCAGACCAGGATACCAAGGTTGATATCATCTCTGGATCAACTGTAACAGCAAACGCATATCTGAAAGCCATAGAAAATGCCTTTAAATAATTATCGTGTGATTTTTGTGGAGGTGAACGCACTCCAGCTTTGAACGTTACTTATAAAAAAATAGAAGCCTAGTAACCCTTGGAAATGGATGACAACGTCTGTTTTCAAGGGTTGTATTGTTTTTTGAATCAAAATATTTGTATCTCTTTTTATAAAAATGAGGAAATTAAAAAAATCATGAAAAATAATCCTTGACTTGGAGTTAACTCCAAGTGCTATGCTTTCATCAGATATTCAGGATAAAAACTAGTGGGTGCTTAAATGCTCCTCGTGAGCAAGTGAGAACAATTACCATTGCAGTTGATTGTATGAGAATAATTCCTGGATGAAAATTTCATAGAGCGCGGTCCTCTGATAAAGGCATGGTAATAATATGAGGATTTAATGAAAAGGAGTAAAAAATGAAAAGAAAAACTTGATTGATTACAGGAGTAAGCAGTGGTTTTGGATATGAGCTGGCAAAACAGCTTCTTGAAAAAGGGGATGTAGTAATTGGTACGGTTCGCAATGAAAATAAGGTTGCAGATTTTATTGAAAAGTATCCAGAAACATTCCATGATGCAATTTTAGATGTTACAAATGTTCCTCAAATCCATCAGGCTGTCGACAGTGCCTTTGAAAAGTTTGGGCATATCGATGTTGTCGTAAGCAATGCAGGCTATGGTCTTTTCGGTGCAGCTGAAGAACTAAGTGATGGAGAGGTGGATCATA
>Ga0209100_1002646_pt1 | contig 10885 bp, 7 predicted proteins | sample lystaG_FD_185480 | JGI IMG/M metagenome (GOLD analysis project Ga0209100, IMG submission 185480) | Glacier valley bacterial and archeal communities from Borup Fiord, Nunavut, Canada, to study Microbial Dark Matter (Phase II) -... | ecosystem: Environmental > Aquatic > Freshwater > Ice > Glacier ...
TGCAAGAATCGCTTGAAAGATCAGAGTTCAAATACAGGAGTTTCTTCAATCTGATTCCTGACTATATTTTTCTTTACGATCTTAAAAGAGGCAGGGTAATCGAAGCTAACGATATGGTATATGATGAGTTTCAAGTGCATCTTGATGATGTCAATTCCGACTATTGCTCTGACAGTTCGTTTATGGGCTTCAAATTCTCTGAGCTAACGATCATCGGTGAAAAAATCAATTCCAGTGAAAGTCTTGAAATGAAAAATATTATGCTAAAAAATGTAAGAGGTGAAGATGTTTTTTTAGAAGTGAATTTTCGATTAATCATCTATGATGACCATAAAAAGCAGATGCTGGTTTTCCTAAGAAACATCACCAATTCGATCAAGCTTCATGAACTGCAGATAGAGAATGAGTCAAACATCCGAAAATTATACATTGCCAAAGAAAATGAGAAGATGTTCAATGAGTTTTTTGCAAACATGTCTCATGAACTAAGAACGCCAATTAATGTAATCCTCTCCGCATTGGATATGATTGAACTCAATGAATACAGACCTGAAAAGACTATGAAGTATGCAGAACTCATCAAGCATAATTCGTTTAGGCTTACGAGAATTGTCAGCAATATTCTGGACATCACAAAAGTGGATTCGGGTTTTTTCAGTTTAAATATGAAAAACGACGATGTTGTGAGTTTTACTGAGGATATCGTCATGTCCATTGTTAATTATGCTGAGAATAAAGGAATCAGTGTGGTTTTTGATACCGAGGTTGAAGAGCATATCCTGGCATTTGACAAAGAATCATTGGAGAGAGTAATATTAAATCTATTGTCAAATGCGATCAAATTCACCCATACTGGGGGAAGAATATTTGTCAATCTTAGCGTAGATGAAAAACGTGAAATGGTATTGATCGATGTTGAAGATAATGGAATTGGAATATCAAAGGACAATCTGGATAAGATCTTTGATCGTTTTATTCAAGTGAATAAGTCGACCACAAGGGACAATGAAGGAACAGGAATAGGACTCTCCATTGTGAAAAAACTCATGAACCTCATGGGTGGAGATTGCATTGTAACCAGTGAACTAAATGTTGGAACAACATTTACTGTTCAGCTTAAAGATATCATCGTTGATGAATCACCAGAGATTCTTCCGACTAAAGAAATTCGTAGCAACACACTTAAGAGAGTTGAGATTGAGTTCTCTGACCTATAAGGATGCTATATTTAATGAATTTATTGCAAAATATCAGGGAAATCAATAAAAAATATTTCTATGTACTGTTAATAGAGATAGCATCCACGGCGCTATACCCTTTAACCAACAGACCGATTGGGTTTGTTCGAAACCTTACACTGCCTTGGGATGCAAAAATTCCTTTAATCAAGGAATTTCTTTTGATTTATCATATCAGTTATCCCTTTATGTATTTCAATCTGTTCCTGTTTTTAAACTTGTATAAGGATGTCTTTGTGAAAGGCGCATTATCCATCGCACTTGGTAATGTATTGGCTTTCTTTACATTCTTTTTGTATCAAACCGAAGTTCCCAGACCTGATGTGTTGGGGAATGATCTGTTTAGTCGGATGTTACGGATCACGTATGAAAATGATATGCCTTACAATGGATTTCCATCACTACATATCTTAACCACTACAATTATCCTTATCGCCATCTTGAGTTCAAAGAGCAATAAGGGGTATAAGATATTTTCAACTGTTTTGTGTATTTTGATTTTTCTTTCAACATTGTTCGTAAAACAGTATACGCTTTTGGATGTGGTTGGTGGTATGGTCTACGGCTCTGTGTCGTATATCTTTGTCTCATATGTCATAAAATTAAAATCGAAAAATATGAATATTTAGGAGTGAAATATGAAAATTGGAGTAATCATGGGCGGAATCTCTAGTGAGAGGGAGGTATCCTTATCCTCAGGAAGAGAAATTCTTAAAAATCTTAATGGAAACGAATATGAGGGTGTAGAAATTATCCTTAATACAAAGAAAGATATCTTTGAAAAAGTTAAAGATATTGATTTTGCGTTATTGGCACTTCATGGCAAATATGGCGAAGATGGGGCAGTTCAAAGTATCCTCGACAGTATGGACATTCCTTATTCTGGATGTGGGATGCTTTCAAGTGCCGTTTGCATGAACAAGGATATCACCAAGGCGATCCTTAAGAGCAAGGGGCTCCGGACTGCAAGATGGTTTGTTGTGGAAAACAGCAACGAGGTCAGTGAGTACAAGGTAGAAGAATTGGGATATCCTGTCGTTGTAAAGCCTAACAGCGGAGGCTCTTCTGTAGCGACTTTCATCTGTAAGGATTTTTCAGAAGTGGTTAATGGTGTTCTGGAAGGACTGAAAGTTGACAAAGAAGTGATGATTGAGGAATTTATTCATGGAGATGAAATCACAGTGCCGATTCTTGATGGAGAAATTCTGCCAACGTTAATCATCAAACCTCAAAAAGGCGGATTTTTTGATTACACATCAAAGTATGAAGACGGTGGAGCTGATGAAGAAATTTATTCTTTTGAAGATGTTCTTCAAAAAGAAATCAATTTTATGGCGAGTGAAACATACAAGGCACTGAAGTGTGAAGTGTATGCCAGGGTAGATTTTATCGTAAGAGATGGCGTGCCTTTTATCCTTGAAATCAATACCCTTCCGGGAATGACGAAGAACTCGTTGTTTCCTAAAAGTGCAAAAGGAATTGGGCTTGACTATAAGGGACTTCTTGATCGAATCATTAAAATTTCCTTGAAAGTAAGGGGAAACCAGATTTAGACTTTTAATCATACCTATAAATAAAGACAACCTCGCCATTTGAATAATGGGCGAGGTTTTCTTTATCTATAGGTAAAACACCATGTCTACCTTACAGCATAGCTCATGATCAGGTCGTAGGTTGCTCTCATGGATTCGATATGGGTTCTTTCATAGCCATGTGAAGCAAATACGCCGGGTCCGATGAGTGCGGCCCTGACGTCATAACCGGCACCTAGTGCGGCCGATGCGTCTGAACCGTAGAAAGGATAAATGTCAGTGGTATAGGGAATATTTTCTTCTTCGCAAATTTCTTCCAAAGTTCTTCGCAATTCAAAGTCATAAGGGCCGGAACTGTCCTTTGCACAAATGTTTACCTTGTATTCGGAGCTGTTCTGATTGTTTCCAGGTGCACCCATATCAACTGCGATAAATTCTTCCACCCCAAGAGGCAAAGCCGCCTTTGCACCGTGTCCTACCTCTTCATAGCTCGAAAAGAAAAAGTGGGTTGTGCGCTTAAGGTTTTTATCCTTTAAATTCTTGATTGATTCAAGAAGGATGGAGACACTGGCTTTGTCATCTAGATACCTTGACTTGATAAAACCATTTTCCAGGATTTTCAGTTTGGGGTCGATGAAGACAAAATCTCCAACCTTGATTCCAAGGTTTGCCACATCCTCATCTATCGAAATTTTCTCATCCAGGACGATTTCCATGTTTTCCTGAATCCGCTCCAAGGATCTGGCGTTGTTCCCATCGATATGGACAGAAGGCTTGGTGGTCTGAATGGTGCCGCTATATAGTTTCCCTTTTGAAGTCCTTACGAGGCAGTTTTCTGATTCCAGCGTATTAAACATGTAGCCTCCAAGTTGGGTGAACTCAAGAGTTCCCTTGGATCTAATAGATTTAACCATGGCTCCCAGGGTGTCGACATGAGCAGAGAAAAGTCTTCCTTTTTCGCTTTCCCCTTTCAAGGTGACGATTACAGCGCCTTTGACTGTCACAACATAGGGAACAGAAAGCTTTTTAAGCTCTTCTTTGATATAGTCCATGACTTCGATGTGATACCCTGTAGGACTATTGATGTTGATGAGGTTTTCAAGATATTTTTTCATTCCATTTTCAATTTTCATTTGTACCTCCATCTAAAATAAATACTAGCTTCATTTTATCATATAAGATTTGGCTACGCACCAAGGTAATTTGACAAGAGGATATCAGGTCCTAAAATATAAATTCTCTAATCTAAAAATACATGATGAATCAGCAATAGAATATGAAGAACTAGATCAAGTCAGATATGTATTTTTTAAATGATCATACTGCTACATTTTTTGCCTAAAGTAATCTGAGGTGGTGATGAAATACCAATTCCGCAAAGTTATTTGCAATGGAATACGACTGATTTGGAATGGATTGATTTTGTCAAAGCCTTCTCATTCAGCCCAAAAATTAAAAGGTGCTTAACTTTTCTTCTATATGGTTTACAAGCCTAAGGTTTGGAAGTATCATGGACAAGATAATGATTATTAGTTAATATTCAGTTTGCCAATAATTATTTTTCAATGTCATCTATTTGAAAGATTTGAGTGTAAACGCTATGTTATAATCAAGATAGTTCATGCAATCTAGATGTCAAATATAGGAGGGTAGGGTAAATTTATTTACCATGAAATATGAATAAAAAGAAAAACAATAAGATCATTACTGCCATATTGGTTCTTGCATTGACTGGCGCTGGCGTTATGACCTATAGAGGGTATGCCATCGAGACGGAAAAATCAGCAGCTGAATCCATAGCCGTCCAAGCGAGAACAGAAACCGAAAAAATACTGCTTGCTAAAAAGCAGGAAATTATAGATCAATGGTCAAGCAAAGTCTATCCTGGAGTTACGATGATGGGAGTAGACCTTTCAGGATTGACCAAGGAAGAAGCGAAAATCAAGATAGAAACAGAAGTCCTTGAAAAATTGAAAGGCATGTCTATAGACGTTCTAGTAAAAGAAAAGACTTTTAAGCTCAGCTATAGCAATTTGAATCTCACCCTTGGCGTTGATTCAATTTTAGAAGAGGCAATGAGTACCGGGAAGAACCTAGAATTTGAAGCCAAGGTGGAGAGAATCAGCAGCGGGGTTGTGGAAGACTTAGCCGTTAACTTTACCCCTGATCAAGCCAAAATCGTTGAGTTTGTCAATGGAATTGCAAAAGAAGTAAACCAAGAGGCTAAAGATGCAACGGTTAAGAAGGAAGGTTCAGCGTTCATCGTTTCAGATCACGCAGATGGTCTTGTCCTTGATGAAGCTAAACTCATTGCAGATATAAGCGGTGTAGTCAGTAACATAAATGGCGAAAAGTCGTTAACCGCAGACATTGTCGTTTCACATCCTAAGGTTACCTCTGAATCTTTGCAGAAAATTAATGGTGAACTGGCTTCCTATACGACATACTATGGAACCTCAGCTGCAGGAAGAAAATATAATGTTGGTCTGGCAGCATCCAGAATCAACGGCGATGTGATTATGCCAGGCGAAACTTATAGTTTCCTTGGTGGCGTTGGTACGGTATCTCTGGCAACAGGATACAAAGAAGCTGGCATTTATGTTGGTAACAAGGTAGAGTCAGGCGTTGGTGGAGGATTATGCCAGGTATCAAGCACGCTTTATCAGGCTGCACTCCATAGCAATGTGGGTATAGCATCGAGAAGAAATCATAGCATGGCTGTATCCTACCTGGATCCAGGAATGGATGCCGTTGTATTTGCACCCTCCCTTGATTTAAAGCTGACGAACAACTACAGCAGTCCTGTTTATATTTATGCCTATGGCGCAGAAGGCAAGCTAACGGTAGCGTTTTATGGCAACAAAGCTGATATGGGTGGAAAAACTTATAAGGTATACAGCGAAACCTTAGCCGTAATTCAACCAACAGTCATTACAAAGCAAGACAGCACGCTGTTCGTTGGAACACAGGAAATTGAGCAGAAGCCTGTTATTGGTTACAAGTCTAAAACTTACAGACAAACCATTCAAAATGGTACTGTAATCAGTACTGAAGTCATTTCAGAGGATTCCTACAAGAAGGTAGACAAGATCATCAAGGTTGGAACAAATCCAGTTACGGTTGCTCCTGTCGCACCAATAGTTCCAGTTGCTGAAACACCAGTAGTAGTTCCAGCTGGAAATCCATAAAATATTAAGAATATTAAATTAAGAGTCTGCCTTAGGGTGGACTCTTTTTAACATAGTTATGCTGAGGAAGAGAATCAAGTGAAAGACTTGAAATAAAATTTCATGTGGTGGTTATACCGGAACGCTAATGCATTTGAAAAGGGTTGAAGGACAAGAGATTTGTTTATGGCTATTTTGTAAAGATAACAACAAATTCATATTTAACCCGATGCCATATGATAAAATAAGAATAGGTTATTGTGTTTTGGAGAGTGAATTATGGATAAGATTAAATTAATAGAAAAGAATATTGAAAAAGTGATTATCGGGAAAAACAGTGTGGTGAAGAACATTCTAAAAGGTATCCTTGCGGGTGGACATATTCTTATTGAGGACATTCCTGGAATTGGAAAAACCACATTGGTAAAGGCTTTAGCGAAAAGTCTTAATCTTTCATATTCCAGAATACAGTTCACACCGGATCTTCTTCCTTCTGATATTCTTGGAATTTCCATATACAACCAAAAGGAAATGAACTTTGAGTTCAGAAAGGGACCGATTTTTGCCAATATCGTCCTTGCTGATGAAATCAACAGGACTTCCCCAAAAACGCAAGCTGCACTTCTGGAAGCGATGGAAGAAAAACAGGTTTCAGAAGGAAACAATATCTATGAACTCAAAAAACCATTTTTTGTCATGGCTACGCAAAATCCAATTGAATATGAAGGCACCTTTAATTTGCCTGAGGCTCAACTGGACCGGTTCATGATTAAGATAAAGATTGGGTATCCTAGTTTTGAAGATGAAATTACAATATTGAAGAATTTTAAAGTAGATGTCCCGTTGGAAAAGCTTGAAGCTGTCGCTTCAATAGACGATGTGCTGATGCTTCAGGAAATCACAAGAAGGGTCAAAGTTTCTGAAGAAATCTACAAGTACATCGTGAAAATTGTGAAAGAAACTCGTGATAGCAAATTATTTACTTTGGGTGCAAGCCCAAGAGCCTCAATTGCACTCATGAGGATCAGTCAGGCTACGGCAATCCTCAAGGGGCGGGATTATGTCATTCCTGAAGATGTCAAGGAAAATGCGGGTATCGTCCTCGCTCATCGCTTAATCTTATCTTCTTATGCAAGAGGTCAGGGAAGCAATGCGTTTGAAGCCTTGCAAATCATGGTATCGACAGTGGAACCGCCTAGATTGGATGGATAGGGTATGAAAATAGATTTCAAGTTTATCATCTTCTTCCTGATTACAATAATCCTATATTTTTCGATAGGGGGAGTCGTTTTTACGTCCCTCTATTTCATTATGTTCTTCATGTTTATTTTAGGTGTACTCTCGATTGTAATCTATACACTCAAAATTAATGGAAGAATGGAACAGGTAAAAGAGCATTACGAGGTGTTTGATACAGGAAAATTAAGCATTGTTGTTAATAATGAGTCCAGATTTTTCCTCCCCTATATCCGCGTTTTGAATAAAGAGGAAGAAATAGAAACGAGAAGTATAAGAGCTAAAAATCGTATGCATAGTATTTTTATGCGCTATTTCAGCAGAAGAGGGGTTTATAAGTTTAGTGAACTCAATATGGAGCTCAAGGATATCTTTAATATCTTCACGCTAAAGAAAGTTATAAGTCCGGTTCATGTAAGAGTATATCCGAATATCAAAGAAATCAAAGAAGATTCTTTTGACAAAGGATTTCGAGACGATGAATTAAAGAATATGAATTCTCATCTTGAAGACATTTATAGTACAAGAGAATTAAGAAAATATAATCCGGGTGACGGGCTTAAGAGAATCAACTGGAAAGTGTCTGCAAAGCATGGGGAACTCTACGTAAGAATTGGCGAAGAAAATACGTCGATTGGTTATTTGCTGGTCATCGATATGAATCGCAGTATCTTTGATGGTAATGAGGAAGGTACAAAAGAAGAAATCCTCATTGCGGAAGCACTTGGGGTTTCGAAATTTCTCATGGAAGCCGGGAAGGACCACAAAATTGTAATCAATGGACTGGAGAGAAAAGTTTTTGATATCAAGAATGAAAGGAGTCTCGAAGGGCTTATCGAGTATATGATTGATCATGACTCCCTGGGAAAAAAACCATTGTATGGGTTCCTGAACGAGAAAGCGGAAATCTTTAAAAGCGCAGCTTCCATCATCATTTTTACCGGTGACCTCAATGAAAACACCATGAGGGAACTCCTAAAAATCAAAAATAACTATAATCTTATCTCTTGCTATACCTTCGAAAGTGAAAGGACCGAAAAGATGAACCATGAAGGGATAATGGTAAGATTTCTAGAGGAGTGATTCCGTGTTTATAAGCAAAAATAAAATAATTCCCTTGTCAATTGTCTTCGTGAATATGTTTATTGTTGCGATAAATATGGAAAATGCATATTTCATCCAGAATTTTTCCTATGGGAAAATATTGGGCTATGCCTTTACCCCGCCGCTTTTGGTTTTTCTGCTCATTAGATTTTTTAACGAAAAAAGAAGCAGGGACAGGCTAATCTATTTTGCTTTGGTCCTTGTTTGTGTATATATCATTTACAGGCAAATTCCCGGGATAAACTTTGGGAGTTTATCAGGAGATGTACAGAGAATTAATGCTGATATTAATTACGGGAGGAACATCGATTTTAGCCGATTTCTTAATATTCTTAGAATCATCATGTTTTTTGGCAGTGCAATTCTATCTTTTTCGTATTATATATTCCCCTATAATATTATCATCCTGGACATGGGGCTTATGTTCTTTTTATGGATTATTGATTATGAAAAGAATACCTATAATTATGTCAGGTATTTTCTCCCGGTCTGGGCATTCAGCATCCTAAGCTACAGGTCCAGTTTGTTTGATTCAGAAACTAAGAATTTCAAGGTGAATAGAACAGCAAGGCTTTTTCAAGTGATCATCATTACTTTAATCATCACGATTTCATCGCTTTTTATTAACATTGATCCCAAAGGTGTCTATTCCAATCGCCTTTGGAATTATTTCAATAGCCAGGTTATTCCAACTGACCAGATTTTTGGAACAAATATCCTTAATCCTTTTAATTTGACTTCATCTGGGTATAACGACTCGGATAAGCAATTGGGTGGAAATATTTCCATAAACAATGATGAAGCTTTATCAGTTTCAGCGGAAAAGCCCCTTTACCTCAGAGGCAGTGTAAGGAGCGTTTATACAGGAACCAGATGGGAGAAAGATTCTGTGGTCTATTATTTTTCAGACCATATTGAAGATTCAAGGCTTGAAACCTTGAACCGAATGACTGCGAACTCTGATGAATTGATCAAAACGGCGGTCATTGAACCAGTCAAAAAAAATACAGCTACGATATTTTCTGCAATTTATACACGAGATGTCAGTTTTATAGACAGTGAAGCAGAAATCTATTATGACAAGCTACATCAGGCATTTACGAGTGACACAACAGTAAAGGACAGTTACTACATTAATTACTTCAATGAAGGAGCCATCAGAAAAACGATTGTCCAATTCCCAACAGAGAGTGAACAAGTAGACTCCAAATATCTTGACACTTCATTTCGGGTTACTACGAGGACCAGGCAACTTGTAAATTCTATTGTTGACGACTCCATGACAAATTATGAAAAGGCTTCAGTTTTGACTGAATATCTCAGGGCGAATTACACTTATTCTCTTAAGCCTGGTAATCTTCCGAGTGGCAGGGATTTTGTGGATTATTTCCTTTTTGAAGTAACAGAAGGTTACTGTGTGCATTTTGCGACAGCGCTTACCATCATGCTTCGAATAGCAGAAGTTCCATCGAGGTATGTTGAAGGGTTCAAGATGGGATCAGAGATGAGTGAAGGTAAATACATTGTTCGTAATAGTGATGCACATGCTTGGACTGAAGTGTTGATGGATAAGGAAAATGACGTTTGGATGACCTTTGATGCCACAGGTACACCACGTGAGTTAATCTTCGGGGAAGAGCCGGTGGATAATAATGAAGGGAATGTCGAGACTTCTTCAGGGAATCCTTCGACGCCAACCAATGAAACAAATACGAACCAACCAGGAGTCAACGGTGAGAAGACAGATGAAGAAGTGATTGCGGAAAATAATAATAATCTGGAAAGATTCGTTCTAATCCTATTGGGCATTGCGGCCTTGATTACTTTGATGAGGATGATTTATAAAAAATGGAAACTTCAGCGTGCGCTTGAAGATTCATCGTTAAAATCATATTTCAGCGAGGTAACGAAAATCCTTGCCTATATTCGATATGAGCGGGAAAAAGGCGAGACTTATCTTGAACTTTCAAAACGAATCAAGGATGACGAACTGATGGCTGAATTCAGGCTTCTTGTTAATGAAGTCTACAAGGAAGAGTATAGCGATGGGATCGGTATTTATGAAAACAGACAAGAACTTCTCGATATGCTTTATTTAAAGGTAAGGATCCATCGGGGTAAAACCTTCTATTATTTGAGAAGGTACCTTTTGTGATATGATAGATAGGTGTGTAATACAAAATGTTAAGGAGAACTGATAAATGTATAAAATGATATGTATCGACATTGACGGAACGCTGATCAGACCTGATCATACGCTTTCTGTTGAGACGATCAAGGCGATAAGAAGAGCAAGGGACAAGGGCGTAATGATCGTCCTTAGCACAGGCAGAATGTTTAGAAGTGCAAGGCTTTATTCAGATGAACTTGAGCTTGATTTTCCAATTATCTCCGCAAATGGATCATATGTTGCCGATAAAGCACTGAATGAGATCTATTATGAAAAGAACCTTTCAAAGAATGATTTGAATTTTATCATGGAGGTCTTAGATAAATACGGGGTGAAGATTAATTTTTATAACAATGACACCATGTATATCTCGGAACACCGGGATTATGTGACCAGGTATGAAGCCTTAAGCAAAACACTTCCCCCGGAAAAAAGGAT
>Ga0209100_1002649_pt1 | contig 10877 bp, 9 predicted proteins | sample lystaG_FD_185480 | JGI IMG/M metagenome (GOLD analysis project Ga0209100, IMG submission 185480) | Glacier valley bacterial and archeal communities from Borup Fiord, Nunavut, Canada, to study Microbial Dark Matter (Phase II) -... | ecosystem: Environmental > Aquatic > Freshwater > Ice > Glacier ...
CCTCGCCGTCGCGCCGAACCCCAGAAATCTCCCACTCGGTCCAGGCCGTATCACCGTTCGTCGCACGCGCCAGCACCGAGGCTTTCAGATCGGGTATGCCGTCGAATAACTGCGTCCAATTGCGGCGGACCTGTTCGGTGCCGTGGAAGCCACGCGCGGGGTGAACCGGGGTCTCATTGACGTAGTCATCGCTAAAACACGAAACGATCCCGTCGATGTCATGCGCGTTCGTCTCATCGAGGAGTCGCTGCACCATGGCCAGCGGGTCAGTTGAGCCGTTCATCGCCGATCCCAACTCTATACTAATAGACTAGATTCAATACAGTACCACAGAATGGAATATCACAGCCATGAAAAAAGACACTCGCGCCTACGATTCCCGCGGCCGTCAGGCCCAAGCCGACCGTAGCCGCGACGCGATCCTCGACATCGCCAAAAACCGATTCCTCGCCAACGGATACGCCGCGACGACGATGGCATCGATAGCGGCAGACGCTGGCGTGGCCGTCGATACCGTGCACAAGGCGTTCGGGGGCAAGGTCGGGCTGGCCCGAGCGATCTTCGAACGCGGACTCGCCGGTGAGGGCATGATTTCTGCCCCACAACGCTCCGACGATATGCAGAATGTCGAACTCGACCCCCGAACCATCCTGCATCGCTGGGGCATGTTCAGCACCGAAGTCGCACCGCTGGTCGCGCCGATCTACCTGCTGATTCGAGAGGCCGCTGCGGCCGATCCCGACATGGCTACCCTGCTCGCCGACAGCCAGCACGAGCGGCGCAAGCGAATGCGCCACAACGCGCGCACCCTGGCAGACCGCGGCCATCTGCGGGAGGGCGTCACGCTCGAAGGGGCCACCGACATGCTCTGGACCTACAGTTCGCCCGAACTATACGAACTCCTCGTGATGAACTGCGGATGGGACGCGGCCCGCTACGGGCGTTTCCTCGGAGAAGCGCTGGCTGCAGCCCTGCTCGATGTTTCGGAGCCGAGAAACAACCAAATCCCGGGAAGACGCGAGCGGTGAGATTCAAAAAGCCCTGAATTAGGGGTTCGGCGTTTCCAGGACTGGCCGGCGCGGCCGGAGTCCCGGAGTCCCGAAGTCCCGAAGTCTCGAAGTCTCGAAGTCCCGGAGTGTGAGCATCGTCAACTGGCGCGGCAAAGAGCAGAGGGACAATCTCGGCGTCCTCGGACAAGATCGTCAAACCAGTGGTGGTGAGGTGGTCGAGGCGTTGCGGGTGCAGCCTCTCACGCAGCGTAGGGCCCGGCCGACTGCTGGGCCGCCCCGTCGATTCGGGCCAGTGAGCGAAACGATTTCGAGGTTGCCGCGACGATCGTGGGGACCGCGAATTGGGGGGACCGCGAATTGGGGGGCGACTCGGGCGGAGCCCCCTGCAGGTGGTCCCGGGTTGGTCGACCGGCACTCAACGGCACCGATACGACGAAATCGGGCTGTTCATCTTCTCCAATCGCCAGTTCGAATGAGCCACCGCCGATATCAAGGTTGAGGATGTCGCCGACCCCCAGCCACTCTCATCCATAAATCTGAGAAGCTGCAGCGGCAGCTTCTGGGAGGCGAATGGGATCGGACTCGCGCCGGGATGGAGGTCGACCAGGAGGAGGTGCACGGTATCCGAACCGATATCTAAAACGCCTAGCCTCACGACCGCGGTACTCACCGGGGTGGGGCTGGCGCAGAGACAGGGCGCCGACTCGCCGCGAGCGGTTAATGCCAAAAACCAGAGGCTTGCTAGGTCCGTGAAGGACCGAAGGAATTCGCCTTCTGCGCGTCCTTCGCCATGATCGCGGCGATACGCCCGGGAACAGTGTCATCCTGCAGCGATGTCGTGTCGCCGAGTGGGCGTCCGCTGGCGATATCGACGAGCAAGCGGCGCATGATCTTGCCCGAACGGGTCTTCGGCAGCTCGGGCACGATCAGGATGTCGCGCGGCCGTGCTATCGGGCCGATGACGCGAGCCACGTGTGTTCGCAGCTCCTCTGCAAACTCACGTCCTGCGATCAGGTGGGCCTCACTCGCAGGGATCACGAAGGCCGCGATCGCCTGTCCGGTTATCGAGTCGGCAACTCCTACCGCCGCGGCCTCGCCGACCGCAGGATGCTCCAGCAGCGCGGACTCGATCTCGATCGTCGACAACCGGTGACCCGACACATTGATCAGGTCGTCAACCCGGCCGAGCAGCCAGATATCGCCGTCGTCGTCGTACTTGGCGCCGTCGCCGGAGAAGTAGAAACCCTGGTGCGCGAACCGCGCCCAATACGAGTCCCGGTAGCGCTCGGGGTTGCCCCAGACCGTGCGCGCCATTCCCGGGTATGTGCCGTCGATGACCAGATAGCCGCCAGATCCGCGCGGCACCTCGACACCATCGTCGTCGACCACTAGCGTGCGCATGCCGGGCAGCGCGCGGAGTGCGGATCCGGGCTTGAGGGTCGAGACTCCCGGAAGTGGTGCCATCACCGCCGCACCGGTTTCCGATTGCCACCAGGTGTCGACGATGGGCGCGCGCGAGCCGCCGATATTTTCATGGAACCACACCCAGGCTTCCGGGTTGATGGCTTCGCCGACCGAGCCGAGCAGACGGATGCTGGACAGCTCGTACTCCGAGGGCACGCCGTTCGGAAACCAGGTCATGAAGGTCCGAACCAGGGTCGGAGCGGTGTAATACGTGGTCACGCCGTACCGCTGAATGATCTCGAAGTGTCTCGCCCGGTGAGGCGTGTTGGGGGTGCCCTCATAGAGAACCGAGGTCACGCCGTTCGAGAGCGGACCGTACAGCACGTAGGTGTGCGCGGTCACCCAGGCGAGGTCGGCCGTGCACCAGTGCACGTCAGTGTCCTTCGCGTCGAAGACGGCCCAGTGCGTCCACGAGGCGTGTGTGAGGTAGCCACCGCTCGTATGCACGAGCCCCTTTGGTGTGCCCGTGGTGCCGGAGGTATACATGATGAACAGTGGCGTTTCGGCATCGAAGTATTTTGGAATGTGAACATCCGCGGCGGTATCGACCGCATCGTGCCACCACACGTCTCGGCCCGGGGTCCACGGGATGTCTGCCGTTTCGTTTCCGGTGCGACGCACGACGAGCACGTGCTCGATGCTGTCGATACCGACGACCGCGGCATCGGCGGTTGCCTTGACCGGCACGGCCGCACCGCGACGGTATTGGCCGTCGCTCGTCACAAGCAGCTTTGCCCCCGTGTCCTCGATGCGGAAGCGCAGTGCCTCAGCCGAGAAGCCGCCGAAGACGAGGGAATGGATCGCCCCGATGCGGGCGATTGCAAGGGTGACGACCACGGTCTCGATGATCACGGGGAGGTACACGACCACCCGGTCACCCTCACCGATGCCGAGCGCTGTCAGTGCGTTTGCCGCCTTCGAAACCTCGCGCTGAAGCTCCGCATAGCTGAGCGACCGCCGATCACCCGGCTCGCCCTCGAAATAAAAGGCGATCCTGTCTCCGTTGCCGGCTGCGACATGCCGGTCGACGCAGTTCACCGCGACGTTGAGCGTGCCTCCGGCAAACCACTCCGCTCGCGGGATCGACAACTCACCGGACGTGGTCGTGTGCGTGGGCTCCCAGCTGTGATCTGTGAGCCACGGCTCCTCCCAGTCGAGTCTCCTGGCTTGCTCGGCCCAGAATGCGACAGGGTCAGCAGCGGCGCGATCCCACCAGCTGCCGTCGACGTTGGCCTCGGCGGCAAATTCCTCCGGGGCGGTGTAGCGTCGGGTTTCGTTCAGCAGATTGCGGATGGTCTGATGATCGTCGGATGTGGGCACCTCAGGCAGACCGCACCCGGTAGCCAGCCCCCTTGTGCTCCTCGGGGAGTCGGTCACCCCGGCCGTGCAGCTTGTTGCGCAGCGTACCGGCGACGTACTCGTGCGGATAGGCACCGCGCGCCCGCAGTTCGGGGATCACGTGGGTGACGACATCCTCAAAGGTGCCCGGCGTGATGGCGTAGGCCAGGTTGAAGCCGTCCACATCCGTCTCCTCCACCCACTCCTGCAGGGTATCGGCGATCTCCGCGCCGGATCCGACGATGAACGGACCGAGGCCGCCGATTGCGCCCAGTCTGGCGATATCGCGCACCTTCCACTCGCTGCCGTCTTCGTTGGCCTCCTGGTAGTTCGCCACGACGGACTGGATCGCATTGCTCTTGACGTTGCCGATGGGCTCATCGAGGTCGTACTGGGACAGGTCGATGCCCATCCAGCCCGACATGAAGACGAGCGCGCCCTCCTCACTCGCGTAGGTAAGGTAATCCCGGTACTTGGCCTGCGCCTTCTCCGGTGTCTCATCAGTGATGATCGTCAGCAGTGTGTAGATGCGAGCAGAGTAGCGGTCACGGCCGGCCGCCTCGAGGGCGTCCCGAATCTTCGTGACGGTGGTCTTCAGCCCGGCCTTGGTCGACGCCGCGACGAAGATCGCTTCCGCATTCCCGGCAGCGAAGTCGATGCCACGGGAGGATGCCCCGGCCTGATAGATCACCGGCGTGCGCTGCAGCGACGGCTCGGACAGGTGGATCCCCGGCACCGTGAAGTGCTTACCCTTGTGACCGATCTCGTGCACTTTGGTCGGGTCGGTAAACACCCCGGATTCTCGGTCACGGATGACAGCGTCGTCCTCCCAGGATCCCTCCCACAACTTGTAGAGCACCTCGAGGTATTCGTCGGCGTGGTCGTAGCGATCGTCGTGCTCGAGCTGGTCTTCGTTGCCCATGTTTCGGGCGGCGGATGGCAGGTATCCAGTAACCACGTTCCATCCGACCCGCCCACCGGTCAGGTGGTCGAGGGTCGACATGCGCCGGGCGAACGGATACGGATGCTCATACGCCGTACCGGCGGTCACCCCGAACCCCAGGTGGTCGGTCACCAATGCCATCGCCGAGATGAGCAGCACCGGGTCGTTCACCGGCACCTGCGCCCCGTGCCTGATCGCGGCTTCGTTCGAGCCGCCATACACGTCGTAGGTGCCGAGCACATCTGCGATGAAGATACCGTCGAACTTTCCGCGCTCGAGCAGTTTCGCGAGCTCGGTCCAGTAGCGCAGATCTTTATACCGCCAGGACTGGTCATCCGGGTGCCGCCACATTCCGGAGGACTGATGGGCGACACAGTTCATGTCAAAGGCATTGAATCGAATCTGTCTAGGCATCTACTTATGGTGACGGTTGACACCCGTGCTGCACAGTGTGACGAAACATGGCGTCACACTGCGACACGCATTCGCGCTAACCGCCCACTGCAGCGCACCCTTGATAGTCACCTCCTCAACTTCCGATCGGAACCCCACGAGCACTCACGAGCAGGCCGCAACCTCCGAACCGGGGATCCCCGACGGCGACCCGGGTCCCAAATACTTCGGTGGGCTGCATCCCGACGAGTTCAAACTGGCGTTCCGCAACCATGCCGCCGGCGTCGCAGTAATCACCGCCGATGCGGGAGACGGCCCGGTCGCACTTACCGCCACCTCGGTGTTCTCGGTGAGCGCCGAGCCGCCGCTGTTGGTGTTTTCCCTGTCGAATAGCGCCTCCAGCGCTCCCACCATCCGTCGCGCCGACACCGTCGTCGTCCATCTGCTCGGGGCTGAGCAGTTGCACATCGCGACGCTCTGCGCGACCAGCGGAGTCGACCGTTTCGCCGATGCAGCACTCTGGGCGAGACTCGCTACCGGCGAACCGTATTTTCCCAGCACCCATGCGTGGATTCGTGGGCGAATAATCGACCAGATGGCCGCCGGCAGCTCCACGATCATCGCCGTACACGCACTGGAGTCGAAAGTGTCAACCGACGAATCGGGAACCGACCCGCTGGTCTACCACAACCGCACCTGGCACAGCCTCGGTGAGCACTCGGCCCTCCGCCCTGAGGCACCCGGGACCGCCTGAGCCTCGACCGACCGACCGACACGAAAGAATCACAAGATGCTCTCATCGCTTCCTATTCTCGACCTTTCCCGACTCGATGCCGGCGCCGAGGAAGCGGCCCGGTTCCGTTCGGATCTGCGTGAGGTCACCCACGACGTGGGATTCTTCTCTCTCGTCGGCCACGGGGTCGATCCTGAACTGATCGACGAAATCCTGGCCGAATCCCGCCGATTCTTTGAGCTTCCCGTCGAACAGAAACTCGCGATCGAGAACGTGCTCAGTCCCCAGTTCCGCGGGTACACGCGCGTCGGGGGTGAGCTCACTCACGGTGACGTCGACTGGCGCGAGCAGATCGACATCGGAGTCGAACGCGCTGCAATCGAACCTGGGCCGGGTGTGCCGGATTATTGGCGGCTTGAAGGACCCAACCTCTGGCCCACAGCACAGCCAGAACTTCAGGATGTGGTGGCCCGCTGGAACGAGCAGCTGAGTGATGTTGCCCTCCGTCTCATGCGGGCGTGGGCGGTATCGCTCGGATCACCCGAGGACGTCTTCGACGAGGCCCTCGCCGGCAAGCCCTTCTCGCTGATTAAGATCGTGCGCTACCCCGGAGAATCGGGCCCGGCCCCGAAGCAGGGTGTCGGGGCGCACCGAGATGGCGGTGTTCTCACCCTTCTGCTCGTTGAGCCGGGCAAGGGCGGTCTGCAGGTCGAGCACGACGGCGACTGGATTGAGGCCCCATCCGTTCCCGGAGCCTTCGTGGTGAACATCGGTGAGATGCTGGAGCTGGCCACCGGAGGTTACTTGAAGGCAACCCTGCATCGGGTGATTTCCCCTCAGCGAGGCTCCGACCGGATCTCGATCCCGTTCTTCTTCAACCCCGCCCTCGACGCTTCCATGCCTCGCTTGCAACTCAGCCCCGAACTCGCGGCCGAGGCTCCCGGGCTCTCCGTCGACCCGACAAACAGCCCCATCCTCGAAACCTACGGCGAAAATGTGCTCCGCTATCGGTTACGCGCCCACCCCAACGTCGCTGCGACTCATCACGGGGACCTCATCAGCAGATCCTGAATCCACCGGTGCGGAGACGGGTGAGCTGGCTGTCAGCGTGCTGTCTTCCGTGCGGAGATCACGCCCGTGTTGAAACCGAGCAGGTACAGGCCCCCGTTGAAGCGGGCATGCTCGATCTTGATGCAACGGTCCATGACTACCGTGAGACCCTTGCTCTCGCCGTAGATCGCCGCATCCTGGTTCCAGATGCTGAGCTGCACCCAGATGGTCGAAGCTCCGATGGCCACGACGTCGTCGATGACCGAGGGGATGTCGCTCCCCTTGCGGAAGACGTCGACGATGTCGGGTACCTCCGGCAGCGAGGCAAGGTCGGGGTAGGTCTTATGGCCGAGGATCTCGTCGGCGTTCGGGTTGACGAAATACACCCGATAGTTACTGGATTGCAGCAGGTAGGTACCGACGAAATAGCTCGCCCGCGCTGAGTTGGGCGATGCGCCCACGATGGCAACCGACTTCGCGTTGTGCAGGATCTTCAGTCGTTCCTTGGCACTCGGACCGATCCAGGTGCGCTGCGACTTCAGCAGTTTCGCGAGAGGGGAGTCCGCGGGTAGTTCGCAGCTGAGGCCGTTGGCCAATTGCGTGGTTACCGTTGCTGTACTCATCACTTGCCTTCCGTCGCCAGGGCCAGTGCCTGGTCGAGATCGTAAATAATATCGTCCGGGTCTTCGATTCCCACGCTGATTCGAACCAGGCCCGCCAGCACCCCCGCATCGACAAGCTGCTGTTCGGTGAGCTGCCCATGGGTGGTGGACGCCGGATGAATCACCAGCGTCTTCGCGTCGCCGACATTGGCGACATGGCTGGCCAGGTTCACCGACTCGATGAAGGTTCGCCCGGCATCCCTGCCGCCCCTGACGCCGAAGGTGAAGATCGAGCTCGGTCCCTTCGGCAGGTACTTCTTCGCTCGGTCGAAGTGCGCGTGCGAGGGGAGCCCGGCCCAGTTCACGAATTCGATCCGGGGATCAGCCTCGAGCCACTCGGCGACGATCCGGGCGTTGGTGACGTGAGCCTCCATCCGGAAGGCCAGGGTCTCGACGCCCTGGGCGAGGAGGAAAGCGGAATGCGGTGCGAGGACCGGTCCGATATCACGCAGCTGCTCTGCGCGCAGGCGGGTGAGGAAGGCGTACTCGCCGAAGTTACCCGACCAGTTGAGGTTGCCGTAGGTGGGCACCGGAATGTCGAACAGCGGGAACCTGTCGCTGTTCCAGTTGAACCGACCGGACTCCACCACGACACCGCCCATCGCGGTTCCGTGACCGCCGAGGAACTTCGTCGCCGAGTGGATCACCACGTCGGCGCCCCATTCCATCGGCCGGAGGAGGTACGGGGTGGCGAAGGTCGAGTCGATGATGAGAGGGATGCCCGCGGCGTGGGCGACGTCGGCGAGACCCTCGAGGTCGGCGATATCGCCGGACGGGTTCGAGATGGACTCGGCGAAGATCAGCTTGGTCTTGTCAGTGATCGCCGCGGCATAGTGCGCAACATCCGTTCCCGGCACAAAAGTGGTCTCGACCCCGAAGCGACGCAGGGTGATGTCGAGCTGGGTGACGGACCCGCCATACAGGCCCGCGGATGCGACGATGTGGTCGCCAGTGCCCACCAGCGACGCGAAAGTGATGTATTGCGCAGACAGGCCGCTTGAGGTCGCAACAGCGCCGAGTCCACCCTCGAGACTCGCGATACGCTCCTCGAACGCGGCGACCGTCGGGTTGGCGACGCGGGAGTAGATATTGCCGTACTTCTGCAGGGCGAACCTGGCCGCGGCATCCTCGGTGTCATCGAAGACGAAGGCCGTGGTCTGATAAATCGGGAGGCCCCTGGCGCCCGTCACCGCATCCGGGACGTTACCCGCGTGGATGGCGCGGGTGCGAAAGCCCCACTCCCTGTCTGTGCGGTCGCTATTTTCCATACGTTCACGCTACCGGAGCGAGCTCCGTCATCGACTCTGTCTCGCCATGGACGGTAACACTGGGAGCGGCCTTCGTACGGCTGACGCCGCTCAGGACCCGGAGGAGCGGATAGCGCAGTGGCATTACCGGTGCCCCGACAGTCATTCAGCCTTTGACGACCGCGATGCTCACCGGGGTGGGGTTGGCGAATAGGTCGAGCACGGGGCAGTGCTTGTCGACGACCTCGTGCAGCTCCTGGTAGCGCTCGTCTGATTCGGGGCCGGTGAGGGTGACCGTGAGGCGGATGTCGCTGAAGCCGGCGCGCACGCTCTCGTCGATGCCGAAAAGCTTGCGAGCGTCGAGGTCGCCGTCGGCTACAACCGAGATGTCGTCGACCTGAATGCCGAGGGTGTGCGCGTACAGGCGGAAGACCACGATCTGGCAGGAGATGAGGGCGCCGAGCGCGATCTCGACGGGGCTCGAAGCGAGGTCGTCGCCGGCGAGGGCGGCCGGCTCGTCGACGAGGAAACGGTGCTTGCCCGCGGTGATGGCGCTGGCTACCGAACCTTCGCCACGGCCTCGCACCCGGTAGCTGAGGTGAGCGTTGGCGGGGTCGGCGGTGATCCGCGAGCCCCAGGAGGCGCCTGCGGCGGTGAGGCGCTCGGCACGCTCCGTGGCGATGGAGGTGGGTGCTGTGGTCGAGTCGATAAGTGTCATGGGAAAACGGTAGGGCCAACGCCGCGGCATCCGTCGAGCGTTACGTCATACGGCGCCGCGGGACGTAACACAGCGCCCGCTCGTCGCGCGTGGTGGCCATGACACCCCGTGGGGGCCAAAGTTGCCAAAACCTCGGGCCAACCAGACCGTGCCCACATCGCGGGGCAGCGTAAGGTCGTAGCGTGAGAATCACAGTGACCGGCGCAGCCGGACAGATCGGCTACGCCCTCCTCTTTCGCATCGCCTCCGGCGCGATGCTCGGGCCGGACGTGCCGGTCGAGTTGCGCCTTCTGGAAGTACCGCAGGCCATGCGCGCGGCTGAGGGGATCGCCATGGAACTGGATGATTGCGCCTTCCCGCAGCTCACCTCCGTCGATATCTCGGATGATGCGACGCGCGCCTTCGACGGAGCCAACGCAGCGCTGCTGGTCGGCTCCCGCCCCCGCACGGCGGGCATGGAGCGGGGTGACCTGCTGGCGGCCAACGGCGCCATCTTCGGGCCGCAGGGTCGTGCGATAAACGACACGGCCGCGGCCGACATCCGCGTGCTCGTCGTGGGTAACCCCGCCAACACCAACACCATGATCGCGGTATCGCACGCTCCGGATGTTCCTGCCACCCGGTTCAGCGCGATGACCCGCCTCGACCACAACCGGGCTCTGTCGCAGCTTGCCCGGCACACCGGAGCACCCGTCTCTTCGCTCTCGCGCATGACGATCTGGGGCAACCACTCGGCCACACAATATCCGGATCTGAGCCAGGCGCTCCTTTCCGGCGATCCCGTCGCGGTGGAGCAGGGATGGGTCGAGAACGACTTCATTCCGACCGTGGCCGGGCGCGGGGCAGCGATCATCGACGCGCGCGGTTCGTCGTCGGCGGCATCCGCAGCCAACGCCGCCATCGACCACATGCGCGACTGGATACGGGGCACCGCGGCGGGCGACTGGACCTCGGCCGGTATCGCCTCCGACGGTGCGTACGGCGTTCCGGCTGGGCTGGTGTGCTCGTTTCCCGTCACCTCGTCGGGCGGGGACTGGCAGGTTGTTCCCGATCTGCCGATCGACGCGTTCTCGCGGTCGCGTATCGATGCCTCGGTAACGGAGCTGCTCGATGAGCGCGCCGCCGTCTCGGCGCTCGGGCTGCTGCCGGGGCACGCATAGCCGCGATGGCCTAGCGGTATTCAGCTGGACGATGTTTCGGCGTAGACGGCCACCACCGTCCGGCACGGCGAAAGCACGCTCCAACAGGGTGGCATGCCCCACAACCTTGGACTCGGGCGACGGATCAGCGGCACACCTACCCTCATTCTCGTCAACGAA